>Ga0334898_1000190_pt1 | contig 114897 bp, 110 predicted proteins | sample GraSluR3_MG_10_FD_207228 | JGI IMG/M metagenome (GOLD analysis project Ga0334898, IMG submission 207228) | Sludge microbial communities from methane-producing bioreactor in Wageningen University, Netherlands - Granular Sludge_3_08-R3 | ecosystem: Engineered > Bioreactor > Anaerobic >... | reverse complement strand
CTTACATCGAGTGTAAAGAGAGCCTTCATCGTCGAGGCGGGTTATCCTCGGGGATGATTAGCCGAACAAACCCTGGTGTTTAGCGGCCGTTTGAGCGGGAGTGTGAATTACGGCCGCTTACATCGAGTGTAAAGAGAGCCTTCATCGTCGAGGCGGGTTATCCTCGGGGATGATTAGCCGAACAAACCCTGGTGTTTAGCGGCCGTTTGAGCGGGAGTGTGAATTACGGCCGCTTACATCGAGGGCAAAGAGAAAAAAAAGGACTGTTTGGCCGGTACAGTTTTACCGGACAAACAGTCCTTTGGCTTTAGAGGTTTACATATTTGGCAGGTGAAGCTTGGGGTCAACATGCTCTCCGCCTTTAAGCACTTCAAAATGCAGGTGGGGCTCATCACCAATCTCAAACTCGGCGGTATTTCCCACCCCGCTTATCACCTTTCCTCTTTCCACATCCTGGCCTTCCTTAACCATATTACCGTTTTGCAGGTTTGCATAGCGACTTAAAAGCCCGTTTCCATGGTCAATAGTTATCATTATTCCCAGCATAGGATGGTTGGTAACCTGTGTGACTTTACCCGACATTACCGCCTTGACGGGGGTTCCCACACCTGCTGCAATATCGATACCGTTGTGGGTAGTCCACTGTTCAAGGGTTTTTGAGTATACCAGATTATCCTTGGCGTAGTCCATAATAATTTTACCCTGCAGCGGAAGCATCATTCTTTCCTGCTGTGCAGTTTCACCCACCTGCTGGGATGAGGCTGCAGCAGCCGGTTGTTCTTTGTCTGGCGCGGCGGGCTGTTCGGCCGCCGGTTTATCGGGTTCGGTGTCTCTTTGCTCTTCCCGCGGCGTCTGTGTAACGTCGCCGGGGCCGTCGTCGATTAGAACCGTCTGGCTGTTGTCGTCGGGAGGGAGTTCTTCAATCTGGTACTCTTCCTGTATCCGGGGCTGTGCATCCGGCAAGCCTTCCTGGCTGAAATAATTAATGTTATTTCTGGTAACCCAGACGGCGGTTACCCCGAGTACAACCAGACACATAAACAGTACTATATAAAAACTGTCCCTGTTAGCAGCGGCCAGCAGCCGGCTCTTGTTAAATCTCTTTCTCATTCCCATGGCTTTGGTTTCACCTCCATCCGGTATTATGTCCATAAAATAACAAAAAATACAAAGTAATATTTGGTTTGCACAATAAATATTATTTAAAAGAGCCAATCCGGAGGAGGATGGGTATGCGTACCATAATTGGTGTTATTATATTTATATTTTTTATTACTATAGTACTTCCGGTGTTTGTTATCCAGGGATGTGACCTGTTTTCGAAACCGGAAAAGGGCTATGTGGATGAAAAACCCCTGGAGGTAATTGTCTATTTACACGGGGACGGTATAATCAGAAAGATGGACCTTGAGGAATATATTACAGGGGTTGTGGCGGCGGAAATGCCGGCAAGCTTCCATATAGAAGCATTAAAGGCGCAGGCGGTGGCGGCGCGGACCTATACCGTAAAACGGATGACCTCCCTCGGGGGAAGTCCTAACAAGGACCATCCGGAGGTGGATATATGCACCGATTCGACCCACTGCCAGGCATGGATCTCACCCGAGTTGTTCAGGCAAAACCTAAGGAAACAGTTTGGCATATTAGGTCATAGAAAATATGTAAATAATATTACCCGGGCTGTGGAAGATACCCGGGGTCTTATACTGGTATATCAGGAATCGGTGATTGACCCGCTGTTTCACTCAACCAGCGGAGGGTTCACCGAGAACTCCGAGGAAGTATTTTCCGCGGTTGTTCCTTATCTAAGAAGCGTTGCAAGTCCCTATGAGGAGCATTCTCCCAGGCTAACCGACATGGTTGAAATGAAGACGGATGATTTTGTTAAAAGCATGCAGCGGAAATTTGACGGTTTAAAAATTAACGCGGAGGATTTATCCTCCTCAATACAGGTTATCGAGGTTAGTCAGGGGGGGAAGGTTATCAGCGTTAAGGTTGGGGACACAGTCATAAGCGGCCGCGATGTCCGGGCCGCACTGGGATTAAATTCCACCGATTTTAAAATAGACTGCGTTGGGGACAGGGTAATTATTACCACCTTAGGATACGGTCACGGCGTAGGCATGAGCCAATACGGGGCTGACGGAATGGCGCAGAGGGGAGACGGATATGACAAAATCCTTAAGCACTATTATACCGGGGTGGAGATTAAGATGATACAGGAAGTGTTTTAGGTTAGCGGCTTAACACCATTTATCCCTGCCGCCCTTTGACCTGCGGCGGTCGCCTGGACAACCTGAGCATCCTCCTGAAACAGACGGGAATACTTCCCCTGTAACCCTTGTTTTATAGCATACTGCACTATGAAATAAGCCTGACTTGGTGTTTTGCCCGGCCTGCGAATTTTCTGCAAAGCTTCGGCCGGCTTTTTTACCCTCCATTTCCAAAATCATATCCCTATACGAGAGAGAGCAAAAAAACACATCAAAATGCCGGATTTCCACAAAAATGGTTATTAATAAGATAATAAAATAAGTTTTATAGAAAAATTTAATTATTTCTAAAAAAAAGAAGGAATTCGGGGTTGAGTGTAGAATTCTATAGTGAATACAAATTGTATACAATATGAATACAAAAGTTATACAATCAAACCTACCAACATTTGAAATATTTGCCTTTAATCCAAAAGATAATTGAAGCAAAAAAAATGAGGAAAGGAAATATTTTATATGGAAAATTTAATCGTTAAAAACCAAAAAAAAAGCCTGAGTGAAATGGCGTATTTATCCATTAAGGAGAGCATTATTAATGGCCGTTTAAAACCAGGGGAAGAGCTGAACGAGTGTAATATCGCCGAAGAACTGTCTATTAGCCGGACGCCTCTGCGTTCTGCCTTGAACAGGCTTCATGCCGAAGGGTTAGTGAGAATAACCCCAAACAAAGGTTGTGCTGTGAGAAAGCTGGATTTAAAAGAAATAGTTGAAATAACCCAGGTTCGTGAGGCTTTAGAGGGAATGGTTGCACGACTTGCCTGCGACAGAATAAGCAAAAAAGAATTGAATGAAGTTATTTCCTGGTTCCCCTCCTTTGACAGGGAGCTAAACGAAACTGACTTTGCAGCGTCTTATGATGCGGGGATAAAAATGCATAACTATTTAAGGGAAAAAAGCAATAATCACATAATTCAAAAACAACTTGCCTTTATAGATATGCAAATTAAGCTGGTGGCTCAAATGTCCACCGAGGTTCCCGGCAGATCCGAACTGGCTCATAAAGAGCATAAAGAGATTATAGATGCTCTCGTGGCAAAGGATCCCGAGCTTGCAGAGGAAAAGATGCGCAGCCACATAAGGAATGTAAGAATGAGTTTTATGCTTTAAGACAGGAAACAGTACATACATAGAGGGGGTGATAAGAGAAGCGACAAAAGGATGTACAACTGCAGCATAAAAAACAGCCAGATTACACTAGATTAGAAGGGAGAAAAAAAATGAGCAGAGGTACTATGGGTGTTGACTGGGAAGAACGTATTGATTTTGACCGAATGAGAAGGGAAAGACTTCAAAAAGCTAAAGATGCACTGGATAGCTCAGATGCTGATGTTCTATTTGTATTTCGCACAGAGGATTGCCGTTATCTGACAAGCTACAGGACTCATCTTCATCCTACGGCAATGTTAGGAAACGCGGTGGTTGTTCTGCCCAAAGGCGGGGAACCGTTTTTGTTTACTATGGACCATGAGCATTGTAAGCTGAGAATGCCGTGGCTTGATTCAAAGCAAATCAAACCCAGGGCTAATTTCCGCGAATCCGTAGGAATAAAAGCATTTTGCGATATGGTTAAAGAAGAATTGGGTGACCTGAAAGGAAGCAAGATAGGGGTTGACTTATGGACTCCTGTAATGACCGGGGAGTTGCAGAAATGCTTCCCCGAATCGGAATTTGTTGATGGACTGGAAATATTGAGCAAAGCCAAGATAATCAAGACCAGGGACGAAATTGATTGCATAAAAGTAGCAAACATCATTACAGAAGCAGGCATGGAAGCTGCCGTATCAACGATAAAACCCGGAGCCAAGGAATGTGAAGTACTGGCTGCTGCATGGGAGAAAATGACATCCATGGGAAGCGAGTGGTCACAGTGTACTAATATTGTGGCATCCGGTCCTTATACAGCACCATACAGAAGGTTTACATCAGACAGGATAATTCGTCCCGGTGACCTGGTAATAATCGATATAGGCGGCTGCTTCAACGGCTACTGGGGAGACTTTACAAGGACTTGGGTATGCGGAAATATCAAGCCCACCAAGGAAGAGATAGAAATCCATCAGAACTGTTACAATGCACTCTTTAACGGATGTGACAAATCAAGAGCCGGAAATACCAATGCGGATGTTTTTGAAGCGGCCTATCCGTATGTGCTGGATAGCTTAGGCCATGGTTCGGGGGTAAATCCATGGGAAGCTCCGTTCTTTAGCCCTGCATCGGCAAAGGCACCTGTGACTTTGGAAGTTAATATGCAGTACAACCTTGAACCCTACGCCGGCGTTCCTGGTATTGGCGGAGTTCGTTTGGAAAACTGTCTTGCAATAACAGAAGGAGACCCGGACATTTTCACAATTTATCCGTTTGACGAAAGACTGCTAAAAGATACTCATCCGTTGGACAAGACCACAGGCAGAACAAGATAAATTCCGGCAGTAAAAAAATACTAAGGAGTGTGATTAATTAATGTTCAATAAGAAGCTTATGGTTATAAGCGTAGCATTAATGTTACTTTTGGTAGTCAGCGGCTGCCAGGCACCTGCTTCGGGAGATTCAGATACTGCACCGGCACCCGCAGTTAATATCACAATGGGAACCGGTGGTATGGGAGGCCCCCTTCAGGCAGTTGGCGCAGGTTGGGGTTCGATAATACACAAATATGCGGACAATGTTAATGTAACGGTTGCGGTCACCGGCGGCGGTAATGAAAACATGCGGCTTGTATCCCAGTATGCTATGGATATAGGTTTTACTGCTACTCCGGATAGTGCAGTTGTTCTTGAAGAGGGTGGAATGTACGACAATATGAGAGGACTTTTCACCTATCACTATGGAGGCTTACAACTGGCTGTAACCGCCAATTCAGGTATTGAAAGCTTTGAAGACCTGAAAGGCAAAAAAATATCCATGGGGGCACCGGGGTCAGCCCTGGAGGCTTATTCCAAGCTTGCTATGGAAGCACACGGACTTGCGGAAACAGATTATTCGGGAGAATTGTTAAACCTTGCAACCGCAGGAAGTATGCTGAAGGATGGAACCCTTGACGCTACTTTTTATTTCTCCCCCGTTCCTATGTCACACCTGCTGGATGTTTCCTCAGCGAGGGATATCAGGATGATACCCTTTACCGAGGAAGGTGCGGATAAGTTTATGGCTGAATCAAAGGGCTGGAAAAAGGGCTACTGGGAAACAGACAGCTACCCGAATATGGTGAATGAGGAGCCTGTTTTGACAGTAATGACAAGCTGGACTTTGTTTACCCATGATGAGCTTGACGACGAAGTTGTTAACGAGGTACTGGCCGTATTGTTTGATAATCTGGAAGAGTTTTATGAGTGCCATCCCGGTGCCAAGGAAGTAGTTCTGGAAAGGGCACTGGATGATATGCAGTTACCGCTGCATCCTGCAGCAAAGGAATTCTTTGAAGATCGTGGCTTAACGGTACAATAGGCTATATAAACTGTCTTGTGCGAGTTTTGGTTGCTTATACCCCTCATACTTGAATATAAAATACTACTAACGCAGATAAGGAATTAATCAAAACAACTAACCAGCAGTTATGTGGTTTGAGGGAAATGACCCTAATTATATAGCTTAGATTGCAAAATATTAGTCAGAATCTATTAATTGGACGCAAAAACGCTGTGTTGTTTATATGGTAGAAATTACTGAAGCAGTTTACGCAGTTAATCTGACACAGGCGTTGAAAAAGTATTTTGTCATTTGTTGAATGATGAGACTTGTTCAACGCCTTCTTCTTGCATAACCATATTATGCGGCAAAATCTGTTATAAAACTTGGATTAAGGGGGGTTCACGGTGACTGGTTTTCAAAACTACTGGGACATTCTAATAAAACGTTTAGTCATGGTTCTTGCCATAATATTGGCCGGTTTCCTTATGTATACTGCTTTGTTCGGTGAATACACGGTTTATATTCAAAGAGGACTGCCTCTGTTGATAACATCCTTACTGATTTTTTACAAGTATCCATTTTCAAAAAAACACCGGATCAAAAGTCTTGAGGTCGTTATGAATACGCTGTTCGTAACGGGAGCCTTAGTATCATCACTGTATTTGATGTTCAATTATGCAGAAATTTCCCGCAGAATAGGTATCGAAACACAACTTGATGTAATTGTCGGAGTCATCGGTATTCTTGTTGTATTGGAAGCAGCCAGAAGAACGACGGGTTTGGCAATTCCCATAATAGCCAGTTCCTTCGCTTTATACGGCTATTTCGGAAAATACGTACCAGGTTTCTTTTCACACAGAGGGTTTACTCTGACGGATATTACCCGATACGTGTTCTACGGACAGGATGGTATTTTGGGTACTGCCTTAGGCGTTATGACCAGTTATGTGTATGTATTGTTTATATTTGGTTCTCTGCTGCAGGTTACCGGTGCAGGGCAGTTTTTTCTCAATTTGGCCATCTCGTTGACAGGAAGGCTGAGAAGCGGCCCGGCTCAGGGCGGTGTTGTCGGCAGTTCACTGTTTGGAAGTATAAGCGGCAGCGCTGTGGCCAATGTGGTGGGGACAGGAACCTTTACCATACCGTTAATGATTAAAAGCGGATATACACCTCAATTTGCGGCGGCAGTTGAAGCGGTTGCTTCAAGCGGAGGACAGCTTATGCCTCCCGTCATGGGTGCGGCGGCTTTCCTGATGGCAGAGATATTATCGGTACCCTATTTAACGGTAGTCAAGGCCGCATTGATACCGGCTCTCCTATACTACATCACTCTATTTGCAGCTGTTCATTTTGAGGCTTCACGGCTCGGATTGCAGCCTATACCAAAGGCGGAAAGGCCAAAACTCAAAAAACTATTAAAGCGTGACGGGTTATTCCTGATTCCGTTATTAGTTTTGATTACAATCCTTGTAATGGGATATAGTCCTGCCCGCGCGGCAATGTCTGCGATTTTCCTGATTTTTGTCGTTGCCTTTATTATAAGGAAACCGACACGTTTCAAGTTCGATTTGGTATTAAAATCGGTAGAAAATTCCGCCATGTCATCCCTTTCCTGTTGGGGAGCAATGAGTGCCATCGGCGTTATTATTGCAGTAGTATCTATGACCGGTTTTGGGACAAAGTTCGCAGAAGTCGTTATGCAAGTTGCCGGGAGCAGCCTGCTGTTTGCCCTGGTATTAACTATGCTGGCTTCACTGGTTTTGGGTATGGGATTACCAACGGTTGCCTGTTATATATTGTTGGGGATTATTTGCGCACCCGGCTTGGTAAAACTGGGGGTACCGTTAATAGCGGCTCACCTGTTCATTTTCTATTATGGTATTATATCGGCCATTACTCCTCCGGTTGCACTGGCATCCTATGTTGCATCGGGGATTGCGGACTGCAGTCCGGTAAAAGCTTCGTACCAGGCTATTAAGCTGGGCATTACGGCTTTTATCATCCCTTATTTCTTTATCTATTCTCCGGAACTAGTGTTTATTGGAAGCGGACTTGGCATATTCAGAGCATTTGTGACGGCAGCCATTGGCGTTATTGCCCTGGCGGTTGGCATAATTGGATTTTTGTTTACCAAAGTCTCCAATTGGGAACGGGGATTATACTATGTAGCGGCCATACTCATGATTAATGCGGGAGTAGTTACAGAACTGGCCGGATTAATAATCATATCATTATTGGTGCTTAAGAACTGGCTGGCCGGTAAACGTAATACACAAACAGAATTGGCCTCCTAGAACAATGGTGTATCCCTGACACTTGGTATAGACGGTATTTACAAAAATATTAGGAGGAGGATTACAATCAGAGAAAATACGGTGATTGTCAGGTACTATGCCCATTTGTCCACAATAACCAATACTGATGAAGAAACCATAAAAATTAAAGCCGATATTACACTGGATAAATTGTTGATAGTAATACGAAATAAACATAAGCGTTTTGTTGAAAAGGATATGTTTTTAGTTTCGCTTAACAATAAATTTATTCCGGTTTCAGTATATGGGACGACCCCTTTAGAAGACGGAGATATTGTGGCGTTATTTCCGCCGGTATCCAGCGGCTGATACGTTGCAGTGAAAAAATTTTAGGAGGGATGCTACTTTGAAAACAGAGAACACTATGGGATGGGCAGGAAAAATTCTCAAAATCGATCTTACAAACAAGTCTGCTGAAATACTGCCCCTGGATTTAGAAATTGCAAAGAAATTCCTGGGAGGGCGCGGACTGAATTCATACACTCTCTATAACATGGTGAAATCCGATATAGACGAGTTCGGGCCACAAAACCCGCTTATAGTAGGAGCGGGCCCCCTATGCGGAACCCTTGCCCCGGCTGCGTCGAAGGTGACCTTCACAGCAAAGTCGCCGTCAACAAATATTTTCAGCGATTCCACCATGGGTGGGTATTTTGGCCCCCAGATGAAATATGCCGGATATGACCAGATAATTGTAACCGGAATATCCGAAAAACCCGTATATCTGCTTATTGACGATGATGATATAGAGATAAGGGAAGCGGGTAATATTTGGGGTACCGACAGTTGGGCTGCTCAAAAAGAAATATGGCGCTTGCACGGGAAGGATTTTGAAATCGCGGCTATAGGTCAGGGTGGAGAGAACCTGATTCGTTATGCAGGGGTTATGCATGGGTTAAAGCGGGCTGCCGGCAAATTCGGTATGGGTGCGGTAATGGGCTCCAAGAAACTCAAAGCTATTGCAGTAAGGGGTACAAAAGGAATTGGCATATACAACCCCGAGCTTATGATAGAGTTTGCCCGTAAAACCCTTGATGAAATTACTGCTCATCCGTTTTACAAAACGAGGTCCAAATACGGGACTCCCCATCTTCAGGATACTTTGAGCCCCCTTGGGGTGCTTAGCACTAGAAATTTTGAAACAACAAGCTTTGAACACTACAAGGATATAGGCGGAGTCAGAATAGAAGAGCAGTATGCAAAGGGAATGCGGAGCTGCCAGAGCTGTCCGGCGCACTGCGCCCATTACTATTCGCTGGATGACGGGCCCTATAAGGGCTCATACGGCGAAGGGCCGGAATTCACCTTAACCTCGATGGTTGGGGACAGATGCGGCATAAGTGACTTGGAAGCGCTGTTTAAGATTAACGAATTACTAAACCAGTACGGTATGGACAGCGCCGCCTTCGGAGGCCTGGTTGCATGGGCTATGGACTGTTACGAAAAAGGGATAATAGATAAATCAGATACCGACGGGCTGGAGCTAAACTTCGGTAATGCGGAAGCAACAATTGAGCTGGTACACAAAACAGCCAAAAGAGAAGGTTTCGGCAATATACTGGCGGAGGGTGAGCGCAGAGCTCCGGAAATAATTGGCCGCGGTTCAGACAAGTATATGCACCATACCAAGGGCGGGATAATAATTGCTGAGGAACCCAGAGCCCTGCCCGGTTTTGGACTGGCCTATCTTACTTCAACAAGGGGCTCGGACCATCTTAGGGCAAGGTATGCCCTTGAAACGATACCGGATGGTCCGGAAATAGCCAGGACGCTTTTTGGCAGCGAAGATGCTTCCAATCCGAGAATACCGCAGGGAAAAGGCAAGGGTGTGAAATGGTATGAAGATTTAATGACTGTGGTAGACGCCCTTGGCCTATGCAAATTCAATTACCCGAGTTTTATGGACATTCTTTCAACACCGGATGTCATGGCACAAGGGTATTATACAGCAACGGGAGTGAAACTTTCAGGTGAAGAGCTGCTGGAAATCGGAGCAAGAATCTACAACGTGGAAAAGGCTTTCAATGTGCGTTTAGGTTTAGGCCGAAAGGATGATAATTTCTCGAATCCTGAAAAGTTTTTAGAAGAACCTCTAAAGGATGGAGGCTTTAAAGGACAGGTTTTCCATCTTGATACTATGCTTGATGAATACTATCAGGCGAGGGGGTGGGACAACAACGGAACGCCTACCGGAGAAACCTTGGAAGAGTTGGGTTTGGAACAAGTTGCGGACGAGCTGAAGAGTTTGGGAAAGTTGGGAAAATAAATCAAAAATCAATTTGAGAGGAGAAACAACTATGTTAAGAAATGCTGAAGGACTGCAAACTTACAGGGCAAGCGGCAGAAGGTGCAAAATTCTTTTTTCGGAGGAGCAGACAGGGACAAAAGACATGTCGGCTTTGCTGGTCGAATTCAACCCCGGCGAAGGAACACCGGTGCATACTCATGACGGTATAGAGGTCATGTATGTTATTTCGGGTGAAGGAATTTCGGTGGAAGACGGTAAGGAAACAAAAATATATCCGAACACCGCCGTATTGGCGGAAAAGGGAGTGCCCCATGCGATAATAAACGGCGCCGGCGGCCCGATGCGCATGTTATGCGTATACATTCCACCGCTTCCTGACTCATATATAAAAGCAAACTATGAAGAAACAGATGACGATTTTCTAAAATAGGCAAACCTGCATAGCTGCAACCATATATGAGAGGTTTGTATGAAGATTAACTAATAATTTAGGAGGCTATTTATAATGGACAAGATATATGCTCTTGCGGACCATATAGTGAATACTGATTTTGACAAGCTGCCGGAGGATGTCGTTAAAAAAACCAAGCTTTTTATACTCGATTCCCTGGGCGTGGCGATAGCCGCAGCCGATGGTGCCGGCATCAAGGAAGTCCTGGATTTACTGAAAGAGCAGGGCGGCAAAGAAGAGAGTACGGTTTATTCATACGGTGGGAAATTAAATGCTCTGGATGCTACTTTAGTTAACAGTATGATAGTGCATTCCCTCGACCTTGATGATTTACATGAGGGTGTCATAGTTCATCCCAGCAGCACACAGATACCTGTGGCATTTGCCGTAGCTGAGCAGCTGCCTGAAAAGGTCAGCGGAAAAGACCTTATTACTGCAATAGTATTAGGCGGAGATGTCTCATGCAGGGTAGCCGCCGGTATCACCGACGGAATAGGATTTATCAGGTCGGGCATTTGCGGCATATTCGGTGCTGTGGCTAACGCTGCAAAACTGCGGGGCTGCGACAGGGACCAGATTGTCCATGCCATGGGGATCGCCTTTAGTCAAACTGCAGGCAATGCCCAGGTTCTCCAGGACGGTGCCCTGGTAAAGCGAATGCAGCCGGGCTTCGCAGGCCGTGACGGTATTATGTCGGTGTATCTTGCAGAAAAAGGGATAACAGGCTCGACCCGTGTAATGGAAGGTAAATTCGGGTTCCTGGAATTGTACAAGCGTGGCGAAATTGATGCGGACAACATAGTAAAAGACCTTGGAAAAGTGTATGAGATGTCAAATGTAAGCGTTAAGCCGTACATTGGCGGCAGGTATATACATGGACCTGCAGAGCTTGGTATAGCCCTTGCGAAGGAACACAACATTACTCCGGATCAGGTGGCAGAAATGAATGTTTACCTGCCTCAAACAGCATACACATATGTTGGAGCACCCTTTGACCTGAACAGGGGCAATATCCAGGTAATGGTGCAGTTTAATGCTACCTACGGAGCTGCAGCCGGATTTGTAAGAGGGGACCTGTTTATCGGAGAATTGGATGAAGATGTAATAAGGGATCCTGTAATCAATGAATTAATACCTAAGGTGAAGCTTTATGTGGACGAGTCGGTCAAGGTACCTATGGCAACAACTCCGGTTACATTGGAAATAAAAACTAAGAGCGGAGAAACCTATAAAAAATCTGTTCAGGACCTGAAGGGGCATCCAAACAATTTCCTGACAGAAGAAGAATTTATCGAGAAATTCAGAAAATGCGTTAAATTCAGCAACAATAAACCTTCAGATGAGAATGTGGAAAAAATCATAGACCTTGTAATGTCTCTGGAGAATTTATCCGACGTGAGCGCTATCCCGGAACTGTTGGTTAAGGAGCAGCGTTGCTAATCAGCATATTAGGCTGACATATTTACGATATTAAATAATTAATGTGGCCACTGTATTTTGCAGCAAACAATGTTTATATCATATAACAATTTGAATCCCCGTTTTAAAAGCAGTGGCCGCATTAAAATTTCTTAATACATTTTCTGTTAATGGAGGGAAGTAAACATGGTGAAAGCTCTGACATTCGACCCCAAAAAGTGCGTTGCATGTAAAACATGCGAGATTGTATGCTCACTGGTAAAAACAGGCAGATGCAACCCGAGCCAATCCCGTATGGACGTTGTAACGTTTGACGAAGAAGGGTTTTATAGTCCGACTGCATGCTTTCAGTGTAAAGAAGCATGGTGCGTAAAGGTCTGCCCGGCATCGGCTATTCATATAGACGAAGAGATCGGAGCACGGGTAGTTGACGAGGCAAAATGCGTAGGCTGCAGGATGTGTACAATAGCATGTCCCTTCGGAAATATTTTTGTATCACCTGAAGGAAAAGCAAAAAAATGTGATTTGTGCGACGGCGATCCCAATTGCGTAAAGTTTTGCCCCACCCAGGCTATTAAATATGAAAGCGTTGACAGTTCAATTGGCAATAAGAAATACAGAACATTTAAGGAAGTTATGCTGGCATCCCAATCCGATTCGGAATCGGAACTATAAATCAGGGGTTACCTAAAAAGTATTACGAAAATAGGTGATAATATAATGAATCAGTTAAGCAAACAAAAAAAAGTTAACGTCATTATCGGCAATAGTGCTGCGGGAGTTAGTGCAATTAAGGCAATTCGCAAATACGATTCACAATGCAGTATTATACTGATTTCAAAGGAAGACTGCATAGCCTATTCTCCTGTTTTAACAACCTATTATATCGCGCAACAAATTGATAAGAGCGGTATGTTCATAGTAAATGACAGCTTTTTCAAGGATTATAACGTTACTCCATATCTTGGTACAAAGGCAGTTGAAGTAGACCCCGATGCCGGTCTGGTAAAATTGGAAAACGGTAAAAATATTGAATTTGACAATCTTCTTATAGCAACAGGTTCCTCTCCTAAACGGCTGGGCCTGGAAGGCGAGGATTTGCCGGGCATATACACATTGAAAAGCATGTCTGACGCTGAACGGATTTTAAAACACAGTGCCCATGCAAAGGATATAGTGGTGATTGGGGGAGGGCTTATAAGCCTGCAGGCTACCAAAGCCCTGAACAGGGCCGACAGAAATTTGACCATGCTGATAAGCTCCAATCAGCTTCTCTCCCGAAATGTTGATGAGAAATGTTCCAGTTTGCTGGAGGATACTATTAAAAGAGCCGGCGTATCAATTCTGTACAAAAAGAACGTTAAGGGCTTCTGCAGAAAAGGCAACAGGCTGATGGTCGGGCTTGATTCCGATGAGTCATTGGATGCCGATATGATCGTTATAGGTAAAGGCGTGAATCCGAATATTGATTTGGTACAAAACAGCCAGATTGCAACTAACAGAGGTATAGTAGTCGACGAAAGCATGCGCACTAATTTACCTAATATCTATGCCGCCGGAGATGTTGCCGAGGGCCCGAATATACTTTCAGGAAAAAACGCAATTGTTGCAAACTGGATTAATGCGTGTGAGCAGGGGATCACCGCGGGCACTAATATGGCCGGCGGCTCTTTGACATATCATAATCTTGGCGAAAATGTAACTAATATTTTCGGATTGATAATTGCCGTTTTAGGCAACAGCAAATCCGCAGATGAAACGGATAATAACAGCTCTAACTTTGATTTTAATAAAGGAATATATAGAAAGCTTCATTTTAATGAGAAAGATGAGCTTGACGGCGCTATCCTGGTTGGGCAGGCTTTGGACGCAGGGATTATCAGCAGCCTTATCAGAAAACGTGTTAAGGTTCCAACAGTATTGAGGGAACAGATAGTATGCAACGCAAAAATTCTATCTGCATGGGACTATATCAGGATAAGCAGCTATGAGCCTCAATAATGCCTGTATTTTTCCTGCCGATATTTAGACGCAATCTATCCATTTTAAGAAGGTGCGAGAATGCAAAAAAGTTCTATACAGGAAAATGGAAGCGGCTACTGTTGGACGGTATTGTTTCTGGCAACGGTTGCACAGACAACCATTTCCATTATAACACAAGGGTTGGCCGCACTTGCTCCGTTTTTCCAGGCAGAGTTTAACCTGTCCAGGGGCATGGTAGGCATGGCCGTAATTATGGCAAACCTGGGCGCTTTTTTCACTTATGCATTTGTAGGAAAGGCTGCGGACGTTTTTGGAGAAAGAAATGTTGTCAGTCTTGGCGGTATTTCGATTGGGCTGATAAGCATGGGAATGATTTTTGTAAAGTCTTCATATATGTTATTCCTGGCAATTCTATTGATGGGATTTGGATTGGCAACAGCGACTCCGGGAGGAAGTAAAGCCATTAAGACCTGGTTTTCCAAAAAGCAGCGGGGTATGGCCATGGGCATACGTCAAACGGGTGTTCCTTTGGGCGGAATGATTGCAGCATTAGTATTTCCTTTTTTGTCTATCAGGTACGGATGGAGACTGACTTTGTTTGTTGCCGGGATTACCTGTATAGTAAGCGCAATTGTGTACTATTTGCTTTATAAGGAGCGTTCGGACGGCATAAGCGAAAAACAAGCTGCCGGGTTAAAGAAATCTCTCCTGGAATTTCGCAAGCTGCTGTCTAATACAAGTTTTCTTTTTGCAAGTATTATATCCGTAGTTATGGTAGCCAGCCAATTCTCAACAGTGACATATATGATTCTATATCTGGTAGAAGACATTGATTTTTCTTTGATAATGGGAGGAACCATATTGGCTGTTACCCAATTTTCGGGCGCTGTCGGCCGTATAGTCTGGGGCACAGTCAGTGACCGGTTATTTAACGGAGATCGAAAGAAAGTCCTGATGATTATCGGACTGGTGAATGCGAGCATGATAGTTTTGATAGCTTTTCTGACCAATAGTTCACCTACCTGGTGGATTGTGCTGGTTGTCGCCCTGCTTGGTTTTTCAGCCATTGGCTGGAACGGGTTGTTCATTACCCTGATTTCCGAATTGGTAACGGACGATCAGGGAGGTGCAGCAGTCGGATTGGCTTTGACAATAACACAGATTGGAATTGTCGCCGGGCCGCCGCTCTTTGGATTTGCTGTTGATATAAGCAATTCCTACCGGCTCGCCTGGCTGTCGTTATCCGGTCTGATATGGGCAAGCTTATTTTTGTACCGATATATAGAAACCGACCAGAGTCAAACGAAAATCTCGGAAACCGGGAGGTGATGCAGGAAAAAAACTCTGCGAGAATGGGGAAAAGGCAGTTTGGACTAATGAGAAATTTAAAAAAAAGGAGGCAAAACAATGAAAAAGAGACTGTCACTCTTAATGTGTTTATGTATTATTCTGGTGCTAGCGGTTACGCCTATTCTGACATCCTGCAGCACAGCCCCGGGCGATTCCGAACCCGGGGGCGAAGAGCCGCCTGAAGGCAGTGAAAGTGCTGACGCAGAATGGCCTGAGACCCTGAGAATGGGCGGAGCGTCGGTAGGGGGTATGCTGTATGTAATAGTGGGTGGATACGCTAATATGGTACAAAACTTTGTTGGGATTAATACAACTGTTGAAGAAACAGGGGGTCCTGTGGACAATATTCAGCTCATCCAGAACAAACAGAACGAAATGGGAGCCGCATCCTCGGGTACCCTGTATGAAGCCTGGAACGGCGAAGCCTGGGCTGATGGCACTGAGTACCGGGATATAAGGGCTATCGTTCCAACTCACCCTTCATATTCGTATATTACTTTTTTGGCTAAGAATCCGATAAACAGCTGGGATGAAGTGCCGGAAAAAACAATCGGCTATGGTCCGCAAACCGGAACTCCGGCTACCCAGTTCCCGAAACATTTTGAAATTTCGGGTATCAGCCCCAAAAAAGCTGTTTATGCTTCCTTTGGTGATGTGCAGAGCCAGCTTAAGGACGGTTTGATAGACGGGATAATTTACATTGCGTCATATCCATATGCTCCACAGGTGGAGATGGAAGCAACAATGGAAGCGGGCATGCTTGCGCCGCCGCCGGAAGTTATAGACGAATTGGTGGAACAACACCCGTATTTCGCAAAGGGCGTGTTACCAAAGGATTCCTATCCTTCGGTAAAAGAAGATATGGACACCTCGGTTATGTGGACGTATATTATAGGCCACAAGAATTTGCCGGAGGATTTAGTGTATGAAATGACAAAAAGCTCATATGAAGAAGTTGAATACTTAAAGACAGCCTTAGCTACCTGGGACCAGTACATGAAACCGGAAGTAATGCTGACATCACCCATTCCGCTGCATCCCGGTGCGATAAAGTATTATCGTGAGATTGGGCTGGATATACCCGATAAACTTATACCTCCCGAAATGAAATAAACTATATCAAAAATACCTGCCCGGTCATCAGCCAATTGGCTGACGACCGGGCACAAAATGAGAGAGGTGAGTTGAATTGATACGGGATCTGAATAAATTTTGGCTAAGGCTTACAATTATTTTCGGAGCTTGTATGATTATCTTTCAAATTGGCGCCCTAGGATTTATATCCTTAGATACATGGATGAGTCGTTCAATATATCTAACTCTTATTAGTACAATAGGGTTTTTAATGTACAGACGCTCACCTAATGCGCCCAATGACCGTCCCGAGCTGATTGACTTTCTGTTCATCCTTATGTCCTTTACATCATGGGTTTACCTGGTGATAAACTACGATAAGATGATCTGGAGGATACCCATCAGCACAAATAGTGTTGATGCTGTTATGGGGCTGTTGCTGGTTATCAGTGTACTGGAACTGGTCCGAAGGACCCAGGGTTTTGGGATTCTTATGCTGGGAGTTGGCTTTATTCTATATGCAGTCCTGGGCCACCTGATACCCATCCAATTATTAAGCCATACAGGCTATTCGCTAAACCGTATTTTCGGGACCTATTACAGCAGCTACGGTCTTTACGGAACAATAATGGGGATTACAGCCACGTATATATTTACGTTTGTGGTATTTGGTGCAATGCTTAGCGCGACCGGTATAGGGGATTACTTTTTAACTCTGTCAAATTATCTGGCAGGAGCTGCCCGGGGTGGTGCCGCAAAAATCTCTGTTATTGCGAGCAGCTTGTTTGGCTCTGTTTCAGGTTCAGCAGCAGCTAATGCCGTGGCCACAGGCAGCATCACAATACCAATGATGAAAAGCAAGGGTTATGACAAAACCTTTGCGGCAACGGTGGAATCCCTGGCTTCAGCAGGAGGGCAGATTGCACCGCCTATTATGGGTGCCGGAGCATTTCTGATGGCTGAGCTTACGGGTATAAGTTACCCAAGAATTATTCTAGCAGCAATAATTCCGGCAATTCTGTTTTATACCAATACCTTCCTTGCTGTGGATCTGACAGCGTCAAAGCATAATTACAAAGGCTTAACCAAAGATGAGAGGCCAAAGGTTTCGGAAGTACTGTCCGAAATCTACCTCTTACTGCCCTTGGTTGTATTGGTTTATTCACTGCTGATTGCCAATTATTCCATAGTCCGCGTTGGATTCCTGGCGTGTATGGCATGTATTGTAGTTAGTTTTATAAATAAAAAGAACAGGCTCAACTTCGATAAGATTACAGATTTAGTGTACAGTATAGCAAAAAATATGGTTGGAATTACTGCCATTACAGGTGTTGCAGGAATAGTAGTCGCTACTTTGTCTCTGACAGGGTTAGCTATGAATATCTCGAGAATCCTGATAAGCATTTCAGGCGGACAGGTTATTCTTGCATTGATATTTACCATGATAGTAACCATAATTCTTGGAATGGGGATGCCGACCACCGCAGCCTATGTTATTTCTGCATCGGTATTGGCCCCTGCCCTGCAGCAGTTGGGTTTTGATGCTTTAACTGCACATATGTTTATTTTTTACTATGCATGTCTGTCCGGGATAACTCCGCCAATAGCGGTGGTCTCTTATGCAGCGGCAACCATTGCGGAAGCGCCGCCTATGAAGGTAGGATGGAATACCGTTCGTTTAGGGTTGTCGATTTTCATTATACCTTTCTTGTTTGCCTTTGAGCCTTCGATACTTTTTGAAGGTGAACTTCACATGATTGCGTATAATTTTGTCAGATGCATGTTTGGCATATTGTCAATAACATTTGCAATGCTGGGCCGCTCGCTTAACGCAAAGCTAAATACCAGAAATCGCGTCCTGCTGTTTATCTCGGCCGGTTTTCTGCTGATAGACATGGGATATGTTTTTGATGCAATAGGTTTTGGGCTGACATTGCTCAACATTAAGCTGGCAAAAGTTAAGGCGGACAAGCCCGAAGCGAGTATCGGCAATTAAATAGTTGATTTATATGCAGACCGGATAAAGGTTTGTCCTGGTTGGAAGGAGGGGGGAATTTAATGGATTTAATCGAAAACTTATCCAAAAACATCGAAAGAACAACATTTTACGATTTACCGGAAGCGGTAATTTTACAAACGAAAAAGGAAATTATGGACGTTGTCGGTTGTATTGCAGCAGGGTTGGAGGGCCATGAAGCGCGCAGCATAAAAGAAGGACTAAGTAATCTGAATAACGGCTGTATACCTGCCAATACGGTTCAATATATGATGCTGCTGGCAGTGGCAGGCAGAGCGGATGATTTTGACCCCATTAACGATGATACAGGGGATCATCCTTCGTTATCGACTGTTATAAGCGGAATTATACTGACATCGATAATAAAAAGGGAAATAACAGGAAAAGAGTTGTTAACTGCAATTGCATTGGGAGAAGATTTGGTCCTGAGAATAAGAAAAGGTACTTCCCAGCGATTGGGAGAACATCCGTGGGTCGCCGGAACATTTGCTTCTTTCGCTGCGGCTGCAACAGCTTCAAAACTGCTTGGTTTAAATCATGTTCAAATCCGAAATGCCTTGGGACTGGCGTATACAACCTGTTCAAATACGGTCCAGGGTTTGCGGGAGGGGACTTCCTCCTACAAACTGCACCATGGATGGGCAATCCGGGCCGGTTTTGAAGCGGCATTTTATGCTGCCGCCGGGATAACGGGTGTACAGAATGCATTTGAAGGGGAATACGGTTTATATAATGTCTATCACGCAGGAAATTACGACAGGGACAAAATAATAAGTGATTTAGGCACGTATTTTCACAACCTGAGTGTGGGGTTTAAGCCCTTTCCCTGCTGCCGTCTTATGCATGGAGCTACGGAAGCGGCATTATGCATAAAAAAAGAAACTAAGATTAAACGAGAGCAGATTGAAAATGTTACAGCCCGGGTTAATAAAAGCGCCTTTGTCCTTTGCGGAAAGCAGCCGTGGAAAACTCCCGGCAGCTTGGAAGAGCTCCGGTTTAATATACCCTACGGAGCAGCCGTGGCATTAGAAGACGGGCATGTGGGTTTAAGGCACTTTACTAAGGAAATGATTAATAATAATAAGATAATGGAGTTATGTTCAAAGGTTCAGGTGCTTGAAGACAGCCGGTTAAACGAAACCAAAAAACAAATTGCACCAACAATAGTGGATGTCCGTCTTAAATCCGGCGAATTATTTTCTAAAACAATTGAAGTACCTAAAGGGCATCCGGAAAAACCCCTGTCCTTTGATGAATTGAAAACAAAGTTCGAAAATAACATAGCTCATGCTAATATTGGTGATGAATATAAGGTAAATGAAATTGTTGACAGCATATATAAATTAGAGGAAGCAGATCGTACAGGCCAAATATTTTCCTTATTGTGGAAGTAGGGCTTATCATTATCACTGATTATTGATATGATAAACATGAAGTTTATGATGATTAAATTATATAGTGAATATGTTGCATATTCTTAAAATTAGCATGAAAGCAGGTGACACGATTGGATAAGATTTTGGTAACAAACGCATCTTTTGCCAGGTACAGTAAAGAATCAGAAAAAATTCTTGAGGACTACGGGCTTTCTATTGTAAGGCCGGAGCATAATAAAACCGATGAAAAAGAAATGCTGGATTATCTCGATGATGTTGTTGCTATTATCACAGGGTTGGAACCCATTACTCAAAAAATTATCTGTTCGGCTCCAAGATTAAAAGTAATAGCAAAACACGGAATAGGTGTTGACAATATCGATATTAATGCTGCAAAGGAAAATGGTATTACTGTGATTAACTCGCCGGGTACTAACAGAGAGGCAGTTGCAGATTTGGTTTTTGGTTTAATGCTGTCATTGGCCAGAAATATTCCCAAGTCCGACAGTCTTGTGCGGGGCGGAGAATGGCCTAAGGTATTTGGAAATTCGGTATGGGGTAAAACCCTGGGTATTATAGGAATGGGCGTTATAGGCAAAAGCGTCGTGCATAGAGCCAAGGGATTTAATATGAAAGTTATGGCATTCGATAAATTCTGGGACAAGGAATATGCAGATTCTAACGGGGTTGTTTATTCGGAAATTGATGAAATAATCAAAGAATCGGATTTTATAAGCCTTCACGTACCCCTTACAGAAGACACCAGGGGACTTATCGGCGCCGATAAGCTGAATATGATGAAGCCCGGTGCATATTTAATAAATACATCAAGAGGCGGAGTAGTGGATGAAAATGCTTTGTATAAAGCATTGGCAGAGGGTAAAATTGCGGGCGCAGCCTTAGACGTGTTCTCCAGTGAACCACCCGCTGCTTCTCCCCTTTTGGATTTGGAAAATGTTATTCTAACGCCCCATATGGCAGGATTTACTGACGGGGCTTTAAGCCTGACCAGTGAATATGTGGCCCGGGCCGTTATTGATGTATTAGAGGGTAAAGAACCGGCAAGTAAGATAGTTTAGATCAAATATCTGTTACGAAAGGGATGACGTTATGAAAAAAGAGGGCTTTTGGCTTAGTAATTACAATGAGATGGCGGATGTGGAAAAACAGCTGGTGAATATGAAAAAAATCAAGATCTATGATACAACGCTTAGGGACGGTGAGCAGAGTATTGGTATAAGTATGAACGCGCAGGACAAGCTTGATATAGCCAGGAGACTGGCTCTGGCAGGTGTTGACCGTATTGAGGCAGGGTTTCCAGCCAGCAGCGAAGAGGATAAAATCGCGGTAGCCAATATTGTTAAGGAAGTGAAAGGACCGGAAATTTGGGGTTTCGGACGCTGCAATGTCAACGATGTCAAAATATGCGTAGAGACCGGGGTAAAGCATACCGTATGCGAAATCCTCACCAGTCCTTACAAAATGAAAGCATGGAATTTAACAGAGGAAGTTGTATTAAAGCGAATCCGTGATGCGATAAGCTTTGCCAAACAGGAAAACCTGTATACCGCGTTCTTTGCAGTAGACGCTACCCGTTCGGATCCGGAGTTTCTCAAAAAGGCTTATCAGACCGCCGTTAACGACTGTGGCGCCGACGAAGTTGTTCTTGTTGATACACTTGGGGTTGCTACACCGGAAGCAATGGCCTACATGACCAAACTGGTTAAATCGTGGGTGGATGTTCCTGTCGGAGTGCACTGCCATAATGACTTTGGCCTCGGGCTGGGCTGCACCCTGGCCTGTCTGAAAGAGGGTGCGGATTCGGCACACGTTACGGTGAACGGCCTTGGTGAAAAAACCGGAAACACTGATATTGCTGAGCTTGCCATCGCACTCCATGGCCTTTACGGTATAGAAACCAACCTTAAACTCGAAGAATTGCGTGGTCTCAGCAAACTTGTTGAAAGCATAACCCAGATACCCGTGTCGCCTATGCGTCCGGTTGTTGGCGACAAGGTCTTTACCCGTGAGAGCGGACTGGTGGTAGCGCAAATGCTGGCTTATCCTCCGTCGGTAGAGGGCTATGCCCCTGAAGTAGTCGGCAGACAAAGGGATATTGCACTAGGCAAAAAGAGCGGTAAAAAATCCATCGAATATGCCCTTGAACAAGTGAATATTGAGCTGGATGACGATAAGATTGCTGTCATGCTTGGTGAAGTTAAGAAGTTAAGCACAGAGAAAAAAGGCTCGGTAAGCATGGATGAATTCAAGTCTATGGCTTTAAAGCTTAAGGGCTAGAAGGTTATATTATTGTATAGCAGGAAATTTTATTCAGACTGGGAGCTTGTATGGATGAGAGCCTCCGGTCTGAATAGCCATTGTTGCATTGGATTATTTGCTTTACGGTTATATAATAAGACGAGAAGCAATGTTAATTTGCTATGAAAGGAGTATTCTGATGTTGAGAGATGGCGAGCAGCCTGTATTTCAACCGCCGGAACTGGCTTGTGATTCTCATTTTCACATATTTGGCCTGCCGGATCAATATAAGTATAAGGCCAAACTGCGGTATGAACCGCCAATTGCCACCGCAGATGATTATCTGGCTATTGCAAAGGTTTTGGGAATTAAACGGATGGTGCTTGTCCAGCCCAGTGCCTATGGGCAGGACAATTCCTGCCAGCTTGATGCGGCGGCGCGATTAGGCAAAGATTTTTGCCGTGTTGTTGTAGATATCGATGAAAATATTCCCGACTTAGAGTTGGAACGGATGCACTCACTGGGCGCAAGAGGAGTCCGCATTAATGTGAATCCAATCGAGCCTTTAACACCCGGGCTTTCAGACAAACTGCTTCCCAGGATTAAACGCATGGAGTCACGCTGCAAAGAAATAGGCTGGAGCCTTGATTTTTTGTTTCCTGACTGGCTTACAGCGGAAATGATGCCGCACCTTCGCGAACTTTCTGTCCCCTTTTCTATCGCACATATAGGTATGAACAGAGCAAACAAAGGAATAAACACAAAGGAGTTTAACGCTTTGTTAGATACGTTGAAATATGGTGACGGTTTCTGCTGGGTAAAACTTACGGCAGCCTACCGGATTTCAAACCGCCCTGATTACCTTGACGTGGTTCCGTTGGCCCAGGCGGTTATTGAAGCGGCCGGGGACCGTATTATCTGGGGAAGTGACTACCCTCATCTATCCTTCGGCGAGCACAGCACAATCAAATTATTCAATCTGCTGTCTCAAATTGCTCCGGATGAAGAGATGAGGAAGCGTATTCTGGAAGAAAACCCGGCTAAACTATATGGCTTTCAGTCCGATTGAGGTCCCGACGGAGCGGGTACCATTTTACTTTGGGAAGGATGAGGTATATGACATGTCAATTAAGGAATAATCCGTTAAAGGAGGCTGTGCGTGAAGGCAGAACAGCCTATGGCATATATATAGAGGACCCGTCCTGCACAATGGTTGAGCTGGCTGGGTTGGCGGGATTTGACTTTGTAAGGTTGGACTGGTGCCATGCCCCTTTTGATTTAAATATCATAGAAAACATGATACGTGCTGCGGAATGTCAGGGTATTGTTCCCATAATAAGGCTTAATCTTGATGACCAAAAGATTTCAAGCGTTTTGGAAATGGGGGCCATGGGAATTGTTGTCCCCGATGTATCAACTGCAGCCGAGGCCAAAGCGGCAGTTAATGCAGCAAAGTTCTCTCCGGCAGGCGAGCGGGGAATGTTTTCTGCTTCAAGGAAATCCGGGTATGGCAGAGTTGATGCGGCTACCTTTAAAGCCTGGTCAAACGAGCAGATAATGGTGGGAGTTCAAATAGAAAGCCTTCAGGCGATAGAAAACCTGGATGAAATCCTGGGTGTGGAAGGAATTGATATTGTGTTAAGCGGCCGCGGAGACCTTTCAGATGCTTTAGGTGTACCCGGGCAGAAGAACCACCCGCTGGTACTGAAAGCCGAAGAAAGGATATTTGATACCGCCATGTCAAGGGGTATTGCCATATCACCCCTGTTGAATCCTTATGCAATGGGTTTTGATGAAGAAGTCCGGAAGTGGAAAGAAAAGGGAGCTTGTATAATATCCCTGGGGATCGATGCTGCGATTATCAGGAAAGCATTTGAAGACATTGTAGATAAAACTGAAAAATAGTGAGCATGCACTGATTTTAACATCTTTTATACTACTATGAATAAGTTAAAGGAGACATAATGGTTAACATAAAAACAAAGGGGTATATTTATCTTGGAATAGCAATACTTGCCTTCAGCACATTGGAAGTTGTATCTTCAAGCCTGAAAGGGCTGTTTCATCCCCTGCAGCTGAGTTTTTTAAGGTTCATGGTCGGCGGCATAGCGCTTCTGCCCTGGGTAATAACAAAAAAAGAAAAGATTTCTCCGCGGGACTGGCTGTTTTTTTCAGGTCTTGGCATATTAAATACCGTTATAAGCATGGGAAGCCTGCAGATGGCAATTTCTATGGGGAAGGCTTCAACAGCGGCAATCCTGGCAAGCTCGAATCCCGTTTTCGTTTTAATATTTTCGGCTCTGTTGCTTAAGGAAAAGCCGACAAAGAACAGCATCATATGCATTATGTTTGGGATTATAGGTATCAGCCTGATAATATATAAGGGTAATACATCCGGAGACACGGCTGTAAGCCTGTTATTAGGAGTTATCGCTTCACTGACCTTCGGACTGTATACCGTGCTGGGAAAAAGGAAAGCTGAAAATATCAGCACTATAACCATGATAAGCCTTTCGGCCATAATCGGAAGCATATGCACAATACCCATACTTTTATTTATGAAGCTTCCCGTTTTTTATTTGCCTGCAGAGGGGTTAATCAGGATAGTGTATCTTGGGTTATTTGGATCGGGCTACGCATATATTGCCCTTATTGAAGCTCTGAAGATACTGAGTGCAAGCAAGGGTTCAATGGTGTTTTTTCTAAAACCTCCGATTGCTACGGTATTAGCTGTAATATTTCTTGGGGAAGTGATAGGAATTAGAACAATAATGGGAATGGTCCTGGTCGCTATAGGTATCCTGATTAATTTCTATCCAAAATCAAAAGCTGAAGCCGACTGTGCGGCATAATACAGCAGAGGGACGGTCCCCGCGCTTTACAGCAGAGGGACGGTCCCCGCGCTTCCAGCAGAGGAACCGTCCCCGCGCTTTAACCCGCGCTTTACCCCCGCGCTTTAACCCGCGCTTTATACCTGTCGGACGGTCTAACAGAGGGACGGTCCCCACGCTTTTCCAGCAGAGGAACCGTCCCCGCGCTTTACCTGTCGGACGGTCTAACAGAGGGACGGTCCCCACGCTTTTCCAGCAGAGGAACCGTCCCCGCGCTTTACCACGCTTTCTACAGCAGAGGAACTGTCCCCGCGCTTTACCACGCTTTCTACAGCAGAGGAACCGTCCCCGCGCTTTCCCGCGCTTTGCCAGCAGAGGAACCGTCCCCGCGCTTCCCGCGCTTTAACCCGCGCTTTACCCGCGCTTTACCTGTCGGACGGTCTAATATTGCAAAGGCAGTCATAGTAAGCTGCCTGGCAGCCCATATCTGTTTCCCTTTCCGGAGTGAGCGTGTTTACGCCTCCGGATTTTTGAATCCACCATCCCTCGTACACCATAACTATGCCTCTCCTTATGCTTTCGTCTATCCTCGCCCTGCATTTGAGCTGTCCCACCCCGGTTGAAACAAGCACCTGTGTGCCATCCCCTATATTTTCGGCCGCTGCCGTAACAGGGTTTATATAGGCGACGGGTAAAACACCGTCCTCCACCAGAACAAAGTGCTGTGAATGGAGTGAAGACCGGGTATGGGGTGTCAGAAGGCGGTATGGGTATTTGCCGGAGGGTTTGGGGTTTATATCCTTATAGACGGGCAACGGGCTTTGGCCATCCTCCTTCGCCCTTTCGGAATACAGTTCAATCCTGCCGCTTGGCGTTTTAAACACAAAGTCGTCCCACGCTACAGGGGATACGCCGGGCAGCTGCACGGGACCGGCCTTAAGGTCGTCAAGGGTTATGCCCTTTTGCTTTGTAAGGGGCAGTATCGCCCTTTCCAGCCACCATTTATGCCCTTTTACCGGAAAGCCCCGAAGGTTCAACCTATTGGCAAGCTCATTGAATATCCATAATTCGGAGGGTACCCACGGGTCGGGTTCCACCGCTTTGTTGCAGTAGTTGATATAGCTGTGTCCCATCGATGTATATATTATATCCTCATCCTCCAGAAAATGCCTGCAGGGCAGTACCAGGTCGGAAACGGCCGCAGTGTCGGTCATGAAAAGGTCAACGGTTACCTTAAACTCCACCTTTGAAATGGCCCTGGCAAGGCGGTTGCTGTCCATTGCCTGGGTTACGGGGTTGGCCCTTGCGGTAAACAGCATTTTCACAGGCGGTGATTTTGCCTCTTCAATGAAGGCTGCCATCCCGGGCCTCGGGTATTCCCTGTGGTCTGCTTTAAGCTGTGTCCCTTCCAGCAGGCTCCCGTCTATAAAATCGGGTATTCTTCTGTTGGCGTAATTAACACCGCCGCCGGGGATACCGATGTTTCCGGTTATTGCCGCCAGCGCGTCAATGGCCCTTATTGTATTTCCGCCGTTGCTGTACCGCTGAAGGCCGTAACCAAGGATTATACAGGAGGGCTTTTGTAAGCCGTAGCTTCGTGCCAGGAATATTATGTCCTCCGCCGGTATACCGGTGATTTCTGAACCCTTATCAGGGGTAAAACCACGTATGTATTCTTCAAACCCGGCAAAGCCCAGTACATGCCTGCCTATAAATTCCCTGTCCAAAAGCCCATGGGACAAAAGTACATTAGCCATGGTAAGGGCAAGGGCCCCGTCGGTGCCGGGCAGCGGTGCGAAGTGGTGGTGTGCTTTGGCTGCGGTGGCGGTTTTAAGCGGGTCTATGGCAATAACCGTGGCACCGTTTTGCGCAGCTTTTTGTATAAAGGGTACAAGATGTATATTGGTATCCCAGGGATTTCTGCTCCATATCAGTACTGTTTTTGAATTTTCCATATCCGACGGATGGTGGCTCAGAACATCTCCGAAATCATATTTTTGTGCCTTAATGCCTGCCCCCCAGCACAGGCTGCCCCTTGGCCCCGTTACGCCTCCATAGGCATTGAAAAACCGCCGGTCAATACCCTTTAATACGCCGCCGTTGCCTGCATCGTAGCAGTGCATAAGGGCTGTTGTGGGGTGTTTTTCCCGCAGCGCTGCCATCTTTTCGGCTGTATGGTCAAGGGCGTCGTCCCAGCAAAGGGGCTGCCAGTTATCGTTAACCCTTATCAAAGGGTTTTTTAGTCTGTCGGGGTGATAAAGAATATCAGTGTGTCTGTTTCCCTTAACGCATAAAGTGCGGCCGGTTATTTGGTTTTCGGGATTGCCTGAAACGGAAAGCACTTTGTTGTCCCTTACCCGGGCTATTATTGCACATGTATCCCAGCAGTCGAGGGTGCAGGCAGTTTTTACGCTGCAGGCCCCGTTTTGGCGGGCATTGTTACTCTTCAATGGCTGACACCCCTTTCAGAACCATTATACCGCATTAAATGAATATATACGACTAAAATCCTTCTATATAATAGATAAGCCGCATATAGATGATATAGAAAGACACTGAAAAGGGGGTTCCGAGAATTGAAGGATTATATACACGAGCGGGTGGTTGCTGCTGCTAGATATGTAATGGATACAAAATCAACGGTAAGGGAGACGGCGAAGGTTTTTGGAGTCAGCAAAAGTACGATACATAAGGACATCACCGACAGACTTCCCAGAATAAATCCTTCACTTGCCGATGATGTTAAAAAAGTGCTGGCTTACAATAAAGCGGAGAGGCATATAAGGGGCGGAAAAGCCACCAAAGAAAAATACATAAAAAACCGGGGAGAAAAGGTGAAATTTTCTTGACATAACAAAAATATACCAGAAAAAGAGGTTTTTTTAGGGTTATATAGAACTTAACTAAATATGATTTAATTTTGGATAAACAGACGAAAAAACCAAAGAGGCGGGGGTAACACATGTTTGGGCTAAACACTGATATTGGCATAGACCTCGGCACGGCCAGCGTATTGGTATATATGAAGGGCAAAGGTATAATCCTGAACGAACCTTCGGTGGTCGCCCTGGATAAGAATACCGACAAAATACTGGCTGTGGGAGAAGAGGCAAGGCAGATGCTGGGCAGAACACCGGGAAATATAGTTGCAATCCGGCCCCTGAAGGATGGAGTAATATCGGATTATGAAATAACAGAAAGAATGCTGAAATACTTTATCCAAAAAACCTGTGGGAACCGCAGAATATTCAAACCCAGAATAATTGTGTGCGTACCCAGCGGAGTAACCCAGGTGGAAAAACGGGCGGTAATAGATGCTACCAATCAGGCAGGCTCCAGAAAGACCTATCTGATAGAAGAGCCTGTGGCAGCTGCAATAGGAGCGGGGCTCGACATTTCCAAGCCCAATGGTAATATGATTGCGGATATAGGCGGAGGGACTACCGATGTTGCTGTTATTTCATTGGGAGGCATAGTGGTGAATTCCTCCATAAAAATAGCAGGAGATAAATTCGACGAAGCCATAATAAGGTATATGAGAAAGAAGTACAACCTGCTTATCGGCGAAAGGACCGCTGAAAATATGAAGATTTGTATTGGCACCGCTTTTCCGAGGGAGGATAATGTTTCAATGGAGGTCAGGGGGAGGAATCTGGTATCCGGTCTCCCCAAAACCCACGAGATAGCTTCCGGGGAAATGATGGAGGCGTTGGAGGAACCTGTTTCAGCAATAGTGGACAGTATTCATTCGGTGATAGAAAAAACACCTCCCGAGCTTGCTGCGGATATCAGTGACAGTGGAATAGTGATGACCGGCGGAGGAGCGCTGTTGTATGGTCTTGACAAGCTGTTAAGCCGGAAAATCGGTACTCCGGTCAAGGTGGCGGAGGACCCGATTTCCTGTGTGGCCATTGGAACGGGTAAGGCGCTGGAAGCCATGGATGCACTGGAGGGAAGCCTAATTACAACCAAAGGAAGATAAAGTCAGACAAAGAGAACAGGGCGCCGGTTTTAAGGCGCCTTTTTAACTTTCGCGGGTGCAATAAATGACTGTTAAAGTTTTTGCATCCCGGTGCCGATAACTAGAAAGAGGTGATTTATAGTGCTAAGGGGACTCTATATGGCTGCCGGCGCAATGGCTGCAGAGACAAAAAGGGTTGACGTGCTGGCGAATAATATTGCCAATGCCGATACAAACGGTTATAAAAGGGACGATGTAATAACGGGACCCTTCAGAGAAGTATTGATTTCAAAAATAAACGACAAGGGTTTTGACATGGGTTTACCGGTATCCGGAGGTCTGTCGGTGGAAAGGGAAGACGGCAGGATCAGGCTGGCAAACCAGGGCAGGTATTTTGTCATAGATACCATCCGGGGAAGAAGCTACAGCAGCGAGGCTGAGTTAACGGTTAACCCCGAGGGCTATCTTGTTACCACAAGCGGAAATTATATACTGGGCGCCGGAGGAAGGATACAGGCCGGTGACATTGATGGCCTGCACATAGATGAAAGCGGCGGGGTATATTCGGGCGGAAGCCTGCTGGACAGGCTGCAGCTTTTCAGGGCTCCGGGAGTTATAGGGACTCTTAACGGCGGAGCCGGGATAAAAAGGGTGGTAACTTCCTTTATGCAGGGCAACGTAAGAGAGACCCACAGGCCGATGGACATGGCAATAAAGGGCGACGGTTTTTTCTGTGTGAGGGTTGACGGCGGGGAAATGTATACCAGGGACGGTGCCTTTGTTACAGATTCAGAGGGCTACCTGTCAAGCGCAGAGGGGCACAGGGTAGTAGGAGACATGGGCTGGGTCTACATTGGCGATGAGGAGTTTCAGCTGCGCAGCAACGGAGAGATCTATTCCGACGAATATTTCCTGGACAGGCTTAAACTGGTAACCTTTGACAGGCCCGAAGAGCTTGAAAAGGTTGGAGATAATTTATACAGGTCAAGAGACGACAACACACCGTATATCGGTATACAGGGAGAAGTGCTCCAGGGTTTCCTGGAGGCTTCCAATATAAATACCATTAAAGAGATGGTGGGCATGATCTCGGCTTTCAGGGACTATGAAGCCAATCAGAAAGTTATATCAGCCTATGATGAGACAATGGGCAAGGCGGTAAACGAAGTGGGAAGAGTATAAAACATGAGGGGTGATTGACATGATGAGAGCGCTCTGGACAGCCAGTTCGGGTATGAATGCCCAACAGTTAAACGTGGATACCATAGCCAACAATCTTTCAAACGTTAATACTACCGGTTATAAGAAGGAAAGGGCCGAGTTCAAGGATTTGCTGTATGTGTCACTGTTCAGTGCACAAGTTATAGACCGGCAGGGACGGCCGGTGGGTCTGCAGGTCGGACATGGGGTAAGGCCTTCGGCGATAGTCAAAAACTTTTCCCAGGGGAGCATGCAAAACACCGGAAATCCCTTGGATTTTGCTATCGATGGAGAAGGATTTTTTATTGTCAGGGATCAGAACGACAATTTGTTCTATACCCGCGACGGCAGCTTTAAGCTGAGTATTGACGGAGAAGAGGCGGCCCTTGTTACATCCAATGGGTATTTTTTACAGCTTGAAGGGGCTGATGCCGAGCTAGGCGGTGAAATAAGCGAAATAACCGTTGATGGAAACGGCTTGCTTATGGTCAGGAGAAACGACGGTACGCTGGACGAACTGGGTTTTGTTGACCTGGTGAGATTTGTAAACCCCGCCGGGCTAGAAAGCGTCGGGGACAACCTGTACAGGGAAACTACAGCTTCGGGGGAACCCATTGAGGCGGAGGAGCCGGGGATAAACGGCCGTATTATGCAGAATTTCCTGGAGGCTTCCAATGTTCAGGTTGTGGAGGAAATGGTTAACCTAATAACCGCCCAAAGGGCCTATGAAATCAACTCAAAGTCGGTCCAGACCGCCGATGAGATGCTGCAGATAGCCAATAACCTGAAAAGATAAAAGGGAAGGTGAGGCCGCTTGAAAATCGATGGCATAAACGGTTACAACAGTGATATAATAAAGGAAACATACCGCAGCTCCCAGGAAGACGGACAGCAGGCTTTTGCGGACCTGCTGGAAAGGGCGCAGGAAGACAGGGACAGCCAAAGGCTAAGGGAAGCATGCAAGGAGATGGAGGCTGTTTTTGTAAATATTGTGTTTGACAGGATGCGTGCCACCGTTAAAAGGGATGGCCTTATAGAGGAGAGCCTGGGGGAGAACATTTTTGCTTCGATGCTGGACGGAGAATTGGCCCAGGAAATCTCGAAGGGAGAAGGCGTAGGCATAGCGGATTTATTGTATAAGCAGTTGTCGAAAAATACAGACCGGTAACGGGGGGAAATGCATGCTAAACAGCAAACAGATTCAGGATATTATTCCCCACAGGTATCCCTTTTTACTAGTGGACAGCATACTGGAAATACAAGAGGGAGTTAAGGCGGTGGGGATAAAGAATGTAACAATAAACGAGCCCTTCTTTCAGGGGCATTTTCCCGGCAACCCGATAATGCCGGGGGTACTTATAGTTGAAGCCATGGCCCAGGTGGGTGCTGTGGCGATACTGTCCAAGGAAGAGTACAAGGATAAGCTTGCGGTGTTCGCCGGGATTGACAATATGAGAATGAGAAGGCAGGTGGTCCCGGGGGACCGGTTGGTAATGGAGGTCGAGATGACTGCCATGAAAAGGGGCATTGGCAAAGCAAAGGCTAAGGCCACCGTCAACGGAGAGGTGGCGGCATCAGGGGAGCTTATGTTCGGGCTGATAGATGCCAAATAGGGCTATAAGAGTTTACAGAGCAAACAGGAGAAGGGTTCTCCCGATTGCTCTTATTTTTATGTAATTAAACTGCCACGTATCACAGGGGCTGACGCCCCGGTCACTTGTCTTCATTGTCTATTAAAGCCTGTTCGTATTCAACGATTAGTTCATCCAAATCACAGCTTAGCCTTAGGACCTTATCCGCATCATAGGACTTTTCACCGCAGGACAGCTCTTTCTGCAGGCACTGCCTGTATTCTTCAATCATTCTTTTCAGTTCTTCCAACTTCCTGACACTCACAAAGTTCACCCCTAAAAATTAATAATCTTTTGTATAAAAGGCATCCTCCGTGGTTTATGCTATACCAAAGCAACATTCGGGGAGGATAAAATTGTCGAGAAGAAGCTTTAGTAGCGTGCTGATAGTCCTGGTGACAGTGGTTTATGTTGTGTATTTCTGTGTTAACTGCAATATTATACCATATACGACCGGACATGACAAAGAAATATTTATTACCCATTATATTTACTCTTATCTTCCGAAAAAGGCACAATCGCCCGTTAATACCTCAGCTGCCGCGGAAATTGCAAAAATTGCGGTTGACGCAGAAGGGCCGGAGAAGGGAAACGGCACCGCTATTGAATACATTGCTGCAGCAGATTCCCATAAGCTGCTCCACAGTCCAATCGCGGAGGAGATTGTGCCCGACAGCGGCAGACAGGGGGACTCCCGGGTTTTGCTGTCCGGAAACGGCGCCGCCAAAGCGATTTCCTCTCTGTCGATAAGGGACAAACTATGGCTTGCAAAAATCCTTGGCCGCTGCAGCATGCAGGAGCTGTTACGGATTAAAGACATGCTGCAGGGCGGTGTCACCTATGAAGAAAATTTGGAAATGTACAGGATACTGCGCCAAAGGGTTACCGACGATGAGCAAAAAAAGCTGGACACCCTTATAGAAGCATATACACAATAAATGTACAGTTCACAAAGGTCAAGGAACATACCTTTATAGCTGGTATTCCTTTATAGCCAAGGAATGTCTCCATTTTATATTCCTTGCTGCGGAACGTCCACGATTAGCATGGACTGCTTTTTCATGAAGCCTCATTATACCGCAGTACCAATGTGCGGACTGTGGCAACCGGGAGCCATCCCCTGTCGCATTACTGTATCGGGAACATCGGTATTACCTGATAGCTGACTCTGCCGTCCGACGCCACAAAGAACCTTATATAGTTGTAATCCTCCAGTACCGAAGAGTTTGCAGGGTTGGACGCTGTGCCGTTTATGCCTATATATTTTACTCCGTCACGGATATCGTAACCGAAAGCATCCTGACTGCCTGTAAGCACATATACGTTAACTCCCTTCTCCTCATAAAGGCCCGAAAGGCAGCTGTTTAATAGCTCCGCCTCCAGGGTATCGGCAAACCCGCTGCTGCCCCAGACCGGTCTTGGCAGCACCACAAACAGGTTTCCGCCGTTAATGCTCTCAAGCTGCTGTTTCAACCAGTACCACTGCTGGGGCGAATACGCCCTGAGGCCTCCCGGTTGGTTGTCAAGCTGCAGGAAGGTATTATTATCGTGCTTTGTCACCGAATAGCCCGCATTAGTGGCAATAACGGGAATATCCATATCCTCAACGGTATCCTGGCCTATGGCCCCTGCAAATACCGCCAGCTGTCCGTTTTGCCCGGCAAGGTCCTTCATTTTGTTTACCACGTGTATATCAATAAGCTTTTCTATACCGGTGCTTCCGAACAATGTGAAGTCGAAGCTTGAATCCGCAGGGGGAGTATTTATCCTTTGGGGGTCGTATAACACCGTATCCGACGGGCCGGCGGCGGGATCAAGGTCATGGGGATACATCGCCGTCAGATTGTCCAGATATATTTCTCCCGCATCGTGCATTATTGGGTTGGTTTCCACAACGTAAATCCTTTTTATGGATATCGGCGCCCTGAGGTCCCGGGGTATCTGGACGTCTACAAATTTGAAACCGGCCGGGTCGATTTTGCGTGTCAGGTCAAGGGTAACGCTCCTGCCAGCCGAATCCTCCACTATCATTCTGAGCCAGTGACTGTTTTCTCCGGAGCTGTAGGCGGAAATCCCTATCCTTTCAGGCAGCGTATCAATGATAATGCCGTTCCCGTCAAATTCAAGGTAGGCTGCGGCGGTAGCATCGGTGGCGGTGAAATCGTAGGCGAGCTTGCCGCTAGACCTCCCGCCGTCGGAATAACCGGTATCCAGCCCGTAATATCCTGTAACCGTATCCGGATAGGAGATAAAACTGCCCTTTGGCTTTTCAAAGTTTTCCAATATCACCCGCCGGTATCCGACAGAGACCGGGATGGTATGATGGATTCCGTTAAGGCCAATGTTTATCTGACCTGTTCCTTCCCTGCTGCCGCTTACAAAGGCCTGGTTTTCTATTCTGCCTATTGTGGACGAAAGATTAAGGTCCCTGTTTTCTATTAGGGCGGAATAGCCCTGTGGGTTCTTTCCATAGACATTGAACGGCCGGCTCCTGTTAACATCCATTTTCAGTGCATCCGGCACCGACAGCTGCACCGGCGGTTCCAGCGCCTTAAGGTTTATCTCTGCAGTCTGGCCCATATAGACGGCGGTTATGACTGCGTTTCCTGATGAGGACGGATAAAAGACATTTTTGTCAAAGCTGCCATGGACACCTGAAACATTCCAGTCAACCCGGTCCTGGTTTACAGCCACAGGATTATAGTTGCTGTCGTATCCCTTAACGGTTATTGTTCTTCCTGTTCCTGTATAGACCTTCGTATCCTCCACCTGGAGGAGAATGTGTCTCAGACTGCCCCTGGGAGCAGAGCTGCTTATTGAAATACCGTTGGAAACCCGTCTCAGGCTTCCGTCGGAGGGGGTGCTCACCAGGGACAATTCCTCATCTCCCGGTTGGCGGGCAAGCATTGTTGTAGAGCCTCCTCCGTCAAAGTTAATCGCCTGATAGGCACCCAGTTCTATCATAAGCTGTGCCAGTTCGGTCTGGCTCATGCCCTTGGAAGCCTGGACCCTTCCCTCAACGGCAACGGCAATAATTTTTTCACCGTCTTTCGAAAAGCCGAGGGCAGTCCTTGGGTGGTTCCCGTCAACGCTGTGGGTGAAGGGATATATGGTCCCGTTCTTCACCAGTATGCTGCCTCCTCCGACAGCGAGCTTCATGTCGTCGTAATCGGGAGTGCTGTCTATTTCAAGGTCTATAGCAGAGCCAAGGCTTATGGTTTGCATCATTTCGGATGCCATATCCCCCCTGGTCATTATAACCATGCCCTGTTCGGGTATGGCTATCTCTTGTCCCGGGCCCTGTATTATATCCTTTATTTCGTTTTTGACAACAACAATATACACAATGTCCTCAAAAGCAGCCGGCGGAACCGCAACACCCCAATGGGGAGTATATATTACCGGATATGTATAATCATAGCTTATTTTATTTATTGCGGATATCGGGAACTCAAAACCACCTGCCCTTAGCCTGATTTCCCATTTCCAATAGTCTATTATGGGTATATTCCGGTTGCTGAGCGAAAATACGGCCAGTTCATCCATCCTGTAGGTGGGGCTGCTTTGCATTTCACCGTCCCTTACTAAGGGTCCCAGTGGAGAAAAGCTTTCCCCCGAGATGAAGAAGTCACCGTTTACCGCTGCGACAGCATCCGGATTTTGCATCATGTTCGGCAGTGTGCTGCCTGTTCCAATGCCTTCGGTTGAGGTCAGAGGTTCCAGCCGCATGTAGGGGTCGGTTATATCTCCCTCAAGCACGTGTATTTTGTGCCATCCGGTATCGGTAAAGCGGGTTATGCTTTTATATGTTACGTTCCTTGCTATCCTTGTTTCATCCACCTCCGAGTGGATTATTCCCCATCCGGCGGATAGGGCATGTACAGGAGCTAATGAGACACAAACTAAAACTATTGCTGTAAGCAGTGCTGTTTTTTTCAAATCGTTCCCTCCCGGCAAATTCTAAATAAGATATAGTCTAAATATTTTGACGCAACATCGGAGTATTTGTTTCAGCAAAACATCAATCAAAAAACAACAGGGACGGTTCTTTTTGTTATATATAACAACAGGGACGGTTCTTTTTGTTAGCATTGCGGCGGTTTTATGTACAGTATCATTATATATCAGCAAAGGGGCAAAATAGTTACAGGGAGATTACAATATTATTAAATATATGATTCGCAAAATAACAATGTTAATATACCTTTGCATTGCAACTTTGAACGGCTATTATTATCCAGATTTGGGATAATGGCAACGGCCCGGCATATCGGTAAAAGGGTTTTCTGCAGGAATTATGAGATAGAAACAAAAATTACTATTGAAATGAAAGTGTTCATTATGTATAATACTATAGTGACGCAAAAGAGGTCGGGGCGTAGCGCAGTTTGGTAGCGCACATGGTTTGGGACCATGGGGTCGGGGGTTCAAATCCCTTCGCCCCGACCATACTTGGCCCCTTGGTCAAGCGGTTAAGACACCGCCCTTTCACGGCGGTAACAGGGGTTCGAGTCCCCTAGGGGTCACCATTATATTAAAAAATGGGCGCATAGTCCGGCTGGGAGAGCACCTGTGCTTCACAGGCAGAAGGCTACTGGTTCGAGCCCGGCGGCGCCCACCACAGGCTGGTGTAGCTCAATCTGGCAGAGCAGCTGACTTGTAATCAGCAGGTTGCGGGTTCGAGTCCCATCACCAGCTCCATTATGGAGGGATACCCAAGTGGCCAAAGGGGGCAGACTGTAAATCTGTTGTCAGTGACTTCGATGGTTCAAATCCATCTCCCTCCACCAAGAAAAACGGCGTAGCAATTACGCCGTTTTTTGTGTTAAGGTCGGTGGCCGGGCCGTTTCCGCGGGAGTATGCGGCTTTTACATATAGTGATAATTAGTGTATAATTTTTATGTTATTTAAATGCAGGGGGTTGGCGGACTGTGGGAAGTTTTTTCAATTCTATCATTGAATTTATAGGAAATGAATGGTCGGTATTATATGTGTCAATGCTCCCCTATGTTGAGCTAAGGGGAGCAATACCCATGGGATTATCCCTGGGGCTTAATCCTGTTCATACCTATATCCTGGCCCTTATCGGCAGCACTTTGCCGTCACCGGTAATACTCCTGGTGTTCAGGCCCTTTTTTAACTTCGTGAAAAGGACGGGTCTTTTTCGCCACATAACCGAAAGAATTGTTGATAATACTATAAATAAGTCCCATAATATAAAAAAATACTACCGACTGGGGCTTTTTATTTTCGTTGCAATACCTGTGCCCTCCACAGGAGTGTGGAGCGGCAGCCTGGCAGCCGCCCTGCTTAATATAAGGCTTTTGCACGCACTGCCGGTTATATTCTTTGGCAATGCGGTGGCCGGCATTATTATTCTGCTTATAAGCCATAGTATTATAGGAGCAATATAATTGACATATGGGTAATGCTGTGATAGTATTTGTAATTGGAAAATTTAATAGATAACCTTATCAAGAGAGGTGGAGGGACAAGGGCCCTATGAAACCCGGCAACCGGCGTATTTGAGCTATGGTGCCAATTCCCACAGGATTTTATATTCTGTAAGATAAGGTGGTATAATAACCTCCTTATACATAAGGGGGCTTTTTATTTTACAGCACTAAGGAGGGTACAATAATGGCCAGAAAGCTGTTTACTTCGGAATCGGTTACCGAGGGACATCCGGACAAGATATGCGACCAAATATCAGATGCTGTGCTGGATGCAATACTAACCAAGGATCCCTATGCAAGGGTCGCCTGTGAAACCGCGGTGACCACCGGCCTTGTTATGGTTATGGGGGAGATTAGTACCGAGTGTTATGTGGATATACCCAGCATTGTCAGGCAGACCGTTAAAGAGATTGGGTATACAAGGGCCAAGTACGGATTTGACGGTGATACATGCGCAGTGATGACATCAATAGATGAGCAGTCTCCCGATATAGCTTTGGGTGTTGACAAGGCCCTTGAGGCAAAGCAGGGCGATACCGGCAACCATATAGATACAACGGGCGCAGGGGACCAGGGTATGATGTTCGGATTTGCCTGTAACGAAACCGACACATATATGCCGCTTCCCATATATTTGGCCCACGGCTTAACCAGAAGGCTGGCTGAGGTAAGAAAATCCAAGTTACTGCCCTATATCAGGCCGGACGGCAAGTCCCAGGTAACCGTCGAATATGAAGGGGACAAGCCGGTACGGGTTGATACAATAGTTATTTCCACCCAGCATCACCCCAAGGCCGACGGACAGACAATAAGGGATGGTTTGACAGAGCATGTCATAAAAAAGGTTGTTCCGGAGGAATTGCTGGATAAAAACACCAGGTATTATATAAACCCGACGGGCAGGTTTGTGGTAGGAGGTCCCCAGGGGGATTCGGGGTTGACGGGCAGAAAGATAATAGTGGATACCTATGGCGGTTATGCCCGCCATGGCGGCGGGGCCTTTTCGGGTAAGGATCCAACCAAGGTTGACCGTTCCGCTTCCTATGCAGCCAGATACGTGGCCAAAAACATAGTAGCTGCGGGGCTTGCCGAAAAGTGCGAAGTACAGCTGGCCTATGCAATAGGCGTAGCAAAGCCGGTATCCATAATGGCGGACACCTTTGGTACATCCAAGATTGCGGAGGATGACATAATAAAGCTTATCAACGCGAATTTTGACCTGCGTCCGGCAGCGATAATAAGGGACCTTGATTTGAGGAGACCGGTCTACAGACAGGTGGCGGCTTACGGGCATTTTGGCAGGACAGACATAGACCTTTCCTGGGAGCGGCTGGACAAGGTGCAGGCATTAAAAAGCCAGGCTTTACGAATATAATTAAACATAAGGAATAGATTTTTTAACACCGGGTTATTAGCCGTTACGGGCATAATCCGGTGTTATTTTTAGTTATAGGGACTTTGTTGAAAGCCGGTTTCAACCCTAGAGGAACTGAAGGTAGTTTTACCCATATTATGTACACCGGTTAGAATTACATTGAAAGGTGGTGAGAATATGCCATTACAGGTACAGCAGGTGGATTCCAGATTAAGGCTCAGGTTTGAAGTTGGGCAGGACGAACAAGGGAACCCAAGGTATTCCACAAGGACCTATTCGGGGGTTAAGCCCGAAGCCGACGACCAGGATGTCTATGATATTGCGGTGGTACTGTCGGGACTGCAGGACTATTCACTGGTATCCGTCAGCAGGATAAGTGAGGCAGAACTGGTTAACGTCTAGGACATTGTGGAAAGCATCCAGACAACCCGATATTACGGAAGGGAGGTGACGAAATGGCCAGAAGGCTGGAAATGGTATTCTCCAATGCAGCCGGAAGAAGGTCGACTGTTTCGGTGGATAATGTCCGGGAGGACGTTACCCAGCAGGAAGTACAATCTGCCATGAACGCTATACTGGGCCGTGGGATATTTACTACCGGCGGCGGGGATTTGGTTGCAATAACCGGCGCCAGGATTGTGGCGACAGAAATAACTGAAATACCGATAGAAGGATAGGGAAAATGCGGTATAAGAAAGACGTGCCATGTCGCATTATTACCTGTGCAAACCCGCAGACCCATAGAACTGTCAATCGGGGACATACTGCGGTGTGTCCCCGTCCCTTGAAGCCCGGTTATCACCAAACGCCAAAACAGCGCTTATAATGTTTTGACAAAGGATAAAGTCTAACATGCATCGGCGGGGTCCTGCAGGTCATCATACGATGCGTGTAAAGGAGGCTGGTGGATTGGGCAAATTGGACATTCCTGCACAAAAGGCAATGGCTGCCCTTGTTCCCTGTTACCACAGCAGTATGGGTAATGTCACAGAGGTGATATACCTTGACGAAGAACCGGTAGTAATTCCCCGGACAATAAAAACGGTTCTTAAGAATACCGCCAGAGAATATGCTGTCGACCTTGGGGCTTCAAGGAAGAAATATGCTGAAATACTGGGCTGCAGACGGGCTGTTCCCCTGCCTATCAATCCAGATACAATATTGATGCCGTTAAAAATGAGGGAAGTCATTTCAAAGAACGATTCCTGCAGGGGCTATATTAACTATTTGGCTGTCAGGGATGTAACCGAGGCCGGGAGGACGCATTCACTGGTAATACTTAAGGATGGCAGAGCTTTAAAATGTATGCACAGTATCAAAAACGTCAACCAGCATTTAAGGAACTGCCATTTTTTATACCAGAGGATAAACGGGGCTTCAGAGCTAAACACAAACAATGCTGTGGATTACCTGAACTATCCGGCCACCAAGTCGGACATAGCAATGCTGCTTAAGGAAATAAGGGAATTAAGGGAAAAACTGTGATATAATCTTGATGTAGCAAAGCGTCGGGAGGTAAAGTATATGCTTGAGTTGGAGGGCACTGTAGCGGGTATAGTATTCAGAAATGAGGAAAACGGGTATTCCATTATAAGATTTGACTGCGAAGGCGACAGAATAACCCTGGTAGGCTTTCTGCCCCTTGCAAGGGAAGGTGAAAACCTGAAAATAAGAGGGGAATGGATATACCATCCGGTTTACGGGGAACAGGTACAGGTTTCCGATTATTCCAGCATAACCCCGTCAACCCTGGAGGGTATTGAAAAATACCTGGCTTCAGGCCTGATACCCGGTATCGGGCCAAAAACGGCGAAAAAGATAGTGGATGTTCTGGGCAAAGACAGCCTGGATATCATCCAGTATAATCCCGGGCAGCTTACCCGGGTGGAGGGCATAGGGGAGAAAAAGGCGCAGAGAATAGCCGAAGCCTTTGAAGAACAAAGGGGCCTCCGCGAGGTGTTGATGTTCCTGCAGACCTATGATATCAGCACAGCCTTCGCACTGAAAATATATAAAAAATACAGGGAAGAAACAATAAAGCTTATCAGGCAAAATCCGTACAGGCTGGTGGATGACGTAGAGGGAATAGGCTTTAAAAGGGCGGACAGGATTGCAATGAGCATGGGTATGGAGCACAATTCAACCGGAAGGGTTATTGCCGGGACTAAATTTGTGCTTACTGAATTTGCCGGCGCCGGGCATGTATATGCGCCAAAAGCTCTGCTGGCAGGGCGGGCAGCAGAGCTTTTGGGTGTGGAACAGTCGCAGGTGGAGGATGCAATAGCCTCGCTGGCCATTTCAGGACAGGTGAAGCTTGAGCAGGGGGCCGATGACCAGGTTGTATACTATATGCCCTTTTATTATGCCGAGACCTCGGTGGCGGCCAAGCTTGCCGGGCTGTCTTTGATGGACTATGGTACCTTTGAAATGGATTTTGAAGGCGAAATTGCCGGATATGAGACAAAGCATGGAATTGTACTGGATGAGGCCCAGAAGGAAGCGGTGGCCCAGTCTGTAAATAACGGAGTAGTAGTGGTCACCGGGGGGCCGGGTACCGGCAAGACTACAATCATTAAGGCTGTAATTGATTTGTTTGAAGGGAAGGGTCTCAAAATTGCGCTGGCGGCCCCCACCGGCCGGGCGGCAAAACGTATGGCCCAGGCCTGTGGCAGACAAGCGAGTACCATCCACCGGATGCTTGAGTTTTCGTATCAGGAAAACGGACATGGGTCGGGTTTCGGCAGGAATGAGGACAATCCCCTGGACTGTAATCTGCTTATAATAGACGAAGTTTCAATGGTTGACATACTGCTTATGCATAATCTGCTTAAGGCGGTGGAGCCTGGGACCCGGCTGGTCATGGTTGGGGATGTGGACCAGCTCCCGTCGGTGGGACCGGGCAATGTGCTTAAGGATATAATATGCAGCGGTGTAGTAAGGGTGGTAAGGCTTAAGAAAATATTCCGACAGGGGAGCGAAAGCTCCATAGTGGTAAACGCCCACAGGATTAATGAGGGAAAGTATCCGGTTGCCAACTCCAGGGACGGAGACTTCTTTTTCATTGAGACAAGGGACATGCAGCAGGCGGTTGATACCATAATAGATTTGTGTAAAAACCGTTTGCCCCGGTATAACGGGTATAACCCGATGACCGACATTCAGGTCCTTTCCCCGATGAGAAAGGGTGCTATAGGTGTGGACAACCTTAACGTAAGGATAAGGGAGAGCCTCAACCCTCCCGCTCCTGGCAAGGGAGAAAGGGAATCGGGAAATACCCTGCTGCGGGTGGGGGACAGGATTATGCAGGTTAAGAACAATTACACCCTCAAGTGGGAGGCCACCGATGGAACCGCGGCCGAAGGGGAAGGGGTGTTTAACGGTGACCTTGGCATAATTGAGAGCATTGATGAAGAGGAACAGGAACTGGTGGTCGTATTTGACGATGACAGAAGGGTGTGCTACCGGTTCAACCAGCTGGATGAACTGGAACCGGCCTATGCTGTTACCGTTCATAAGAGCCAGGGCAGTGAATTCCCGGTAATGGTGATGCCGGTGTTCTGGGGCCCGCCTATGCTGGTTACCAGGAATTTGCTATACACGGCAGTGAGCAGGGCAAGACAGCTGGTGATACTGGTGGGCGGGGAAAAGTACCTGCGCAGAATGGTGGATAACAATAGGATAACCAAAAGGTATTCGGCCCTTGACAGGAGGATGAGGGAGATACTTTCGGGGCTGTAGGAGGGGGATGGCGGAATGAAGGTTCTGCTGAAGGACATTTGGGAGGGCTTTTTAGACCTCCTTTATCCCGAGGGCATAAACTGCTACCTGTGCGGCGGGAAAATCCGCGGGCAGCACAGGTACGGGGTATGCCAAAGCTGCAGCCAGAGCATTACTTTTATAGGAAGCCGCAGCTGCAAAAACTGCGGCAAGTACCTTGCAGGCGGCGGTCTGTGCAGCGACTGCCGCAGTTTTTCCCATTTTTTTGACAGGGCCTATTCCCTTTGCGTATACGATGACAGGGCAAAGGAAAGCATATATTTTTTCAAATATACCGGAAGGTCCTGCCTTGCCCGCCCCTTCGGAAGGATGATGGCGGACAGGATAAGAGAAATAGGGCTGGACAGGGTCGTTGATATTATAGTACCGGTACCGCTGCACCCGGGGAAGCAAAGGCTCAGAGGATATAACCAGTCCCGTCTGCTGGCCAAAACCATTGCCCGGGAGCTAAAGGGAAAGGCTGTGATGGATATTTTGGTGCGGCAAAAAAACACTCCTCCCCTCAGCGGTTTAACGCGGATTCAAAGGGCCAAGGCCTTGGAGGGCGCCTTTGAACTTAAAAACAAACAGGAATTGGCTCTTAAGAATATCCTTCTGATTGACGATATATATACTACAGGTACGACTGTCAATCAGTGCTCAAAAGCATTAAAGGAAAAAGGGGCAGATAAAGTGTATGTATTTACGCTGTCCTCCGGCAGAGATATATAAAAGAGGAGGAATATGGATGGGAGATTTTCGTAATTGCAAAAGGTGCGGAAAATTATTCGTATACAACGGGGTTTCAATATGCAGTGCCTGTGTCGGGCAGGATGAGGAGACTTACAGGTTGGTGAAGGAATATATTGAAAAGCATCAGAGGTGCAACACCGTTGAAGTATCCGAGGCCCTTGACGTTCCTGTTGAAAAAATACTGCAGTTTCTCCGGGAAGGCAAACTGGAATTAGGCAGTGATAATCCCAATATGGTACTCGGATGCGAAAGGTGTGGAAGGCCCATAACCACCGGCAGGTATTGCAAAGAATGTGCGTATTCCATGGAAAGCCAGTTTAAGAGGGGACTAACGAGACCGGACATACAGAGCAGCCGTGAAAAGAACCAGATGTATACGGCATACAGGAGAAAAAAATATTAATCTATCAGGAAATATTGACGATATATTCTATGAAGTAGTGGAAATGGGGTGATGTGCTATGAAAATTAATGGCGGCGGCCTGGAAAAGATACTCGGGATCTATAAGAAGCAGGGGGCACAGCCTGCCCGGACAGAAAAGACTTCCGTTGTTAAGGGGACATCAGGAGTGGATAAAATTGAGCTGTCCGCAGAGGCCCGGGATTTCCAGGTTGCACTAAGGGCATTAAACGAGACAACCGATGTCAGACAGGACAAGGTAAAGCAGCTTAAAGCAAAGATAACTGCCGGGGAGTACAATGTAAACGCAGAAGAGGTTGCGGAAAGGATAATAGACAGCCTGTTTTTTGACAAAAAGGTTTAAACAATTAAATTCTTTGGGGATGAGGGATATGGAAGCTTTGTGGGAAAAATTGATAGATATTCTTGAGGAGGAAGGCAGGCTCTACAGGGATATCCTGGATCTGTCAAGGCATAAGACGGATACCATTGTGGAAGGAAAGGTTGCGACCCTGGAACAGTTGACCGGGGTTGAACACAAGATGGTGATGAACGCAGGCCGCCTTGAGCAGCAAAGGGAAGAGATTGTGAATGAATTGGCCGGGAACTTGGATATACAACCCGAGCAGCTTAACTTTACGTTGGTTATTGAGAAAACAGGGGAAGAGCTGAGGGACAGATTTACCAATTACAGGGATGAGATAGCTTTAACCCTTAAGGAGCTTAAGGAAGTGAACGACCTCAACAGCCATCTTATAGAGAAGTCTCTGGAATATATAGATTTTTCTATAAACCTTATTTCGGGCACTTCCTCCGAGTTGACTTACAACGATAAAAAGGATAAAAAGGGTAAGGGCGGGGGAGCAAGCTTTTTTGATAAAAAAGTGTAGGCAGGAGTGATTGGCATGAGTTCCTTTACGGGGCTGAACATTGTAATAAAGGGCCTTTATGCGCAGCAGAGAGCACTTGATGTTACCGGGCACAATATCGCCAATGTAAACACCGAAGGCTATTCAAGGCAGAGGGCGGTTCTGGAAACAACAAGGCCTATGGAGGTGCTGGGCGGCAGGGGTATGCTGGGCAGCGGCGTTGAGGTTCAGCAGATTGAACGTTTAAGGAACGGTTTTTTGGATGTGAAGTTCTGGGGCGAGAGCTCGATGCTGGGTGAATGGAGCGCCAAAAGCCAGCTGCTAACAGAGATAGAAATGGTGTTCAACGAACCTTCGGACGCCGGGTTAAACACAGTAATAGACAAGTTATTCACAGCCATGCAGGAGCTTAGCAACGGGGAGAAGGCCGGGGACCTTACGGTAAGAGCCCTGGTGCGTCAGACAGCCATTGCTTTTACAAACAGCCTGAACGACATGGCCACTCAGTTTGAAAAAATACAGACCGATGCGAACTTTGCTGTTGAAACTAAGGTTAAGGAAATAAATTCATATGCACAGCAGATAAGCGAGCTTAACCGTCAGATTATGCGGTATGAGCTTGACGGGTCCAATGCAAACGACCTGAGGGACAGAAGGGAACTATTGGTGGACAGATTGTCCTCAGTGGTTGACGTTAAAACCTTTGAAGATACAAACGGAAACTTCCGTGTAAGCATAGGAGGCAGGCTCCTTGTGAACCATACCAGCTACAACCGGCTGGTGCTGGCGGAAAGGGGAAAGGAATATAACGGGGAGATGATAGACGTTAAAAACCCCGATGTTGATGCCGGCGGGCTTTACGAGATTTTATGGGACGACGGCGGTGACTTTAACCCGAAGGGCGGAGAACTCCGGGGACTTCTCGACATAAGAGACAGCGACGGCTCCCCAGGCACCTATAAGGGCGTACCCTTTTATATGAGAGAGCTTAACAAATTCGCCGGCGAGTTTGCAGCTGCGATTAACGATATACATACGTCTGCCTATGGGTTAAGCGGTGATTATACCCAGCCGGGAGGAGAGCAGATACTGTTCTTTACCAACGATATAACTGCGGATTCATACACCGAGGACGGATCGGGTGTAAGAACGGCTATAGACCCGTTTATAACCGCCAAGAACATAACAATCTCCAAGGAAATATTCAACGACCTTAACTGCATAGCGGTGGCGGCAAGCCATGATACCATACCGGGGGATGCCTCGAAGGGGTTGGAGATGGCGGGGCTGCGGCATCAGAACGTATTTCCGGCCTATGGGACTCCCGAGGATTTTACCAAGTCTTTGATTTCAACGCTGGGGGTGGACGGGCAGGAAGCCATAAGGATGAGGGACAACCAGGAGGTACTGGTAAACCAGACTGAAAGGCTGAGGATGTCCACATCGGGAGTATCGATAGACGAGGAAATGGCGAATATGGTAAAGTTCCAGCACAGCTACAATGCGGCGGCAAGGCTAATAACAGCCATGGACGAGATGATAGAGACACTGGTAAACAGGACCGGCCTTGTAGGCAGATAAGGGAGTGATCCGGAATTATGAGAGTTACCAACAACATGCTTGTAAGCAATATGATGAAAAACCTTAATTCAAACCTGCGGCGTCTGGAAAAGGCAAATGACGAGATGTCGAGCGGCAAAAAATTTCGGATGCCCTCCGACGACCCGGTAGGGGTTGCCCGCAGTCTAAAGCTGAGGGCCGACCTTAATGAGAACCAACAGTTTCGTAAAAACGCCGGCGACGCTTTGTCCTGGCTGGATACCACCGAAACAGCCCTTATGCAGATTAAAGAGGTGCTTCAAAGGGTGAGGGAACTGATGATTCAGGGTGCCAACGGCATATTGAGCGACGAGGACAGCCAGAAGATTGCCGACGAAGCGGCACAGATGAGGGATGAGCTGGTATCCCTTGGCAATAGTACCTATATGGGAAAACATATATTTGCAGGCTATATAACCGACCAGGCTCCCATTGGGCTTGATGCAGGCAACGGTTTAGACTATATGGGAGATGCAGGTCAAATAATGTACCAGGTGGGGGTAAGCGACATTTTACAGGCAAACATAACGGGAACGGATATATTCAGCCCGGGGGGAAAGGATCTTCTGGCGGATATGGAAATCCTTATAGGTTCGCTTAATGCCGGGGATTCCCAAGCAGTCGGCGCATTCCTGGAGGATGTGGATATCCATATTGAGAATATTTTGACAATGATTTCCGAGACCGGCGCAAAGGTCAACAGGGTTGAACTGGTGGTAAACCGGCTGGAGGACGAAAAGTTGAATTTCAACAACCTTTTGTCTAAAACAGAGGACGTGGATATGGCGGAGGTTATCATCCGGCTCAAGAACGAGGAGAATGTGTATATGGCTGCTCTTGCAGGAGGATCCAGGATTATTCAGCCTACTCTTGTGGATTTTTTAAGATAGGTCGGTGACAGAGTATGGGCCTTCAAATAAACCAAAGTTTCGGAAGACTTGGCATCAATACTACTGATGCCATTATTAGTATAAAAAGTCAAAGGGCTGCTGTAAAGACCACAAGCAGGCTGCCGAGGATACAGACAGATATGCGGCCCATGCAGATACACATCGACCAGAAGCAGTGCTTTTGCGAGGTCGGGCTCAAAACGGCGGATGTTTTTACCAAGGCTATGGCGCAAGCGTCAAAACAAAAAGGTCAAAGGGCGACAGCATCCACAGCCCGGAAAGGAGATTTTCTTGCCAGGGTTAATAAAAACCCAAAGGCAATACCTGTACTGGCAAAAAGCGTCATGCAAAAATCAGCTGATTTTACAATCATGGCCATGCCCAAAAGCAGGCCTAAAATAAATTTTTCAGGGGGTATGGATATAAACTGGGATATGGGAGAGGTAGAGCTGGAGACCACTGCAGTAAAACAGGAAATCTACGCCGGCAGGGCCGGCGTAGAAGTATACATGATACAAAGGCCGTATATAGAAATAGAATACAAAGGCAGACTATTAGATACAATCATATAGCCGGGAGGGAAGCATTATGAAAACTGAAACAAGATTTTTCGGGGAACTGGAATACGGTGAGAGTGAAGTATTGTATTTTCCTGCGGGTATTTTTGGTTTTGAGGACTGCAAAAACTTTATCCCGATTGACAACCCCGAAGGGGGAGGAGTGTTTAAATGGCTGCAGTCGGCCGACAGGCCGGAGCTGGCCTTTGTGGTTATGAACCCCTTTTTTGTAATGGCTGATTACGAATTCGACATACCTGAAAGCGTGGTAAAGACGCTGCAGCTTGAAAAGCCGGAGGATGCCCTGGTGCTGGCGGTGGTTAAAATACCCGATAATTTGAACAAGATGACGGTAAACCTGAGGGCGCCGATAGTGATAAATACGACTAACAACAGAGCCATGCAAACGGTGCTGGAGGATGACAGGTACAATCTTAAACATCCGGTGGTAAGCAGCATGCAGGATGCGGGTTAGGGGGCCGGAGCCGTGCTGATACTCACAAGAAAACAGGATGAGAGTATAGTCATAGGAGAAGATATTATAATAAAGGTTGTGGGCGTCGAAGATGGCAGGGTTAAACTTGGAATATCCGCACCCAAAGATGTCAGCATACACAGGCATGAGGTGTACGAGGCTATACAGCAGGAAAACAGAGAAGCTGTCGTAAACAGGGAAATTTCCATAAAGGACCTGGATATTCTTATACAAAACAAAAAAAAGCCGAAGCAGGGCTAAAGTTTAATTAAAGACAGCACGATAATACTATTGAGGAAAGGTTTTGCTATTGTATCGCGGCCGGGTATAGGGCAAAGGCCTTCCGAAAAAAACGGCACGGATGCCGGAAAAAATAAAATTCAGGGAGGAATTATTATGAGAATCAATAACAACATTATGGCGTTGAACACGCACCGCCAGCTAAGCTTTAACCAGACACAGGGTGCAAAGTCGCTGGAGAAACTGTCATCGGGCTACAGGATCAACAGGGCCGGTGATGACGCAGCAGGCCTGGCAATATCCGAAAAAATGAGGAGCCAGATCAGAGGCCTGAGCCAGGCTCAAAGGAATGCGCAAGATGGTATCTCTATGATTCAGACAGCAGAGGGTGCATTAAGCGAAACACATTCAATACTTCAAAGAATGAGAGAATTAGCAGTGCAGTCGGCAACGGATACCAATACTGATGCAGACAGGGAAGAGCTTCAAAAAGAGGTTGATGAATTAAGAACCGAGCTTGACAGAATAGCCAGTGCAACGGAGTTTAACACATCAAAATTGTTAAACGGAGACGGTGCAGTAAAATTAAACAAAGATACTGCAGTATCAGATTTGTTAGCCGATGGAGCCTTTGAAAAAATGTCATTCTCGGGACTGTCGGCCGAGACTTGGACTCTGGCCGCCCAGGCGGACAATTCTTATACTCTGACTGGTGGTACATCCGGTACAGTTCTAATCTCGGGTATTCCTGTAGCAGGTACTGCCGGCGTAATATCGTTCGGTGGCCCGAACGGGGAGTCAGTCAGCATATACGTTAACAATTCAATAGCAGACGATGCATTGGATGGTCTTGAGTTTGAAGTAACCGGAAGCGGAGGCTTTGAAATACATATTGGTGCTAATGCCTCTCAGGCTGTTTCCCTGACAATCGACGACATGAGGATTACAGCTGGCGGAACTGCCGAAATTGCTGCTCTGGCAGGCGTTGATGTTACGGATCAGACAGGAGCAAATGCAGCTATCGGAATAATCGATGATGCAATCGAGACAGTATCTGCAACAAGGTCTACATTAGGTGCATACCAGAACAGATTGGAGCACACCATCAACAACCTCGGAGCATCTGCTGAAAACCTGCAGGCCGCAGAATCCAGGATAAGGGATGTGGATATGGCGGCAGAGATGATGGAGTTTACCAAGAACAACATCCTGCAGCAGGCTGCTACCGCGATGCTTGCCCAGGCGAATATGCTGCCCCAGAGCGTGCTTCAGCTGCTGGGTTAACATCTGAGGATATGCTTAATAAAGCCGGCCGAAGGCCGGCTTTTTCAAACCGTTACTTCAGTAACCGCAGCAGCCGGCTTTAGGGAAGGTTGCTGTGGTTAACCTTAAAATAGATGGTGGACAAGTACGATATGTTATTGAGGGGAGGAATAATTATGAAGATAAATCCGGTTAATCCGATAATAAGAAGTGATACCGGAAAACCATATCCCGGAGAAAAAAACAATGGAGCAAAGAAAGCGGCTGCCGGCGTTAAGGATGCATACATACCTGCCCGGAGACAGGTAAAGAAGGCTGCCTATACAAAGCCTTTACCGGGAGTTGACCCCAAAAAAATAGAGAAACTCAAAGAAGAAAGCCAGAGGGCGTACAGCCATTTAAGGCAGCTTGTGGAGCAGCTGCTTAAGGAACAGGGAACTAAATACAAACGGGCGCTGGGAACCGACGATGCTATGGTACCGGTCACCCGGGAGATGCGCACAGAGGCCCGGGCCCTTATAGCTGAAGGAGGAGAGCTAAGCGCCGAAAAGGTAAGTGACCGTATAGTGGAGTTTGCAAAGGCGCTGTCAGGCGGTGACAAAGGTAAGATGGGCGTTTTGAGGGGTGCCATAGAAAAAGGTTTCAGGGAAGCTGAAAAAATACTGGGCGGGCTGCCAGATGTATCAATGCGGACCTATGACCTGGTCATGCAGAAACTGGATGCCTGGGAGAATGAATGAGACATGGGCAGGGCTGAAGGATGCTAAAGTATGGCTCGCCGTATGACGATATATTATATAAGGTGGTTTGGCAGTATACAGTTGAGGGGGTGTTGTCATGAAAGTAGAAAGTGTAAGCACAGTGCGTCCTGCAACAAGACTTCCGGATGCTGATATAAGAGAGAATAGGAAGCCCAGAGAAATAAAGGACAGCAAAATTGCAGACGAAGGAGCGGACAGGAACTTAAAGCGGGAATTGGCGTCTATCGGCGAGCAGCACCTTATTGAAGCCATAGAACATGCCAATCAAACTTTGAAGGGTGCGGACAAGAGATTTGAATTCTCGATACATGAAGGTACAAAGGAAATAATGGTCAAGGTTATAAACGACGAAACAGAGGAAGTCATCAGGGAAATACCTCCCGAAAAGATACTTGATATGGTGGCAATGATGTGGGAGATGGCAGGACTTTTGGTGGACAGGAAAATTTAATGTCTCCTGTTGATATGCTGTATAGCTGAGGAGGTGAAATTGTATGAGCAATATGATCAGAATAGGCGGACTGGCTTCCGGGATGGATATAGACAAGCTTGTCACCGATTTGATGAGGGCGGAGAGGATGAAAGCCGACAAACTCTACCGGAGCAAGCAGGTGCTGCAGTGGCAGCGGGAAGACTTCAGAAGCATTAATTCCCTGCTGTTAGGCTTCAGAAATACGGTGTTTGATATGAGGCTCCAATCCACCCTCATGAAAAACAGTATTACTGTGAGCGACGGTTCTGCAGTTGATGCAGCCGTTGGAGCAGCGGCCCGGGAAGGCAGCTACACCCTAAGGGTAGAAAACCTGGCAGCACAGGCGTCAACCCAAAGCGGCGGCAGCATTTCAAAGGCTCTGGAGAGCGATTATATAAGCGATACAATATCCGTCGGTGCGGAGAATAATGAGTTCAGGATTAACCTTGACGGGGTGGAAAGGAACATAACGATTGAGGAAGGCGACTATACCGTTGAAGCTTTGGCAGCGGAACTCCAAAGTCAGGCCGATGCTTCGTTTGGACCGGGTCAGATAACCGTCGGAAGTATCACCGATGGTACCGGCATGAACAGGCTAACCTTCCAACCGGCGGGGGAATACAAGCCGCAGATAACATTAAAAAGCGGTGAAAACGACGCCCTCGGGATATTAGGCTTTAATGACGGTGCTTCCTTTAGAGTCAATATTAATGCTTCCGTTAAGGATATGGCGGAAAAGTTTAAATACAGTCCCTTTGACGGAGAAAGCGGGGAAATAGAATTCAGCATAAACGGACAGGTGTTTTATTATGATTTTGACGGCGAAGACTCTGAAAAGACCATGTCCGGTATTATCAGCGATATTAACAAAAATTCCAATGCCGGGGTGCAGGCATACTACGATTCGATAACCGATAAAATCATAATAAAGTCGAAGGATTACGGTGCAGGCGCCAGGGTTTCGATAGAGAATACAAAGGGCAGCCTGTTTGGCTCCGGGGGCGCGCTGCAGATAGAAGAGAATGTAAGCTACGGTGAGAACTCCCAAATTGTATTAAATGATGTAGTTATAACCAAAAGCAGCAACAAGTTTACAATAGACGGTATAAGCTATGACTTGAAGTCGACTACGTCGGATACAATAACGATGAATGTACAAAAAGATACCCAGGGAGCCGTTGATGCCGTAAAAAACTTTGTGGAGGAATACAATAAAATAATAGATGCCATAAACGACAAGCTGTACGAGGAAAGGCTCAGGGATTATGTGCCGCTTACCGACGAGCAAAAGGATGCCATGAGCGACAGGGAAGTGGAGCTGTGGGAAGAAAAAGCCAGGAGCGGCCTTCTAAGGAACGATCCCGTTTTAAATTCTATCGTATCGGGCATGAGAGAGCTTATGTACCAGGATGTAAAGGAAACCGGTTCGGCCTATAACACGCTAAGTGCAATAGGCATAGGTACCAAGAATTATAAGGATATGGGCAGGCTCACCATAGACGAAGGGAAGCTGATTGAAGCCCTTAATAATGACATGGAGGGCGTTATGAGCTTGTTTAACAGCAGCGGTGAGGCGGAAGGTGAAAAGGGGATAGCCGTCAGGCTGTACGATTCAGTGAACAGCAGTATTACGCGGTTATCCGAAAAGGCCGGCAGCGCCGCTAACTTCACAACTTATGACAACAGCTATCTCGGCGAAAGAATAAGGGACATGGACAAGCGTATAGAAAGCATGGAAGCCTATCTCTTAAAGGTTGAGGACAGGCATTGGCGGCAGTTCACTGCAATGGAGAAGGCGTTGGATCAAATGAATACTCAGAGTATGTGGCTGTCACAGCAGCTTGCGTTCTGGGGTAATTGATTGACAGGGGGGGAGCTTTATGGCGATTCCAAATTCGTACATGAGCTATAAGGAAAACTCAATAACCACTGCCGGCCCCGAAGAGCTGGTAGTGCTAATGTATAAGGGCCTGGAAAAATTTATCAAGCAGGGGCTTTTGTATGTTGAGCAAAGGAATTATGAAAGGGCTAACGAAGTATTACTTAAAGCCCAGGATATAGTTAACGAGCTGATGCTTTCATTGGACATGGACATGGACATATCCCATCAGTTGTATATGCTTTATGACTTTGTTCTTGTCAGTATCAGGGAGGGTAATGTTGAAAAGGAGTGTTCAAAGCTCCAGGGAGCCTTAGGTATAGTAAAGGGGCTCAGGGAGGCATGGGAAGGTGCGCTGGTAAGCGTCAGACAGATAAAATACGGGAAATAGGGGGATATAGGGGATGGCCGAGCTTACAAAACTGGTAAGATACAGTGAGGAAAAGCTGGATAAACTAAAACAGATCGAACAGTTTACCAAACGGCAAAAAGCCGCCATTGACAGCCACGACCTTGCGGTGCTTGCTCCCATTGTTGAGGAGAAGCAGAAGGTTATCGACTACATAGACTGGTGTGATGATGCCTTCCAGGATGAGCTGCAAAAACTAAAAGAGCGGTTCGGGGTAAAGACGCTTAAGGATATCGGTGAAATTGACGACGGTAAAGAGGGAAAAACCCTTGTGGGCATTATCGCCAAAATAGTGGAGACAATTGAAAGCATACAGCTTCTGGAAAAGGATAATCACGAAAAACTAGTTATGGCGATGGAACAGGTTAAGGAAAAACTAAAGAGGGTAAGACAGGGACAAAAAAGCGTAGCCCTGTATGATGGCGGCGTCAGTTCTGCATCCGGAAGCTTCATAGACAAAAAGAAATAAACGGTACAAAATGTGGGACAAGGGATTTTTCTTTGTCCCATTTTACATTATGGCGGCGGAATGTGTTCATTGGTACTCGAATATGTTATAATAAAATAAAGTTTATCCGGGTCTGTGGTTGAAAGTCGATGCCAATCGCAGGCGAAGCGACCCACGTAAGCCGGCAAAAATGCCGGTGAGCATGGTGCGGTTTAGGTGTAAGTCCTGCCTGCTTTATTAAACTTCAGCAGAGACGGGGGGTAGTGAAGGTATAAAAACCGGAGCGAGACCTGCAGCAGGCGAGTGTGGGGTCAAAGACCAGGTCAGCCGGATAAACTTTGCTAATATTTTTTAACTCCAGGACAGAGTCTGGAGTATTGTTTTTTTGTAAATTTTTTTATCCGAAAATTCTACATTTAAGTGTTAAAGTAGACATTAAAGTAATGAGAATGGCTATTATTCGACAAAAATATATCCACATTTGCGGCATTAGTTATACACATCATTTAATACAGAACTATGGGTTATTAACAGACTTATCCACTTTATCCACATGTTTTGTTTCCACAGAGGATATTATACCGCTCTCAAAAAACTTCACTTAAAGATAAAAATTCGTGAATTTTATCTTTACATGAAAAATGTTTAGCTTACCATCTGTTGGATATTAATAAAATAATAGATTATAATATATATAATACCGCAGTATAAATAAATAATGACACAATGATCTGACAGGAATCTTCTAAAAAGACATTATAAGAATGGAGAGGAGCTGGATTTTATGCGTATCATTACTAGCGGGAAGAATATGGAAGTAACCGATGCTTTGAGGGACACAATTGAGAGAAAGATAGGCAAACTGAACAAGTATTTTCAGAAAGACACAGAGGCTCAGGTTACGCTGAACGTTGAAAAAAGCCGGCATATAATCGAGGTCACCATTCCCTTTGACGGTGTACTTATCAGGGCCGAGGAGTGCACCGAAGATATGTATACATCCATTGACAAGGCTGTAGATAAGCTGGAACGTCAGATTAACAAACATAAAACCAAACTTGAAAGAAGGTTTAGGGGAAGCAGACTGATTTTTGAGAACATAGAAGCGGATGGAAGGGAAGATGTGGAAAGGCCCAGGGTGGTAAAAACCAAAAGATTTGCAATGAAGCCGATGCCCGTTGAGGAGGCAATACTGCAGATGGAGCTTTTGGGGCACAGTTTCTTTGTTTTTTCAAACGGCGATACCGATGAGGTCAATGTAGTATATAGAAGAAAGGATGGTAATTACGGGTTAATAGAACCAATATTTTAACATAAAGCAACAATACCAACACTAGGAGCAATAGGCTGCAGGTTTGAAACCGGCAGCCTATTATTGTGGTAAAAAAAAGGAATTTCACATTAATAGTAGAAATAATAAGTATCGGTTTTAAAATTGGTGTGTCGGATGACGTACAGCTGCGACGGTAACAGCCCGGCAGCTCTGTTGAAACTGCACGGGGTAAATCTACAAAGAGAGGAAAACAATATGAGCGATAAGCGTGTAGTATCGGAGAATTCGCTACAGAAGCTAATTAACGCTGTGGAGGGGGTTATCTCGTCCAGGGTCAGACTTGATGATAAAGGTAATGTCACAGAAATACATTGTCTTGCCAACAAATTAAAAAACGTCAAACAATTGGCAAGGGATGTACAGTCGGCTGTATCGGCTTCGTTTGCAATGGACATTGACCACAGGGTTATAAGCATTGCCCAGCTGGACAGCGACAAAACAGACAATGAACAATTGCGTTTTAAATATGAAGGGATGGAGGTAGCCCGGAAGGATTTGAATTTTGAAGTTAAAATAACGCTTTCCCACAGGGATGAAGTTTTTGTAGGATACCATAAAGGCGTCAATACCACCAGCAGTATAAACAGGACCATAGCCGAGGCTGCACTGAGGGCTGTATCGGATGCCGTGAACTCGGAGGATATGTTTGTTGTTGAGGATGTGGGAAGCCTTAACATTGCAAATATCAGTGTGATTAATGTTGCAGTTACATATCTGGACAAGTTCGGGGAGCAGCTCCTTATCGGTGCTGCGATAAATACCGGTGACATAAAGGAAGCGGTGGCAAAAGCGACCCTGGATGCGGTGAACAGAAAAATTGTCACTCTGTTTGGCTAATAATTACTCACTCTGTGTCGGTTTTATGAGTATAAATATATAATATTTTCAATAAGGGGTTGTTTAAAGGTGTTGATTGAGGGTCTTATATTATCGCTGATAGTGGGCAAAATACGGGGAGGGAAATTCAGGGGGCTGGGCCTGATATCTATTCGCAATGCATGGTTATTTATACTGGCCTTTGTTCTTGAATTCGGAACTCTGTTTGCAGTGTCTGCCGGCATGGATCTGGTAGCCCAATACAGTATGTATCTTCATATAGTAAGCTATCTTGTGCTTTTTGCAGGGATTATTTCCAACAGGGAGCACCGGGCAATGGGACTTGTTTTTCTCGGTTCATTTTTGAATTTTTTGGTAGTATTCATTAACGGGGGAGCTATGCCGGTATCCATTGACGGTCTGAATAATGCAGGGCTTGGCAGCTACGCCCGGATGATATCCACCGGAAGCTTATTCACACATCAGCCCCTTACTCCCTTAACAAAGCTTTCTTTTCTGGCGGATATAATTGTGCTTCCTGCGACATACCCACTGCCAAAGGTACTAAGCTTAGGGGATACAATAATCTCTCTGGGGATATTCCTGTTCATTCAAAAAGCGATGCTGAAGGAAAAGAATATGAGGCAGAGCCGCATGATCAGGTTCAAGTATAAGAGCAGAATTTAACACCTCCGGCAGGGGGTGTTTTAAATTTCATTGAATTGCGTAATGATTTAATTCATGATAAAATTTAGTTTGAATTAGAGACGAGGTGTAGACGTATGGCTAATTTTTGGTCAAAACTATTCGGCGATGCCAACGAGCGGGAGATAAAGAAGCTGAGCAGAACGATAGAGGCAATAGAGTCGCTGGAAAATGATATGAAAGGGCTGACAGACAGCCAGCTGCAGCAAAAAACCAATGAGTTCAAGGAAAGGCTTGGGCAGGGAGAGACACCCGACGGTCTTTTGGCCGAGGCTTTTGCGGTGGTAAGGGAAGCATCGGCGAGGGTACTAAAAATGAGACATTTCCCGGTACAGCTTATGGGAGGAATTGTACTGCACCAGGGCAGGATATCCGAGATGAAAACCGGTGAAGGGAAAACCCTGGTTGCCACGATGCCTGCCTATTTGAATGCCCTTACCGGAAAGGGCGTGCATATTGTCACCGTGAACGACTATCTTGCCACAAGGGACAGCCAGTGGATGGGAGAGGTGTACAAATTCCTGGGGCTGGAGGTAGGGCTTATAGTACACGGCCTTGATTTCGAACAGCGCAAGAAAGCCTATAACGCGGATATTACCTATGGCACAAATAACGAGTTTGGCTTTGACTATCTGAGGGACAATATGGTTATATACAAGGATCAGATGGTACAAAGGGAATTAAACTATGCAATCATAGACGAGGTTGACAGCATACTGATAGATGAGGCCAGGACGCCTCTGATTATTTCGGGTGCAGGCGAAAAATCCACAAAGCTTTATTCGGTGGTGGACGGTTTTGTCAGGGGTTTAAGGACGGAGGAACATTTTACTGTGGATGAGAAGGCGAGCACCGTCACGCTAACCGAGGACGGCGTCAGAAAAGCCGAGCAGTATTTCAACCTTGAGAACCTGGCCGACCCTGAAAATATGGAAATTTCCCATCATATAAACCAGGCGCTGAAAGCCCACAGGCTTATGAACCGTGATATAGATTATGTGGTAAAGGATAACCAGGTAATAATTGTTGACGAGTTTACCGGAAGGCTTATGCTGGGGCGGCGTTACAGCGACGGACTGCACCAGGCTATAGAAGCCAAGGAAAGGGTTAAGGTGGAAAGAGAATCTAAAACATTGGCCACCATAACCTTTCAGAACTACTTCAGGATGTATAACAAGCTGGCCGGAATGACCGGTACAGCCGCAACCGAAGAGGAAGAATTCAGAGCCATATACGGTATGGATGTTGTGGAAATACCCACCAACATGCCTATGGTAAGGGATGATATGCCGGATGTGGTTTACAGGTCCACCGAGGGCAAGTTCAGGGCAGTGGTGGAGGATATTATACAAAGGCACTCAATGGGACAGCCTATACTTGTGGGTACCATCAGCATCGAAAATTCCGAACTGCTCAGCAAAATGCTTGAAAGAAGGGGAATAACGCATCAGGTACTAAACGCCAAATACCACGAGAAGGAAGCACAGGTTATTGCGCAGGCGGGGCAACGGGGTACCGTGACGATTTCCACCAATATGGCGGGCAGAGGTACCGACATAGTCCTAGGCGAAGGAGTGAAGAAGTTTGGCGGGCTCCACGTAATAGGCACTGAACGTCATGAGAGCAGGAGGATAGACAACCAGCTGAGGGGCCGGTCGGGCAGGCAGGGGGACCAGGGGTCTTCGCAGTTCTATATTTCCATGGAAGATGAACTGATGAGGCTGTTTGGTTCCGAAAAGATAATGGGCATGATAGACAGGCTGGGCTTTGATGATTCGCAGCCCATTGAGCACTCTATCCTTAGTAAATCAATAGAAAATGCCCAGAAAAAGGTTGAAGCCCGTAACTTTGATATAAGGAAGCACGTGCTGCAATACGACGATGTTATGAACAAGCAGAGAGAAGTAATATATGCCCAGAGAAGACAGGTGCTGGAGGGAGAAAGCCTCAGGGGACAGATTTTGGAAATGATAGAAAACACAATAGATACAATGCTGGATATATATACTTCCAACAGCCAGTATCCTGAGGAATGGGATCTGAAGGGCCTGCAGGACAACGCACGGAAGCTTTTCCTGACCGCAGGCGGTTTGAAAACGGACAACCCGGAAGACCTGACCCGGGATGGGTTAAAAGGTATGCTTATGGAAATTGCCCTTAGGGTATATAATGACAAGGAAGAGAAAATAGGCAGCGAGCAGATGAGAGAACTTGAGAGGGTTATACTCCTTAGGGTTGTCGACATGAAGTGGATGGAAAACATAGACAACATGGACCAGTTAAGACAGGGTATAGGTTTAAGGGCCTATGGCCAGGAGGATCCGGTGAGGGCATATCAGAAGGAAGGTTACGATATGTTCCGGGAAATGATAGATTCGATAAAGGAAGATACGGTAAAATACCTGTATCGGGTCCAGGTGGAGCAAGCACCGGTGAGGGAGAGGGTAGCCAGGCCGATGGAGGCCAGCCACGGAGAAAAAGAGAACAAGCCGATCAAAAAAGAGGGAAAAAAGGTGGGGCGAAACGACCCCTGCCCCTGTGGCAGCGGCAAAAAATATAAAAAGTGCTGCGGAAGATAAGGAGTGATACAAAGGTGTTGGAATTGGAACAGTACGGTCAGCAGTTGGATGAGCTAGAGAAGAAAATTGAGGAAATGAGGGTCTCCCTTTGACGTGGATGCCTCTATCCATCGAATGGCCCAACTGGAGGCCGAGATGGCGGAACCCGACTTCTGGAACGATAACCAAAAGACTTCAGCCGTTATTGTACGGTTAAAGTCGTTGAAAGCCAGGATAGATAAATTTAATTCCATATCGGAGGAGTTTAACGATCTTAAGCTGCTGCTTGAGCTTTCGCTGGAGGAGAATGATACTTCGCTGGCAACTGAAATACACGACAACTTCGTCAGGTTTGTTGAGCATCTGGAGCAGCTCAAAATAGAAACTCTTCTGGATGGAAAGTACGACAGCAAAAATGCAATACTGTCCCTGCATTCGGGGGCGGGAGGCCTGGAAGCCCAGGACTGGGCCGAGATGCTGATGCGCATGTATACCCGCTGGGCCGAAAACAAAGGCTACAAGGTTAAGGTACTCGACCTGCTGGCGGACGACGAGGGGGGCATTAAGAGCGCCACATTATTGGTGGAGGGTGAAAATGCTTACGGATACCTGAAGGCGGAGAAGGGCGTTCACCGGCTTGTGAGGATTTCTCCCTTCGATGCTTCAGGCAGAAGGCATACTTCCTTTGCTTCGCTGGATGTAATGCCCGAGCTTGACGACGATGTGGAAGTAAATATAAATCCTGATGACTTAAGGGTTGACACCTACAGATCCAGCGGTGCCGGAGGGCAGCATGTAAACAAGACCGACTCCGCCATAAGGATAACCCATATACCCACCGGAATAGTTGTGCAGTGCCAGAATGAGAGGTCCCAGCACAGCAACCGGGAAACCGCTATGAGGATGCTTAAATCAAAGCTTATAGAACTGAAGGAGCAGGAGCATAAGGAGAAAATTGAGGACCTGCAGGGCGAATACAACCAGATTGCCTGGGGCAGCCAGATAAGGTCCTATGTTTTTCATCCCTACAGTATGGTAAAGGATCACAGAACCAATGCAGAGATGGGAAATGTAAACAGGGTTATGGACGGTGACCTTGACGGGTTTATATTTGCTTATCTAAGGGCTCAAAAAGATACTGTGTAGCATTTCAGATTGCAGACAAGCATTTATTGGCTTCATGTAAATCTACTTATGCGAAAATGCTGCGTATAGTATTTTTTTGAGCTGATATTTTGTGCATAATCAACGAATAAGGAGGCTGTACATGAGCGAAATTGCTGCAAGACTGTGTGAGGAGTTTGGCCTGAAAAGTTTCCAGGTTGAAAATACAATAAATCTGATAGACGAGGGGAATACAATACCGTTTATTGCCCGCTACCGCAAGGAGATGACCGGAGGGCTGGCGGATGACGTACTCAGGGAACTGGCGGACAGGCTGAAATATCTTAAGAGCCTGGAAAACAGGAAAGAAGAGGTTATAAGGCTTGTTAAGGAGCAGGACAAGCTGACAGGAGAGCTTGAGCAAAAGATAAACGCTTCGAAAACCCTGCAGGAAGTGGAGGACATATACAGGCCCTTCCGGCCCAAGAGGAGAACAAGGGCAATGGCAGCCCGGGAGAAGGGGCTTGCACCGCTGGCGGACATATTGCTGTCCCAGCAGCTTATGGAAGGTGAAATGGAGCAGATTGCCGTTGAGTATGCAGACCAAGAAAAGGGTGTTAATACAGCCCGGGAGGCCCTGGAAGGGGCTGTGGATATAATTGCCGAGTCAATTTCGGATAATGCGGAATTAAGGAAAGCCATCAGGAGCCTGACAGCCGGAAAGGGTATTTTGCGGGTTGGCGGGACTACCAAAGAGGTTTCGGATTTCCAGATGTACTATGATTATACCGAGCCGGTCACTTCGATAGTGCCCCATAGGGTTTTGGCGATAAACAGGGGTGAAAACGAGGGAATGCTTTCGGTGAAAATCGAAGCACCGGTGGAAGATATACATAACCTTATTCTGGACAAACTCATATTGAACAGGAAAAGCATTACCGTACCATACCTTATCCATTCGGCGGAGGATGCATATAAAAGGCTGATAGGCCCTTCGATAGAGCGGGAGGTTAGAAATACGCTGACCGAAAAGGCGGAGAACCAGGCAATAAAGGTGTTTGCCGTAAACCTTAAGAATCTGCTTATGCAGGCACCGGTAAAGGGTAAAGTGGTTATGGGTTTTGACCCCGCTTACAGGACCGGGTGCAAAATCGCAGTGGTGGATGCCACAGGAAAGCTATTAGACACCGCCACCGTATATCCCACCCCTCCGCAGCAGGACAAACAAAAAGCAACCGATACGCTTAAGGGACTCATTGAAAAGCACGGGGTGGACCTTATAGCCATAGGCAACGGAACAGCCTCCCGGGAGTCTGAGCTGTTTGTATCCGAACTGATAGGCGGGCTGGAAAGGGACGTTAAGTATGTTATAGTAAATGAAGCCGGTGCTTCGGTATATTCTGCATCCAAGTTGGGCTCCCGGGAGTATCCGGATATCAATGTTTCTATAAGGGGCGCAATATCCATAGGAAGAAGGCTGCAGGACCCGCTGGCAGAGTTGGTTAAAATAGATCCCAAACACGTAGGGGTAGGCCAGTACCAGCATGACGTCAACCAGAAAAGGCTCTCGGATACGCTGGGGGCGGTGGTGGAGGATTGCGTCAACAGCGTTGGGGTAGACCTTAATACGGCATCCTATTCGCTGCTGTTGTATGTTTCGGGTATAAGCCCGGTGGTGGCCGGGAATATCGTATCGGTACGGGATGAACTGGGCGGGTTTACCAACCGGCAGCAACTTTTAGGCGTGAAGAGGCTGGGAGAGCAGACCTTTGTTCAATGCGCCGGCTTTTTAAGGGTGGATAACCCCGATAATATACTGGATTCCACTGCGGTCCACCCGGAATCCTATCCCGCTGCCATAGGGCTTATCAAAGGGCTTGGGTATGATATACAGTCAATGACGGCAGAGGCCGTAAGGGGTATCAGAAAATCGTTGGATAACATTAACGTGACCGAGGTGGCGGAAGAACTGGGTATTGGCGTTCCTACCCTCAGGGATATATTAGGCGAGCTTATAAAACCCGGCAGGGACCCGAGGGAGGATATGCAGGGGCCGGTGTTTTTAAGGGAAGTTATGACTTTGGATGATTTGAGGCCGGGCATGTTATTGACAGGAACGGTGCGCAATGTGATAGATTTTGGGGCTTTTGTAGATATAGGAGTGCATCAGGACGGGCTTGTACATATATCCGAGATCAGCGACAGATATATCAGGAATCCCATGGATGTGGTTTCGGTAGGAGATATTGTGAAGGTAAGAGTGCTGGAGGTCGATGCCGACAGGAACAGAATATCCCTTTCCATGAAGCAGGTTAACCAGACATAAGTGCTGAATATATACAGTGATTTCAAACCGATGGAGGAGGGGAGTCTTTGACAGATAACAGTAATATACAGAAAGGCTACCGGTATAGATGGCTGGTATGGGGAATCATGTGCACTGCCTATGTAATAGTATTTTTCCACAGGATTGCCACCGGAGTGGTGGCGGGCAACCTTATGGCGGAGTTCGGCGTTACAGGAGCCGCCCTTGGCAACCTTGGAGCAGTATATTTTTATGTTTACATGGTTATGCAGATACCTTCGGGAGTCCTTGCGGATACACTGGGGGCGAGGATGACGGTTGCCGCGGGCTCGCTGGTGGCCGGTATAGGCTCCATTGTATTTGGTCTGGCGCCAAACATCAACATGGGATACGCAGGAAGATTCCTGGTAGGCCTTGGGGTATCTGTAATATTTGTGTCGATATTAAAGTTTCAGTCTGAATGGTTCAAAGAAAGCGAATTTGCCACCATATCGGGTCTGACAGCATTCATAGGCAACGGGGGAGCCCTTCTGGCAGGAATACCCCTTGCCCTGGCAGTGGCGTACTTTGACTGGAGAACAGTGTTTATTTGGATAGGTATTATTTCTATCATTATTTCGTTACTAAACTACCTTATTGTAAGAAACAGACCCGCGGATATCGGACTGCCGGATATTTCATCCATCGAGGGTAAAGAGGTTAAAGCTGCTTCTGAAAAGCCCCTAATACTGGAGGGTATCAGGATTGTAGCCGCCAACAGGCACACCTGGCCGGGATTTGTTGCATTTGCAGGATTTGCCGGGGCTATTTTATCCTTTAACGGTATGTGGGGAGTACCCTACATGATGGATGTTTACGGTTTTGACAAGACAACGGCCTCATCATATATTACGGCTGCGATGGCGGGATTAATGATTGGCAGCTTTTTGGCCGGTACGATATCCGACAGGATGGGGAGAAGAAAACGTCCCTTATTAGGGTTTGGCATAGTCAATCTGCTGGTATGGACTTTGTTTATAATGTGGAATAAAGGGAAACCGCCGGTCGAAGCCCTTTACCCTCTGCTCTTTTTACTGGGTCTTTCCGCTGCCGGGTTTGTAATTACATGGGCGGTAGGCAAGGAGGTTAACCCTCCGCAGATTGCCGGGGTAGCTATAGGAACCCTCAATATAGGCGGATTTCTTGGCCCTTCGGTCTTACAGCCCCTTATGGGATATGTGCTTGACCTGAACTGGACCGGGGATATGGCAAACGGAATAAGGGTATATTCCCAGGCGGCTCACAGTAAGTCCCTGTTCCTGTGTGCGGCAGCGGTTCTGATTGCGGTGGCAAGCACATTTTTTATTAAGGAAACCGGCTGCCGGAATATATACAACCGGTTGGAGGAAAATTAACCCTGCAGGTAACAGGGGAGATTGGATTTATTATGCGGAGGTATAAAAAATGATATTAATAAAAAACGGTAAGGTTTATACAATGAACGGGCAAACCCTTGAAAGGGGATATATTCTTATAGAAAACGGCAAGATAAAAGAAGTGGGGCCGGGGGACCCCGGGCTGTGGGAGGGAAAAGCCGGGCAGGTCATTGATGCGGCCGGCATGTATGTAATGCCGGGTTTTGTGGATGCCCACTGTCATATTGGCCTGTTTGAAGACGGTATAGGTTTTGAGGGTGAAGACGGCAATGAAATGACAGACCCCATTACGCCCCATTTAAGGGCTATAGATGCTATAAACCCCATGGACAAATCCTTTGGAGAAGCGGTTGCCGGCGGTGTAACCACCGTGGTTACAGGCCCGGGCAGTGCAAATGTGCTTGGGGGCGAATTTACGGCAATAAAAACCGTAGGCAGTAGGGTGGATGATATGGTTATCAAAAACCCCGTTGCGATAAAATGCGCCTTTGGCGAGAACCCCAAAAGGGTGTATCACGAAAAAAAGGCATCCCCAATGACCCGGATGGCAACGGCAGCCCTTTTGCGGGAAGCCCTTATGAAGGCAAAAAGGTATATGGAGAAGATTGAAAGGGACGGGAAGGGTGACAAAGCTCCCGAGTTGGATGTAAAAATGGAAGCGCTTGTTAAAGTCTTAAAAAAGGAACTGCCTCTAAAGGCTCATGCCCACAGGGCGGACGATATTCTGACAGCCCTTAGGATAGCCCGGGAGTTTGATGTGGATATGACCATAGAGCACTGCACCGAGGGCCACAGGATAACCGAAACCCTTGTACAGGAGGGTAGGGGTGTGGTAGTTGGGCCGGGTCTTACTTCCCGGTCAAAGTACGAACTAAGGGACCTTACCTTTAAAACGCCGGGCATTTTGTCCTCGGCGGGATTGGATATAGCCATAATGACAGACCATCCGGTGGTGCCCATACAGTATCTGCCGGTATGCGCAGCCCTTGCAGTGAAGGAGGGTATGGATGAGTACAAAGCCCTTGAGGCCATCACGATAAATGCGGCGAGAATCGCCGGAGTAGACGACAGGGTAGGAAGCCTCTCAACCGGGAAGGATGCAGATATAGCGGTATTTAACGGGCACCCCTTTGGTTATACTACAAGAACCCGGTATGTATTGGTAAACGGAAAAATAGTTTTCAGGGGTGTGTCTTGAATGAAATATTCTTTTGTCAGTACCTGTCCCCGGGACACTTTGGAGTTTGGAATGCGTCTGGGACAGCTGTTAGAGCCCGGCGATGTGGTATGCCTTGAGGGAGAACTTGGCGCAGGTAAAACGGTATTAACCCAGGGCATTGCCAAAGGCATGGATATCGACTGCTATGTTACCAGCCCTACCTATACGCTTATCAACGAGTATTCCGGGACAATTCCGCTGTACCATTTTGACCTTTACCGTCTGGAGGATGAGGAGGAGCTGTATCATATCGGCGGAGAAGACCTCATATATGGACAGGGGGTATCGGTAATCGAATGGGCATCCCGGGCAAAGAACCTGATGCCCCGGGACTGCATCAGGATAGGGCTGGCGAGGCTGGCAGAATCCGAATCTGCAAGGTTTATAGAACTGACGGCGGGAGAAATATACCGGACGCTTGTGGAAAGGGTGAGAAGAAATGAAAATACTGGCGATTGATACTTCTTCAATGGTGGCTTCCGCTGCCATAATGGATGAGGAAAAGCTGGCGGCCGAGTACATAATTAATCATGAAAAGACCCATTCGGAGCAGCTTATGCCGATTATTGAGGAACTGCTGGAAAGCTGCGGGATAAATATAGAGGAAATTGACGCAATTGCGGTATCCAGCGGACCCGGCTCCTTCACAGGCCTTAGGATAGGCGGCGCCACTGCAAAGGGACTGGCCCATGCCCATAACAAAAAACTGATAGGGGTTCCTACCCTTGACGGTTTGGCTTTCAACCTTCCCTACTGTCAGGGAATAATATGTCCCATAATGGATGCCAGGAGAAACCAGGTATATACGGCTTTATACAAATGGGACCAGGGAAATTTCTATAAATTAAAACCCCACTGCGCTGTGGCCCTGTCCGAGCTGCTGGAAGGACTCAAGGCAAGGGAGGAAATGGTGATATTCTTAGGGGATGGGGTCCCGGTACACCGGGAACTCATTCAAAGCACACTGGGAGTTCGGGCCCGGTTCGCTCCCCGGAACGCCGACAGGCAAAGGGCATCTTCGATAGCGGAGCTGGCGATGGAGGCCTTAAAACGCGGAGAAGGCGGGAGCGGTGACGGGTTTGTGCCCTTCTACCTGAGAAAATCCCAGGCCGAGAGGGAATATGATAAAAAGGTTTGCAGGAGAGATAAGAAATGAAGGAGCTTCGGATAATGCCAATGCTTATCGAAGACCTGGACCAGATACAGGAAATAGAAAGCCTGAGCTTTACAATACCCTGGTCAAGGGAGGCCTTTGTACAGGAGCTGACCGCCAACAGGTTTGCCCATTACATTACTGTCAGGGACAACAGCAGGGTGGCAGCCTATGGGGGGATGTGGCTTATCCTTAATGAGGCTCATATCACAAATCTCGCGGTGCATCCGGAGTACCGGCGCAAAGGAATAGGCAAAATACTCATTAGGGGGATGATTGAATACGGCATTTCCCGTAAAATAGACAGCTTTACCCTTGAGGTAAGGGCAAGCAATCACATTGCCTTAAAGCTGTATGAGGATTTGGGGTTCGTTAAGGCGGGCATTAGAAAGGGGTATTATTCGGATATCAATGAAGACGCTATTATTATGTGGCTTGAGGTCTGATTTACCGTGACATCAGACTGTCTGCCCCTGCGGGTGGCAGCATGTCACTTCCCGTCCGGATCATCCTCACCCTCCGGGAGCGAGGAATTTTTTTCTTTTTCGGGACCTGCCAGACTTTTCAGCTGTTCAAAGTCGGTGTTTTGAGGCATAAGGTTTGTGCCCTGCAGGCTCTCTATTCTGGAAAGAGCCGCATCAGACAGCACATTCGTTCCATAGGCCCTTTCGGTCAGGGTTTTTCTTTGCTTTGCCATATTACTTCCCTCCTTTTGCTGATTTATCAATAGGGACATATCGCTGCGGAAAGTCCCCGGCTGATGAGGTTTGGGGTATATTATATTCCCGGCTACAGAAGCTAATACCAAACGGCTTAAGGAAGGTGGTTGTATGAAACATAAAGATATAGCTTCCAGGTGCCCCGAATACTGCTCTGTTGCCGAAAGCCAGAATTTCGGCATATCCTTATTGAACAATCTTGATACCATTTATTACCCGGACTGCCGGTTTTGTGTAAACTGGAACGACGGAGAGTGCGATATTTTTATCTTTTACCGCCATGGTGTATAATATATATGTGAATTTCTGGAGAAGGAGAAAGCTGATGGGTTATATACAAAGGGCAGCAGAAAAACTTAATAAATTTGATGGCAGGGAAGACACAAAAATCCTGGCAGTAGAGACTTCGTGCGATGAAACTTCCTGTGCGGTAATTTTCAACGGCAGGGAGATGCTGTCAAACGTCATTTCGTCGCAGGTGGATATACATAAAAGGTACGGTGGAGTGGTTCCTGAGATCGCCTCCAGAAAGCATATCGAACTGATTGACTATGTTATAGAGGAGGCACTGCAAATGGCACACACCAGGCTGCAGGATATTGACGCCATAGCAGTAACCCACGGTCCGGGTCTGGTAGGCGCACTGCTGGTGGGGGTTTCGTATGCCAAGGCGATGGCCTTTGCCCTGGATGTACCCCTTACCGGCGTTCATCACATAGAGGGGCATATTTGCGCCAATTATCTTGAACACAGGGCTATGGAGCCGCCCTTTGTATGTCTGGTGGCTTCCGGAGGTCACAGCCATCTGGTGAATGTAAGGGAGTACGGCGAATATCAGATACTGGGCAGAACGAGGGATGATGCGGCAGGCGAAGCCTTTGACAAGGTTGCCCGGGCTTTGGAACTGGGATATCCCGGCGGGCCGCTGGTTGAAAGGCTTGCCGAAAAGGGAGACCCGGAGGCGGTGGATTTTCCCAGGACTTACCTCGAGGCAGGGAGCTTGGATTTTAGTTTCAGCGGTCTTAAGACTGCGGTTCTTAACCACCTCAATATGTGCAGGCAAAGGGACGAGGAAATAAACAGAGCCGATATAGCCGCCAGTTTTCAAAATGCCGTGGTGGAGGTGCTTGCCAACAAGACGCTTATGGCTGCCCAAAAATGCAAAGCCAAGGTTGTGGCCATTGCAGGCGGAGTGGCGTCAAACAGCCGGCTGCGTAAGGAGTTGGACAGCCGGTGTGCCGGACAGGGCATACGGCTTATATATCCTTCAAAGCTGCTTTGCACCGACAATGCTGCCATGATTGGATGTGCCGGTTATTACAGGCTGCGCAGGGGGCTGGTAAGCTCTCTCACGTTAAATGCCATGGCATCAATGGAAATTGATTCTTATTAATTAATCGGTTTATGTTTACCTTTTTGGACGGTTCATGTCAATAAATCATATGTGAAATATGTGGATAATGTGGACATGCCTTCCTGAAAATTTCTAAGACCCCTTGTATTCTTGTGGATAATAATGTGGACATTGTGGATAAGGTGTGGAAACAGTAAAATACTTATCCACAATAGCAGGTGGTTTCATAAAATTTATGCAACTAAAAAAAGGCCCGCGGATTTCATGAGGGCCGTTAACATTAAATATTTTGACGCGGCATGTATAAGAGGTTTTGTCTTATCAGAACTGTCCTTACCGAGCGGGCAACGGTTGCGCCCAGGACTATCTTAATAATGGCCATGCCTATAAAGGGAACTACTCCGGACATAAAAGCGGCCTTAAGGGTTATTCCCGCTACCAGCGAGAGTTGGAGCATGCCGCAGGTATAGATTACAAGCAGGCCGCACAGCATGGCAAGAAAGGTTCTGCGTACCGTGGGAAGGGGCCTTTGCTCCACAATCCTTCCGATGACGAAGGAAGAGAGCAAAAAACCTGTTATATAGCCCCCGGTAGGGCCCATCAACTGGGCAAGACCGGAGGTGCCCCCGGAGAAAACGGGCATTCCGATTATTCCGACTGCTATGTATATTAGCTGAGAGAGTACTGCCAGCCGGCTCCCGAGTATTGCCGCGGCGAGGCATACCGCCAGTTCCTGCATCGTTATAGGTACCGGGCTGAAGGGAAGCGGGATTGTAAACTGTGCGAAAATGGCAGTAAGTGCGGCGAACATAGATACCAGTATCATTTCCCTGGTCTTCATTATATGCATTCCTCCTTAACCGATGTTGGTTGTTTCGACATAATCCTTTGAATTCCGGTGCGGTGGTTGGGCTTACTTTTTAATTATAGGTACAAAACGGGAGATTGTCAACCATAAAAATTATTAAGGTTGACAATCTAGGGAGTTCCATTGACATTATTTTCTATACTGTATACAATAATAATAAAGGAGGTTATCGATGCAGCCATGAAAAAAGAGGTTAGCCGGGGCGGATATTCTCTGCGGGAAAAGATTTTTCATAAGCTTCGTCAGGATATTCTGGATGGCAGGTACAAAGAAGGAGACAGTCTTGTTGAATTGAAACTGGCCGAAGAGATGGGTGTCAGCCGGACGCCTGTGCGGGAAGCTGTAAGGCAGCTGGAGCTGGAGGGCCTTGTATCATGTATTCCCAATAAGGGAGTATTTGTGGAGGGTATTTCCAGACAGGACATTGAGGATATATATGCGATACGGGAGTCCCTGGAAGGCCTGGCAGCCCGTTGGGCAATTGAAAGAATGGACAAAGAAGCCCTGAAGGAACTGGAGGATATATGTGAACTGATGGAGTTCTACACGGGCAAGGGTGACCTTGACCAGGTAGGCCGGTTGAATTCGCAGTTCCATGACATAATATTTAATTCAACCAACAGCAGACCGTTAAAGCAGGTGTTAAGCGATTTCCAGTATTATATTGAGAACATACGCCTTGCTTCGCTGAAAACTCCGGGCAGGGCAAAACAATCGCTCAAGGAACACAAGTCGATAGTTGAGGCCTTTAAGGACAGGGATATCGAAACGGGAGAAAGGGTTATGGTGGAACATATCAGAAATTCGAGGATGAACGTGGAAAAAATGCCCAGGGAATAGAGAAGAATGGGCAGAGCATAACATGGAATTATGAACCCGGCTTCCACCGGGTTGATTTGACGATAAATAATGTCTTAACGGGGGGCGTTTGTTATAAAAAAAATTGCTGTAGTTACCACAGGAGGCACCATTGCCATGAAGGCCAATCATACGGGGCTCGTAAACCCTGTCCTTGACGGCAAAGAACTTATGGCTGCAATACCTTCGCTGAAGGACAGGGCTGCCGTTGAGGTTTTTTCGTTCAGGAATGTTCCCAGTTCATATCTAACCATGGATGACCTTATACAGCTTAATAATTTTATCGGGCAACTGGAAGACAAAGGTTTCTCGGGGGTGGTTATAACCCATGGTACCGATACAATGGAAGAAACGGCATATTTTATAGATATTACCTTCCGTGGGGACATATCTGTGGTTTTAACAGGCGCCCAGAGAAATCCTTCATTGATCAGCCCGGACGGGCCGGTCAATCTGTCGGATGCCATACTCACCGCGGCGGACGACAGAACCCACGGTATGGGGGTCGTCATAGTATTTGCGTCTGAGATTATTGCCGCCAGGGAGGCCACGAAATTCCACAGATCCCGGGTAGATACATTTAAGAGCCTGGAATTCGGGCCGCTTGGCGTTATAAACAATGACAGGGTTATCTGGTACAGAATGCCTGTTATGGCGGCCAAATATGCAGCAGTTGCTGCCGATAAAAGGGTAGACATAATAAACAGCTATATAGGTGCCGATTCAAGTATGATATACAGCAGTATGGAAAAGGGTGCGGCGGGGATTGTAATAGAGGCTCTGGGGGGAGGTCATGTGACTCCCGGGATGCTGGACGGCATAAAAAAAGCCCTGGAAACGGGGCTGCCGGTTGTGCTGACCTCAAGGGTGCCGATGGGCAGGCTTCTGACCGACACCTATGGATACGAGGGGGGAGAAAAGCATCTTAGAAACCTGGGAGTAATACTGGGGGAAGACCTTTCGGCGTGGAAAGCCAGGATAAAGCTGATAGTCCTTTTATCTGCCGGGTTGTCCCCGGATAAAATTAAGCATGAATTCGAAAACCGTTTTTACAGCCGGTAGCAGGCTGTCCATTACATAAACAGGAGCTTTAGTTATGCGGCTGTCTATTCCACAGCTTCTTCCCATCGCTTATAAAGTTCCTCCAATTTTTCCTTAAGTTCCTTCGAAGTGGTGGTAAGTTTTCTTATTTCATCCGGGTCGGAATATACTTCCGGCTGACACATCCGGTGCTCCAGGCGGAGTATTTCTTCTTCATACCGGGTTATTTCCTGTTCCAGTCTTAGTATTTTCCCCTTCTCATGCTTTTTGAGCTCCCTTTCTTCCTTTTCCTTTTTCTTCTGTTGTTTAAGGGCCGTTTTGGTTTGGGTGTTCCTCGGTTTCTGTTTTTCCGCTTCCTCCTGCTGCTGTTTTTTCATTTTGTAGTAGCTGTAGTTGCCATGATAAAGGGTTATACCCTGTGGAGTGAACTGTGCGGTTTTTGTGGTAACCCGGTCAAGAAAATACCTGTCATGGGATATCACCAGCACAGTGCCTGTATAGTCTATAAGGGCATCCTCCAGCACTTCCCTTGATTGTATGTCAAGATGGTTTGTCGGTTCATCCAACAGTAGCAGATTGGAACGGGACAGCATAAGCTTTGCAAGGGCTACCCGGCTTTTTTCACCGCCGCTGAGGCAGTCTATTTTTTTATATACATCATCCCCGCTGAATAAAAAGGCAGCCAGTAGATTCCTGGTTGCGGTATTGCTTAGGTCGGGGTTTTGCTCCCAAACCTCATCCAGCACCGTATTGGCAGGATTTATATTTTCCTGCTGCTGGTGGTAGTATTCAATATTGGTATTATGCCCCCTTATAATTTTGCCGGAGGCAGGCTCCAATTTGCCGGATATAATATTAAACAGCGTGGTTTTTCCAATTCCGTTGGGGCCTATTATGCCTATTATTTCTCCGCGGTAAACCCTAAGGTTTACACCGTCAAATAGATGGTTTTTTGAAAAAGCCATCGAAACATCCTCAAGGGCCAGCACATTTCTGCCGCTTTTTATAAGCGGATCCAGTCTTATATCGACTTTCCCGGTATCCTCCCCGGGTTTGTCCAGGGGCTGGATACGCGAAAGAAGCTTCTCCCGGCTGTTGGCCCTTTTTACCGTTTTCTGCCTGTTATAGGATTTCAGCCTGCGGATGACTTCCTGCTGTCTTTTTATTTCCCTTTGCTGGTCTTTATAGTGTCTGGTTTCCACCTCAAGCATCACCTGTTTTTGATAAACATAATCCGAGTAGTTGCCCCGGAATTCAAACAGGTTGGCGTCGCTAATCTCAAAGGTCCTGGTGCACACCCTGTCCAGAAAGTACCTGTCATGGGATATTATCATAACTGCTCCGTCATATTCGGATAAAAAGCCCTCCAGCCATTCCACGGCTTCTATGTCCAGATAGTTTGTAGGTTCATCCAAAAGCAGAAGGTGGTGTTTTCTAAGCAGCAATTCCGCCAAAGCTACCCTGGTCTGCTGTCCGCCGCTTAAAAGCCCTAAGGGCATCCGGAACTGGCTTTCCTGTATACCCAGGCCCCTGAGGGCTCCCCGAATCAGGCTCTTATATTCATAGCCGCCGCTTTGGGCAAAGGTTTCGGTAATATCTCCATATTCCTTCATAAGCTGTTTCAGTTCCCGGCCGTTTACCTGGGACATAAGGATTTCGAGCTCCCTAATCCGGTTTTCCATTTGGGTAAGATGTGCGAAGTTTTTTACAAGATGCTCCCATACCTTAACGTCGGGTTCAAAGTCGGGGTGCTGCGGGAGAAAACCTACGGTAGCGCCGCCAATCACATTTATGCTGCCGGAATCAGGAGGCTCAATCCCTGCGATTATCCTGAACAGAGTAGACTTGCCCGCTCCGTTGTTTCCAACAACTCCGATCCTGTCGCGGGGATGTATATAAAAATTAATATTATTTAATATTGATTCCACACCATAACTTTTGATAAGATTAGTACATGATAGTACAGGCAGTTTAATCACCCCTTTACAGTGGTTAGTCTGACAAAGGACATGGTGGCGGTGGCGGTGTGTCCCCTGACCCGAAAGCTTATCAATCGGGGACATTCCGTAAAAAGGAATTCTAATGGGGACATTCCTTGGCCATAAAGGAATACCAGCTATGAAGGTGTGTCCCCTGACCTTATATGCAACGGTGTGTCCCTGACCTGCAAGCTTATCAATCGGGGACATTCCGTAGTAAGGAATACCCGTTAGCAACGGTGTGTCCCCTGACCCGAAAGCTTATCAATCGGGGACATTCCGTAGTAAGGAATACCCGTTAGCAACGGTGTGTCCCCTTTCCTTATACTATAACAAAGTGGAGCCCTAAAAGAAACTGAATAAATTGCCAGGCTCATATTGATAATAATTTAACAATTTGATATAATCAATAGCATAATGGAAATAAATAGTTGCAATCGTGGTATAATATCCGGAGAGGAGTGATAGAATGGACAAACAAAAAGTCAACGTATCGATGGCTGTTATTAGGAGGCTTCCTAAATACCATAGATATTTGGGCGAGTTGGTTGAGAAGGGAGTAACCCGGATTTCTTCAAAGGAGTTTGGCAGGGGATTAGGACTTAATGCCTCCCAGGTAAGACAGGATTTAAACTGCTTCGGCGGTTTCGGACAGCAGGGTTATGGCTACAACGTAAAGGAATTAAGGGATGAGATTGCAGATATACTGGGTATTCATAAGGAGAACAATGCAGTAATAATTGGAGCGGGCAATCTAGGCCAGGCAATATCAAATTACAGCGGTTTCAGGGGGTCGGGCTTTGTGCTTAAGGGTTTGTTCGACTTGAATCCGCGGCTGGTCGGTATTAGAATCGGAACGGTGAAAATCATGGACATAGATGAAATGGAAGATTTCATCAAAAGTGAAAACATTAACGTAGGCATTATCTGTACTCCCAGGGAAGCCGCCCAGCAAACCGCCGAAAGGCTGGTTAATTCAGGGATAAAAGCTATCTGGAACTTTGCTCCTACCATATTGAATGTCCCGGAGGACGTTATTGTGGAAAACGTCCATTTGAATGAAAGCTTAAGGGTGCTGGCCTATTTGATAAACCAAAGGGATGAGGAGACATATAATTAGCCCGTATATGGAATTCCGATGGGAGGGGGTTGTCTATGGAAGTCATATCCCTTGTTGGAGCAAGCGGGACAGGAAAAAGTTACAGGGCTTTGATTGTGGCAAAGGCCAATTCCATTGATTATATAATAGATGACGGGCTGCTGATAAAGGGAAACAAAATCATAGCCGGGGCATCTGCCAAAAAGGAGCATACCAAGGTGGCTGCCGTAAGAAGAGCTTTGTTTATGGACCCGCAGCACCGGAAGGAAGTAGTCCAGTCCCTGGAGGCCCACAGCCCTGATAAAATACTGATCCTGGGGACTTCCGACAAAATGGTGGACAAAATATCCAAGACCCTTGAAATAGGTGCCGCGCAAAACAGGATTTATATTAAGGATATCGCTTCTGAAGAGGAAATAGAACTGGCCTGCAGGCAAAGATTTAAAGAGGGTAAGCATGTGATTCCGGTTCCTACGCTTGAGGTAAAGAAGGACTTTTCAGGATACTTTTTGGATACTTTAAAGATACTAACCAAAAAAAGGGACAATTCCGTAACGGTGGACGAAAAAACGGTGGTCCGGCCCACTTACAGCTACATGGGCAAGTATACTATATACGGAAGGGCAATAGTTCAGATAACAAGGGCCGCCGCAGAAAATATAGAGGGACTGCACAAAATATTCAACGTAGATATTGCTGTTTATCCCCACGGAATTGTGGTCAATATCGACGCCTCGCTGGTATACGGATTGGTTATTAGGGACGTGGTGGCGCCGCTTAAGAAAGCTGTTAAATATGAAATAGAATCAATGACCTCTTTGAATGTTCTTGCTATAAACGTTGTTGTTAAAAGCCTGGCAATCGAAGGGAGCTCCTTTTAATATTTTGCATTAATTTTTTAAGGTTTACAATTTTTTTTAATATGTTATAATTCAAGTTAGAGGGGACCGCTTATTTGATAATAGGCAGGTTTTCCTAAGAATACTTGATATTTTTTTGTAATTCCCTAATATGTGTTAATTTAGGGGGAGTGTGTTAAGGTCTAAACAATATATATTAATGAGGAGGTCATATTATTATGGCAGAAAAGACTATGAACCCTTTCGAAATTTCCCAGCAGCAGATTAAAGCGGCATGCGACAAGCTGGGGACAGAACCGGCTGTCTATGAAATTCTCAAACAGCCTATAAGGGTGACGGAAGTGTGCATACCTGTGAGGATGGACAATGGCGAGATAAAAACCTTCATAGGTTACAGGGCACAGCACAACGATGCGATTGGCCCGGCAAAGGGCGGCGTGAGATTCCACCAGGATGTTACAATGGATGAGGTAAAGGCTTTGTCAATGTGGATGACTTTCAAATGCGGCGTTATAGGTCTTCCCTACGGCGGCGGCAAGGGCGGAGTTATAGTGGATCCTACCCAGCTGTCCCAGGGCGAGATTGAAAGGCTGTCCAGAGGCTATATAAGGGCGATATCTAACCTTGTTGGCGATAATAAAGACATACCCGCTCCCGACGTGAACACCAACGGCCAGATTATGTCCTGGATGGTGGACGAGTTAAGCAAGGTAAGGGGTTACACCGAGATGGGCGCTATTACCGGAAAGCCTGTTGAATTTGGTGGCTCTCTGGCAAGAACCGAAGCAACGGGTTATGGCGTTGCGCTGATGGCTAAAACGGCTGCAGCCCAAATAGGATTGGAATATGAAGGTGCAAAAATAGCGGTACAGGGCTTTGGCAACGTTGGAAGCTTTACCTGCAGATACCTGAATGAGTTTGGCGGCAAGGTTGTTGCCATTTCCGACGTTTCCTGCACACTTTACAATGAAAACGGGCTTGATGTTCCCGCCCTTGTTAAATATGTGAAGGGTAACAAAAACCTGATAAAGGGCTTCCCCGGGGCTGCCAAAGAACTACCCAGGGAAGATGTGCTGGGTATGGACGTAGATATTCTGTGCCCCTGCGCCATGGAAAACCAGATAACCTCCGAAACAGCAGGCAAAATTAAAGCCAAGCTGGTGGTTGAGGGCGCAAACGGACCTACTACCCCAGAAGGGGATAAAATCCTGCAGGAAAGAGGTATACCGCTGATTCCGGATATACTGGCAAATTCGGGTGGAGTTACCGTATCCTACTTCGAGTGGGTACAGAACCTGCAAAATTATTACTGGACCTTTGAAGAGGTACAGGAAAAAGAAACGGTATTGATGAAGAAGGCCTTTGAAGAAATATGGGCACTTAAGAACGAGAAAAACGTTGACATGAGAACCGCTGCCTATATGATTGCAATCAAGAGAGTTGCTACTGCAATGAAACTCAGGGGCTGGTATTAATAAAAAACGTTGCCTGATACATAAGCAACGGACTTTGAATATTGAAAACAGGGTAGGCCAAAGGGCCTACCCTGTTTCTTATACCTTCACATCAAAGCTTTTACCGTCAATCCTCATCTGTTTATTTAACAACGTATTATTAGCATATTCATACTCATACAGGCAGAAAAAATGCCGTTTTGTCCGTAAGAGGCATAAAAAATTTACGTTAGTGTAAAATTACTTTGGGGAAAAATTAGAAAACAAAAAAATAAGAGTATCTCCCCTGTGATATCATGAAGTTGAACAGACCCACAAAATCACTCAAAAGGAGACACTCTTATGGAACTAATTATACAGGAAATGATACAAAAAATCAGTGATAGCTTTGAAGAAGAGCTAAAAAGTCTTATAGAAGAAGGAAAAGACATCTCTGAATTCATCCTTGCCACAAAGAAAACGTTAGACGAGGTTGGGGTAACAATAGTGGCTGAAGCCTTGGAAACACTGGATGCAGCGTATAAAAACAGTAAGGCCAGGAAACGGAGCTGGACAGTAAAAGAAAAAGCAGCCAAAAAGACCCTTACGACAATATTTGGAGAAGTCAGATATGAGAGAACATATTACGAAAATAATAAGACCGGTGAATACAGCTATCTATCAGATGAAGCTGTGGGCATAAAAGCCCATGATAAGCTTGATGCTTCACTAAAGGCAAAACTGATAGAAGAAGCAGTATTTATGCCCTACAGCAGAAGCGCAGAAAAAGCTTCTGAAGCAGTAACTCTTACATCACAGACAGTAATGAACAGTATACGTGAGCTTGGCAGTGTAGATAATGATGAAGTAGAGATTAAGCAAGATAAAAGATCCGTAAAGATACTCTACATAGAAGCTGACGAAGATCATGTGGCACTTCAGGATGGAGGGTCAATAGAACCAAAGCTTGTATATGTGCATGAGGGCAGGAAGAAAGTAGGTGAAAACCGCTGGAAGCTATCGAATGCAAGGTATTTCAGTGGTGTTTATGCAAACAGTGACAAGCTATGGGTGGAAGTTTTGGACTACATAGATAAGGCTTATGATATGGATTGTATTGAAAAGATATACCTATCAGGTGATGGTGCGCCCTGGATAAAGAATGGACTAGGCTGGATAAAGGAAAGCATCTACGTACTGGACCGTTATCACTTATCAAAGTATGTAACGCAAGCTACAGCGCATATGGGCTACACCACACCAATTATGTGGGATTATATAAATGCCGGTGACAAGAATAGTGTAAAAGAGCTCTTTAATACAATCATAAGTACAACTGAGCCAGTTACAAAGAAGAGAGCTGTGCAGGAAGCAAGAGGGTACATACTAAGCAACTGGGAAGGCATAAGAAGGCAGTATGAGTTAGATTACACCGGCTGTAGTGCTGAAGGTCATGTTAGCCATATCCTGTCTTCCAGATTAAGCTCAAGGCCCCTGGGCTGGTGCAGAAAAGGAGTGGACCAGATGTCCAGATTAAGAGTTTTTGTAGCAAATGGTGGGGGAATTTATGATTTATTTATGAAAAGGAAGAAAGCAACTGTAAATGAAGCAAGGGCAATAAAAGTGGACCGGGAGATTATAGGGAAACGTAAGCTGGCTACAACACATGAAACCATCGGTAACGTAACTATTTTAAATATCGGCAAAAGGACTTGGGCTTCACAGTTTCTAAAGTCAGTAAGGGATGCTTAAACTGGAAGAGATACAGGGGATTAGTTTATTTTTTAAAAACCCATAGTAACTTGACGCGATCAAAATTTACCTGTTTCTTGACAATTGGCATGAAGGCGGGTATTATATATGTGTCAATACAGGTGTATATACACATAAATTTCATTGCCTGTGGATTAATAAAAATAAGATGGGGAGAGGTTTTGAATGGAAGAGAAGGCCGGGTTTTTAAAGAGAAAAAATATAGAGATTTCACTGCACAGATATGGGGTACAAGCTTTGGGCGCCATGGCCCAGGGATTGTTTGCCTCCCTTATCATCGGACTTATACTTAAGGTAATAGGAGAAAATTTTAAAATACCCTTTCTATATGAGACCGTTTACCCAATAGCACAGCAGATGACAGGCCCGGCCATAGCGGTGGCGGTAGCCTATGGACTGCAGGCTCCGCCCCTGGTTATGTTTGCATCAACCATAACCGGGATGGTGGGCAACCAGCTTGGCGGTCCTGTGGGCGCTTTCGTGGCGGCGGTTATCGGGGCGGAGTTTGGCAAAATGGTATCCAGGGAAACCAAGGTGGACATACTGGTAACACCGGCTGTCACCATAATAACGGGCGTGCTGGCCGGCATGCTTGTGGGGCCGGGTATTTCTTCGGTGATGACCGGCCTGGGTAAATGGATAATGTGGGCTACGGAGCTTCATCCTATCCCGATGGGCATACTGGTTTCGGTGATTATGGGTATGGTTCTTACACTGCCCATAAGCAGCGCAGCCCTTGCAATTATGCTGCAGCTGGGGGGGCTTGCCGCCGGAGCCGCTACGGTGGGCTGCAGTGCCCAGATGATAGGCTTTGCCGTGGCCAGCTACAGGGAGAACGGCTGGGGCGGTCTTTTTTCCCAGGGCTTGGGTACATCCATGCTTCAGGTGCCGAATATTGTGAGAAACCCTCTTATATGGGTTCCGCCTACTCTGGCCTCTGCAGTTATCGGTCCCTTTGCCACCACAATGTTTAGAATGGAAAACATTCCGCTGGGAGCGGGAATGGGTACCAGCGGACTTGTGGGACAATTCGGTACGGTGGCGGCGATGGGCTCGGAGCCGGCGGTTTTTGCCAAAATGCTGATTTTGCATATTGCGGCCCCCGCCATTATTACTTTTGTATTTTCGCAATACATGAGAAAGAGAGGCTGGATTAAGGCGGGTGATATGAAACTGCCCGATTGACAAGACATAGGGGACTTCGCGTGTTCCCACGGGGTTTCATGGATACGTGCGGAAGGGGACCGTTCCGCCCGGCCGCAAAAGCTTAGGCCGGAAGACTTGATACCTGCCCCCCGGTTATCTGCAATATGGTACCGGTAACCTGCGATTTCAAAGGGAGGCTATTTCGTGCACTATATCAAGACGGACAACGGAATACTGTTAAAGGATGCGAAGGATTTTCAGCCCGCACATATCTTCGAGTGCGGTCAGTGCTTTCGCTGGAATGCAATGCCTGACGGCAGCTACAGGGGTGTTGCCGGGGGAAAAACCCTCAGAGTGTTCAAAAAAGGCTGCGATGTGCTCTTTGACGGCACCGATGAGCGTGAGTTCAACGGGTACTGGGCCAGCTATTTCGACCTTGAAAGGGATTATGGCATAATAAAGGAGAAACTCTCCGGGGATCCGGTGCTGGCCAGGGCCATAGAATTCGGATACGGCATACGCATTCTTAAACAGGAAACCTGGGAGACCCTGGTTTCCTTTATAATATCAGCTAACAACAGGATACCCAGAATTAAGTCTACCATAGAAAGGCTGTGCCGCCTTTACGGTGAAAAGCATAAACTTGGAGGGGAAACCTATTTCGATTTTCCTGCCCCCCGGCGTTTAGCGCAGCTTGGCGAAGAGGATATACTAGCCTGCGGCTGCGGCTTCAGGGCCAAATATGTGCTCAAGGCTGCACGGATTATGGCTGAAGGGGAGATGGATCTGGAGCGGCTGGCAGGCATGGGCACCGCCGATGCAAGGAACGGCCTTATGTGCTTTGCCGGCGTAGGGCCTAAGGTGGCCGATTGTATTATGCTGTTCTCAATGGCAAAATTCGACGCATTTCCGGTGGACGTTTGGGTGAAGAGGGTAATGGAGCATTACTACCTGAAAAAGGATACGCCCCTGGCGGAAATACGACGGTACGCCAACCGCAAATTCGGTCCCATTGCCGGGGTGGCGCAGCAGTATTTGTTCTATTATGCAAGGGGCACCATGGGAAAAGCTGCCGGAAAAAGATGAAATTACTGAAACTGGGTATAAATAATGGATATACGGAGAAAAAGCGATACATTTAAGCGTAGTCAAAAAAAATGACCGATTATGTACGATTTCCGGCCGGTATTGGGTTTGATTACTCAACCGGCTTTTAATATTATAGTAACTGTAATTAGCACTCGACAGCAGTGAGTGCTAACAACACAGAAGGAAAACTATACATATAGGTGAGGAGGGTAAAATATGAACATCAAACCATTAGGAGACAGGATTGTTGTAAAGGTTCTGGAAAAACAGGAAACTACCAAGAGCGGTATTGTACTGCCGGAAACCGCAAAGGAAAAGCCCCAGGAGGGTGAAGTCCTGGCGATAGGAAGCGGAGAATTGGTGGATGGCAAGAGGGTTCCCCTTGAAGTAAAGGCAGGAGACCGTGTTATTTATTCCAAGTATGCGGGCACTGAAATCAAGATGGATGAGCAGGAATATCTCATTCTCAGGCAGAGCGATATACTTGCAGTAATAGAGTAAGCAATACAATAAAAAGGAGTGAATGAATATGGCTAAACAGATAAAATTCGGCGAAGATGCCAGAAGGTCACTGGAAAAGGGCATAAACCAGCTCGCAGATACCGTTAAAATCACCCTTGGACCAAAGGGCAGGAATGTAGTGCTTGATAAAAAATTCGGAACGCCGCTGATAACCAATGACGGTGTAACTATAGCCAGGGAAATAGAAGTTGAAGACCCCTTCGAAAATATGGGAGCGCAGCTGGTAAAAGAGGTTGCCACTAAGACCAATGACGTGGCCGGTGACGGTACCACAACGGCTACCCTTCTTGCCCAGGCGATGGTCAGGGAAGGTTTAAAGAACGTTGCTGCAGGGGCCAATCCGATGGTACTTAAAAAGGGTATCCAGAAGGCTGTGGAGAAGGCTGTGGAAGCCCTTAAGGAGCAGAGCAAGAGCATAGACAAAAAGGAATCCATAGCCCAGGTTGCTGCAAATTCAGCTTCGGACGAAGAAATCGGAAGTCTGATTGCAGATGCAATGGAGAAGGTTGGCAAGGACGGTGTAATAACCGTAGAGGAGTCCAAAACAATGGGCACAACCCTTGAGGTTGTTGAAGGCATGCAGTTTGACAGGGGATACTTATCCGCCTATATGGTAACCGATACAGACAAAATGGAAGCCGTTCTGGACGATGCTTATATACTTATAACCGATAAAAAGATAACCAACATTCAGGACCTGTTGCCCGTGCTTGAGCAGGTTGTACAGCAGGGCAAGAAACTTATTATAATTGCCGAGGACATTGAGGGAGAAGCCCTTGCAACGCTGGTAGTCAATAAACTGAGGGGGACCTTCACCTGTGTTGCCGTAAAAGCTCCGGGCTTTGGCGACAGGAGAAAGGCAATGCTTCAGGATATTGCAATCCTTACCGGCGGAGAGGTTATATCCGAGGAACTTGGTCTTGAACTTAAGAATGCTACCATAAGTCAGATGGGTAATGCAAGGCAGGTAAAGGTAACAAAAGAGAACACAATTATTGTTGATGGTGCAGGGAACGACAAGGAAATCAAGGACAGGATAAAGCAGATAAAGGTGCAGATAGATGATACTACCTCCGAGTTCGATAAGGAAAAACTGCAGGAAAGGCTCGCAAAACTGGCGGGCGGCGTAGCCGTTATCCAGGTGGGCGCAGCTTCCGAGACCGAGCTCAAGGAGAAAAAGCACAGGATTGAGGATGCACTTTCCGCAACAAGGGCAGCGGTTGAAGAGGGAATTGTGGCAGGCGGTGGAACAGCCCTGTTAAGAACTCTGGCTGCTGTGGACAAAATGATTGGCAACGTCCAGGGGGATGAAAAGACCGGCGCCAAGATAGTAAAGAGAGCCCTTGAAGAGCCGATAAGGCAAATAGCCGATAACGCAGGCATGGAAGGCTCTGTGGTAGTCGAAAAGGTCATGAACCTTAAGGACGCAATGGGTTATGATGCCTACAAGGACGAGTATGTAGACATGATAGAAGCGGGAATACTAGACCCCACAAAGGTTACAAGGTCGGCACTGCAGAATGCCGCTTCGGTAGCAGCTATGGTACTTACTACCGAGAGCCTTGTATCGGATATTCCCGAGAAGAAAAACGACATGCCACCCGGAATGGGCGGAATGGGCGGAATGGGCGGAATGGACATGATGTAATAAAAAAGAAGCCGTTTTCAAGCGGCTTCTTTTTTAGTTAAGCTGCTTATACTTATGTTTTATCATTTCAATATCCCTGCTGGCGGCATACTTGCTTCTGTACCAGCCCCGTTTTATCATGGCGGACGATATATCCCAATGCATTTTATGGGTTTCATTCAGGATATTTTCAAGTATATCGCCGAGGATCTTGCTTGTGCTTTCATTGACGCAGGTATTATATGAACCGGACAAATGTTTTTCGGATACCAGCAAATCCTTCAGGATTTCCTTATCCCCAAAGTATTCAACGCCGCTCATTTGGAAACCTCCTTATCCGCTGCTTATGTGGGAAACCACATAGTTAAGCAGGGTGTTGTAATTATTCTTGTGTTTTTCCGCCAGTTGACTGCAGAGGTTTTTTAGCTCGGAATCCTGACACTGCTTTGAATACTGCTTCAGCTTAAGTATTATCAGGGTTTCCTGGGACAGTTGTTCCTCAAGAATTGTCAGATTTTTGGACGACAACGGCTCAATAGCCTCTGAGGGACTGAAATCCTCCATTTGATGACCTCCTTATAGTAAACTTCTTTTGTATATTATTGTCCTCTAATACGTTTTTATTTGGGTAAATTGTTACCCTTAGAGAAATAATACCCCTGTATTGGAAATTAACCATAAAAACTAATAAGGGTTTTACAGTATATTTTTGGTATAATAATAATTGAAAGTATGCGGAATATGGCCGAAAAATACGAAACCATGGAATAAATCACGAGAGTGGGATATAGTATTTGACAAGGGCGTTTTATTTGACTATAATACTCAAAAATACCTAATTCATGGAATGGATTCTTGGTATACTAGAAGAAAAGGGGATGCTTAAATATGTATGAAGAAAAGGTTTTAAAAAAGGGACTGACCTTTGATGACGTATTGCTTATACCTGCACAGTCCAAGGTGCTTCCAAGGGAAGTGGAGCTCAATACAAGCCTGACAAAGAGTATTAAGCTAAATATCCCTATAGTAAGCGCAGGCATGGATACTGTGACCGAAGCCCGTATGGCCATTGCCGTAGCCAGGGAAGGTGGTATTGGAATAATTCATAAGAACATGTCTATAGAGGAACAGGCTTCGGAGGTGGACAAGGTGAAGAGATCCGAGCACGGTGTCATAATTGACCCCTTTCATCTTGGCCCTGACCACCCTATTTCGGATGCCCTGGGACTGATGGAGAGGTACCATATTTCGGGAGTGCCCATAACCGTTAGGGGTAAACTGGTGGGTATAATCACCAACAGGGATTTGAGATTCGAAACCGATATGACAAAAAAGATTTCAGATGTTATGACTAGCGAAAATCTCGTCACGGCGGCGGAGGGGACAAACCTCACCCAGGCCCAGGAAATACTCAAGAAATACAAAATTGAGAAGCTCCCCATTGTAGATAATAAAGGCAATCTGAAGGGCCTTATAACCATAAAGGATATAGAGAAAGCCATCAAGTATCCAAATTCCGCCAAGGATACAGGGGGCAGACTGTTGGCCGGAGCGGCGATAGGTGTGACCCCCGATATAATGGAGAGAATAAAAGAACTGGGAAACGCCCAGGTGGACGTGGTGGTTCTCGATACCGCCCATGGGCACTCCCAGGGTGTAATTGACGCTTTGTACAAGATCAAGTCGGCTTTCCCGGAGCTTCAGCTGGTGGCCGGGAATGTTGCCACCTATGAGGGCACCGAAGCGCTGATAAAGGCGGGAGCGGATGCTGTAAAGGTGGGTATCGGACCGGGCTCTATATGTACCACCCGGGTGGTGACCGGTATAGGGGTCCCGCAGATAACTGCAATAATGGACAGCGCAGAGGCAGCAGCCAAATACGGAGTGCCGATAATCGCCGACGGAGGCATCAAATATTCGGGGGATATTCCAAAGGCAATAGCCGCCGGGGCAGATACCGTTATGATTGGCTCACTCTTTGCGGGCACAGAGGAGAGCCCCGGAGATATTGAAATATACCAGGGCAGAAGCTTTAAGGTATACCGGGGCATGGGCTCGATAGCCGCAATGTCGTCCGGCAGCAGGGACAGGTATTTCCAGGAGGACAGCAAAAAGCTGGTACCCGAAGGAGTAGAGGGCAGAGTAGCCTACAAGGGAGTTTTAGCGGATACGGTTTATCAGCTTGTGGGGGGCCTGCGGGCCGGAATGGGATATTGCGGGACCAAGACCATAGCCGAGCTTAAGGCGAACACCAGGTTTTTGACCATAACCGCTGCAGGTCTTAGGGAAAACCATCCCCATGATGTTCATATAACAAAAGAAGCGCCTAACTACAGCATAGGTTAAGAGAGGGGTAGAATAATGACACAGCCAACCGACAGAATTTTAGTACTGGATTTTGGAGGTCAGTATAACCAGTTAATAGCCAGAAGGATAAGGGATTTGCATGTTTACAGCGAAGTACTGCCCTACGACACTTCCCCCGACGAGATAAGGGCAAAAAACCCAAAGGGGATAATCTTAACAGGGGGGCCAAGCAGCGTATTTGAAGAGGGCGCCCCCGTGTGCCATAAAGATGTACTTGAAATGGGCATACCCATTCTGGGGATTTGCTACGGAGCACAGCTTATTGCCCATGTTTTTGGCGGCAGCGTTAAAAAGGCTCCGTCCAGGGAATACGGAAAGACGGATTTATATATAAAGGAACAGCAGCATATTTTTAAGAATATTGAAGGCCAAACCGTATGCTGGATGAGTCATACCTGTTATATCGACAGGCCTCCCGAGGGTTTTGAAATAACCGCCGTCACAGAAGGCTGTCCGGTAGCCGCCATGGCGGATGTCGAGAGAAAGCTTTATGCGGTCCAGTTTCATCCGGAGGTAGAGCACACGCCAATAGGCCCGGAGCTTTTGTCCAATTTCATATTTGATATATGCGACTGCAAGCCCGACTGGGACATGAGCGGTTTTATCGAGGACCAGGTAAAAAGCATCCGGGAAACGGTGGGCGGCAAAAAAGTCGTGTGCGCCCTAAGCGGCGGTGTGGATTCCTCTGTGGCTGCGGTTTTGGTGCACAGAGCGGTAGGAGACCGGCTTACCTGCATATTTGTAAACCACGGTCTTTTGCGCAAGGACGAGGAGATACAGGTGGAAAGGGTATTCAGGGACCTGTTTAACATAAACCTTATTACGGTGGACGCCAGAGACAGATTTTTAAGCCGTCTGGAAGGTATAACCGACCCCGAAGCAAAAAGGAAGATAATTGGCGGGGAATTCATAAGGGTGTTCGAGGAAGAGGCGGGTAAGCTCGGAAAGGTGGATTTTCTCGTACAGGGAACAATCTATCCCGATGTGATAGAGAGCGGAAGCAAGGTGGCCTCGGTAATAAAGAGCCATCACAATGTCGGCGGACTGCCTGAGGATATGACCCTTTCCCTTATTGAACCCTTGAGGTCACTTTTCAAGGATGAGGTAAGGAAGGTGGGAACCGACCTCGGGATTCCGGCACAGCAGGTATGGCGGCAGCCATTTCCGGGGCCCGGTCTTGCCATACGGGTAATAGGCAATATAACAGGGGACAAACTTAAAATATTGAAGGAAGCCGATGCAATAGTAAGACAAGAGATAGCAAACGCCGGCCTGGAAAGGGAAATATGGCAGTATTTTGCCGTGTTGCCGGACGTCAAATCGGTTGGCGTTATGGGGGATGAAAGGACCTACGACCATGTGGTGGCTGTAAGGGCTGTAACCAGCTCGGACGGTATGACGGCAGACTGGGCCAAAATACCCTATCGTGTGCTGGAGACCATATCATCAAGAATTGTAAACAATGTAAAGGGTATTAACCGGGTGGTTTACGATATCACCACAAAACCGCCGGGTACCATAGAGTGGGAATAAGAAAGCAAGGGGACGGTTCTCTCGAAAGCAAGGGGACGGTTCTCTGCAAGGGAAAGCAAGGGGACGGTTCTCTTGCTTCCAGGTGGAAAGGGTATTCAGGGACCTGTTTAACATAAACCTTATTACGGTGGACGCCAGAGACAGATTTTTAAGCCGGCTGGAAGGCATAACCGACCCCGAAGCAAAAAGGAAGATAATTGGCGGGGAATTCATAAGGGTGTTCGAGGAAGAGGCGGGTAAGCTCGGAAAGGTGGATTTTCTCGTACAGGGAACAATCTATCCCGATGTGATAGAGAGCGGAAGCAAGGTGGCCTCGGTAATAAAGAGCCATCACAATGTCGGCGGACTGCCTGAGGATATGACCCTTTCCCTTATTGAACCCTTGAGGTCACTTTTCAAGGATGAGGTAAGGAAGGTGGGAACCGACCTCGGGATTCCGGCACAGCAGGTATGGCGGCAGCCATTTCCGGGGCCCGGTCTTGCCATACGGGTAATAGGCAATATAACAGGGGACAAACTTAAAATATTGAAGGAAGCCGATGCAATAGTAAGACAAGAGATAGCAAACGCCGGCCTGGAAAGGGAAATATGGCAGTATTTTGCCGTGTTGCCGGACGTCAAATCGGTTGGCGTTATGGGGGATGAAAGGACCTACGACCATGTGGTGGCTGTAAGGGCTGTAACCAGCTCGGACGGTATGACGGCAGACTGGGCCAAAATACCCTATCGTGTGCTGGAGACCATATCATCAAGAATTGTAAACAATGTAAAGGGTATTAACCGGGTGGTTTACGATATCACCACAAAACCGCCGGGTACCATAGAGTGGGAATAACAGGAAAGCAAGGGGGAGAAAAAGCAAGGGGACGGTTCTCTTGCTTCGCAAAGCCCCCGGAAACATAAGTAGGGGCAAGGGTTATCCCTAATAGGGTAATCAGTATGCGGGGGACCGGTCCGCGGTTCACCGCCGGTCCCCCTTGATTTGCGCGCTGATCCCCGACTCGTTCCATGTCTTTACCAGTGAATCGATTCGTAAACTGTTTTTTTCAACCGCAACCGGAAAATTTATTTTTTTATTACTTCAGCAGCGGGCATTTGCAGCGGAAGCAGTAATCGTCGTTTATATCATTTAAGCTCGCACAGGCGTTGCAGGGTATGAATTTATCGCCTGTTTTATCGAATTTCTCGTAGGAGTTTAAGCCTGCATGATGCCGCACCCGGTCACCGATGCGATAATAGTTATAAAGCGTGGTGTCGTCTCTTGCCTTTAATACATGTTTTTTTCCGGTATCGCTGCGGATTATGACCGAGTATTCAAGATAATCCTCATACCGGACATCACCATCCCCGTAGGTATGTTTCTCGGTTTTCTTTTTAACCTTTTTATCCTCCACCGTACCATCCCAGGTTGAACTGCGCTTTCTGCCTAAAATCTGAAACAACGCAATGACAACAAACATACCGCCAACGCCAAGGCCGATAAAAAGCGACTGCGGGTTATCCATACCCTCTGCGCCCTTCTCGCCGGCGATATAAAAACCGATAACTGCGACGATGGCCACAATGATGGAGAATATGGCCGACCAGCGGTTGGTGTTTTTGATATATTTAGCAAAGGCCGGGTCGCTTATCCTGGGCGAAAATCCGTGCATAAAACCTCACCTTCCCTTTATTAATCTGTTATTACAGGCACAATGCCGGTTTCATCCCGGAACTGCTTTACAATGTTTTCTAGTTCCTCGCTGCTTGTCACAGTACGCAGAAACCGTATGTTCTGTACCCTTTTATCTGTACCATAAGAGAGGGAGATAAAATCCCGCCCGATTTCTACGGCTTTCAAAAAGATTTTGTCCTGATTAAATCTGATTATTTTTGTGTCAAGTAGGATACCAAAGTAGGATATAAATACCTCGGTATTCTCAACATTTTCCGGTTTTGCAGTATCGCCGTCCCCTTCGCCGGCGGAGGCGGTGCAGATGTGCAGAATCCGGTTTTCAACTATCAGCTGAGCCGTTTGCAGTTTCCTGTATTCCTGTATCCAATAGACAGCCAGCCATGCGCTTGACGGGATGCTGACAGCGAGTAAAAGCCGTGTGGGGATTTCCGGTATACGTATGCCGCATATAATAATCAAAACGCTGATAGTAACACCGAGTGCGGTAAAAACTGCAAAGGCATTCCTTCTTCGAATAATCGCCTTCAAACAAACTCCTCCTTTTACCGTCAAGCATTTTTTCCGTCTATAACAGAATAACAGTCTATGTACAGAAAAAAGTACCCGGCCCGGGCAGTCTGCGAAAAAAGGCCCCCGCCTTTTTCGGGAAGGGGCTTTTCGCAAGCACATTTCGCACGGGACATATAGGGTTTAAAAAAATTGTATACTATTCCCGCCACTCGTAATAATATTTAAAGCCGTACCAGTTCAGATGAAAAATGACAGCCATCTTGTCGCCGGCTTTACCCGTCTTTGCCTTTTGCATCTGCATGGTTCCCTTGTAGGCCTGTACGTGCGTTTGCCCGTCAGGCGTTGCAAAGTTGATTTTGCCCGCTGTTGCGCCCCCCGGGTTAATATCGTGCATATCAAAGGAAATAGAGAAGGCGTTGATCCCCCATGTGGAATCCGCCATGCGATTGACGGTAATGGTAGGCCGGTCGTTTGCGCCGAAATATTCAGGCGGGTCTGTCCATGTGGTGGTTACATGGCCGGAAGCAGCAACAGTACCGTTTGATAATTTCCGTGCCGTAACTATTGTGAAATCGTTCTTCTCGCCCTTGCCTTCCAGGTAATCGGTATATGTGTCCCCGTTTGCGAATTTTCCTACCTTTCCCCCCGTATCAGTCGTATCACCGGGGCTTTTTATATATTCCCAATTGGTGAAATACCAGCCCGGTCCGCCGCCGGCGGTCGGGGGTGCCGCTTTTGTTGCAGAGCTGGTGATGAGCACTGTATTGGTACCGCCGTCCCAGTCGATTCCAAGCCCCAACAGATAGCCCATGGCCCGCACCGGCAGGTATGTGGTGCCGTTATAGGATATGGGCAGCACCGGCGTGCCGTCGTCCCCAACCGGTACAGCGGCCTTGCCGTCCAGTTTGAACTTCAGGTCATCGTTTAGTACCGCCCCGGAAATGGGTATCAGTTTGTTGGTTTTGGCAGCTGCAGTGGCTTTGGGTGCCGCTTTTGTTGCAGAGCTGGTGATGAGTACTGTATTGGTATCGCCGTCCCAGTCTATTCCAAGCCCTAGCAGATAGCCTATGGCCCGCACCGGCAGGTATGTGGTGCCGTTATAGGATATGGGCAGCACCGGCGTGCCGTCGTCCCCTACCGGTACAGCGGCCTTGCCGCCAATTTTGAAGCTTAGCTGATCATTGAGCACCGTGCCGGATATGGGAGTTAAGGCGGCTGCCGCGGGAAGCGCTGTCATAACTGAAAATAGCATGACCAGCACCAGAATGATGACTAGCTTTTTCATCAAAGAGAACACTCCCTTTCGTATTATAATTGGATTGGCAAAATCTGTTGCCAATTGTATACTAGCATGATAAACGAAACTTGAACCCACCCGAATCGGGTAGTTTATGCAAATAAAGCCCCTACCTTTTTCGGGTAGGGGCTTTATTTGCATATGATTATTGAATGTGCTATCCGGACCGGGCAGTACTCTCCTTATTAAGTACGATGTCAATTAATTCCGCACGGCTTTGTATATTGAATTTGGAATAGATGTTTTTTATGTAATACTTCACCGTGTTTTCGCTGATAAAAAGTTCACCGGCAATCGTCCGATAGGTTTTACCCTGAAGCAGCAAAGATGCGACCTGGCTTTCCCGTTTCGAAAGGCCTCCGGACATTAGGGTGCGATCGACCTGACTGGTTTTTTCCAGCACAGGTATTTCGAAAAATGCCGTAAGATAGGCATGGTCTTTGAGCAGGAAGGATAAACGCTTATGCAAAGGCGGCAGCAGGGTAAGTGTAACGCAAACCACGGTAAGTGCCAGCAGCGTGGGATGCAGGCTGTACCCACCGCCGGATACGGCGGAGTTGCCGATCATCCCGCCCATAAGCACACCCAGCACATTTGCGGAAAGGCCGATGCCTAGGATTTTTGCCGGGTTGTTATGAAAGTCGAGCATCTCACCGAGGATGCTCCACCAGAACAGATCGTATACACCGCAGGCCCCCATCATCAGCGTGTTGACCACGAGATAGCCGGCTACCGTGCGGTCAAGGGTCATGAAACCGATAAACGAAAGTCCGATCATAGCGATGGCTACATAGAGTATGTAAGCCCTGTTTGTTTTCCGGGGCAAGTTTCTCATGATAAAAAGGGCACCTATATAAGGAATGGCCCAATACCAGCCTGTCAGCCATTCCAGATGCGCAAAGGCAGGATTAATCACCTGGTACATCAGCCCTGAGTTGACGGTGATAATCACAATAAAGATGCATAGAAAAACCAGCAGCCCCGTGATGCTTATTGCGTTATTTTTCTGCCGGGAAGAAGCGTGGGAACCATCGTCATGACATGCAGGAAGCCGCAGCGCAAATAAAAAGGCACCCAAAAGCAGGAGCATGGAGGAGGCCAGTCCAACGCGGGGTGACAGGTGAATGGCTGTGGTGTTGAGCAAAATCATCAGGATGTTGGAAAAGATAAGCATATCGGCGGCCGTCTTGATACGCTCGTTTTTCGGTGTGCTGCTCTTTAAGTAAAAACCCCAGGCCGCTACACAACCTCCTGCCAGAAAAGAGCCGGCAATCATTCCGAGAGTCCAAAATACAGACGGTGGGAAGAAAAAGATAACCGAGACGACAGCAAAAATTGGATAGGAGCATAAGAATAAGTGCCGCGCCGCCTTCTTTGTTTTGATAAAAAAACCGCATAGCAGCAGCCCGGTAAAAATAGCTGCAATTCCACAGAAGACCATGACGGCAGGGTTTAGGTCAAAGGAGCCGGCGAGGGAATAGAGTATTTGCCCCTCAAAGAGGAAGGCCAGCATCCAGGAGGAAAACAGGGAATGAACGATGACAGACAGCTTCCGTTCGTCCAGGTTTATATGTATAGCACCACGTTTAACGCCGGTATCTGCCATTCCCTTGCCTCCTTATTTACAAATGCAGGTAGTTATTATGACATAACATTTTTTGGGCATGCCGCCGGTAGGTTTGGAAACATTTTTTGGCGCAATTTAATTGTACTTCCTAATAAGCGAAGTTTCAAGGCAAAGAAATCTATTGCAGCTATTACCACAAACCCAAATATACGAATCTCAATGGAACAGGCCGCTTTTATGGCAGCGTGATGGCATTTACGCATTGGCAAATATAGTGTATTATATTCTTGGAGACAATCAAGCTTTGCGGTTATCCTTGGTTTTATCCACATCAAAGATTCTCCATCAGGCTGAGAACACCTTTTTGTTATTGATATTATTGGCATTTCAGCCCCACTTTTTCGGAAGGAACTAAAGAAATATCACAAGCTATACTGCCTAGACAAAGTTGTTTGGAAAAGGGTTCAAGAGAGCGATCAAGGATAAAAATCAGGAGCAGTGGGTAAGATTATTAAAACAGGAGGATTAGAATATGGACACTGATAACATTCTGGAAGGCCTTATCAAGGAGAACAATTCCAAGATGGTGATGGTGGTAATGGACGGGCTTGGGGATATCCGCAGTCCCGGGTTTGATAATAAGACGCCCCTGGAGTACGCAAACACGCCCAATATTGATGCTCTTACAAGGGAATCGGTATGCGGCAGACACATTCCGGTTTTGCCGGGCATAACCCCCGGCAGCGGTCCAGGGCATCTGGGGATTTTCGGGTATGACCCGCTGGAAGTGGTAATAGGCAGAGGAGTGCTGGAGGCCGTCGGGCTGGGCGTGGCATTGAAACATAACGATGTTGCAGCCAGGGCAAACTTTGCCACCCTTGACAGCGATGGACTGATAGCAGACAGAAGGGCGGGGAGAATACCCACCGAAAAAACAACCCAGCTGTGCGGTATATTGAGTCAAATAAAGGAAATAGACGGTGTTGAGATAATAATTGAACCGGGCAAGGGGCACAGGTTTGTGGTTATACTGAGGGGTGACAATTTAAACCCTGCGATATATGATACCGACCCACAGAACGAAGGCCTTGCACCCCTTAAGGCCAGGGAACAGAAAGAGGAGGCGGCGTATACGGCAGGTATTATTAACAAATTTTTGGATAAAGCCAGAAACCTTATTAAGGATCAGCATCCGGCCAACGGGATTCTTTTAAGGGGTATATCGGCAAGGCCTAAGATTCCGGGTTTTAAGGAGAAATACAAACTGGAGGCCGCAGCCATAGCCTCCTATCCCATGTACAGGGGAATAGCCGACCTGTTGGGAATGACCCTTTTGACCGCTCCGGATTCCATTGAAGGTCTGTTTAAAACATATATAGAATTTCATAATAAGTACGACTTTTTCTTTATTCACGTAAAGGGAACCGACCAGGCCGGTGAGGACGGAGAGTTCCTTACCAAGGTAAGCGTGATTGAGAAAGTGGACAAAGCGCTGCCGATACTTTTAGACAAGAGGCCAAGCGTACTGGCCATTACCGGCGACCATTCATCGCCGTGCCCCATGCGCTCCCACAGCTGGCATCCGGTGCCGGTTCTTGTGAATTCCCGGTTTAGTGGGGCCGACGATGCGGTGCGCTTTACCGAAAACCAGTGCAATATAGGCGGCCTCGGATTCTTCGAAAGCAAGCACCTGATGCCTCTTCTGCTGTCAAACGCCCTGCGTCTTGACAAATACGGCGCATAAAAACACGGGGAAGACACCGTCTGCAAAACCTAAACCTTATATTACCTTTCCAGGGCGAAAAAGGGACAGAATGCGACAAAACCAAAACCGTTCCTTGTTGCATTACCCTGGGCAGGAAATATGTCCGCAGATGTTTATATGGGATATTACGAATATTGTTAGTTATAATACTAACTAATGTTCGGTTTATACTATACAAAACCATGATTTTTACATAATTTATTCGTTATTTTTATTGACACCGATAGGGCGGTTTGTTAAGATAAAAGTGAAATGACAAGCTAATAATTTGTTTCACTCATATAATGGCGGGGATTGGCCCGCAAGTCTCTACCAGGCGACCGTAAATTGCCTGACTATGGGTGAAAGCGGATTTGTATTTTGGCAAATCTGCGTACGAATTTCGTACCCCCCGTAAACAAAACCCTGCGGAGGTTTCACCTGTATACTCCGGCAGGGTTATCTATTTATCAGGAGAGGGGTTTATGCTATGCCAAAGGTTGCAGTTGTAATGGGAAGCGATTCAGACCTTCCGGTTGTGGAAAAAGCCATTACGATACTTGACCGCTTCGGTATTGAAAGGGAGGTCAGGGTGATTTCGGCCCACAGGACTCCTGATATGGCGGTGGAATTCGCCAGGGAGACCGGGCAGACGGGAGTGGAGGTTATTATTGCGGCCGCCGGAAAAGCCGCCCATCTTCCCGGGGTGCTTGCGGCGCTTACATCGGTTCCGGTTATAGGAATACCGGTAAAGTCGTCTACCATGGACGGACTGGATTCCCTTCTGTCGATAGTACAGATGCCCGCCGGTATACCGGTGGCCACCGTGGCTATAAACGGAAGCGAAAACGCAGCTTTGCTTGCGGTACAGATGCTTGCGCTGAAATACCCGGAACTGGCACCCGGACTGAAAGCTTACAGGGAAGAAATGGCCGAAAAAGTTAAGGAAAAGGATGCCAAGGTGCGGGGGGAGGCGAAGAAATGGAAAGATTAGAAAAACTCTATGAAGGTAAAGCAAAAAAAGTATACAGGACATCCGAAAGCGGCAAATATATAATCGAATACAAGGACGATGCCACAGCCTTTAACGGGCTTAAAAAGGGTACTATAGTGGACAAGGGTGTTGTTAACAATACCATGTCCGCCTATTTGTTTGAGGTCATTGAGGCCCGGGGGATTCCCACCCACTTCATCAGTAAAATGGACGATCGGAACATGCTGGTAAAAAGCGTGGAAATTGTACCCATCGAGGTGCTTGTAAGAAGCACTGCAGCCGGGTCGCTGTCCAAAAGGCTTGGGATAGAGGAGGGAACCGCGCTTCCGGTAACCGTGCTGGAGTTTTGCTACAAGAATGATGAACTGGGCGACCCTATGATTAATGAATACCATATCGAGGCAATGGGGCTGGCCACTCCCGGGGAGGTTGACAAAATAAAGGAAATGGCTTTAAGAATAAACGACATCCTGAAGGAAAGGTTTAAAAAGGCCGGCATTAAACTGGTGGACTTCAAACTGGAATTTGGCAGGCATAACGGCGAACTGATACTGGCGGATGAAATATCTCCCGACACCTGCAGGCTCTGGGATACTCACACTGATGAAAAGCTGGATAAGGACAGGTTCAGACGGGACTTAGGAAGGGTGGAGGAAAGTTACCATCAAGTATTGGAAAGACTTTTGGGAGGGAAATAATATGTTTTATGCAAAGGTTTTTGTCACATTAAAGAAAAGTATAGCCGATCCCCAGGGAAACGCCGTAAGGGAAGCTCTGCTGTCTATGAAATACAACGGCGTTAAGGATGTCCGGATGGGCAAGCTTATAGAGCTTAAACTGGAAGAAAAAGACCGGGCCAAGGCCGAGAAAAAGGTTAGGGATATGTGTGAAACACTGCTGGCAAACACGGTAATTGAGGATTACTCTTACGATATACTGGAGGTATAGCCATGAAGTTTGGAGTAGTAATTTTCCCGGGTTCAAACTGTGTTACAGACTGCTATTATGCCCTGAGGGATGTTTTGGGACAGGATACCGAATATATCTGGCACGGTACAAAGGATTTGAATTATTTTGACTGCATAGTGCTGCCGGGAGGGTTTTCGTACGGCGATTACCTCCGGTGCGGCGCTATTGCGCGTTTTTCTCCTGTTATGGACAGCGTTTTGGAGTTTGCTCACAGCGGGAAACCGGTGATTGGTATCTGTAACGGGTTTCAGGTTCTTACAGAGGCGGGTCTCCTGCCGGGAGCACTGCTTCGTAACAAAAACATGAAGTTTATATGCGATAACGTGTTTTTGAAGACTGAAAACACCAATACTCCCTTTACAAACCTCTGCAGCGGGGAGCAGGTGCTCAAAATTCCGGTAGCCCACGGGGACGGCAACTATTATGTAGACGATGAGACCTTAAAAAGCATGAAAGAAAACAATCAAATTGTATTCAGGTACTGTGATGCGCAGGGGCATGTCACAGATAAGGCAAACCCCAACGGGTCTCTCGGAAATATAGCGGGTGTATGCAACCGGGAGGGTAATGTCCTTGGGATGATGCCGCACCCCGAAAGATGTATGGAGAAGATACTGGGCAATGAAGATGGAATCGTTATTTTGAAATCTATGGTAAACTACCTGAAGGGGGGCGTTATCAATGGATAAGAAGGCCTACGAAAAAGTAGGACTTACCTCCGGGGAATACGGCAGGATCGTGGACATCCTCGGCAGACAGCCCAATAACCTGGAATTAAACCTGTACGGCGTCATGTGGTCGGAGCACTGCAGCTATAAAAACTCCAAGCCGGTGTTGAGGATGTTTCCTACTTCCGGTCAAAGGGTGCTGCAGGGCCCGGGGGAAAACGCCGGTATAGTGGATATAGGTGACGGCCTCGCGGTGGTAATGAAAATAGAAAGCCACAACCACCCGTCGGCGGTGGAACCCTACCAGGGAGCGGCCACCGGCGCAGGAGGAATTATAAGGGATATCTTTACAATGGGCGCAAGGCCTGTGGCGCTGCTTAATTCGCTGCGGTTTGGAGAACTCGATAACGACAGGACAAAATACCTGTTCGAAAATGTCGTGGCGGGTATTGGCGGGTACGGAAACTGTATAGGTATACCCACCGTGGGCGGAGAAGTGTATTTCAATGATTGTTATAAGGGAAACCCCTTGGTTAACGCCATGTGTGTGGGCATTATAAGGCATAAGGATATTAAGAAGGGCACCGCCTCAGGGGCGGGGAATGCCGTGATGATTGTGGGCGCGCCGACCGGCAGGGATGGTATGGGCGGCGCCAGCTTTGCATCCACGGAACTGAACCAGGAATCCCAGGAAAACCGTTCGGCGGTACAGGTTGGAGACCCCTTTATGGAAAAGCTGCTATTGGAGGCTTGTCTTGAGCTGTTTGATACCGGCTGCGTGATAGGCGTGCAGGACCTGGGAGCGGCGGGGCTCACATCAGCCTCCAGCGAAACTGCCAGCAGAGGCGGCAGCGGCATGGACATTGACGTGGACCTGGTGCCCCGAAGGGAAACGGGTATGATACCGGTGGAGGTTATGATTTCCGAGTCCCAGGAACGGATGCTTGTGATAGTGGAGAAAGGCAGGGAAGAGGAGGTAACCGGAGTATTTGAGAAATGGGGCCTCCATTCCTCGGTAATAGGACGGGTAACGGACGACGGAATTCTTACGGTACGGGATAAGGGGCAGGTGGTAGGACGACTCCCCGCAAAGTCCCTGGCCGATGAAGCCCCTGTTTATCACAGGGAATACAAAGAGCCTTCCTATCTGGAGCAGATTAGGGTTTTGGACGCGGACAGGCTGGAAATTCCCGCCGATTTAAACGGGGTGTTGATGAAGCTGCTGGCAAGCCCCAGCATCGCCAGCAAGGAATGGGTGTACAGGCAGTACGACCATATGGTGATGACAAATACTGCGGTGGCCCCGGGCTCGGATGCGGCGGTTATAAGAATCAGGGGCACAAACAAGGCTATAGCCCTGACCACCGACTGCAACAGCAGGTACTGCTACCTTAACCCGGGTGTGGGCGGCGCTATTGCGATTGCCGAGGCTGCCCGGAACCTTGTATGCAGCGGTGCTAGACCGCTGGCGGTAACCGATGGTCTCAATTTCGGCAACCCGGAAAAACCCGGTGTATTCTGGCAGTTCCGCCAGGCGGTATCGGGGATGAGCGAGGCATGTCGGGTGCTGGATACGCCGGTAATAAGCGGAAATGTAAGCTTTTATAACGAGACTGATACCCATGCCGTATTCCCCACTCCTGTGGTGGGTATGGTGGGACTTGTTGAAAACACGGCCAATATAACAACCCAGGCCTTTAAGGACGAAGGGGATATTATAGTGCTGCTGGGTAAAAACGGTGAAGAAGCCGGGGGCAGCGAATACCTGAAGGTTGTTCATGGTTTGGAAAAGGGAAGTGTCCCTAATCTTAACCTTGATGAGGAAAAAAGGCTACAGGACTGCTGCCTTGAACTGATAGACAGCGGTATGGTGAAATCAGCCCATGACTGCAGCGAAGGCGGTATGGCGGTAGCCCTTGCAGAGAGCTGTATATCGGGAGGGCTCGGAGCCGAGGTGGAGTTTGAAACCTGCGGCCGCAAGGATTTCCTGCTGTTTGGCGAAACCCAATCCAGAATACTGGTTACGGTTGAAAAGGGAAAGCTGGAACAGCTGAAAAATATCGTAGGCCGGTTTGACGTGCCTGTCTTGGAACTTGGCCGGGTAAAGGGTGAAAAACTCGAAATTACAGTTGCCGGGCAAAAAGAAATCGGGCTGGATGTGAGGGATATTGAAACCAATTGGCGGGGGGCTATAAAATGCATAATGGAATAAATATTGAAAGCGATAAACTGCGGGAAGAATGCGGCGTTTTCGGTATATATGGTAAGGAAGGCGGGAGTCTGGCCAGGACTACCTATTACGGTATGTATGCGCTCCAGCACAGAGGCCAGGAAAGCGCCGGTATAGCCGTAGCCAGGGAAGGCAGAATAAAACACTACAAGCAGATGGGCCTTGTGTCAGAGGTGTTTGATGATGCGATACTGGATGAATTAGAGGGCAGTATTGCCTGCGGCCATGTGAGGTATTCCACTATGGGAGACAGCCATGTAATAAATGCACAGCCTTTGGTGGTGAAATATAAAAACGGGAGCATCGCCCTTGCCCACAACGGTAATCTGGTTAATGCCGATAAGCTGCGCGGGCAATTGGAGCAAGAGGGAGTAATATTCCAGACCTCGGTGGACAGCGAGGTAATAGCAAACCTGGTGGCGCGCAAGGACAGGGGAAATATACTTGAAGCCGTTAAGGAAACAATGAACTGCATAAAGGGGGCCTATGCCCTGATAATAATGACCGGTGACCGCCTGATAGGGGTAAGGGATCCCAACGGAATACGTCCATTAAGCATAGGGCTGAAGGATGGCTGTTATATGCTGTCCTCCGAAAGCTGTGCCTTTGATACGGTGGGGGCAAAGCTGGTAAGGGATGTGGCTCCGGGCGAAGTGGTGGTTATTGATAAAGAGGGCATGCACAGCTTTAATGTACAGACAAACGGAGTAAACAGTCTGTGCGTGTTTGAATTCATATATTTTGGCAGGCCGGACAGCGTAATGGGAGGCAAAAACATATATATGACCCGCAGGAGAGCCGGTGCAAAGCTTTACAGGGAGCATCCGGCGGATGCCGATATAGTTATATCGGTGCCGGATTCGGGCACAGCAGCCGCCATAGGCTATTCGGAAGCCTCGGGCATTCCCTTTGTGGAAGGCCTGGTGAAAAACCGGTATGTGGGCAGAACCTTTATACAGCCTAAACAGAAAATGCGTGAAATAAGTGTTGCCCTTAAACTGAATGTCCTTGATGACATGGTAAAGGGCAAGAGAGTGGTAATGGTGGATGATTCGATAGTAAGGGGTACAACCAGCCGTAATCTGGTTAGTATGCTCAAAAACGCCGGGGCCCTGGAGGTGCATTTCAGGGTAAGCTCTCCGCCGGTGCAGCATCCCTGCTATTTCGGTATAGATACTCCCTCCAGGGACAGCCTGGTGGGCGCTAACTTCAGCGTGGAAGAGATAAGGAATAAAATTGAAGCCGACAGCCTGGGATTTTTGAGCCTTGAGGGTCTTGTGGAGGCAGTCGGAAACAGTGCAGGGTACTGTCATGCATGCTTCAGCGGGAGATACCCGATTTAAAGGTGGGAGGGTTATTATGGATACAATATCCTACAGGGATTCAGGGGTGGATATAGACGCCGGTGCCCGGGCGGTGGAACTGATAAAACAGCATATTTCCAAAACCCATATACCGGGGGTTATGGGCAGCATCGGAGGGTTCGGAGGCGCCTTCCAGCCAGACCTTACCGGTTATAAAAGCCCGGTGCTGGTTTCGGGTGCCGACGGTGTGGGTACCAAGCTCAAGATTGCCTTTATGATGGACAAACACGATACGGTTGGAATAGACTGCGTTGCAATGTGCGTTAATGACATTGCATGTATGGGAGCAAAACCTTTGTTTTTCCTGGACTATATAGCAACGGGAAAGCTGGAGCCCGGGAAGATTTCGGATATAGTAAAGGGTATTGCCGAGGGCTGTTGCCAGGCAGGATGTGCCCTTATTGGCGGTGAAACTGCAGAAATGCCCGGCTTTTACAGCCCGGGCGAGTATGATCTGGCAGGCTTTGTGGTGGGTATGGCGGACAGGGACAGTATTATAGACGGCAGCAGGACAGAGGAAGGGGACCTGCTGGTGGGGTTGCCTTCTTCCGGACTGCACAGCAACGGGTACTCGCTGGTGCGAAAAGTCCTGTTTGAGAATGGAGGGATGACGGCAGGAACCTTTGTGGATGACCTTGGCTCTACCCTGGGAGAGGAACTTATAAAACCCACCAGAATTTATGTAAAACAGGTGGAAAGCGCCCTTAAAACAGCGGATGTGAAGGGCATAGTGCATATCACAGGGGGCGGATTTACAGAGAACATACCGAGGGTTATTCCGGCAGGGCTAAGGGCTGACATATACCTGGACGGTTGGGACGTTCCGGCTATCTTCAGGTATATTCAAACCCTGGGCAATATCCGGGGGGAAGAAATGTACAAAACCTTCAATATGGGAATAGGACTTGTTATGGCCGTGGCCCGGGAGCATACCGACAGGCTTCTGGAAGAACTCAAGGGCGACGGGGCCAAGGTGATAGGCAGGATATCCAACGGAACCGGAGGAGTTAAACTATGGCCCAAACTAAAATAGCGGTGCTGGCATCCGGCAGGGGTACAAACCTGCAGTCTTTAATTGACGGTGTGAAAAACGGACAAATAAACAATGCAGACCTGCAGCTTGTGGTTTCGGACAAAGAAAAGGCCTATGCGCTGGAGCGGGCAACAAATAACGGCATAGAGGCTTTATGGATCAACCCCCGCGCATTTGCAGACTATGAAGAATACAATAATGCGATACTTCTGGAGCTTAAAAAAAGGCAAACAGACCTTGTGGTACTGGCAGGGTATATGAAAATATTGTCTGCATCCTTTGTGAGAACATACAAAGACGCCATTATAAACATTCATCCTTCGCTGATACCCGCGTTTTGCGGCAGGGGATATTACGGGGAGAGGGTGCACAGGGAAGTCCTCGAATACGGCGTAAAGGTCTCGGGAGCCACTGCGCATTTTGTGGATGAGGGGACGGATACCGGACCAATAATACTGCAGCAGGCGGTGGAGGTGCATCAGGACGATACGGCCCAAAGCCTGGCCCAAAGGGTGCTTCAGGTTGAGCACGCTCTTTTGCCCCGGGCGGTTGACCTGTACTGCCGGGGCTGCCTTCGGATAGAAGGAAGAAGGGTAATGGTGACAGAAAAATGAAAGGCGGCATGGCGTTTGGCCGCAAAATAACCGTATGCGGAAAAATACATGGAGGTGCATTATGCAAAAAAGAGCATTAATCAGCGTTTCGGACAAAGAAGGCATAGTGGAATTTGCAAAGGGGCTTGAAGCATTAGGCTTCGAGATTGTTTCAACCGGCGGCACCGCCAGGGCACTGCAGCAGGCAGGTGTATCGGTTACAGGCATTACCGAGGTTACCGGTTTCCCCGAATGCCTGGACGGCAGGGTTAAGACGCTGCATCCCAATATACATGCAGGGCTGCTTGCCGTAAGAGGTAATAAAGAGCATATGAAACAGCTTGAGGGGTTGAAGGTGAAACCCATTGATCTGGTGGTGATAAATCTGTATCCCTTTAAGGAAACCATACAAAGGCCGGGGGTCAGCCTGGAGGAAGCTATTGAAAATATAGACATTGGCGGACCTACCATGTTAAGGGCAGCGGCCAAGAACTATCAGGATGTGGCGGTTGTTGTGGACCCGGCGGATTATGGGATGGTTTTGGGCCAGCTTGAAGAAAACGGCGAGGTATCCCCGGAAACCAAATTCGAGCTTTGTGCAAAGGTATTTATGCATACCGCCCATTATGATGCGCTTATTACCGATTACTTTGGCCGCATAAGGGGCGTCGGGTTCCCACAGTATCTGACCTTAACCTATGAAAAGGTACAAGACCTTCGTTATGGCGAAAACCCGCACCAGAGGGCTGCCTTTTACAGGGAGTCGGGCAAAAGGGAAGGAACCCTTGTGGAGGCGAAGCAGTTGCACGGCAAGGAGCTGTCCTTCAACAATATAAATGATACCAACGGCGCTCTGGAGCTATTAAAGGAATTTGATGTGTCAAAACCCGTGGTTATAGGGTTAAAGCATACAAACCCCTGCGGTGTGGGAATGGGAGACACGGTATTTGCGGCGTGGCAAAAAGCCTTTAACGCCGACCCGGTATCCATATTCGGAGGAATAGTGGCCGCCAACTGCGAAGTTGATGCGGATACCGCAAAGGGTATAAACGAAATATTTATAGAAATAGTTGTAGCACCGGCATACACAGCCGAGGCCCTGGAAATTCTTAAAGGCAAGAAAAACATAAGAATCCTTGAACTTAAAAATATTACAAACACTAATACCGGTTCGGCAATGGATCTCAAAAGAGTAAACGGAGGCGTACTTATACAGGATTCCAACCTTCTGCTATTGCAGGACGACCTGAAGGTTGTCACCTGGGAGAAACCTGAGGGCAGTATAATGGAAGACCTGCTGTTTGCGTGGAGGGTGGCAAAGCACATTAAATCCAATGGGATAGTACTGGCGAAAGACGGCCAGACCCTTGGGATAGGCCCGGGACAGGTGAACAGGATTTGGGCGGTGGAGAACGCCATTAAGCAGTCGATATCAGACCCTAAGGGCGCAGTTATGGCATCGGATGCCTTCTTCCCATTCCCCGATTGTGTTGAGGCGGCGGCAAAGGCCGGCGTCAAGGCGATAATACAGCCGGGAGGGTCGCTGAAGGATAAGGAATCCATAGATGCTGCCAACAGGCTGGGTATATCCATGGTGTTTACCGGTATGAGGCACTTCAAACACTAGCGGAAAGGAGTGTAAATATGAAGATTCTTGTAGTGGGAAGCGGAGGACGGGAGCATACCCTTGTATGGAAGATCAGTCAAAGTCCCCTGGCAGAAAAAATATACGCCGCTCCCGGCAACGGTGGCATGGCGGGAATAGCGGAGTGCGTTGACATAAAGGATACCGATATAGCAGCCCTTGTAAGATTTGCGTTGGATAAGGGCATTGACCTGACGGTAGTCGGACCCGAAGCACCCCTTGTGGCAGGAATTGTCGATGAGTTTAAAAAACACGGTCTGAGGGTGTTTGGGCCCGATGGCAGGGCAGCGCTGCTGGAAGGGAGTAAGGTATTCTCCAAGGAATTTATGAAAAAACACAGCATCCCCACCGGCAATTTCAAAGTGTTTACGGATTATGACAAGGCGGTGGAGCAGGTTGGGATTTACGGTTTTCCCGTTGTAATAAAAGCGGACGGTCTGGCTGCCGGCAAAGGTGTTATTATTGCCGGGGACAGGCAGGAAGCTGAGGCGGGCCTCAGGGAAATCATGATAGAGCGGAAATTCGGCAGGTCCGGAGACAGGGTACTGGTAGAGGAGTTTCTTGAGGGCATAGAAATGACCATGCTGTGTTTTGTCGACGGTAAAACCATTATACCAATGGAGAGTGCAAGGGATTACAAGAGGATTTTTGACGACGACAAAGGCCCGAATACCGGGGGTATGGGAACCATTTCCCCGAATGACGTTTATACTCCAAAAATAGAACAGGAATTCCGCAGTAACATTATGCTCCCGGTTATGGAGGCTCTGAAGAAAGAGAATATTGAGTACAGGGGCGTTTTATACTTCGGGCTGATGGTTACGCCGGAAGAGATAAAAATATTGGAATTTAACTGCCGTTTCGGTGACCCCGAGACCCAGGTAATTTTGCCGCGGCTGGAAAGCGATCTTGTGGATGTTATGAATTCGGTTGTGGACGGAAAGCTTTCGGAGCAGGATATTCGCTGGTCGGACAAATCCTGCGTATGTGTGGTGCTGGCGTCCGGGGGATATCCCGGCAGCTACAGCACGGGAATCCTGATTGAGGGGCTTGAGGAAACAGATAAGGATGATGCTTATGTGTTCCACGCGGGCAGCAAACTGGAAGAGGGAAAATATTATACAAGCGGAGGACGGGTAATGGGTATTGCTGCCCTGGGCGCCGACAGGGAAGAGGCCAGGGAAAAAGCATACCGCGCAGCTGCAAAGGTGCGTTTTGAAGGGGTTCAGTACAGAAGCGATATAGCTAAATAATGGTGAAAATAGGGGAATCGGGTTATGAACCCGATTCCTTATTACTTTCATCCACGTTTTGCCTGCCAAAGAGATAGTATGCGTTATAGGCGAGTACCACCAGGCCGACAATAGAATTAAAATATGTCCTGCTTGTTACATCCATTATGTTCCAATAATTCACCACTGCGAGGACAGCGCCAACTACAACGTGAATCAGGTGAAAGGTAGTCAATATTTCACCTCCCTTTGGAGCATTTTTTCCATTCTAAAATATAATGCCAATAATTCGGAAAATTATTCCCCATATACAGATTTTAGCTTTCGAAATCGTCGGGGGCGGAAAGTTCTTCTCCGATTAGCACCTCTTCGTCGTCGATAAGCTTTAGCGGAAATACCAATGCGTTGGTTGTCCTGTAGATTGACGGATACTTTTTGGAATTATGGCTTTCGAAAACGTTATCGGGAAGACGGCCGTATTCACCATATTCTTTGTATTTGTCCTTTTCTTTGTCTGCCATTTTGCTCTTCCTTTCGTACAATAATAATTATTTTTTACCGAAAAGCCGCAGGTATTCCCGCATCGATGCAGAAAAAAATAGAAAATGCAGCTATTTTACAGATAAAAGTGTTAAAGTATTAAACAATATGGGTTATAATTAGGATAACAATAATGATGGGGAGAGATAGAATATGGCTGTTAATCCAAAACTGAAGGACGAAGAAGCTGACCACCTTTTCAGAGGCATACTGCAATTGCGAAATATCGATGAGTGTTATATGTTTTTTGAGGATGTCTGCACAATAACAGAAATTAAAGCCATTGCCCAGAGGTTTACCGTTGCCCGCATGCTTAAAAAGGGCAAGACTTACAGCGAGATTGTGGAGGCAACCGGCGCCAGTTCGGCCACCATAAGCAGGGTAAACCACTTTATAAAATACGGGGCCGACGGATATAATATCGTGCTGGACCGGCTGGAAGATTTACCCGGAGGCGACAGGGAGTACAAGCCTGAGTAAAGGTAAGGATTTAAACTTATGTTTACTGCAGTACACAAGCGTGTATATATAGAGCAGAACACTTACAAAAATTCTTGGGAGGTAAATCTATGGTAAAGGTTATCTGTACTTATACCCTTAAGGAAGAATTGCTGGACAGGATTAACCAAAAATTTGGGGATAAGGTGGAGGTCGTAAAGGTTAAGGATTTTGATAAGGCGGACCAGGAACTATTGTCGCAGGCCCGGGTGCTTTTGACAAACCAGCTGGAGATTGACCAAAAAAACCTTGAAAAAATGAAAAATCTCAAATGGATACAGTGCGTTTTCTCGGGCATCAACCATTTTCCCCTCGATTATTTAAAGAACCAAGGAATAATACTTACCAATGCCAAGGGAGTGCACAGGATTCAAATGTCCGAATTCATAGTCAGCCTTTTGCTTTCCATAGTGAGAAAGTCCTATCATTATACAAAGGCACACCTTAACAGGAAATGGGACCCTTTGCAAATAGACGAGCTTTATGGAAAGACAATCGGGTTTATTGGCGTTGGAGCTATAGCCCGGGAGACCGCGCGGAAACTGAAGGCCTTTGATGTGAGGATAATCGGGGTAAAGAACAGGGTGGAGGATGTCCAATACTTTGATGAAATATACGGCAGTGACCAGTTGAACACGCTGCTTGAAGAGAGCGATTTTGTCGTAACCCTTGTACCCCTTACCGAACAGACCAAAAAAATGATCGGCGAGGAACAGTTTAGAAAGATGAAGAAGACAGCCTGGTTTATAAACGTAGCCAGGGGACCTGTTGTGGATGAGCAAGCCCTCATAAAAGCCCTGGGGGAAGGATGGATAGCGGGAGCGGGACTGGATGTATTCGAAAAGGAACCCCTTCCGGAGGACAGTCCGATATGGGATATGGACAATGTGTTGCTTACCCCCCATACAGCGGGGCCCACACCGTATTATATGGATAGGCTAATGGATGTATTCATAGAAAACCTGGAGGCCTATGTTTCGGACAGCAAAGAGCGAATGGTCAATGTAATTGATTATGATAAACAGTACTAATGCCCCCGGTTGATAAGCTTAATAATATAAGATTGCACTAATACCAGCCGTTATTGCAGCACGGCTGGTTTTTTAGTGGTGAGCCTTCAGGAGGATTATGCATTCTGCGGTAAATGTCGGACTTTACCCCTACATAATAAATCTGATTACCACAATAAAATACTAAATAATGGGAAAATTTTTCTTTATTTTTCCTGATTTTAGGACTAATATATAGAGTAGTACAAATATAAAATGGGGGTGGTGTTGGCAAAACATGGCTGAAATGAGTTCGTAGTCTAATAAATAAGGAGGGTCTTAAAGTGAAAAAGAGAGTTGTATTCTTGTTTGTCTGTGTAATATTAACTCTGGGCCTGACTTTGGCCGGATGTACTCCTGCGCCCACCGACACAGCGGCTGATACAGAGCCGGAAGTGGTCAAAGTTGGCTGGATTGGTTCACTGACCGGAGACCAGGCAGTGTGGGGGACCTGTGAACTCAATACCGTGAAAATGTTGTTTGATGACATAAATGCCGATGGCGGACTGCTGGGAAAACAGATTGAGGTTATAGGTTATGATACCCGCGGTGATGCAACCGAGGCTGTAAACGCAGTAAGAAGGCTCACATCCCAGGATAAGGCTGTAGCAGTGATTGGCCCAAATGCCAGTGGCCAGGCAATCTCCATTTCTTCGGTGCTCGAAGAGATGCAGGTGCCGGACATTGCTACCGTTGCTACAAATCCAAAGGTGACGATAGGTGAAGACGGCAGCATTAAACCTTTTAACTTCAGGGTCTGCTTTATTGACCCCTATCAGGGGGCAGTGGCGGCAGGATATGCCTATGATATTCTGGGCTTTAGGAAAGCCGCCGTACTCTATGACGTGGCAGACGATTATTCTCAGGGGCTGACCGAGTTCTTTGAAAAGTATTTTATTGAAAAGGGCGGACAAATAGTAGCCAAGGAAGCCTTTAAATTCGGAGACGTGGATTTCAGGCCGCAGCTGAGCAAGATTAAGGATGCGGGCCCTGAAGTAATATTTATGCCCTATTTCTTCAAAGAGGTTGCCCTCAGTTCGGAGCAGGCAAGGCAGCTTGGAATAGACGCTGTACTTATGGGCGGAGACGGATGGCCATCCGAGGTGCTGCTGGAGATGGCAAAGGATTATGTAGAGGGAAGCTATTTTGTTAACCATCTGGATTTTGACGATCCGGACGTGCAGGATTTCAAAGCCGCCTATACCGCAAAGTATAATCTGCCGGTGGAGCTTAACGGTTATCTGGCCTATGACGCAGTACAGCTTCTGGTACATGCAATTGAAAAAGCAAACAGCTTTGACCCGGTTGAAATCAAGGATGCTCTCGAAACGGCACAGGTCAAAGGAATTACCGGCCAGATCAATATCAGCAGGGAAACCCACAATCCGGAAGGTAAAGACGCGGCTATCATAAAGATAGTTGACGGCGGGTATGTATTCCAGCAGAAATATTCTGCTCAATAGGTTTAGAGAGGGGAAACCCTCTCTTCTCTTTAATCCGGTGTCTGTATGGGGCTGCGCAGAGGAGGTAAAACATGTCCGGTTTTTTTCAACAGTTAATCAACGGGCTGTCAATAGGTAGCGTTTACGCATTGATGGCGGTTGGTTACTCCCTTGTTTACAGCATAATGAACTTCAGCAATTTTGCCCATGGGGGCGTAATTATGATCGGGGCCTATATCGGCTTCTTTGCGATGACCGCCTTTGAGATGCCCTTTGCTGTCGCCTTTTGCCTTGCAGCCTTTGGAACGGGACTGCTGGCAGTAGTTATTGAAAGGGTAGCTTACAGCCCCTTGAGGAAAAGGAACGCACCTTTCCTGTATTTCATAATATCGGCTATGGGCGTTTCGATTTTTTTGGAAAACATAATCATCGCCTCACCTATAGGACCTACCTTCAGGACCTATCCGAGGGTGTTTGGGACAACTCCCTTTATTGTTGCAGGGGTGAACATAGGGCGGCTTGACGTTATGATGTTTGTTATATCGGCGGTAAGCCTGGCGCTGCTTATCTTTATAATAGAAAAGACAAGGACGGGTATGGGCATAAGGGCCAGTGCATACAATCTTAGGGCCAGCGCCCTTATGGGCGTGAATACCGACAGGATAATTCTTATAGTCTTCGGGCTGGGCGGACTTTTGGCAGGTATTGCCGGCATACTGTTCGGAATGAAATACACCGTCTATCCGCAGATAGGGAATATAACGCTAAAATCCTTTATAGCAGCTGTTTTCGGAGGCCTCGGAAGCCTTCCCGGTGCGGTTATAGGCTCGATACTGCTGGGTATTATTGAAACCTTTACTTCGGGGTATCTTTCCTCGCAGTTTCGGGACTTAATTGCCTTTGTTCTTTTAATATTCATACTTGTGATACGCCCAAGGGGCCTTATGGGCAAAACCACAGAGGATAAGGCTTAAAGGGGGGCATATGATGGACTGGTTTTATATAAAGGGAATTTTGATACTGTCGGGGATTAACCTTATGGCGGTATTGGGGCTGTCGCTTTTAACCGGTTTTACCGGGCTGTTTTCCTTCGGCCATGCCGGCTTTATGGCCATAGGGGCCTATGTTACCGCTATGGGTACAATCAAACTGGGCCTGCCCTTTGTCCCGGCCCTTCTATTGGGGGCAACGGGGGCCGCCATGGCAAGCTTTTTCATTGGCAGGCTCACGCTCAACCTGAAGGGGGACTATTTTTGTATCGCCACCTTGGGTTTCGGAGAAGCCATAAGACTTATCCTGGACAATGTTCAGTATTTCGGAGGGGCAAGGGGCTGGCCCGGCATACCGGTGAGCACAAACTTAACCACCGTTGTTATTCTGGACATCATTGGGATAGCGGTCCTTGCCAATCTTATACGCTCAAGGCACGGGAGGAATTTCAAGGCTATCCGGGAGGAGGAGATGGCATCCCAGACCATCGGCATAAACGTGTTCCGGTACAAAATGACTGCATTAATGATAAGCGCAGCCTATGCAGGAATCGCCGGGGGGCTTTTGGGCCATTATCTGGGTTTTTTGCAGCCTAAAATGTTTCAGTTTGTTAAATCCACCGAGCTTACAATAACGGTCATTTTCGGAGGACTGGGCAGTATATCCGGCAGCGTGATAGGCGCTCTGGTTCTCACTTCGCTGCCCGAGCTGCTGCGGACCTTTGCGATATGGAGACTGGTTGTGTACGGTGCTGCGGTGGTATTCATAATGATAACAAGACCACAGGGTCTGATGGGGGGATATGAAATTACCCCCACAAACATTAAAAAGCTTTTCTCCCGTTTACCAGGGTCTGTGGGGAAAAAGCAGGCGGTGGGGGGAGATAAAAAATGAAGGTGCTGGAGCTCAAGAATGTAACCAAACAGTTTGGCGGGTTGACGGCGGTGGGAAATGTAAGCTTTGAGGTGGAAAAGGACAGCATTTTCGGCCTTATAGGTCCCAACGGGGCCGGCAAGACCACCATATTCAATTTAATTACCGGTATCTACAAGGTAACCGAAGGAGAAATACTATTTGAAGGCCGGGGCACCAATTCGCTGGAACCGTACAGGGTGGCGGAGATGGGTATAACCAGGACCTTTCAGAATATCAGGCTGTTCAAAAAGCTGACCACCTATGACAATATACTGACGGCGTGCCACCACAATGCAAGATACAGTCTGCTTGATGCAGTAATAAGGAACAGGAAATTCAAGGCGGAGGAAAAGGGCCTGTTTGAACAGGCACAAGAGCTCATGAGCATAATGGGTCTTGAGGACAGGAAGGACGTCGTGGCCGGGAACCTTCCCTATGGACTGCAGAGAAGACTGGAAATTGCAAGGGCTCTGGCGTCAAGGCCCAAGCTGCTTATGCTGGATGAGCCGGCGGCGGGCATGAATCCGGACGAGACAGCGAGACTTATGGAGCTTATCAAGGAAATAAGGGACAGATTTAACCTGACGGTTGTTGTAATTGAACACCATATGGATCTGATAATGGGTGTCTGCGAAAGGATTGTTGTGCTGAATTTCGGAAAGAAGCTGGCCGAAGGGACGGCGCAGCAGGTTCAGGCCAATCCGAAGGTTATTGAAGCGTATCTCGGGGAGAAGGAGGTAGTAGTTTGCTAAAAGTAGAGAACCTAAGCGTTTTTTATGGAGGCATACACGCCCTTAAGGGTATAAGCATAGATGTACAGGAAGGGCAGATAGTATCCATAATAGGCTCCAACGGAGCCGGGAAGTCAACCCTCCTTAATACCATATCCGGGATAGTAAAGCCTAAGGAAGGACGCATTAAGTACAAGGGCAGGGACCTGCCAAGGTTACCCCACAGGATAGTGAAGGAGGGGATATCCCAGGTGCCCGAGGGAAGGTTGGTTTTTGCCAACCTGACCGTCCGGGAAAACCTTATGATGGGCGCGTACCTGAGAAGGGATGCTAAAGGCATAGAGAATGACCTGAGGACAGTTTTTAAGCTTTTTCCAAGGCTTGAGGAAAGGATTAACCAGGTGGCGGGAACCCTTTCGGGCGGAGAGCAGCAGATGCTGGCCATGGGCAGAGGGCTTATGAGCAGCCCCGAGCTTGTGCTGCTTGACGAGCCTTCACTGGGCCTTGCGCCGCTGCTTGTAAAGACAATATTCGAAATAATAGAGGACATAAAGAGCATGAACAAGACCATACTGCTGGTCGAGCAGAACGCATACAAGGCCCTGTCGGTGGCCGATAAGGCCTACGTTCTTGAACAGGGCAGAATTACCATGGAGGGCAGCGCCCGGGAGCTTTTGAGGGACAAATCGATCCAGGAGGCATACCTTGGCAGAAAACAATAGAATGACTGCCCGCCTTTGATACGAAGCCCGTTCCTTGAAACCGCTCTCCGGTGACAGGATACCCATTTGACGGTAATGACCATGGGAAGGGTGGACAAAAGAAGGGCAGCCTCATAAGCGGAGGCTGCCCTTAACCTTACTTATCTTGGCCTAAACCCAGAAATGCAAAATAGAGGCCTTTTTTGCATTATTTGCAGAAAAAACAAACAATCCCTCAAGTTATTACAGATAATCATTGCAATTTATAGATGAAATAGAAGGAAATGTATATTTTGTGTAGAATTATTAGAATGATTAGGGGTTTCTCATACTTATTCGGCAGGTCTTCGGGTTGGCGAAGTTGTGAGATTGAAGATAGATGATATCGATAGCGATAGAATGTTAATGCATATACGCCAAGGAAAAGGTAAAAAAGACAGAAATACAATTCTTTCAGAAACCGCATTAGATGCATAAAAGAATATGTACATATAACGAAACCTACAAAATATATACCCATATAACCCAAGCAAACCTTGGTAGAATAAAAAGCCCGTTGGACAGGCTACTAAAATAGAATTACAACCATAAGCAGATATTCGCGAACTAAGGTTCGCAAATCCACCTTTGGAGGACTAGAAAACGAACCTATATTCGCGAATGCAATAGATAGGCAGACATTGCTCGCTGCGCTCACTTGGTCTGCCTATCGTGGCGCGGGTTACACCCGCTGATAGGCTAGCTCGCGCAAAGCGCTCGTATCATCGCCTATCAGCAGGTTTGCGAAATCCTTTCGCCAAGTGCAAGCACTAAGGCTCAAGGACTTCGCAAACCCGCGCCACGTTATGCAACATCGCTATGCATGATTCGCTAGAGAACAAATATTTAAAAAAAGGAGTGGAGAACATGAAGATTCGGGGAGATTTTGTGACTAATAGCAGTTCAGTAAGCTACATCTTAACAATGAAAAAAGAGATGGGAGATCTTTGGGCAGAGCATTTAACTAAAGCTGGGTACGGACAGTTAATTAGGTTTTTAAGAAAAGAGATGCTGGAGAAAGGTAAAATCGTAAATGTTAACGGGGAAGAACTATATTCAATGAGTGTTAGATTCAGGTCAGATGGAGATGGGATTGATTACAAGGATTACTCAAAGAAAGGCACATTATTTGATGCTGATTTCAGTAAGTGCTCTGATGAAGAAATGTGGGGTATTATTTACGGAATTCTGATTGATGGCGAAATACAACAACTATACTGTTTTGGAGCCACAATGGTGGATACATTCTGATGAAAACCGACTTAATAAGAAGACATAGTGAAGGCTATAATTTTATTGGGAATCAGTCAACTGGCCAAACTTTTAGATGGGGTAGTGTTTTTAGTGACAACCCGACCATTGCTCCGTGGCCTGAATTAGCGGATATCTCAATATCAAACTATTGCACCCAAAATTGTGTATACTGCTATCGTGATAGTACTGTACATGGAAAAGCTATTTCTTTAAATGACTATATTTATGTTTTAGAAGCATTAACTAATAAGCAATATGGTTCCGTATTCCAAATTGCACTTGGTGGGGGAGAACCTTTACTTCACCCTGACATTATTGACATATTAAAAACGACTAAAGAGCACGGCGTTATACCAAACTATACAACAAATGGTACTCATTTTACAAAAGAGATACTAAAAGCTTCAAAAAAATATTGTGGAGCTATAGCAATTTCTTACGATCCTTATAGAGAAGATTTAAGTATGTATTCGCTAATGAATATTGGATTGGAGCTAAAAAGATTAGGTATAAAGACCAATATCCATTATGTACTCTCTGAAAGAACATTAAAGGATGCTATCAAGATTCTTCAAGGAAAATATGATGAGTTCCTATACTGTTTTAACGCAATAATATTTCTAACTTTTAAACCATCAGGGAGAGCAAAGAAAGAAGATTGTATAAGATCATACAATTTATTAAAAGAGTTTACTGCATTAATTACACAGCCTACTTCAGTTATAAAAGTTGGTTTCGATGCCTGTTTTGTACCTTTACTTATAAGAAATACCTCCATTGATAGGGATTATTTAGACAGTTGTGAATGTGGTTTTTTCTCAGTTTATATTGATGAAGAATTAAATGTTTCTCCATGTTCTTTCAATAATCAAAAGAACTATATGTTTAATTTGAAAGAACATGAATTTGAGACTATTTGGACAAATAAGCTTAATGATTACCGTAATGCGGTTAAAAACAATTGCATTACGGAATGCGATTTTAAACCTGATTGTAGGGGAAGGTGTATTTTTTATAAAGAACTATACTTATGTGAAAAAGTCTAACTAATTACTACAGCGACGTCGCATAACCATGGCTTCCCATTCGGCGCGAAAAGCAGGGGCAACGAAGTAAGGGTCGAGGGTAAGGCTGAAGCAGGCGCGCCACACCCCTTCGCCGGGTGACAAGCACCGCCAGGAAGAAGGGCTTTGTAAGTCCGGCTCAGGGGCGTCGGGAAGCCGGAACGTTATCGGAAAGATGAGGCAATGGTCCCCACCTCGTGTGGCCAATTTGTCCGGTTAAACGTTTAAGCTGTGTATATTTTACTTTCTCTTATAAGGTAACCAGTATTTTTAAGTAATTTCTGGAGAAGGAGAATGATATTGTATGTTATATGTACTTGAACATGGTAAGAAACTCTCGCCGGTTAGTTACTTAAGTCTTGTTGACTTAAAGAAACTTGAGAAAGATCTAGAAAATTTACTTGCTAACAACCTTTTTGATGTGCTTTTTGAAGATTCTCCACTTATGCCAATTTTTCAAGAAAGACAGATGCAAGCAGAGGCAGATATTTACGCGTTAGATGAAAAAGGTAACCTTATAATATTTGAATTAAAAAGAGATATAGCTTGTGGGGAAGCTGCATTGCAGGTACTACGCTACGCTCAAGATGCAGGTCTTTGGACATATGGCCAACTAAACGATAGGTTTAATAAATACATCGCTTCAAAGGGTGAGTCTGCAAAGGATCTGTCGCTATCACATAGTGAGGCGTTTGGTCTTGATGAACAAATAAAACCCTCTCAATTTAATCGTAATCAAAAGTTATATGTAGTTGGTAATGCAGCAAACATTTCGCTAATACAGGGTGTGGATTATTGGAAGTCTAAAGGTATTGATATAGACTTTATCCCATATAGACTTTATAAAATTGAAAATAAAACATATTTTGAATTCTTTTCAAAACCTTATGACATACATGAAAATGAGTTAGTGACAAAGGCTGTATTATTTGATACGAATAGAAGCTATGACGAAAATTCAATTTGGGAAATGTTCGACAAGAAGAGAGTGTCCGCTTATGGTAATGTAGCTTATTGTGCGGACTATTTGCATAAAGGTGATATGGTTTTTTATTCACACAAAGGCTATGGCATAGTTGCTGTAGCTATTGTAAAGGGAAAAACAAAAACAACTTCTAATAATGGTGAGCAAGAGAAATATCACGATGTTGATTTTTTAACGCCTGTGCCCGAAAGTTATGATGACTTAAAATACATCCCATTTAGCAAAGTTAGTGAGTTGACAGGCAAATCTTTTTATTGGGCAAGAACAATAAAAGTACCTTATCTTACTATTGATGAAGGTAAGTTATTAATAGAAGTACTTAATAAAGTTTATTCCGTATAAAGTTTTAAAGGGTACGACGTCCTGTCGCACTCTGGCTTCGGGGGTCTCATCCATCCGATAACACGGTATTACCGTAACTTAGCAAATATGAATGTGGTTGGGACGCTACGGTAATACCGGGAACGTTAACCTAAATTTTCCACCCAAGTATTCCCCTCAGTTTCATTGAAAGGAGGTGGGGAAGTATGATGATTAAAATAAAATGTATGTGTGGCGAATCTTTTCGTATATCAGAAACTAATATTTACAATAAAGAATCTATTATTTGCCAAAATTGCGAACAAGAGATGCCTCAAGACATTTTAGAATTAATCAAACAATACATAGATTATACAACTAAAGCAAAAGATTGTTTAAGACAAATATCAGACAAAACTATCGTTGATAAAAACAATTTAATTAATGCTAAATTTACTTGGTCCGTATTTGCATATTCCGGCGTATCCGGACGGCTAAACCGGAATTATCCGGACACTAAACCGGACGTATCCGGACACCTTATCGATAGGTTTGATTTTAATCTAATTTGTCATTCTTTTCAACATTCTTAAT
>Ga0334898_1000188_pt1 | contig 115962 bp, 107 predicted proteins | sample GraSluR3_MG_10_FD_207228 | JGI IMG/M metagenome (GOLD analysis project Ga0334898, IMG submission 207228) | Sludge microbial communities from methane-producing bioreactor in Wageningen University, Netherlands - Granular Sludge_3_08-R3 | ecosystem: Engineered > Bioreactor > Anaerobic >... | reverse complement strand
CAATTTAAAAGATCAAGCATATACTTTTAACAATAATAGGATGAAAGTTCTTTCAGAATATTCTGAAAGTAATTAAGGGAATTTTTTAGATTTATAGGTAGATAAAAAAATTTGCTCGTTGGAGCTGTACCAATGGGAATTTATTTGCCATTTTTAATAAGGCTCTGTTATAATTAATTGTTGTTTTTTGATAATTTTATATATAGTGGATATAATATACTTTTCGTATTTAGATGGAAATAATTTAGAAAATAATATGACAATTATTTTTAATGATAACAATAGTTATGTACTTACAGATAAGTCTAATGATAAGGAATGGAAAGGGAACTATACAACAAAAAAAGTTAATTCTTCTTACAAATTAGATTTACATTGTGAAAACAAAGAAGAAGTTATCACTGGAGTGTATGGCACAAGAGAATATGATGATAAAACAAAAATATCGACAATCACTCTTCAAATGGAAGATAGAATACTATCCTTCATTGCTGATGAATAGTATTTATATTATACGACATAAGAAATATAAAAGATAATGACTATTATCTAGACTTCTAGGTAAATAGCCATTATTTTTTGTTTTACTAAATATCAACATTTATTATTAACAGAGCCTTTAATAAAGAAGTTAGATTCATTTAAACGCTATGCTATTTCTATGAACATTTTATTACTAAGCGTTGAGTTAATTCAATTAATAACAAGAAGAGGAAGTTTTGATATAGACGATCTTATCCTTAATATGTTCGGAGCTTTGGTAGGATTTATAGCGTGGAAAACAAAACTTGTTCAAAAGTTACTAAATTAATAAAATAACAGTATTATTTTAACAATGTGGAGGATTTGTAGATGAGTATTCAATGGAGTGTCTTAATAATTATAATTTTCTTCTTAACATTCTCATATTATAAACGATATCCGTTTAAGGCAAGACTATTCTATTTAGGTGCAATTTTTATAGTATCATTAATATTGATGCTTCCCATATTTAGATTTTCAATCCTCACACTTTTAGGGTTGTTTTTAATTGAGAGAATATGGATTTTATTAGCAGTTGTATTATTTATCGAAACAACGATAAACAAAAAAGGTAGGATTTTAAGAATTATATTAGGATTTATTTCCTTTTTTATTTACCTTTATCTTAGAACTTTTATTTAAGAGTCTGCTAAGAATTTTAGTTTGTTAATTATTATTTGGAAAATAAAGGATTATTATGCCTTTGTATAGGATGGCATAAATTAAGATAGTGAGATAATTGATTATTTATTTATATTTATGTAAAATTTTATAAAAAGTATTGACATTTATCACCTGGGGAGATACTATATCATTATAATATATATCGCATAACGATATAACGGATAGTGTTATATTAAGCTAACCACTTTATGGAGGAATTATAAAATGGATACCCAAATCAACATCAAAAAATATCTTCCCCTAACAGAAGCCACCTACTATATTCTTATATCCCTACTTGAACCCTTACATGGTTATGGGATCATGCAAAATGTAGAGAAGATAAGTGATAGTGAGGTACGGTTAGGACCAGGCACTCTCTATGGGGCACTTAGCAAACTTGAAAAAGAAAAACTCATTCAGCATGTATCCTCAAGTGAACGGAAAAAGTACTATCAATTAACCGAAGGCGGAAAGAAACTGGTACAATTGGAGTTTAGAAGATTGACTGGATTAATAAAAAACAGTAAAAATGTTATTGAGAGGATGGAGGAAAATAATGAGCAAAAATAGAAAAAGGATCTTTAAGGTTTTTTTTGCCTGGCAAGAGGAGAAGGAAGCTGCATGGTTGGAAGAAATGGCTGAGAAGGGTTGGCTAATGGAAAAGTATCATATGATTTTCTATACCTTTGTACAAGGACAACCAGAAAAATACATCTATAAATTTGATTATAGGGATACAAATAGGGATACCACGGAATATCTTGAAATTTTCCAAGATTCGGGATGGGAATATGTAGATAGATACCTTAATTGGTATTATTTCAGGAAAAAGGATGATGGAACCCAATTGTCGGACATCTACACAGATAGCCGATCTGAGGTTCAAAAATATAAGGCTTTGTTTCGAACCTTCTTAATTCTTGGAATCGTCAATTTATTTAACTTGATAAATATCACATTTAATACCTCCAATACCCTATCACATCAAGGAGAATTAACATTTTATAATATCTTAAGGTTATTGGTGTTGGCGGCCTTTGTATTAGTAGGATATGCTTGTTTTAAAACCTATCGAAGAATTCAAGGATTAAAAAGCGATCTATAATATAGAATAAAAGAAATGATCATTTTCGGATGGTTATTTTTTTAGGGAAATAAATGAAAAAAACTAGTTTTAAATGTTAGAAGTAATAAAGGGTATTTATACTTAAAAGAGAATAAGTAGGATAAAGATAGGATTAAAAAATGGATGTGATTGTAATAATAGGAAATGTTTTTAGTTTGTAATGATATTTTATCCTTATCTACTATATCCTTAAAAGCATCATCTTTATTGGTCTAAGGGAGGAGCTTGTATGGAGAGGATGGAGGTATTATATGTTAGGTGATTTGGGATTTTCCTATGTGGGTCTGATATATTTATTGATGTTATTCATTCCTAATATTATCTGGAGTAAGAATAAACCAATAGATTATGACCCTACTCACGAGAACAAAATATTATTATTGTTTGAAAGAGTTGGACAGGTATGCGTTACTTGCAGTGCATTGATTTTTAGTGATTTTAATATTGCTCCATTATCACTATGGAGCATATGGTTATTAGTATCATTTATACTAATGATTCTTTATGAGATTTGTTGGGTTAGATATTTCACTAATGCTTATACAGAAGAAAATTTTTACCGCAGCTTTTATGGAATTCCAGTACCTCTTGCGACTCTACCTGTAATAGCTTTTTTACTTTTAGGTATCTATGGTAAAGTTATCTGGCTGATTGGGTCCACTATCATAATTGGTATAGGGCACATTGGAATACACATTCAACATTTAAAAAAGATGGTTGATATATAATTTTAAACCAAAGTGAACAAACAATGGAAACTCAAATGACGGGGACTATAATAATTGAAAGGAAAAGGTAAGGAGGTATAAAAATGAGTGCAGTAGGCTTAGAGAAAGTATGTCCGATTTGTGGGCAAGATAACAATTGTCAACATGGAGAAGGTAGATGTTGGTGCCAAACAGTTAAATTTCCTAAGGAAATTCTAGATTTGATTCCTGATGACAAAAAAGGTAAGGCATGTGTGTGTAAATCATGTTTGGAAAAATTCCAAAGTTAAATCAACTACCCATAATTCCCTAGGCAACATTGGTAAAAAATACGAATCTTACAGAAGATTTACATATAAAGGTTGGGTTTTATCTAAAAGTTTTTGACATATGACATCAAGTATAGATTAACTATGTACTCATTACAAAGGGAATAGTAATATTGTAACAACATTATTGATAGCAATCATTAAACAAATACTTTGTGTAGACGATGGTGAAAAATATAATAATGGAAGGTTTTTTAGTAGTATAAAGGAGGAATGAGAATGAAGATAGTGTACCGATTATTATTCAGCTTTCATGTATTTGTAGGCATAGGAGCTTTAGCTGGTGGTTTGGCTGCAATTATTAATCCTAATGAGCCACTAGGATTAACAGTCGAGGCTTTAGAAAACTCACCTTTTAGTAATTTCCTCATCCCTGGGATTATTCTATTTACTGTAATAGGAATTGGAAATATTACCAGTGCTTTTTTTATGTCCAGGTTTAAATTAAGATTTCAGGGATATATGAGCAGTGTTTTCAGTTGGGCTCTAGTCATTTGGATTATTGTACAGTGTATAATGCTTAATACAGTTGTCTTTTTGCATGTTTTGTTTTTTGTTATTGGATTAATTAAAGTTGTTTTATCAATGATTATTTTATATGAACAGAGACTATTTCCTGTAAGTTTGATTCTAAATATCCTAGAAAACCTGAAAAGAAAAATGATACAATAAGATAAAATCTGTTTATTACAGTGATAAGATAGGTAGGCCTAGGCATCCTTTTGCCAGGCAATAATATATTCATTAATGATACTAGAGTTGCAAGTATAGTATCATAGTTTGTTGCAATTTTATGGGGGTAATATAATGTCAATTACAATCAAACGGAATACTGGATGGCAAGGCATGGGCTCAAAAATTCAAATTTTGGTGAACGGAGTAAAGGTTGCTAGGGTTTCAGACAAACAAGAAGTAGAAGTTGAATTTCCTGATAATAAAGCCCAATTAAAAGTCAAGCAAACAGGAATTAAGAGCAATGAAGTAGAAGTTAAGGATGGAGATATAATAGAAATAACACAAACAAAGTGGCATCGAATGAGCTTTCCTTTAATGATGGCTGTAATGTTTTTTTCAAACTTTATTCCCAGCTTAACATATAGGTTAATTGCAACTTTTTCTCTAGGAGGATTACTTATTATTAGTATATTTATAATTGATGGGTTTTATCTAAAAGTTTCTGACAGAGGGCATTAAGTATAGAATTACAACGTACTCATTACAAAGGAAATAGTAAAATTGGAGGTGGGTATTTATGAGAACTTGTTATCGATGTAATATGGAAATGGTGGAAGGATTTGATTTAAAGGTAGAATGTGCAGCATATGGTATTAAAATTTCTGATGGCACAGGCATATTTGCAAAAAGAATTGAAAAGCCTAAAGTCGCAATCTGTCCTAAATGTGGTGAAATTTCTTTATATATTGAAGACACTGATGAGATATCACATCTAATACACAGTAAAAAATTATAAATTATGAAAAAGGATTCTAAAGAATATTAATTATCATCACCTATCCAGAATAACACATCTAAACCCTTATTAAATATTTTGTAATTTATTTATGAGATAGTGGAAGTAATCATGTAATGAAGAGTGAGGATATAAGATTCCACCTATGCTGATAGGCTTAACCATCGTAGCCTTTGGGACTAGCTCTCCTGAAGCTGCAGTTAGTATCAATGCATCACTTAAGAATTCTAACGAGATTGCAATAGGGAATATTATTGGATCAAATATATTTAATATCCTACTTGTTGTTGGTATAGCCTCAATAATAAGACCAATAAACATAAAGCTTAAGACTATTCTTAAGGAATTTCCCTTTATGATATTGGCTACCATTGTGCTGTTCATTCTGGTAAATGATGTTGCTCTACAGGATTATTCCACCAATAAAATATCTCAGGGTGATGGACTCATACTTTTATCTATCTTTGGGGTTTTTTTATACTATTTGGTGGAAATGGCATTTCTATCTAAAGAAGTGGATCGAAGGGATCTTTCCAATGATAGCAAAAGCCTGACACTACCTAAGAGTATTGTATATGGATTCATAGGCTTAATAGGAATTATAATAGGTGCAGATTTTGTTGTAAAATCAAGTTCAAGTATTGCTATAGAGCTTGGATTGAGCGAAACTCTTGTAGGTCTTACCATTGTAGCTATTGGAACATCTCTTCCCGAGTTAGTAACATCCATTGTAGCTGCATACAGGGGACAGAGTGATATCGCTTTAGGTAATGCTATTGGTTCAAATCTATTTAATATTCTTTTGGTTTTAGGTATCTCTTCAGTGATACACCCTATAATAATTGAAGATAAAATTATTTTAGATATTGGATTTTTATTAGGTGCTACTATTATTTCCTATATCATAGCTACTACTAAAAGAAGCTCAACAAGATTAGAGGGTGCTTTCCTTATTATCCTCTATATTTGTTATATGGCTTTTATTATCATACGGAAATAATAAAAAAGTGTTACTAATTATAAAAATGCCGTCATTAGGAGGACAAAAGGATACTCAGTAATTTGGCCTTCATTTTTTTTGTTTAAGAAGGAAAAAAATGAGAAAAGTAGAATATATTAAATTATTAGAATTGTAAGATTTGATGGGCTTGAAAGTAGCTTTAATGGGCTTGAAAGTAGCTTTAATGGACTTGAAGATAGATTTGAAGGACTTGAAGGTAGATTTGATGGGCTTGAAAGTAGCTTTAATGGGCTTGAAAGTAGCTTTAATGGACTTGAAGATAGATTTGAAGGACTTGAAGGTAGATTTGATGGGCTTGAAAGTAGCTTTAATGGACTTGAAGATAGATTTGAAGGACTTGAAAATGGATTTGTTGGGATTGAAAGTAAAGTTGATGGAATTCAAATTAAAGTAGATGATCTTGATAAAGGTCAAAAAGAAATAAAAACCTTTATTCAGGAACTAGAACCTAAAAATGCCAATAGACATCTGGAATTAAAACAATCTATTAATGAATTAAGAAAGAATATATCTACTGTTGAAGAAGTTACCGCTAAAAATTGAACAGATATTATTGAATTAAAAAAAGTAAAGTAACACTAAAAAGTATAAAAGATTTAGATTTGCGTCCTTATATCCCTTATCACATCACCCCCTATTTGTTATAGACTTATAGGGGGTGATTTTATGGCATATGCCAGTAGATTTTTAAGAATAATGAGTCCATTTATGGAAGGAATAGATGTTGAAAATATTAGGTAAGACTTACAGAGCTGGGGTATCATGAAATAATCATCTTTGGATGGGTTTTTTATTACTAATTGAGAATTAAAGGATTTTAATCGCTTTGTGGAGAATGTGTAGAATAAAGAATTATTATAAGATATGTCCTAAAAATTCTAGAAGAATCAAATAAATAAGGGAGATACCATGAATAAGAAATTATTATTCATAATGTTTTTAACTATTTTAATTATATTTACTACAGGATGTAGTCAATCAGTGTCCGATTCAGAAAAATTTGAAGGGATACCCATATTTCCCGAAGACGATAGGATATATTGGGTGGAAGACGGAACAAAGCTAAAAGAGATCATTGATCTTAATATAGCTGAAACTAGTTTTTAAGATATTTTTTATAGTGAAATGGGGTATATTTATGAAGCATAGAATCCTAGGTATAATTGTTGGCACCATTTTTTTTATTTCATTACCAACAATTGCATATGCAAACTCCTCTTGGCATTGGTTGACCATAAGTCCTTTAAAAGTATTACCGTGGGCTATTCTTCTTACTTTAATTATAGAAACCATAGTTATTGTGAAATTTGGTAGAGTCTCCAATGTAAAAAAGGTACTTGGTGTTATATGCCTGGCAAATCTAGTTTCTTTTCTAGCTCCCTACCTTCTTCGTGCCTACAGCCATATACCCATAAGTGGTAGTTACGCATTGTTATCAGCCTTTGAAAAAGGTCCCTACTATATCGTCTTAAGCGGATATTTATTATTAACTATTGTGGTGGAATTACCTATTGTATATAGGTTTCTTAAAGAGAATACCATAAATAGAAAACATCTTAAAAGTTCAATTCTGGTAGCTAATATTGTAACAACATTATTGGTAGCAATCATTGAACGAATACTTTGTGTAGGTCAATGGTGAAAAATTTAATACTGGAAGCTATGGAGGTTAATTAAAGGCCTTTGCAGAGGATGTGTAGGAAAAGACTTATTATAAGATTAGGGGTAGTAACATGATATTTGGGGGAATGAATATCTATGAAAAAAAAAGAAAAATATTTTATAGGAAGTTGTCTATCTTTATGCATTGGTAGTGTGCTATATATTATATTCAATAATATAATCTTTCTTGCTTTGAGTTTGCTTTGTCAAATATTATTTATTATAAAAATGTACAGAAGCAAATGATATGGAGGTATTATATGTTAGGTCATTTGGGATTTTCCTATGTAGGTCTGATATATTTATTGATGTTATTCATTCCTAATTGTAATATCTTTTTTGCTTTTAGGAATACACCTTCAACATTTTAAAAAGATAGGTTTGGGGGGTAGTTAAATGGAAATAAGAGCATATAAGAAAGTTGATGATGAAGATAAATTAATGAAAATGATAGAAAATGAAGAAGGATGGACCTATTCTGATAATAATATGTCTGAAAAATACAGGATAGCTTTAGAAAATTCAATCACCTATGTTGCATATGAGGGGGATGTCTTGTGCGGGTATTCACGTTCTATCGATGATTTCGGTTTATATATATATGTCTGTGATTTATTAGTTAAGCCAGAATATAGAGGAAAAAATATTGGGAGAAAATTAATGGAGTATTTATATACTGATTATCCAAATCAGATTGTTTATGTTATGTCTGATGTGGATGAGTACTATAAGAAACAGGGATACCAGCGAGAAGGGTCAATATTTGAAGTGTCAAATAAGGGCGATGTGAAGTCTTAAGTTTTCGCTTTAATTTGGAAGATGGAAAAGAGTTTGTGATTGCCTATTGGGATGATGTAGTGTAAGTGAAAATGAATTGCCGATAATCAACAAATAGTAATAACACTTATTTGTATGTAAAAAATTTGAAAAAAGTTGCTTTATATATTGGGCTAGTTTCTTTAACAATAGAGATTTATCAGTCAATTTTTTCATTTTTCGGGTTGATTATTTTGCGTACTTCTAACATCGATGATATTATCTTGAATACCCTTGGGGGAGTTATCGGCTATTTTATTTATCATATCGCATTACGTAGCTGGGTCAATAGGTTTATTAAAAACTAAGTTGCCTATTATTGATTTCTTACTAGATAGGGTATGAATATAGATTGGTAAGGTCAACCATTTAAGGAACAGTTAAAAATTGCATATTAAAATCGAGGATTTTAAATAAAACCTATGTTATAATATTACAAAAAAGAGAGACAATTAAGGGGGACAAAAATGATTTCAGCAGCTAAGGTGAGGGCACAAAGTATTTTAAAGTATAATTGGATTAGAGTCGTAGGATTAATGTTCATAACTTTTGTTATAGAACTATTATCAGGAACAAATCTTTCAAATTTATATAAGAGAGATGGATCGATTGGTTTTTCATTACTTTCTATATCCTCTTCTGGGGGACTATCCTTTGTTTTCCTAGGAGGATTAATAGGAAGTATTTTATTTTTTATTATAGTAGATTTGATTGAAAATATTAAGAGGCAAGAAGACAGAGGATATTTAACAGCATTTTTATATCCTTTCAAGAATTGGAGTCTACTTATCAAAGGTTCTATAATAGGAATCTTCAATCGTATTTTATTATTTTCCTTTGCAATTACTCTAGGCATTTTTGTTTTTAATTTGCTTATTGTGAGTATGGGCGGTTTTACAGCATCTAGTCTAATAAGTACAGCAGTTATGCTTTTAATAATCTGTATATCCATGTGGCTGTATTTAGGGTTTTCACAGGCTCTATACATTCTGTATGAAGAACCCAAGTTAAAACTAAGGAAGTGTATCTACTATAGTTTTAAGATGGCAGATGGGAATCGATGGTGGCTCATTGGATTTTATCTAAGTTTCTATTTCTGGTTTATTTTAGGGGCATTAGCTCTAATCGTAGGGGTTTTCTGGAGTATGGCTTATTTTCAAGTTTCTAGATTTGAATTTTATCATGTTCTAAAAACTAGAACCTTTGGATCTTTAGGACTACCTGATGAAATATAATGATTAAATATAAAAAGTGAAATAGAATATTAAATTATCATCACCTATACATATAACTCATCTAAACCCTTATGCTAATAGGCCTTACCATTGTAGCCTATGGGAATAGCTCTCCTGAAGCTGCGGTTAGCATCAATGCATCACTTAAGAATTCTAACGAGTTAGCAATGGGGAATATTATTGGATCAAATATATTTAATATATTATGAACAACTATAATAATCATTTTCGGATGGTTATTTTTTTCATTAGAGAGATTAAGTTATATATATAATTATTAATTGGGTCTAAAAGGATTTTTATACCTTTGTAGAGAATGTATAGGATAAATAAGGATATTGTTTAAGGGGGAAGGGGTATGAAGCAAAATAGGATAATATATGCCATTATTGAAGTCCTTATTTTAGCAATCATTATTTTAGTAGCATTTACAGTTTTAAATTCGGAATATTTATTTGGTTGGGCAGCACATAATTGGAAGTTCTATTTGTTTTTAAGTTCAATTGCTCTGTTATTTCTTTTCCTGAATCAACGACTTGTCTCTTTACTTATGACTATAGGAATTGCTATTGGCATTTTTATGGGGAACTATCTTGGAGCATGGATAAACAGATATAATGAAAGTAAGATTGTTGAAGGTATGACGGCTGAGGAAGTGTATAGACTTAGACATCATCCTGGTTTTGAAATTTGGATTGGGGTAATTCTTTTATTTATTGTAATTGGATTTTTTTTGCAGATTATTCTTACAAAAAAAGCTCAAAACAGTAATTAAGTGAGAAATAGAAAAAACGGTAAAATATTTTGTTGTTTTGAAATCTTTATATTATATACCTTAAAAATTCATAGAGAGTCAAAAAATAAGGGGGATACCATGAATAAAAAATTACTATTTGTCATGTTTTTTGTTTTGTGGATCATATTTTCTTCAGGATGTAGTCAATCGGTGTCCGATTCAGAAAAATTTGAAGGGATACCCATATTTCCCGAAGCAACATTGGTAAAAAATACAAGGCTCACAGAAGATTACATAGAAAGGTATGAAACAGCAGACTTAAATACTACCTTTGAAGAATTGAAAGAGTTCTATATGGAGCATATAGATAAAAATCGGTGGTCTATAGAAGAAAATATATATCATAAGCAGGAAGAAAATAGATTTATTGGAACGATAGGATATATACTTAGGGATAAAGAAAGAGAGGTCTCTCTGATATTGACAAAACTAAAAAAGAATGAAGAAGGTAATGGACCATTACAGATTACTATAAATGGCAATCCTTTAAAGGAAGGGAAATTACAAGTCCATGGATTAAGTAAACATTGGGAAATAGCATTGGAATATACTATTATGAAAAATATATTATCTGCCACTGGCCAATTAACATATATTGGGGATACACCTCCTAAGGAATTGGATTATGACTTTACAATGTATCAAACCTCAGATGAAAAACTTCAAACCAAGGGAGAGCGAGAACTAAACGGCTTTCATGAAAAGTTTGACTTTGGAGGAGGAAATCATCGCCAGGTGGATTTAGAAGTTATTAAGGAAGCTATTAATAATGCCACTTTTGAACTGAAATGGGTGGAAAAAGGAACAAAGCTAAAAGAGATCATTGATCTTAATGTAGTTGAAACCAGTTATTAAGATATAGGGAGGATGCCTAGGCATCCTTTCGCCGTGCAATAATCCGTAATAATATTACTAACAATTCATCTAATGATTTAGCATCTTCATCTTTTGAAAAAGAGTAAATAACCTTTTTCATATCGATCACCTAAGACATGTTTATGTTCAAAGAAGTGATGTATGAACGGAAGTTTTTACAGAAGTTATATAATTTAATAGGAGTTTTGGATGTCCTTGTAGAATAGATTATAAGAAATATTTCAATAATCAAAACTATGACCATATTGACACAATAATAGATAGGGTAAAAACTTTTGCCTTCGAAGATACTAGGTGAAAATGCATTTGTACTAGGCATATATTATGACAAAGAAAAAAAGCGTGATGATGAGATGCGCCACTGAACGCAGATATATCATGATTATGAGGAGGAATTCAATGGAGCAAAGGATAGAATTATTTGTGAGAAATCGTGACATTATGAAAAGTAATTTTAAATGGGACAATTCTACTTTACATCCACTATGTGCCTGTCTTTATACAGAACAGGGATCAGTGATCGATGCTGAAAAGATTAAATGGAGCAAAAAAATTATTAAAAATAATACCAGATCTTTTTCTACATTTAGGGGAATTACGCTTTTAGTTTTAGCAACGATGCTTTCCCTAGAAGAAGATCCAGAGGATAAATTTCAAGAGGTGTTAAATGCCTATGAAAGCTTAAAAAAGGAATTCCGATCTTCACAATACTTGCCCCTTTCTGCAATTGTAATGACCGATATGGTAGAACCCCTTGATTATGATAGAGTGGTTTTAAAATCCAAAGACATCTATCAAAGAATGAAAAAAGAGCATCCATTCTTAACCTCAGGAGAGGACTCGGGTTTTGCAGTAATGTTTGGATTAAGTGAACTAACAGTAGATAAGGCGATAGAAGAAATGGAGAGGTGTTATCAGCAGCTAAAGGGTAATTTCTTCTCCGCAAATGCAGTACAATCCCTTAGCCATACTTTGGCTTTAGGGGAAGAAAATACCATAGAAAAGTGTATTCGTGTAATGGATATTTTTGACGGATTGAAGGAGAGAAAATATAAGTTTGGGACAGGTGTTGAGTTAGCGGTATTAGGTGCACTTGCACTGACAACGGATCATGTAGATAAGATTGTTGAAGACATCATAGAAGTTAATGAGTACCTACAAAACAGTAAAGGTTTTGGAGCATTTGGAACAGGTAAGGCACAACGGATGATGTATTCGGCAATTATGGTATCTCAAGAGTATAAGAAATGTTGTACAGATCAACTTATGAATATGACCTCAATCAATAGCATAACAAGCATTGTTATCGCACAACAAGTAGCTATCTCAGCGGCAGTTGCAGCAAGTGTAGCAGCTTCCTCTAGTAGTAATTAGGAGCATAGACCACCTACAAGACACTCTTATATTCTATACTTATTTTAGTTTGGATTTATATGAAGTAAGTGATATTTAATTAATGGAGGAAATAATGAAAAAAACAGTTAAAATTATTATAGGGATAAGTTTTATTTTCTACTTATTGGCATTAATTGTAGTATTATTTATAGATTCAAGAGGAACTGGATACGGTATGCCATTTTTAGCATATTTAAGGTTTTCGGTAAATATTATTCCCTTTAAAACCATAGGCACATATATTATGGCAATATTTGATGGAAGTATGAATCTAAATATTCCAATAAGAAATCTTGGTGGCAACTTTATTTTATTTTTACCAATGGGAGTTTATTTGCCAATTTTAATAAAGAAGTTAGATTCCTTTAAAAGCTATTCTATCTCTATGATTCCTCTATTACTCAGTGTTGAGTTAATACAATTAATCACAAGAAGAGGAAGTTTTGATATAGACGATATTATCCTTAATATGTTCGGAGCTTTGGTAGGATTTATAGCGTGGAAATCAAAGTTTGTTCAAAACTTACTAAATAAATATGAATATTAAAAATATTAAGATGTAATTTCTACATTAAATGGTATAAGTTGGAGCAGTTTTAAGTTGTTATTATTTACTTGGAAGTAGATAAATTGAAATAGTAGATGTTAGAGGAGTATATAAAATGATAAAAGAATTAGATACATCAAAAATAGATGATGTCATGAAAATTTGGCTTGAAACAAACATTAGTGCACATGATTTTATCTCCAAAGAATATTGGGAGGCAAACTATGATTTAGTGAAGAAGGCCTTAGCAGAAGCTACTGTATTTGTCTATGAAGAGGGAGATGAAATAAGAGGTTTCATAGGTATTATAGATGAATCATATATAGCAGGTCTATTTGTTTCTAATCAATATCAAAATGAAGGTATAGGAAGTAAATTATTGAAAAAATGCAAAGAAGACTATTCCGTTTTAAGCTTAGATGTATATGCTAAAAATATAAAGGCTGTCAACTTTTATAGGAAGCATGGATTTAAAATTAAAGAGGAAAAAGAAAATGATGAAACGAATGAAAAAGAATATTCAATGATATGGAAGAAATTATGAGCATAGGTCTTGGATATTAGTATTGGCTGCCTTTGCATTATTAACTTTACCATGTATCAAACCTAACAGAGATCATTGATCTTAATATAGTTGAAACTAGTTAATTAAATTCCCACCTATCCATATGCACTATAAAGATAAATGAGTTATCAATATACATAGACTATTCATGGTATAGTCACGTGGAAAATGGATTTAGAATTGATCATACCTTTATAGATGAAGGAAATAAAGATAAAATTATAGACTGCTATTATTCCCACAAAGAAAGAATTAATAGAATATCGGATCATTCATTGATGATACTAGAGTTGAAAGTATAGTAGCAGTTTCCATGCAACCATTAAATTGGATATGGTTTTAGTAAAAAGGAGATAAAATCATGAGTATAGGTACAAATTTAAAAAAATCGAGAAAAATGAATGGTTTTTCACAGGAATTAATAGCAGAAAAGATAGGTGTTAGCCGACAAGCAGTATCTAAATGGGAAAATGATATAAGTAGTCCTTCTACGAATAGTTTGATGAAGATTTCAAATCTATTTGGAGTAGATATAGATGTTTTGACAAATGGTGAAGTAGTAAGTGGGAAAAATGAAAAAGGGATATTTAAGAGAAATGAGTTTTATATTTTAGGTGCAGTTTTTAGTCTCTTGGCATTTATTGCTGGCATGACTTTTGGTGAAGTATTACCTATATTAATGGTTGTTGGTATCGCTGGTATGATGGGAATGATGTATTGTATTTCAAAATTGTAAAATCATAAAAAGAATCTACTTACCAAACCCACTTGAGTACGCCTATTAGAATCAATATGAAACCAGGTAATAAGGAGGTTTTTAAATTTGCTTGGAATTGTTCAACCTTATGACCTATTCTTAATCCAAGGGAGATAGAGATTATATTGATAAAGAATACAATGATTAAAAAATATAAGATGTTTGCATTTCCCATTGCATAGCCGAAGCCTGCACCTAAAGAATCAATGGAGAGTATAATACCTAGATATAGTGCCTCTTTATTATTAATATCCCCAGATATATCAAAGTCAGCCTTGCTAACATCAAGAGCAATATCAATAATAAATCCTATTTTTGGAATGTAAAGATTCATTAATTTATTATCAGAGATGACAGTACCTTTATTAGCAACGAAATATTTTATATAACCTTCCAACATAAAAAAGGAACCTAAGCCAATTAATACAATAGAACTGATTAAGGTAGCGGTGAATCCAGAAATGAATTGTCTTATTATATGTCCTATTAAGACGGATACTCCTAAAACACAAATAGTGATTATAGAAATTATAAGTATTGATAAGGAAGGTATTTTTATTTTTTTGATTCCATAGGCTACACCTAAAGCAAAAGAATCAATGCATAGAGCAAATGCAATTAATATAGTTTCAATCATGATGTTTCCTCCTTGGTCACAGCATGTAACGCATAATTAGTCTGTAATACTATATTATTTAGGTAGTGTTTAAGTGTTACTTTGGCAATCAATTAATTTAAGAAAATGTTCAATTAATTCATTCTTAGTGAGTTACACAGAGGAAAAAATATTGGGAAAAAATCAATGGAGTTTATTTATAGTGATTATCCAAATCAGATTGTTTATGTTATGTCTGTGTGGATGAGTACTATAAGAAACAGGGATACCAGCGAGAAGGCTCAATATTTGAAGTGGCAAATAAGGGCAAAACATAGAAACACTAATTTTATGAAAGCAGCCTTCCAAGAGGAAAATGGTTATGATTCAGAATGTATAGGATAAAGAATTATATCTGGAGAAATTAGTCACAACAGTAGGTGAATGAAATTTTTATAATTCAATAATATAAGGGGAGTAAATTTGATATGAAAAAAATAATATTTGCCCTATTGTGTTTAACTCTATTATTGGCGTTTACTGGATGTAATCGTTCTAAAGTAACAATGATACTTGATTTTGAAGTAACGGATGTACAGAACATTGAGATATTCAAGTTTATTGTCCCAATGGAAGCAAAAGGTATGACTGTAACAGAAAGCAAAGATATTGAGCAAATAATAACTGCTTTTTCCGAAATTAGAATAAAGCGAGATGCTATAGATGGAGATGAAACAGTAGGATGCGAAGTCTTAAGTTTTCGCTTTAATATGGAAGATGGAAAAGAGTTTGTGATTGCCTATTGGGATGATGTATTGAGAAACTCTAACGGTATTAATTATAAGGTATCTAAAAATTCTTTGGAGTCTTTATGGAATAATTTGAACTATGATAAAAAAAGTGTAAGTGAAAGTGAATTGCCGATAATCAATAAATAGTAAATAACACTTATTTGAATATTAATAATAGTAGCACTAAGCATTATTTATATAATAAGACGCAAAGGTAGATTTATGCGACAGTGAGGATCGTCCCCGGTGTAGCACTGTAAGAAGGGGAAAATCTAAAAAATAGGGAGTGATGTTTGTGAAAAATACCAGATTATGTTCAAAATGTAATTCGAATAACTTATTGAAAATTCCAGGAAAACATACTGGATATGGAGCAGGTAATATTATTACACTTGGATGGTCGGCTATAAATGCAGTTAAAGTTACTAGGTTTGTTTGTGAACAATGTGGCTATTCAGAAGAGTGGATAGAGAATAAAGAGGATATTGAAAGATTAATAACTAAATATAAATGAGCGCAATAATATGTTGCAATATTTATCATATTTGTTAGTCCATTTACCTTAATACATAATATCATATTTCATAAAAATTCAATTTATAGTGCACAAAAGGATGCCTAGGCATCCTTTTGCCGTGCAATAATCCGTAATAATACTGCTAACAATTCATCTAATGATTTTGCGTACTCATCTTTTGAAAAAGAGTAAGTAACCTTTTTCATATCTATCACCTAAGACATGTTTATGTTCAAAGAAGTGATATATGTACGGAAATATTAAAAAGTTATCTAAAAATTTCACATGGAATGATACGTTTTAACAATAGGCTATGGGAATAACAATCCACCTCATATAGATTCTAAAAATTCTTCTTTACATATTATGTAGAATTACAATTTTTTAAAGGGGAATTTGTAAGAATGTGGAATAAGTAAAAATAATAAGTATTTCCATATATTAAATGAAAGGAGGAATAAATTGAATGAAATTAAAGTTGACAGCATTTCTAATGAAAGAAAATTATCGGGATCTTGATAATGTAGTAAGAAGTGAATTAGTACAAGATGAATTCATAATCTGCGAACATTACCAACTAGAGGGAAAAGTTTTTACTGGTATAAATTCTTCTAATTGTCCAGATTGGATAGAGATTCTAAGAGAGGGTGTGACAGAAGAAATTCCAGATTTATTAAATCGATCTACACGAGCATTATTGTTGATAAAAAGACAAAATAGAATATTTGCATTCCCATTTGGATTCGGAAGGTTTATGTTAGACAATGAGGCTATAGTTAAAGATTTTGGAATTAAGGTTGTCCTTAATAGTGTTGACCCAAGTAGATTGCGTAGCGTAGATACTACTACATTTGATGAGCTAACAATACATGAAAGGACTCAAACAAGTAGAAGTGCAACTATGGCAGCGTTTGGTATTGATATAGTAAGAGACTTATTAAAAACTGTTACAGGGAAACCTGTAAATGAGAAGTATGGCAATGTAATAACAGGAAGAGACTCAGTTCAGTTTTTCTATGAATTAAATTTTTCAGACTTCGGTGTGTTATGTGACAATTTGTTCGATAAATATATAAGCAGAGATTATAGAGAAAACTTTGAGTGGTTTGATAATCTCCAAATGGTAAACGATCCAACTTTATTATTAGAATTAAATAATCAACTAATACAAGCAATTAATAGATGTGATGATAATACTTTCCACTTGGCTCCTCCAGAAGTAATAGATTGGATGAATATAGGTGGATTTTCTTTTACTCCATGTGGGAATGTAGAATCTGACCTACTTATAGAAAAATATTTTGAGTATTTGAACGAAAGACAACTTGATTTGGAAGCCCTTAAGAGAAACCAAGTTTTTGTAATAAACAATGATGGAGAAACAATAGTACATAAATGGAAGCTATATGATTGTGTAGTCTTTGAAGCTGAGTATAACAACGAATATTATATTCTAACTATAGGGGCTTGGTTTAAAGTTGACCGTAATTTTGCTGATTCAGTTAAATATTATGTTCAAACAATTGATGATACTGATCTAGTTTTACCAAATTGTAGAAACGAAGAATATGAGGAAACTTATAATAATAGAGTGAGCGAAGAGTGTGATAATATTATAACCTTAGATAGAAAAACGGTACAATTAGATGGAAGTTCTATAGAAGTTTGTGATTTGCTTTCAGATAGGGGACAATTTATTCATGTAAAGCCATGGAAAAGTTCATCGACACTAAGTCATCTTTTTGCACAAGGAAGAATTTCCGCAGTTAGTATGCTTCAGGATATTGACTTTAGAAGGCGAGCGCGTGACATTATAATGCAAATTAATCCTGAGTTTGTAGAGCTTATAAATGAAACTAGCGTTGATCCAAGTAGCATTGAAATTGTATTTGCTATTATTGATTCTAGCAATCGCTCATTACATGAAAGATTACCGTTTTTTTCTAAATTAAACCTGATGCACACTGTAAAGTTACTTAAAACAATGCAATTTAATGTTACTAAATATAAAATATATCGCGATGTATAATAATCTATGCCCAGAAGAACGAAATTAGTGTGAGAATACCCTTTCAACATTTATTGAATTATACACCTTAAACCGTTAAAATAGTTATATATCGACTTAAGGAGGCACCTATGATTACAGGAGAGATAAAAAACAAAGTAGATAGATTATGGGAGATATTTTGGACTGGAGGAGTAACCAATCCACTTTCAGTGATTGAACAAGTTACATATTTAATATTTATTAGAAACCTAGATGAACAAGAGGAGAAAAAGGAAAAGGAAGCAGTCTTATTAGGGGTAGACCACAAGAGATTATTTCCTGAAGATAAACAGTACTTAAGATGGAATAAATTCAAGAATCTAGAGGCACAGAAAATGTATGAAGTGGTAGCTCAGGAAGTATTTCCTTTCATTAAGGATTTGCATGGCAATAAAGACTCCGCCTATTCACGATATATGTCCGATGCAATTTTTATAATACCTACTCCTCAGATGTTAGAGAAAATCGTTACAAATATCGATCAAATACCTATGGATGACCGAGACGAAAAAGGTGACCTATATGAGTACCTATTATCTAAAATAGCTACCTCAGGTACCAATGGTCAGTTTAGAACTCCAAGACACATTATCAAAATGATGGTGGAGATGATGAAGCCAACACCAGAGGATATAATGATTGATCCAGCAGCGGGATCGGCAGGATTCTTAGTAGCTGCAGGGGAATATTTAAGGGAACATCATCAAGAATTATTCTTTGATAGAAAGTTAAAGGAGCATTTTAATAACTCCATGTTCTTTGGTAATGACATGGATAGAACTATGCTTAGAATCGGTGCTATGAACATGATGCTTCATGGAGTAGAAAATCCTAACATCGATTATAGAGATTCATTATCTCAGCAAAATATTGATATTAATAAATATTCTCTAGTATTAGCAAATCCTCCCTTTAAAGGGTCATTGGATTATGAAGCGGTAGCAGATGAATTATTGAAAATTACCAAGACCAAAAAGACTGAGATATTATTCTTAACCTTATTCCTAAGGATCCTTAAGATTGGAGGGAGATGTGCATCCATAGTGCCTGATGGTGTGTTATTTGGAAGCAGTAAAGCCCATAAAGAAATAAGAAAAGAAATCATTGAAAATCATAAGCTAGAAGCTATAATCTCCATGCCTAGCGGTGTATTCAAGCCCTATGCAGGAGTTTCTACAGCTATAATTATCTTTACTAAGACAGGAGCAGGCGGAACGGATAAAGTCTGGTTCTATGATATGAAGGCAGATGGATATTCTTTAGATGATAAAAGAAGCCCTATAAAGGATAACGATATTCCTGATATTATCAATCGATTCAATAATCTAGATCAAGAGACAGATAGAAAGAAGACAGAGAAATCCTTCTTTGTAGATAAAGAAGAAATAGCCAAGAATGAATATGATTTAAGTATAAATCGATATAAGGAAATAGAGTATGAAGAAGTTGAATATGAAAATCCTAAGCTAATCATAGGTAAAATCAAAGAAATGGAAATTGAAATTGTAAAGGGAATAGAAGAGTTAGAAGAAATAATAAAAGGGTAGGGATTAAATGAAATTTAAACATATAGAACTAGGAGATATTTTCTCTATAAAAAAAGGAAAAAAAGTTATACCAACTGAACAAAATAAAGATTCCATAAGATACATTCAAATAGAAGATTTAAGAACAGATGACAATATTAAATTTTGTAATCCAGAAGAAAAAAATGTCATAGCTAATGGAAATGATATTATAATTGCTTGGGATGGAGCAAACGCTGGAACAGTAAGCTATGGATTAAATGGGGCAATCGGTAGTACTCTGGCAATATTACATCCTAAAAATAATGATAATATAAATATATCTTATATAGGTAAATTTCTTCAATCAAAGTTTAAGTATTTAAGGGACAATTGTACTGGGGCTACAATACCACACATTCAAAAACAAGTTTTATTGAATTTAATAATTCCATTACCGTTACTTGAAACTCAAGAGAAAATAGTAGATGTTTTAGACAAAGCCCAAGAACTAATTAATAAAAGAAAAGAACAAATTGAAAAACTAGAAGAGTTTATACAAAGTGTATTTTTAGATATGTTTGGATATATAGCACGAAATACAAAACAATGGACATCTGAAAAGTTAGGAGAAAATACATTGTTAGTTTCAAGTGGTTCTACACCTAAAGGAGGAAGTAAGTCATATCTCAGCGAAGGAATACCATTAATAAGAAGTCAAAATATTCTTATGAATAAAATTGACTTTGATAATATTGCTTATATATCAGATGAGACTCACAATAAAATGAGAAGAAGTCATGTTTATTATAATGATGTTTTGCTTAATATTACTGGAGCATCTATTGGAAGGATAGCGGTATATAAGAATAAAGAAAAAGTAGCTAATGTCAATCAGCATGTATGTATTATTAGATTAAATCAAAAGATTAACCCATATTATCTAAGCTTCACTATTGCAACACCATATTTTCAAAATTTAATTAATAAACAAAATGCAGGTGCTACAAGACAAGCACTAAACTACAGTCAAATCAAGGAGTTTGATATTCTGATTCCACCAATAGACCTCCAAAACAAATTCGCATCAATAGTAGAAAAAACAGAGCAACAGAAGGAACTACTTCAAAAAAGCCTAACCGAAATGGAAAACAACTTTAATAGCCTTATGCATAGGGCATTTAAAGGAGATTTGTTTTAAAGATAGAATATATAAGTAAATAGCTATTTGGTTATAAGTAAATCTAGGAGGAAGTCCTATGGTTTCGAACTTTTCATTTTTAAAAAAGGATGAAAAATTAAATACTTTGAGTGGTGCATGTATAGAAGCGGAGAAAAGTATAGCCGTAAGCCCTGCTACAACGGCTATACTTACTAGGCGTGCCCTAGAATTAGCAGTAAAGTGGGTATATCGCTTTGATAATTACTTGAAGATCCCCTATCAAGATAATTTATCCAGCCTAATCCATAGTCCTACCTTTACTGACATCATTGACCCTGATTTATTTCCCCTCATAAAGTATATTATCCGACTTGGAAATATTGCAGCTCACACTAATAGTAGCATCAAAAGGGAGGATGCAGTTCTATCCCTTCACAACCTCCACCAATTTGTATCCTGGGTCGCTTATTGTTATTCAGAGGATTATCAGGATTCATCCTTTGATGAAAGCATCTTAGAGACAGGGACAGAAAAGAAGGTGAAAAGGGAAGAACTAGAAAACCTTTTTAATGAGCTCGGCTCAAAGGATGAAAAGCTTAAGGACATGGTGTCGGAAAATGATAAGTTGAGGGAAGAGCTTAGAAAGCTAAGGGAAGATAAATCCAGGGAAGATGATTTTGAAGTAGATACCATTAGTGAATTTGAAACCAGAAAGAGATATATTGACCTATATATCAAAGAGTCAGGCTGGCTCTTTGGGGATGATTGTATTGAGGAGTACGAAGTACAGGGCATGCCCTATGGCAGTGGTACTGGGTATGTAGATTATGTGCTCTTTGGCAATAATGGAAAGCCCTTAGCAGTCATTGAAGCTAAGAGAACTAGCATTGATCCAAATAAGGGGAAACAGCAGGCTAAATTATACGCCGATTGTTTAGAGAATAGCTTCCACCAACGCCCTATCATTTTTTATACCAATGGCTTTGATACCTATCTTTGGGAGGATAGAACCTATCCACCTCGAAGAGTTTCAGGCATCTATTCCAAAGATGAATTACAGCTAATGATTGATCGCAGAAGGAATAAAACATCCTTACAGAATATAGATATCAGCAATGATATTACCAATCGATATTATCAAAAGGAAGCCATAAAAGCAGTTTGTGAAACCTATGAGGATGGAAAGAGAAAGGCACTACTGGTTATGGCCACAGGCAGTGGAAAAACAAGAACCGCCATATCCATCGTAGATGTATTAGCTCGTCATGGCTGGGTGAAGAATGCGTTGTTTTTAGCAGATCGAACCGCACTGGTACGACAGGCTAAAAATAGTTTTAACCAACTTCTTGAAAATATGTCTTTGTGTAATCTACTTGGAGGGGATAACCCCAATAGCCGAATTGTATTTTCCACCTACCCCACTATGATGAATGCCATCGATGAAACCAAATCTGGAGAAGGAAAGAAACTCTTTACCATTGGTCATTTTGATTTAATCATCGTGGATGAATCCCATCGTAGTATTTATAGAAAATATAAGGCTATCTTTGATCATTTTGATGCCCTATTACTGGGACTTACTGCAACACCAAAGGATGATATTGATAAAAATACTTATCATATCTTTGATTTAGAAAATGGGGTTCCCACCTATGCCTATGAACTCGGGGATGCGGTGGATGATAAGTATTTAGTCCCCTATAATACCGTAGAAACAAAGATGAAGTTTTTAGAGGATGGGATAATATACGATGAATTAAGTGAAGAGGATAAAGAGAAGTACGAAGAAACCTTTGACGATGATGAAATGCCTGACTTTATCTCCAGTGACAAAATAAATTCTTGGCTCTTTAACGATGATACCATTGATAAAGTGCTAAACATTGTAATGGAGAAAGGGATAAAAGTTGAAGGTGGAGATAAGTTAGGAAAGACTATAATTTTTGCTAAAAACCATAAACATGCTGTAAAAATAGTTGAGCGCTTTGATATTTTATACCCAGAGCACCATGGGAAATTCGCTTCTGTGATTGATAACTATATTAATTATGCTCAAAGTTTACTGGATGATTTTTCTACCAAGGATAAAATGCCACAGATCGCCGTATCGGTAGATATGCTAGATACTGGGATAGATATCCCTGAGATTGTAAACCTGGTATTCTTTAAAAAGGTGATGTCCAAGGCAAAGTTCTGGCAGATGATCGGGAGGGGAACAAGGCTTTGTGAGGACCTATTTGGACCAGGAAAAGATAAGCAGAACTTTTTGATCTTTGATTTCTGCGGAAACTTTGAATTCTTTAGGGCAAAACCCAATGGGAAGGAAGTCAAAGGGACTAAAAGCATAACAGAAAAGATATTTAATACCAAAGTGGATTTAATCAAAGAATTACAGCATATGGACTATCAAGAAGGAAAGTATATTGCCTATAGAAATCAATTGATATCCGAAGTAGTAGGAGAAATAAAAAGATTAAATAGAGACCACTTTGTTATAAAGCAGCATCTAAGATTTGTAGATAAATATAGATTGGAAAAGGCATGGCAAAACATTGGGGATATTGCTATAAGGGAGATTAAGGATAATATCACCCCTTTAATCATTCCAAGTGAGGATGATGAATTAGCAAAGAGATTTGACTATTTAATGCTTACCATTGAACTAGCAGAATTGGTCGGAAGTAATGCTAATAAAGCAAAGGACAATGTGGTTAAGACTGCACAGGTTTTATCCAGTATAGGAACCATTCCCCAAGTGTTGGAAAAAAGAGAGTTCATTGAAAGGATAAAAACCGATGCATTCTGGGAAGCTGCAACCATACTTGATTATGAAATGGTCAGGGAAGCCTTAAGGGAATTAATTAAATTTATCGAAAGGGAAAAAAGAAAGATTTATTATACTGATATTGAGGATGAAATATTAGAATGGCAAGAAAACCCAGGGGAGTATTCTATTAATAATCTAGAAAACTATCGTAATAAAGTAAATGAGTATCTAAGAGAACACCAGGACCATATTGCCATACATAAGTTGAAAAATAATAAACCCTTAACCCAGCAGGATATTAAATCGCTAGAAAAAATCCTGTGGAATGAAGTAGGCACAAAGGAAGACTATACTAAGGAGTTTGGAGAGACCCCCCTAACTGTATTAGTAAGGCAAGTGGTTGGATTAGATCAAATGGCTGTCAATGATGCTTTTTCAGAATTTTTAAGTGATCAAAATTTAGATACCAAGCAGATAAGGTTTGTTAAAAGCATTGTAGACTATGTTGTTAAGAATGGAATTATGGATAAGAGAGTGCTTCAGGAAGATCCATTTAGATCTATTGGAAGTATTATTGATATTTTCACAACCGATAAAGCTATGAAAATAGTAAAGATCATTGATAGTATTAATGAAAATGCAAATAGAATTATGGGGGCATAGCTCTACCTAAAATGAAAAAAAGGTTTAGGAGTTTTTTGTAAAATGTAGTAATGTTTTCTAGATTTACAGGTAGCAGATAATTAATTAAAAGGGGAGGAATGTGAAGAGAATTTCAACAAATTTGTTAGATAAAAATCCAATGTGCTTTATATTAATAGGCATTAATATTGTAGTATTTATGATATTAAAGTTTATTCCTAGCCTAGTTGACAAGATATTATTATACTCAAAGATTGCATATGTAACTCAGCAACCCTGGACTTTAGTGACCCCTATGTTGCCCATCAGGTTGGTTTTCATCTCATTGGTAACATGCTAGCTTTCTTTTTTTCGGTAGGGAGGTAGAGAATAAATTAGGTTCAAAATATTTAGTGTTTATCTATCTAATAGCTGGGATTATAGGTAGAGGGGGATAACAATGGAATTACAATTATATAAGTTGAAAAAAAAAGATTTAAATAAATTAACTAGGGAAGAGATTACTAATTATTTGAAAAAGGAATGGAACAAGTGTATTGAGAATGAACAGTTAATATGGAATTTTCTGCAGATATTTAAAGAAAACAAAAAAGAAATTGAAAAAATCCTAAAAAATTATTTTGTTGTTTATGAAAATCGCAATTTATCCAATATTATAATAAGTAATGATCCAGATAGCCAACAACCTGGGATTTATAATTTTATGATTTTTGATTCTTTACATGATATTCAATCAGACAAAATGGAAGAATTAATTAAACTGTTATATGTGAACGGATATTTAAAAAAATATGAGTTTGATAATGTAAATATAAAAGAAATTGATATAGAGGCTGAAATTGAAATATCTGATAGATTTAGATTAGAGCATAATTTATTATGGATATATAAAGAATATAACGAATTGTTTAGGCCGGATATACTATGTGAGGAAAAAGATAAAGATAAATTATTATTTGGAAATCTTCTTTTTAAAAAAGAGGATTCTGAAGAAACAATTCTTGATAAATTTATTACCTATGGTACTATTGTTGATGTAATGGCGTTTGATTCAACGATTCTATCATTATCCAATAAAGGTTTATATTATTTAACTTATTCTATTACAAATGAGTTAGAATCTACATATACTAGTACAAAGAAGAAAGTAGATATGTTAGAAGAATTTCAAAATAAATTATCTCAAGAATTTAATAATACAACAAAGGTTTTACAAACTGTAAAAAGTGATGTAATAAATGAAGCCAATATAAATATAGAAAAAATGCAAGATCAAGTAAACAAATATACTGAAAAAACTAAAGGATTTTATAAGGATATTACAATTCTTCTATCTATATTAGTAGCTGCATTTTCATTTATTGGAGTAAATATAAGCACAATTTCAAGTCTTAAGAATAATATTACTACGGCAATTCTATTAATAAACTTCTCTTTAGTTTTTTCAATAAGTGCTATGTTTTTTATTATTAAAAATATAGTGTTCAGCAATTTAAATTTTGGAAATAAAAGAGATGGTAAACTGTGGTATTTCATTTTTTCAGTTTGCGTGATAGTGATTGGTGTATCAATTTTTTTAAGAGTAAAATTTAATATATAATTTATAAAGTTAGTAATTGGTATAAATTATATAAAATGTTTGGATTTGATGGGTTAATGCTATAACACTAAATAATATATAGTTAATCAAAAGAGAACATATCTATATTAGTTATTATATATAAACACTTTCATAGATTTACTAAATATATCATTTCATTTGCAGAATTGGATTTGATAAATCTACCCATTGAACAACCCTCCAAAAAACAATAACATTAAACATAGGACAAGTGGCATAGTTAATATACTTAAGTAATCATAACACTTGTCTTTTCTTATTGGCAGGTAGTTATCTTATAAACAAGAAAACTGGAGGTTTAGAAATGGGAGTTTTTGTTTATGATGATAATTACCAAGGTGCAAGCGATTTATTAAATATCACACATACCCCCTATGTATCATAAACTTATAGGGGGTGATTTTATGGCTTATGCAAGTAGATTTCTAAGAATAATGAGTCCATTTATGGAAGGAATAGATGTTGAGAATGTTCAGGTAAGACTTACAGAGCTGGGGTATTATGAAGGAGAAGTTGATGGTATCTATGATAAGGAGTTAGCTGAAACTGTAAGAGATTACCAAGAAGCCCAGGGATTAATGGCGGATGGGGTTGTTGGCCCTGACACATGGAATGCAATTGGGCTGAGTGAAGATTATATAGATTATTTTGATTCCACATATACCATTGTTATAGATCAAGAAAAGTTTTTATTAACATTAAAAGAGGGCGATACTACTACCGCAACCTTTCCGGTAGCAGTAGGCAAACCAGAAACACCGACTCCCAATGGGAACTGGAGAATAATTCAAAAGACATTGAATCCAGGTGGACCCTTTGGTGTGAGATGGATGAGGATAAGTGTACCCTGGGGTGGCTATGGAATTCATGGAACAGATGCTCCAGAATCTATTGGAACAGCAGCAAGCCATGGTTGTGTTAGAATGCAGAATGAAGATGTTACTCAACTATATGATATTGTTCCCTTGGGGACAGAGGTAAAAATAATTGGGGAAACCTTTACTGGAAGATTATTGTATGTAGGAGTTGATGGTGGATCAGATATTCAAAGAGTTCAAGAAATATTAGAAACAGTGGGTTATTATAATGGACCTGTTGATGGTAATTATAATGAAGAGGTAAGGGATGCTGTAATGGAATTTCAAGAGGATTATGGTTTGTCTTCTGATGGGGTTGTAGACACCAATACCTTTGAAGCTTTGGAAAAGGTTTATGATACCTTAGTGGATAGTCGAGAGCCATAGAAAATGGGGCAGATTAATTTTGTCCCTTTTTATTTTTAGTTAGATATAATATTATTAATATTCTTTGCAAATAAACCTGCCTTTTCCTTAATATTAGCTACCTTTAAAATGCTTCCTACATCATTGGAAGTTTCAATTAAACAGAAATATGGAGGCAGTATAAACCCTTTATTAATATTAAGTGCATCTATAAGCTGCTTTGCTATAGAATCACTGCCGGAATTTCCTGAGACTATTATTGCGAATATCATTTTATTATTAAAACTTATTTGTCTATAAAGGGTGGTAAGTCGATTGATTACTGCCATAAGATTAGATGAAATTGAGTCATTATAATTTGGGCAAATCCATATTAAAACATCAGAAGCTTCGATAACGGGGATAATTTTTTCTGTCATTAATCCACCATAACGGCAGTTTCTGTTTTTTCCATATTCTAAGCATGCTTTATAAGAACAGCCAAAACAATCAAAAACTGAACCATTTTCTATATAGAGCTCTTCAATATGATAATTATTTAATTCCCATTCTACCATTTGCCATAGCATTAAGGTGTTAGATGTTTTTCTAAAGCTGGAGTGTAAGTAGGCGAGTTTTGGGTCTCTATATTTTATTGGCTTAAACTCTATTAATCGAGTAGCCAGCTTGTGGGATAATTTTAGGGATATTTCCTCTAGGGAAAGTTCTAGTGTCTTTTGCCAGGTCCTAAGATTTTTTAAATTCCCTAATGCTTCCACTAAGGGATGACCAATAAAGCTGCAACCCAGCTGATTAGCTGAGAAAATTATGTTAGCTGCAGTACTTTTACTATAAAGGTCAGAATTGCTATGAATGAGTAGTGCTGCTGTACATCCTAATAATGAATCCTGACCCCTCTTTGTAAGTTCAGACATCATTTCCATAAGTGGGATATTAATTCCAATAGAATTAAGCTCTATGGCAAATAGAAGTTTTTTGTTTCTTAAATCCGGCATTTCCTGAGGATTTTTAATAACAATATAATTCTTATCCTTTAAAGCAGCATTAACCATTTTTTCTAATTGTTGTGAAATGTCTCCAGGCATTAATAGATGAATCATAGCATTTCCCTCAATTTATTATAGGTTTTTTCTAATCTAGCAAATAAAGGGTCAGGGAGCTCTAACATTTCAAGCTCTGTTCCTAATGATGTTAAGCGATTTTTAGAGCCCATATAAACGCCTCCCATATATGTGGCACTATAATGCCATTGTCCTGTTATAGTGGCGATTAATGACAGTGCTCCGGAAGAAAGTGCCGGTGCAATATAAGGTTTAAAGCCTATTTTTCTAAGTTCTAAATTTGCAGTGCAGGTTTTTTCTGTTAGGTCCATGGATAGTTTTTCGTTATAATTTTTAATACTATTCGCTACTACTAAATCTGCTCCATGGGGTCCAAAAACTCTTCCCTCATTAAGAAAATGTTTTGTAGTATCTGATTTATTTGCATAATACATTGCTCTTGCATTCATAACGCCTAGGCCATAACCTCTAACTTGTTCTGGATATAAACCCTTATAGTTAAAGTTTCCGCTACTATCTTGATTGCTAGATATATAAACTGATTTACATAAAAGGTCTACTGGATCTGAGACTACTGCAAAAATACCTCTATATTTTGCTTCCCTTGCCATTTTGCCGTAGATATTAATTATTTTTGAATTCTCTTCTAATTGAACCATTCTAACATCCACATTTTCTTCGCCGATAGCTGGAACTCTAGCTGTTACACAAAAGGCAAAGAGATCGCAATCAAAGACCTCTTCTTCCTTTAGAATTTTAACAGGGGGGAGATTAACACCAATATTATTTATTTGATTGACTTCAAATTCCCATCGCTTTAATTTATTAATATCTCTATCATAGATACCTATTTCCTTAATATTCTCTTCACCTAAAAGCCTGAGCCCCATTAACAGGGTGCTTCCAACATCACCTATTCCAACAATATTAATTCGCCATTTTGATGGATATCTTTGGGTTAATACCTGTTGCCAATCAGTATAGGATGTATTAATAGCTATTACTTGAGATAGTTGTATTTTTTCTAATAACCATTGAGGAAGATCATAGGATTTATTAGTATTTAAGCATAGTAGATTTAATCCTTCTAAATCAGTATAAATTAAGGATGGATGGGTGAGAGCAAAGCTTCTCCTGCTTTTTTGTGGATCTAATTTTTTTAAAAAATATATTACATCATTATCTCTAGAGGCTTCTTGCTCTGTGATTGCAGATAAACCTTCATGGTTATGCAATGAAAATAATGTGTTACCATTTAATTTATAAAAATACATTTTATTTTCTCCTTTCATCCCCTGTAATAATACTATGTTCTAGCTTTCTTAAAAGCTCTAAATCATTTCTAATGTAGCTGGAAGGATTAATGCTAAAGTCATAGGACATATTTGCCCCTTCATCTGGGTATCGAGGAAAAATCAATACATCACTTAATAATGATAGGGTTAGCTTTCTTTCATTAATCCTTTGATATTCATCCTCGAGTACTTCTAATATTTCCATAGCATTTATAATACAAACCTCAGAAAGATTATATATTGAACGGTTGGTTACACCCTTAATAAAATGTGGGGAGGTGTAGGGCAATATTAAATTTATTGAAGCAAGTATATTTTTCTTGGGATAAACTCCACGCCAGAGTGTATCCCCTCCAATAAAGGGATAGAGCTGATTTTCATTAAACCATAGCTTCAGCTTTGGAACAAAGTACGCACAATCTACCTTTCGTTTTTGAATATCCATTAATTCTTTACCCCTACCAGATAACAAACCAACAATTATTTTATGAACATTTATATTTTGCTTTTTTAATAATGGATCTATGCCTTTGATTCTATATCCCTTATGCAATAGATCATCTACTAATATAACAGGCTTGTTGAAGGAACCAATCATTTTAACCTGATTTGGTAAGGTAAGATAATAGGGATATTGCTCTATTTTAAAACTCTTCATATCAGGATTAAACATTTTTTCAACATGCAATGACTTGGTTATAGTATTAGGAACTATTGTATGACTTAAAATATTACCAAAGGGAACACACATTAATGGTCCTAATTGTCGAGGCTCTGTGGGTGAAGTTGGAACATTATTTTCTAGGCATATTTTTCTTGCGATAATTTCATTAATCATACCGCTGTCAAATGCTAATACTAAATTACCTGGATACAAATCGGTTAATGCCATCTGGAGTCTTGTTCTTGTTTTACGGATCACTTCCATTACTGCTAAATTCGTTTTAAAGGGTTCCTTTATTAATGGCTCTAGGTCTAGATTTAGGGTACAGGGATTAGACATATCAACTGCTAATATGGAGTTTTTATCTTTAGACGAAATATCTATAAACCCTTGAATTTTTATTATATTAATTAATTCTTCATTAGGCTCAACATTAAGTTTATTATGATAAACAGCATATCCATAATCATTTTTTAAGCAATAGGCTAGGGTTTCAGTTATAATAATTTGATACATTCTAGATTTATCTCTATCAAAGTTAATAAAAAATCCGTCTAAACTTATTATTCTTCCCTTATAATTATCACGAATCTCTGAAGTGATTTGAACATCATTAAATTCCTGATAAATCTGATCAGAGGGTATCCAATGTATAATACCATAGGCTAATAGATTATCACTATCTTCAATATCATTAATTAGGACTATTTTTCCTTCGGGTTTTTGTAATATCCTTCTAATGTTGCCATATGCTTTCTTAGAATCTCCATGGAATGTTTGAATAATTCTATTTAATAAATTATTACTTGGATCTGAAATAACATTTACATCAACAGAGATACTTTGTATAACAGACTTATATTGGGGTTCACGACGATATAAGCTATTTTCATGTATATATTTATGAGCCAAGGGATCTATTAAATTTGAAATATCCATATCACTATCTATGTTTTTTCTAATTTGGGATGAACTAATATCCTCATATTGGGGTGGAATATTAAGCTGTATTACATCCCCTTTTATATATTTTAAGGCTTCTTCTAGGTTTGCCTTTTCAGTATTGTTACTATCTCTTCGCTCAAATATTACATGGGGGAATTGATGTATAGAATGTTTTGTAATAGGCGCTTTATAGGCTGAGGCATTTAGTATAACATCACTTCCCACAACAATATAAACCTTATCACTACCTAATTTTTCCTTAAGGGTTTTTAAATCTTCATCATTTGAAATATTAAGGGGAAAATTCTCAGGATACAAATATATATCCATTTCATCTGCGATAGACATATTTATTATTTTTTTTCGTATTAAATGGGGTTGTGTTCGCTTAGACCATGAAAACTCATCAACTGTTAGATAAACCTCAAACCCTTTGTCCCTTATTGATTTACAAATCTCTTTATGACTTAATGTGAAAGGGTCAAAGCTACCGGTAAACAGTGCTAATCGTTCTGGACTCTTTACATTAATCGGTCCATATTTAAAGCTATATTCTGCAATAAATCTATATATATGATTAAGACCCGAGGAATTTGTTAAAAACAATAGTTTGTTTTCCTCTGTATCCACCAGTAAGGTTAGAATTTTTTTACCAATAGCTTGGAAAATAATATGTTTTTCTTCTAGGCTTAACTTTTTACTTCCAAAGACTCTCTTACCCAATACACTGAAGGATATTTGTCTTATTTGTAAGTCATCATGGGCTAATCCATTTAATAAAATACCTAAAAGTTTTTTATTTATTTTATTATGATCTATATCTTTTTCTGAAAAAATTTTTTTATAGTAAGGATAGCTGGTAATGATTATACCAACAGTTCTAATTAGCAAAGATTTTATCTGATTATTACTTTGTTTTATTTTATATACTATATCCTCAATAATCTCGTCTATTTCAAAGGGCTGAAGATGTAATATAACTTGACCTAGATAAGTTGGTATAAATTTTGTGAATTGATAGCTTTCTAGTTCAAGAGCACGAAGTAACTCAACTGCAATATCATTTCTTTGTTCTATGGGTAGGTGGGGTAATAGGGCTATTAAAGCCTTGCCCGCTGAATTTCTTACACTTTCAATGGCACTTACCTTTAATAGATTACAATAGTGCATTGCAGTATATAGTCCATCTTTATTACCCTGATCTAGGAAGTGTTCTAGCTGCATTTTTACTTGGACTTTTTTTGTTAACCAATTGGTTGCAGTTTTTAAATTACTTAAATATATATTTGAATTTTCATTTAAATCCCTTATATATAATTCGGTGTATTTATTAATAATTTCCTCATCCCAGTTTAGATATTTAATTAATTTAAGTTTAAGATAATTCTCTGCTGGGGAGTTTTCTATATATTCATCTGTTAGAAGGCTATTTAAACTTTCAATAAGAAACTCATACTTTTCTATATGTATAAGAAGATGCTGAAATGCCTTTAATGCCGCAACCCTAAGGGAGGGCAAGGTGCTTTTATAATTACCCTCTACATATTTAAAGATATGAGATAAGGATTCCTTATCCTTTTTTAGGGGTATATGCCCTACAATATCTAGTAAGCATATATTAATATAGGTCTTATAGTTGTTATTTTCCTTGTAATATTTAAGTATAATTTCTTTAAAGCCATCATTTTGAATAGAGCTACAATTTTTAAATATAGATGTAATCAATACCTTAGTGCTATATCCAATCCACTTACGATGAAGGGGGATACTTTGGTAGCTGGGATTAATAAAAAGCTCAAGATACTTATCTAAAAGACTTAAGCTATTTACCTTAGGTTTTTGAAGGCAAATTCCTTCAGGGATCTCCTTACGATAATCTTCATCAAACAAGGCAATTAGATTACCCATCAGCTCTGCGCTATGCCTACGAATATCTTCCTCTGGATGGGTTAGTTTTTCATAAAGGAATCTAAGCATTATAATTTTTTGGTTTTGGGTTAAGTATGTAGAGTATTCCTGCAGGATATCAAGGTACTCACGCAGAAATCTAGGATGATTTTCACTGCGAATTATCTCCAATATCTCGCTAAGGGAGGTTTCGTCACGAAATTGATGCATTAGATGTATATTATGATTAATAGCAAGATATTTTAAGTGTTCAGTTATATCATTTTCCCTCATTAAAGAGTAGTATTGGTTTCGCTTTCTAAGTTTAGATATAGATAATTTATTTGGATCAACTTCAACCCCTATATGGCGTATGAAATTCTCAAAGTCCTTTAATTTATTATAAACACGAATATATCGCCTTTGCTTTTTATTATCTACATTGTCTAGTTTGTTTAAAATTACATCAAAGGATTCCTTGAGTGAAAAGAACTTCATTTCTAGTTTGTTCTCGGAATTAAGAAAGTTTTTAACCCTAAAGTCTGAATATATTAATATTAAGGATTCTATAGAAAGATTCTCCAGCTCTAAATCCCATACCGAGTGATTTAGGGCTATATGTCCTATGTAGGTTATATCATGATTTTTAAACCATAAATCAGTATAATAGTAATGTAGATATGCAACTCGATTTCCATCAGATTCCTTACATCCATATTTACCTAGATCATGTCCTGCAGCAGCGCCGGATACTCTTCCTAAATCTATTGGCATACCGGCATTATAAAGCTGTTTTCCTAAAAAAAGTGCTAAATGATGCACTCCTGATATATGATCTAATGTATTATATCCCATCACAGCCTGATTAAGCTTCATCATTTCCAATATGTATTCATCATGAAATAATTTCTTGAATTGATAGTATTCACTGGATACTTTATAATGTTTACTTTCTTCTTCTGATAAAAATTTTATTGGATAGATGCTAGACATTGAGTTATCATTAAAATGATCGAGGGTTTTGGAAATCGCTCTAAAAACCTGCAGATAAAATAAGGATGCTCCTTTCCATTCATTATTTAAGTTAATTACAACAGAATTGGGAAAGGAGTAACTAAGGGCATATTGATATATATAGTAAAGGGGATTAGGGGGAGATGATTCACCCCATAATTTATCTAGAGTAGGTTTACATAGATTATATACAGCCTTACAGCTAAATTCATTATTATTTATAATATTTTCAATTTCTTTTAAAAACTCAGGATTTCTAATTTCCTTTACTATAAATTCCGTAGTTAGTCCGGATAAATTTAAAAAATTTGGTTGTAGAAGTTCTTCTGAAATAAGATGATATAATTGTTGAGGTTTAATCATTTTAAATCTCCCCTTAATTTCTAAGATATATACATTATATCCTGTGGTGGTAACTTTAATAAAAAATTTTTTATTAATGACTAGTTAATAAATTTAATACATTTAATACTATGACTTTTTTTTATGGTAATTAGTATAGAAGTTATTATATGATTCTAGCATTTTCTTTAAAAGGTTAGGGGTATCTAATCCATAGGGACATCTACTTTTACACTGACCACATTCTATACAATCATTTACAAGATCCATTTTTTTTCTCCATTCATCAGTCATAAAGGGTTCATAAGAAGAACGATCTAATAGATAGGATATCCTAGCAGCTGTAGGAATTGGAATACCTACTGGGCATGGCATACAATAACCACAGCTTCGGCAAAAGCTACCAGCTAACTCCCTGCGATCCTTTTCAATAATCTCTAACATCTCAGTATCTAATTTAGGAGGATTAGCTTCAAGAGAAATAAATTCATCTAACTCCCATTCCCTTTGTATACCCCAAATAGGAACTAAATTTTCATATTGTCGTAAAAAAGTGAAGGTGGAGGAAGCATTTGTTATAAGACCTCCTGATAATCCCTTCATAGCAATAAGACCAATATCATGATCCTTACATAGCGGAATTAATTCTAAATCCTTTTGGGATGATATAGAGCATAATGGGAATTGTACTGTATCATAAAGTCCTGAAGTAACAGCATCTTTTGTTAGTTTTAATTGATGATTAGTAATTCCGATATAACGAGCCTTTCCCATTCGTTTAGCCTTTAGTGCCGCTTCATAAAGACCGCTTTCATGTCCTTCTACTGGTAAAAAGGGTGGGTTATGTAATTGTAATATATCCACATAATCTGTTTTAAGGTTTTTAAGACTTGTTTCTAGATGTTCTAATAATTCTTCTCCACTTTTAGCATGACTCTTAGTTGAAATGATAATATTTTCCCTAACATCAGATAGTGCATATCCTATTTTTTCTTCACTATCACTATACATACGAGCTGTATCAAAATAATTAATTCCATTATTGTAAGCTTTTCTTAGTAAATATTTAGCAGCTTCAAAGGAAATTCGTTGTATAGGTAATGCTCCAAAACTAGTACGACTTACCATTAGGTTTGTTCTTCCAAGACGTATTTTTTCCATTGATGAAAACTCCCTTCATTATAAATATAAACTAAGTCTATTATAACATGTTATACAACTCACTACATAAACACCTATCTGAACACACTTTGATTTACAACCCCTGTTATTATAATTATAAAAACAGAAGTTTTCTATAATATAAAAATATAAATATGTTAAAATATAGGATAAGCAAAGCATAGAAGGAGGTTACTTGGGTGAGATTAGAATTACCATTTTTTCAGAGAGATTCTATTACTCTTGCACAGGAGCTATTGGGCAAGTTATTGGTTAGGGAAATTGATGGGGTAAAGATTGTTACAAAGATTGTTGAAACAGAAGCATATATGGGTGCCGAGGATAAGGCAGCCCATTCTTATAATAACCGCAGAACACCAAGAACTGAAGTTATGTTTGGCAGGGCAGGTATTGCATATGTATATATTATATATGGTATGTATTATTGTCTAAATATAGTTGCAGCGAAAGAAGGCATTCCCCAGGCAGTGTTAATAAGAGGGGTTGAGCCTATAGAAGGTTTAGATATCCTAAGGAAAAACAGGATTATTAAAAGTAAAAAAATTCAGGATCTTACCAATGGACCTGGCAAGCTATGCCAAGCTTTAAATATTGATAAAACTTTAAATGGCAGTGATTTAATTTTAGATAATAAGCTTTATATTATAGACAATAAAGAAAAGCATGAAACAATTTCAGCAAAAAGGATAAACATCGACTATGCAGGGGAGTATAAAGATAAGCTTTGGAGGTTTTATATAAAGGATAACATTTACATATCAAAAAAATAAAGTTGATATTAAGTACTATATCGAATTCAAAGTCTCTAGGAAAATACTAGAGGCTTATTTTTGTTTCCATATAAATGTATAGATAAACTCAACTTCCATATAATATTTGTATTATAAATTTATTGGGAATTGCATAAATAAAACTTTTATCAAACACAAGATATAGAACACTGTGTTTGATAAAATCAAGTATTCAATTTCTACTAATAAAATAAATAGGAGTGATTAAAATTAAAGCAGTGATTATGGCAGGGGGAGAGGGTACCAGACTTAGACCTTTAACCTGCGCGCTTCCAAAACCAATGGTACCTATTTTAAATAAACCAATAATGGAGTATATCATAAAGCTTTTAAAAAGAAACAATATTGAAGATATAGCTGTTACCATGGCTTATCTGCCAGATACCATAATGGATTATTTTGATGACGGATCTAAATGGGGGGTTAAAATTAATTATTTTATAGAAGATACTCCTCTAGGTACAGGTGGCAGTGTTAAAAATGCCCAAGAATTTTTAGATGATACCTTTATTGTAATTAGTGGGGATGCATTAACTGATATACATATAAATGAGTCCATAAATTTTCATAGAGAAAAAAAATCAAAAGCTACCCTAATACTAAAAAAGGAAGAAAACCCATTAGAATATGGAGTCATTGTAACAGATCAAAGGGGTAAGATCATTAGATTTTTAGAGAAACCAAGCTGGGGAGAGGTTTTTAGTGACACTATAAATACTGGAATATATATTTTAGAGCCTGAGGTAATGGATTATTACAAAAAAGGGGATAAGTTTGATTTTAGTAAGGACTTGTTTCCTAAGCTTTTAAGGGATGATATACCTATATATGGTTATGTAAGTGAAGATTATTGGTGTGATATAGGTGATATAGAAACATATACAAAATCTCAATTTGATGTATTGCAAGGATTAGTAAAGATAGATGAACTACAAGACGAGTATGAAGAAATTCAAAAAGGAGTATGGTTAGAAAGGGGCACTAGATATGGTGAAGGAGTAGAATTTCGCCCTCCTGTGCTTATTGGTAAGAATAGTTACATAAGAAATAAAGCTGTTATTGGTCCCTATTGTGTTATAGGTAGAAATTGTAAAATAGGAAAGGAAACCAGTATAAAAAATTCTATTATATGGAATAATAGTTATTTGGGCAATAGGGTACAATGCAGGGGCAGTATTATATGCGATGATGTAGCCATAGAAGACAGAGTAAATCTATACCAACAATCGGTAGTCGGGAATGGTGCAAGAATAGACTTCGGCGCTACTATAAACCCTAGTATTAAAATTTGGCCCTTCAAGAATGTTGAAGAAAATACAATTGTAAACCAACATCTTATATGGGGAAGCAATGCTAAAAAAATATTATTTGGTCATAGAGATATTTCAGGGTTATTAAATATTGATATTACTCCTGAATTTGCATCTAAGATTGGGTCGGCACTTGCATCTACCTTGTTAGATAATAATGGGCAATTAATAGTTACATCAGATCTAAATAAAGGTAGCCAAATGGTTAAACAAGCTATAACTACGGGTGCGCTTTCAACGGGAAGAGGGGTAATTGATATAGGAACAGGTCCCCTTCCACTACATCGTTATGCTATAGGTTATTTTAAGGCACAGGGAGGAGTATATATAAGTGCAGAAACAGAAGATCCTAATAATATTCATATTGAAATAATGAATAAAACATCCGCTAATATAAAACGACCTATAGAAAGAAAAATAGAAAATGTTTTTAATAGAGGAGATTTTGAAAGGGTTAACAATGAACAAATGTCTAGGGTCTTGCATCAACAGGGATTTTCATCTGCATATATTATCAAAGGTATTTCTTTAATTGAAAATATAGAAGAGTTAAAGCAAAAAAATCCTAGCGTAGTAATTTCATCTCCTTCTGAAAGCATATTATATCTGGCTTCAGCGATATTAGAAACCGCTGGGTGTAGGGTATTTAAAATAAAAACATCTAATAATCCAGAGGAATATTTGTCCCTTATAGAGCACCAGATGAATATTAATAATTCGGAAATGGGTGTGTTTATACATGAAAAGGGTGATAGTCTTATTCTTTTCGATAGGGATGGACAAAAAATCCAACAGGAGGATTATGAATTATTTGCTGATCTTTTAATTTTAAAGAAGGGTGTAAGCCAAGACTTAGTAGTACCTTATACCTTTCCGGAGGTATTAGAGGATATAGCTGAAAAATACAATAGAAAGGTTATTCGAACTAAATCATCTCCTTCCCATGTAATGAATGAGATGTTATCAGGTGAAGGGAATGATGATGGTAAGGTTTTATCCTATGTACTACATTATGATGCAATATGGGCAACATCTATAATCATAGACTATTTAGCTAAAGAGAATGTTTCCCTTGGGGAATTAAGAAGTGAAATACCAAAGTACTATTATAAAAAAGGCAATATTCAGTGTAATTGGAAGGACAAGGGAAGGGTAATTAAGGAAGTTATTTCAGAGAATGAAAAGGAAAATTTAGAATTATTTGAAGGAGTAAAATTTAAAAGTAAAAAAGGCTGGGCAATTATACTCCCTGATAGTGAAAAACCCCTATTTAACATCTATGTACAAGGTACTTCAGAAGAATATGCTGAGGAGCTTTCAACTTTTTTTACAGATAAAATTAAGAGGTTAATTAATGGTGAAAAATAGATATAGAAAGGTTGATGGATATGATTGAAATAAATGATGTACTACTAAGTCCAGAACAATTACAACAACACGGAATACGAGTTGCAGAAAATCATAGACTATCGCCCAGAGAAAAAACAGCTGTTTCCTTAAAGGGTAGACTGAGGAAAAATTATAATGAAATATTTAATGTATACAAGAATTTGAACCAGGATATAAAGGAAGATATATATCTAACTCCAGCATGCGAATGGTTGTTGGATAATTTTTATATTGTTGAAAGTCAAGTAAAGAATATTTATCAAAATTTAAACAGAGAAAGATTTCAAAAATTAAGGGTCTTAGATAATGAAAGCCTAAAGGGTATGCTAAGGGTCTATGCTCTTTCTCTAGAAATGGTTTCCCATAGCGATGGCAGGATTGACGAGAAGCTTATGGTAGGGTTTTTAAAGGCATATCAGACTAGGAAGGCCCTATCTATTGCTGAATTATGGGCGTTACCCTTAATGCTGACTATGGCTTTAATAGAGAATATAAATAATATATCTAAGAAAATTGAAAATGCTCAAATTCAGCTTAGAACCATAAAAAAATGGGAGGGGCTGGAAGAGGAACAATTATTAGCTGCCATTAAAAAGTATTTAGAAACCTTAGAGGGGATACATCCTATACTTGCAGAATATCTAGTTAAAATTCTTAGAAAAAACGATTTACATAATGAAGAAATTCATGGTTATCTCAGGGATAAATTAGAAAAGAGGGAGGAAAATTTAGAGGATATATTACAACAATCCTATCATCAACAAGCCAGTAGAAAAATTTCTATTGGTAACTCTATTACCAGCCTTCATATTATAGCTAATCTTGACTGGAATGACATAGTGGAAGAACTCTCAGTAGTGGATAGAGTTTTAAGAAAAGATCCTTCAGGAGTTTATAAAAAAATGGATTTCGAGTCTAGGGATTACTATAGATATATTATAGAGAGTATAGCTAAGGAATGTAAGGTTGCTGAAGGTTATGTTGCGAAAAAGGCTATAGAATGTGCCCAGAAGGCTGCTGAAAAGGATGAACTTTTGAAAAGACAGCATGTGGGTTTTTATATAATAGATAATGGGAGAAAACAACTATTTAGTTCCCTTGGCAAGGATAATAAGGAACAGAAAAAGAAAGCATTATCTGTTTATACTATACCTATTACTATATTTATAGTTATTGTCGCTGTTCTTTTAAGTTTATATGCTTATTTTCAATATATTGCAGTTAATGAAGATATTATAAATGGAATTACCTTAAGCATCTTTGTATTTTTAGTATCTATAATACCCCTTAGTGATATTAGTATAGGCTTTTATAATTGGTTTCATATAAGAAGTGCTAAACCAAGATTTATACCAAAACTAACCCTTCCAGAAGGTATAGGAGAAGAAAATGCTACTCTTATTGTTATGCCTACACTTCTTAGTGATCCAGATTGTGTTGAGGATATTGTGAAACAATTAGAGGTTCATTATCTTTCAAATAGGGATGATAATTTTTACTTTGCTATAGCAGGGGATTTTACAGATGCAGAGGATGAACATTTACCACAGGATGAGGACATTATAGTAAGGGCAAAAAGGACAATAGAACATCTTAATAAAAAATATGATAACAATCCATTTTTGTTTTTTCATAGACATAGGACATATTCAAAAACTCAAAGTAGGTGGATGGGTTGGGAAAGAAAGAGAGGAGCGCTAATTGAGTTAAATGAATTATTAAGGGGAAAGAAAGATACCTCCTATACTTATTTTGCAGGAGATCTAGACAGCCTACCTACCATTAAGTATATTATTACATTAGACAGAGATACTCGTTTACCCATTGAAGAAGGCAAGAAACTAGTGGGAGCTATAGCTCACCCCTTACATGAACCTATAGTTAATGATGATAAAAATGTGGTGGTTGATGGTTATGGACTTATCCAACCAAGAATCAGTTTAGATATAGAGTGCGTTAATAGAACTGCTTTTTCTCGAATTTTCGCAGGTCAAGGGGGAATTGATCCCTACACAACAGCGGTTTCTGATGTTTATCAGGATTTATTTGGTGAGGGCATTTTCACAGGTAAAGGTATTTATCATGTAGATACATTTCAAAAATGTTTGGGCAATAGTTTACCTAGAAATACTATTTTAAGTCATGATCTATTAGAGGGTAGTTATATACGAACTGGTTTAGCCAGTGATATTCAATTAATAGATGGTTACCCCTCTAATTATAATTCTTATATGGCAAGACTCCATCGTTGGGTAAGAGGAGATTGGCAGTTATTACCTTGGCTATCCAATAAAGTAAGAAATATTAATGATGAAAGAGTCACTAATCCCATTAATAATCTGTCTAAATGGAAGATACTAGATAACCTAAGAAGAAGTCTAGTATCCACCTTTAACATGATTTTTATAATATTAGCTGTGTTATTTTTCCCTGGAAATATTTTTGTATGGCTAGCCTTACCATTGGTATCAATATTTTTTCCGACGGTATTAGGTTTTTTAAACTATATAACTAAAAAACACAAAAGAGAAGCTAAAGAAAGGTTTAATGGAAACATGGTCTTTGGCTTAAAGGCATCTTTATATCAAGGATTATTATCCTATGTATTTTTGGCTCATCACAGCTTTGTAATGTTAGATGCCATAATTCGTACTCTATATAGAATAAATATTTCTAAAAAAAATATGTTGGAATGGAAAACCGCAGCTGATGTTGAAAAGAATATTACCAATGATGCTATTGGATATATTAAGAGAATGAAATGGGCGATAATAATATCCCTTATTTTTATTATGATTGCTCTATGGACAGCCCCTTTACGGCTGGTTTTTGCAATGATAGTGTCTTTGCCTTGGATTTTTTCACCTTGGATTGCAATAAGAATTAGTCAAGAAGAAAAAGAAACAGAGGAAGTATTAAGGAAGGAAGACAGTTTAATATTAAGTCGATTATGTAGAAAAATATGGGCATTTTATGAGGATTTTGCAGTGGAGGATGATAATTTTCTGCCCCCAGATAATTATCAAGTAAAACCATCAAACGGTATTGCCCATCGTACTTCTCCTACTAATATAGGCTTTTTATTAATGGCAATATTATCAGCTCGGGATTTTGGATATATTACAACACTAGAGATGATAAAAAAAGTCAAGGAGACACTTTCCACGATTAAAAGAATGGAGACATGGAATGGGCATCTGTATAATTGGTATGACACCCAAAGCTTAAAGGTTTTAACTCCTCCATATATATCCACAGTTGACAGTGGTAATTTTATAGCATATTTAATGACTTTAAAAATAGGTCTAAAGGAATATTTAAAGAAAAATCTTATTAGCATAGAACATGTAGATGGTTTAGAACAGACCCTTCAATTAAGTAAGCTTAAGGATTTTCGTATAATAAAAGCTATTCATAGTGAAAATGAAAGTGATAATCTTTCATTGCAGGAATGGGTAGAATTATTAGATCTTATAGAAAAAGCAGAATGTGAGGATACATATTGGTACCATAAGTTCTGCAAGACGATAAAAAATCATAGGGATTTACTGCAAAATTTTTTTCCAGATGTGATTATTCAACAATCTGAATTATTAAAGAAGTTAGAGGAATTTAAAAAACCCCTGGAGTATATCCAAAGAAATAATAGTTTAGAGGACTTAGAGGAAATATATATAGATCTTAAGGAAAAATTAGAAAACATATACCAACAAAAAGAAGTTATCCTGGATTTTGATATCCAAGAAACCATTATAGATTTAGAAAGATGCTTAAGTAATATAGATGACACAAAAATAAGTATATATAGTTGTATAGAGGATATTGAAAATATAATTAATGATACTGATTTTAGTCAATTATATAGTCAAAAAAGACAACTTTTTTCTATTGGCTACAATGCCCAAGAAGAAAAGCTAACAGATTCCTACTATGATTTATTAGCTTCTGAGGCAAGGGTAATAAGCTATCTAGCAATTGCTCAAGGGAAAGTACCTAAAAAGCATTGGTTTAAACTAAGCAGGGCATTAACTAAGGTTAACGGATTCCAATCCTTAGTATCCTGGACAGGTACTATGTTTGAATATTTAATGCCACCTCTTATAATGAAGTATTATGACAATACACTTTTGTCTGAAACCTATAAAACGGCAGTGGCAGCTCAAATCAAATATGGTAAAGAAAGAAAAGTTCCCTGGGGTACTTCAGAATCTGGATATTTTGCCTTTGATTTAACCCTTAACTATCAATATAAAGCATTTGGCGTTCCTGAGCTTGGATTAAAAAGGGGATTAAAAACAGATATGGTGGTTTCTCCCTATTCTAGTCTATTAGCTTTGCCTATAGCACCAGTAGAAGCAATGAACAATATTTATAACCTTATTGGTTCTGGACTTGAAGGGCAATATGGTTTATATGAGGCTGTGGATTATACTTTAAAACGCCTACCTGAGGGAAATTCAAAGATGATTATTAAGAGCTTTATGGCACATCATCAGGGTATGAGTATTATGGTACTGAACAATATGTTAAATGGTAATATCATGGAAAAGAGATTTCATAGTCATCCTGTAATAAAGGCTGGGGAAAGTTTATTGCAAGAAAAGGTACCCCTAGGAATAATAACCACTAAGGATTATAAAGAAGAAATTCAACCAATGGATAGAGAGGAAAGAAAGACTAAGGATGTAGATATAGAAAGAGTATTCGAATTGGTGCCAGGGGAAATGCCTCACTATCATATTCTTACAAATGGTTTTTATAGGATGATGATTAATACCCAAGGCTCTGGATTTAGTATTGCTGGAGATATGCAGGTAACTAGATGGAGAAAGGATATTGGTAATTATGGTAACTTTATATTTATACGAAATTTAGAAAATAATGAAATATGGAGCGCTACACATAATCCCGTATGTAAGGAAGCGAATGAATATAAGGCAGTATTTTCAGAAGATAAGGTAGAATTTATCCGCAAGGATGGAAATATAGAGAGTCATACAGAAATAGCAATTGCTCCTGAACATCCTGTGGAAATTAGGAAACTTACAATTACTAATCATGACACTAATGAATTAGAATTGGAGGTTACTAGCTATGCAGAACTAGTTTTGGCTCCTCAATCAGCGGATGTGGCACACCCAGCATTCAATAATCTCTTTGTAAGAACAGAAAGAATGCAAGATATAGACGGCATTATAGCCTCTAGGCGACCAAGGGGAGAAATTAAAAAAACAAATTGGTCCTTCCATACTATTAATATTGATGGTCAGAGAATAGGGAGCCTGCAATATGAAACAGCAAGAAATAAATTTATTGGAAGGGCAAGAGAGTTACCTAATGCAGAAAGACTTTATTTACCCCTTGAGGATAGTCTTGGGGCTGTATTGGATCCAATAATAAGTTTAAGATCAAAGGTTAAAGTACCGGCACAAAGCAGTATAATAATAACCTTTGTAACAGGTATTGCAAAGGATAGGGAACAGGCAAAACTCCTAGGAGTAAAATTTAATGATGCACTCTCAATAAAGCAGGCATTTCAATTATCTAAAATAAGAAATCAGATTCAATTGCAAAATTTAGATATGAGCAGAATAGAAATTACTCTATATCAAGATATGATGACTCACATAATAATGCTAAGTCCTCTAAGAAGGGAGAGTTCTGAACTTCTGAAACAGAATAATCAAGGACAAAGTAAGCTGTGGTCCTATGGTATTTCTGGTGATATTCCTATTGTATTAGTCAGTGTTTCTGCAGTACATGAAATGGATGTTGTAGAACAGGCTATAAAAGCTCATAAATACTGGAAAACTAAGGGGCTAAATGTTGATTTGATTTTACTTAACGAGGATGAAAGCAGTTATTATCAACCTATGGAAGAGCTACTAAAGGAAAAAATATTTAACTTGGGTAGTGGACATTTAATTAATAATTATGCTGGAGTTTTTATATTAAATGCATATATACTTCCTAGGGAAGATTATATTTTATTATATAGTTCAGCTAGATTTATATTAAAGGGGAATGAAGGTAATATTAGTAATCAACTAAAAATAGATATAAAGGATGAAGCACTTCCACCATTAAAGAAATTTAGAGCGCCAATTACAAGTTACTCTGTATTAGAGGAAGAAAAGATGGAGTTATTTTTCTATAATGGTTATGGAGGCTTTATAAGGGACGGAAGCGAGTATGTAATTGAATTAAAAAACAATCTACAAACTCCTACTCCTTGGATTAATGTAATCTCTAATCCGGATTTTGGTTTTCAAGTATCTGAAAATGGATCTGGGTTTACCTGGGCAGAGAATAGCAGAGAGAACAAGATTACACCTTGGTCCAATGATGCTACAACAGATCCTTCATCAGAGGCGATTTTCATAAGAGATGAGGAGGATGGAAGTCTTTGGACACCTACGGCACTTCCTATAAGGGAGCAGGAGAAATATACCATACATCATGGCTGGGGTTATTCGGTGTTTCATCATGATAGTCATGGTATATATCAAAAATTAAACATGTATGTTCCACTAGAGGGTTCTATAAAGATTAGCATGTTAAATCTACAAAACCATAGCAATAAGAAAAGGAATCTAGTTCTGACATATTATATAAAACCAGTATTGGGAGTTTCTCCAGAAGACACACTTCCCTTTATTGTTACAGATTGGAACAAAGAGTTGGAAAGTCTTTTGATAAACAATACATATCAAACAGAATTTCCTCAATCCATTGTTAGTCTTTCTTGCTCAGAAGCTGTGAATTCATACACCGGAGATAATGAGGAGTTTATTGGTGATAGTGGTGATTTAAGTAGTCCGACAGCATTAAAAAGAGAGAAGCTATCAAATAGGGTAGGTGCAGGATTTCTTCCCTGTGGAGCTATACAAATAGAAATTTCTCTACAACCTAATGAAGAAAAGGATATAAGCTTTCTTTTAGGCTACAGCAATGACTCAAATAGTTTAGAAAAACTAATAACACAATTTAAAGATATTAAAAATGCGGAAGTTGCATTAGCGGAAACAAAGAATTATTGGAAAAACCTATTGGGGAAAATTAAGGTTAGCACTCCTGATGTTTCTATGGATTATCTTTTAAATGGATGGCTTCTGTATCAATCCATAGCCTGTAGATTATGGGCAAGGTCAGCATTTTATCAATCTGGCGGAGCCTATGGCTTTAGGGATCAATTACAGGATACGATGAATATTTTGCCGGTATTTCCCCAGGCAACCCGGAAACAAATATTAATTAATAGTGCTCACCAGTTTATAGAAGGAGATGTACAGCATTGGTGGCATCCAGGGCCAGATGACAAGGGAATTCGTACCCGTTTCTCTGATGATTTACTTTGGTTACCACTAGCTGTTGCAGAATATATAGAACAAACCCAGGATTATAGTATTTTAGATGAAGAGGTACCTTATCTTGAGGATGATCCCTTAGAAGAAGATCAGGATGAAAGATATGGGGTGCCACGAATCTCAAGTCAGAAGGGTTCAGTATATGAACATTGTATAAAAGCCATTGATAAATCATTGAATTTTGGAGAACATGGATTACCGCTGATGGGATCCGGTGATTGGAATGATGGTATGAGTACAGTGGGCAATAAGGGTAAAGGAGAAAGTGTCTGGGTAGGATGGTTTTTGTATTTAATATTAAATCGTTTTATTCCCCTATGTGAATATAGAGAGGATTTAGAAAGAGCCAAGAATTATAGAGATAATGCAGAATATATATTAAAAAACATTGAGAATAATGCATGGGATGGAAATTGGTATAGAAGAGCTTACTTTGATGACGGTACTCCCTTAGGTTCTATTGAAAATGATGAGTGTATGATTGATTCTCTTGCCCAGTCCTGGTCCATAATTTCAGAGGGAGGAGATAAACAAAGAAGCATCCAAGCAATGAAGTCGGTTGAACAATATTTAGTGAAGAAGGAAGAGGGATTAATTCTACTCTTTACACCTCCCTTTGATGAGGGAGAGTTAAAGCCTGGTTATATAAAGGGCTATGTTCCAGGGGTACGGGAAAATGGAGGTCAATACACCCATGGAGCTACTTGGGTAATAAATGCTTTGGCTATGCTAGGAGAAGGAGACAAGGCAGCAGAATATTTTAATCTGATAAATCCTATTAATCATACCCGTACACAAATAGAATGTGCCACCTATAGAGTAGAGCCCTATGTAATGGCTGCGGATGTATATGCTGTTTCACCCCATGTTGGGAGAGGTGGTTGGACATGGTATACAGGAGCAGCAGGTTGGATGTATACAGTCGGTGTTAAGTATATTTTAGGCATACAGCGTCAAGGAGATAAGCTTTTGATTAATCCATGTATTCCAAAGGATTGGAAGGAATATGAAATTAGCTATAGACATAATGATAGTCAATATATTATTAAGGTAATAAACCCCTATGGAGTAAATAGGGGAGTAAGTGAAATAAAAATAGATGGGAAGATTATAGAAGAAAATTATATTCCACTAAAGGAGGATAAAGAACAATATTTTGTTGAAGTGTTTTTAGGGGAAAAAGAGAACCCAACTTAATGCACATTATAAAAATGATGCGTCGTATTGGATATATATTTATAAATAAAATTACACAATCCTCCAGTGGCATTGATGGATAATACCAGCAATTCATTTCAATGTAAATTCTAAAGTATTTGTAAAATTTTCTTTAGATCTACATTAGTATTTTAAATAGCTATTGTAATGTTATGATGTAAGGATCTCAACCAATTTGCAATTGGTTTCGTTGAAAGAGAAATTGTTAAGCAATTTCATTTCACACTCGCTTCGCTCAAACAATCCAAGCTTCTTAACGAATTTACATCTTCATTCATTGGGTATTATAACCATCAGCTGCCAAGTCGTCTCTTTGTAAGTTTATTTATATGTATTAGCAGAAAGCTGATACTTAAATATCAGCTTTTTGTTTTGATTATGACCTATTTACCTTATCTATGGAAAGTATTTTTACTGGACAGTTCTCTACACAGGTTGAACATTGAATACATACATCATTATCAAATTGATTGTTTTTGTTGAACTCCTTGTAGGGAGATAATTGCATAGGACATACCTTTGAGCATTTACCACAGGAGTGACAAAGTGCTGTATCTGTAATGGAAACCTTCTGATCGGTTTTCCTATTAATTTTTAGCAATTTTCCTAATTTATAGGATAATGTTTGTAGAGTTCCCATGGGACAAAAATTACACCAGGTTCTAGAATTTATAAAAAAGGAAAACAAAACACCTACAATTAGAACCATTAGATAGGTAGTAACAAAAATAAAACCTAATTTATCCCAAAAGACTGCTTGATTGTAGTAGGCTGTAGCAGAGATTATTTTTCTTGTTATTGAGAATGCAAAAAAGCCAAAGGCTGCTACTTTTAGACCAGTGCTTTGAAAAAATTTAGGGAATTTAGCATTAGAACTTATTTTTAATAAAACATGGTCAAATAAACTACCGTGGGGGCAAATATTCCCACACCAATATCTTCCCTTTAAAATACCTGTGATGAAAAGTCCAAGGATAACCCCGAATACCAATAGACCTAATTTAGGATACCAAAGACCTCCTATTGCAACAATCAATGTAAAAATCCATGCGTACTTTCTAAGGGGTGTGAAGATACGATTTGTTTTAATAAAATAATTATTATTCATAATTTTATGTCCCTCCCAGTTGAATATTAAGGAATATACCATATACCCCTATACAGAATACTAATTATAAATGATTTTTCTCTTTGTGTCAAAGTAATATATTACAAATTAAACCGTAGGAACTATCCCCACGGTTTAGTCCCCACGGTTTAGGTAGGGGCAAACGACTCTGTTTGCCCGGGTTTTATGCGCTTTTTTCAAAAATATGTCTTACGGTTATATAATGGTACTTGTCCTTTTATATAACATCTTTGTATGGGGTATATTATCCTCTATAAATTCTTCTCCAAAGGCAGAAAAGCCTAATCGTTCATAAAAGGGAATGGCATAGGTTTGAGCATGAATTAAAATATCAGGATAATCTTGTTGCTCCAATCTTTTAATACATTCCTTCATTATAGTAGCACCATATCCTTTTCCCCGCTGTTCCTTTAAAACAGCTACTCTGCCAATGGTTGCTTGACCATTTTTATTTTCAAAAATTCTTGCTGTTGCTATAGGATTTTCATTATTATCAAAAAGTATAGCATGCTCTGATATTTTATCTATAACATCAAACTCCCATTCTGGAGGACAGTTTTGCTCTTCTACAAAAACCTTTGTCCTAATATAATAGGCATCAGACAGATCATCAGGAAAAGTAATCCATTTAATATATAAATTTTGCATCTTTATTCTCCTTTAAATATCTAGTATACTAGGATTATATCTAAAAAAAAAGCATACATCAACCATATAAATTTAGCTTTCCCAAAAACACAATATATGGTATTATAATATAAGAATATACATATATGATGTATTTTTTATTTTTTTTACCCTATAATTTATTATTTACTTGCCGATAATATATAGGACGAAACAAAAAGGAGGAACAGGCTTGAATGAATTATTAGTAAGAAAGTTTACAAAGGAATTAGAGAGTAACAGTGAAAAAACAGTTTATGATCTATTTGAGTGGAAGAATGTAGATGTATTTATGAAGAATTGGAAAACAGGCAAGGTAATATTAGACATGAAGGATTTAGAATTTCCAGTGCAATATAGTCAAAATGCCTGTAATATTATTGCTAGTAAGTATTTTAGAAAAGCAGGAGTACCCAATGAAGTAGGCCATGAAAGAAGTATGAAGGAAATAGTGGACAGGCTTGTTGGATTTTGGGCAGACGCGCTTATGGAAGAAGGTTTAATTGACAATAAAGAGCAATGGCAAATTTTTTATGATGAACTTACATATGCATTTTTAAGTCAGATGTGGGCACCTAATTCTCCTCAATGGTTTAATACAGGATTAAAAAGAAACTATGATATTTCTGGTACTCCCGATGGGCATTATTATTATGATGAAAATTCGGGTGAGGTTGTTGAAAGCGGGGATAGATATACCCGTACTCAGGCTTCAGCCTGTTTTATAGTATCAATTGCTGACCAACTTATGGGCAAGCATTCTATTTCTGAACAATATGTGACCGAAACAAAGCTGTTTAAGGGTGGTTCCGGAGTTGGAACAAATTTTTCAGCATTAAGGGGTAAAAATGAATTATTAACCAGTGGGGGATTTTCCTCTGGAATGATGAGTTTTTTACAGGGATTAGATAAAAATGCAGGAGCAATAAAATCCGGTGGGACAACCCGTAGAGCTGCAAAAATGGTAATAGCCAATATCGATCATCCTGAGATTGAAGATTTTATTACCTGGAAGGCGAAGGAAGAACAAAAAGTTCGAGATATGGGTAAGGTGGGATATGATACTTCAATGGAGGGAGAAGCTTACCAAACAGTTGGAGGGCAAAACAGTAATAATTCAGTACGAGTTAATGGAGATTTTATGGAAAAGGTAGCAATGCTCAAGGAAAACCCAGATGCTTATATAGAGCTACAGGGTAGAGTTGATAACAGTGTTAATAAAAGTTTGGGAGTTAGGCATCTATGGAATTTAATTAATAAATCAGCATGGGAATGTGCCGATCCTGGACTACAATTTGATGATAGATTTAATGAATGGCACACCTGTCCTGCTGGTGAGGATGGAGAACTTTGGGCAAAGCATAATAGAATAAATGCTACTAATCCCTGCTCAGAGTATGCCTTTTTAGATGATACAGCTTGTAATCTTGCATCTATAAATGTATATAGATTTTATAATGAAAAAGACAATTTTTTTGATGTGGATTCCTATACCCATTTAATTGGAATTATGCAAATGGCATTAGAAGCTTCTATACATTGGGGACATTTCCCTACAGAGGATATTGCAAGAAAGAGCTACATGTTTAGAACGACAGGAGCTGGACTAGCTAATACTGCGTCACTATTTTTAGCAATGGGTTATCCCTATGATTCGGAGGAAAGCAGAAACTTAAATGCTACTCTTGTAGGGATACTAACAGGTCATTCATATTATGCTTCATCGCTTATGGCAAAAAAGGTAGGAGCATTTCCTAAATATAAAAGTAATAGTGAGCATATGAAAAGAGTAATAAGAAACCATTCTAGAGTAGCAGGAGCTATTAATACATCCTATGAGGAATTAAGTTATCAACCAATAGAGATAAATCATGAATTATTAGATAGAGAGAATTTAAACCATTTAAGCAATTCTTTAAAAGAGGGATGGATCAAGGCTATAGAGTCTGGAGCGAAATTCGGTTATCGTAATGCACAGGTAAGTGTAATAGCTCCAACGGGTACCATTTCCTTTGCAATGGATTGTGGAGCCACCTCTATCGAACCCTATTATAGTCATGTTTTATATAAACAATTAATAGGTGGAGGTACAATGGAAATTGTAAATCCGATATTAGAAATAGCACTAAAGAATTTAAAATATTCTAATGAGGAAATAAAAGATATTATTGATTATATGATGGAAAAAGATAATCAGGGAATGTTAGTTAATACAAGTATAGTTGGAGCTCCACATTTAAAGCCAGAACATATAAAAATATTTGAGACAGCCAATGATATTTCCCCAGAGGGACATGTAATGATGGTTGCTGCGACCACTCCACTAATTAGTGGGTCTATATCTAAAACTGTGAACTTACCTAATGGTTCAAGTCTTGAGGATATTGAAAGAATTAATTTATTAGCTTGGCAAAAGGGAGTTAAGGCAATAGCCATTTACAGAGATGGTTGTAAAGCAAGTCAGCCATTATCATCTGGTTTGAAAATTGATAGGGAATTAAGCTTTGAAGAAATGGACTATGCGGATTTAATAGAATACGCTAAGAATTGCAAAGAAGAGGTTCCCACAAGAAAGAAGCCAGGAGGAATGAGATCCGGCAGAACCCATGCAGCAAAAATAGGAGATATTGAACTATATGTAACCATAGGATTTTATGAAGATGGGGATATTGCAGAGATATTTGTTTCCACTGATAAAGAGGGTACGGTGGTGAAAGGATTGCTAGCTTCATTATCTAAAGCAATATCTAATATGCTGCAATATAATATTCCTCCAAAGGAAATTTCAAGATTACTAAGGGGACAACAATATGAACCATCAGGCTTTGTAGGTCGACATCCCTATATAAAATATGCATCTTCAATATCTGATTTGGTAAGTAAGATGATTGACATTGAATTAGGTGATTTCTCAAGATGTCAAGTAAAGCCAGATAGCTTTCATTTTATAAATAAAAATAACTTTGAAGAAGTATTAGCAACAAAAGAGGCTCCTCAACATTATTCAAAGGATACAGAGGGAGAAAGAATCTATGGTGAAAGCTGTAGTAATTGTGGAAGTAATCACATGGTAAGAAATGGAACTTGTAAGGTGTGTAAGGATTGTGGGTCTACAACTGGATGTAGTTAAATAGTATATGTTATCTTTATAATTATAAATTAAAAAACATGGTAATCTATAGCAATCTATGGTTACCATGTTTTTTTAATTTTTTATTAAAGAAAATAACTGTATAGAACAGAACACATAAATAAGACCAAGTAGATTAATAATAGAATAAATAAAATAAAAGGAAAATTTATAAAAATTGATGTAGGTCAATTATTTTTCCAATAAGGCGTGTTAGAATGAGATTAATTACAAATTAAGAAATAGTAAAAAGGAGAGGGATAGTATGACTGTATTTAATAAAGTAAAAGAAAAGAACCTTGAAAGATTAGATCAATATGTACCCATAGTAGATCGTGTTCATGGTGATAATCATCCAGAATTTCATGATGTGCGTAAATTATTTGATGAAATCAATGTAAAAATAAAAGAAGCAGGATCAGAAAACAAACCAGTATTAGATAATGAATTTAAACAATTACATGAAATCACTGATAATTACACTGTGCCCGATGATGTATGTGAAAGCTATGAAGCAGTATATAATATGCTAGCAGAATTAGATAAAGCATACCACGAGTAAATGGATTATTGATTTCATAAGATAGGAGGTTTAAAGGAGAGATGCAACATCATATTTTAAGCAGAAAAAACCAGATTACATTAATGAGTGGTATATTGATTGCCGTTGGTTTTATGAGCAGATGGACTATGGGCAATATGGTTATATTCCGTTGGGCAATGATTATCGCTTCTCTCTTAGGGGTAAGCCCTATTGCTATTCAAGCATATCAAGCCTTGCGAGTAAAAGTAGTAAGCATTGATGTTTTAGTTACAATCGCCGTTATTGGTGCCTTTTTAATCCAAAACTTTGAAGAGTCTGCAATTGTTACATTTCTATTTTTATTCGGTGCTTATTTAGAACTACGAACATTAAATAAAACACGTTCAGCCATTAAAGAACTAACCGAAATGGCACCAGAGAGTGCCCTGAAGCAAATTGAAAACGGTGAGTTTGAAGAAGTAGAAGTAGACGAAGTAGATGAAGGAGATATCCTGCTTGTTAAAACAGGTGCTAAAGTTCCTGTTGATGGTACAGTTTTAAGTGGTGAGGGACATATTAATGAAGCAAGTATTACAGGAGAACCTGTTCCTGTTGGAAAAGAAAAAGATTCTAAGGTTTTTGCCGGTACAATCTTAGAAAATGGAACCATACAAATTGTCGCTGATCGTGTTGGTGAGGATACAACCTTTGGTAAGATTATAGAACTAGTCGAAGAAGCACAGGACTCAAAATCAGAAGCAGAGCGCTTCATCGACCGATTCTCGAAATACTATACCCCAGCTGTTCTAGTTATAGCCTTTATGGTATGGTTATTTACAAGAAATGTTGAACTGGCTATTACAATTCTTGTTCTAGGTTGTCCTGGAGCATTGGTCATTGGTGTACCAGTATCTAATGTTGCAGGCATTGGTAATGGAGCACGGAATGGTGTACTACTAAAGGGCAGTGAGGTTATTCATGACTTTAGCAGATCGAATACAATGATATTCGATAAAACAGGCACACTAACCATTGGAAACCCAGCAGTTTCAGAAACTAAATATTATGCAGCTAATGCCTCAGAAGTGCTAGGTTATCTTGCAAGTGTTGAGCGTGAATCCGATCATCCTTTAGCAAAGGCTGTTTTACAGGAAATAGGGGATACAACATTTTCGCCAGTTGAAAATACAGAAGTTGTGAAAGGAGGCGGAATTGTAGCCCATGTGGGTGGTCATAGAATAGCTATTGGTAATGTTGCCTTAATGGAAAAGGAAAATGTTTTGCTGGATGAGAAAGCCAAAGCGGATGTAGCGCGTTTAGAAAAAGATGGGAACTCATTAGTACTAACCTCTGTTGATGGTCAGTTAAAGATTATGATGGGGGTTCGTGATCAAATTCGTACAGGTGTTAGAAAAGACCTCCAAAGGTTAAAAGCCCTAGGGGTAAAGAATCTTATTATGCTTTCCGGTGATAACCAAGGAACGGTTGATGTGGTTAGCCGTGAACTAGACCTAACTGAAGCACATGGTAATATGTTACCTGAAGATAAGGCTGAATATGTTAAGAAGTTAAAAGAAGAAGGTCGGATTGTCTCTTTTGTTGGAGATGGTGTTAATGACAGTCCTTCACTAGCACTAGCAGATATTGGCATTGCTATGGGAACTGGTACAGATGTCGCCATTGAAACATCGGATGTTGTATTAATGAACTCAGACTTTGGTCGATTACCCCATGCTGTGGGATTAACAAAAGCCACAAAGAGAAATATGATTCAAAACATAGTCATTGCTATAGGTGTTGTCTTAGTGCTACTTGCCAGCGTACTTTTTAGTGAATGGATGAATATGTCAATCGGTATGTTAGTACACGAAGCAAGTATCTTAGTGGTTATCCTTAACGGTATGAGATTATTACGTTATCACCTAAGATAAATTTAAATTGAGATTTTTAAGTATTAATCCAAAAATAATAAATGGGAGGAGATTTTAATATGAAAACAGCAACAATACAATTAGAAACATTAACTTGTCCATCATGTATGCAAAAAATTGAAGGTGCAGTAAAGGGTTTAGACGGTATTGACCAGGATACAGTTAAAGTATCATTTAACTCAAGTAAAGTAAAACTAAACTTTGACGAAGATAAGATTACAATCGATGATATTGAAAGTACGATTACTAAGGTAGGTTACGAGGTTCAAAAATCTAAGGTGAAGTAGATTGAATACCCCCTAGAAACAAGTCCTCTAAAGTTGACAGAAATGACATTCTGTTGGTTTTAGAGGACTTTCTGTTATTAGATATATTAGTAAAGCACGACTTGTAATAGTTTCTTTATATTTGATTTGGATAGGGCAATGGTTTAATGTAATAATATAGTAGAGGCGAATTCATTCGCCGTTCATAAAAACAATTTTAAAATAGTGAGGTGTAAAAATGAATAAAAATAGAAAATATAGTTTTGAAACTAGAACCATCCATGCAGGGAATAAGGGTAAAAATGCAAATAATGCATTGAATCCACCTATTTTTCAAACTTCTACATTTGTATTTGACGACATTGAGCATGTTGAAAAGGTTATGTCCTTTGAAAGTGATGATTATGTATACACTAGAGGTAATAATCCTACCCTAAGACTATTTGAAGACAGAATGGCAGCATTAGAAGATGGGAAAGGTGCTGTTGCGTTTGCCTCGGGTATGGCAGCCATAAGCTCGGTTTTACTTTCTCTACTTAAACCAGGAGATAATCTTATAGCAAATAAAACTCTATATGGCTCAAGCTATAATATAGTAAATAAAGTACTTCCCCAATATAAGATAAATAGTAAAATGGTAGATTTAAGTGATGTTGATAGACTTCTTGAGGTAATTGATGAAAATACAAAGGTTATTTATTTCGAAACACCAGCAAACCCAAACCTTATGATAATAGATATTAAGAACATTTGCAGGATTGCAAAAAAGAGGGGAGTAAAGGTTGTAGTGGATAATACCTTTGCAACCCCATACTTTCAAAACCCCTTAGTCTTAGGTGCAGATGTAGTGGTACATAGTGCTACAAAATATATATCCGGTCATGGAGATGCTATAGGTGGAGTGGCCATATCTAAAGATGAAGATTATATCCAATCTCTGAAATTTGATTATATGTGTGAGTTCGGTGGGGTTATGAGCCCCTTTAATGCTTGGCTTTTAATAAGAGGGCTTAAAACCCTTAGTGTGAGGATGAAACAGCATGAGGAAAATGCAATGAAGGTAGCAGAATTTTTAAAAAGACATCCAAGGATTAAAAAGGTTTTTTATCCAGGACTTGAGGATTTTAAAGGTCATAAAATTGCAAAGGAACAAATGAGTGGTTTTGGTGCGATGATAAGCTTTGAGGTGGATGGAGATTTAGAGGATGCAAAGAAAGTTGTAAATTCTGTTAAATTAGCACAGCTTGCAGTAAGCTTAGGGGATTGCGAAACCCTTATAGAACTGCCAGCGGCAATGACCCATAGGGGTTATCCTAATGAAGAACTGATTGAGTTTGGGCTCACAGAGAGCATGATAAGAATTTCTATAGGATTGGAAAACTCTAAGGATATTATTGAAGATCTGGATAATGCATTAAAGAGTATTAGCTAATTCTAAGTAAGGTAAAATAAGCCGCGATTATATTTTAAAACTTCTAAGTATGTAGTATTTTATGATTTTATTATTAGGATTTGGGTAAAAATAAAGAAGAATGAAAGATTTTTTTGTTGCGTTCTAAGGAGAGAGAATATGAAAAAAATACTAGATTTAAATAAAACTATATTCGATATTTCCCAAGACAATCCTGATATATTAGAGATAATGAAGGAAATAGGCTTTGAAGATATTAGTAAGCCTGGAATGATTAACACTGCAGGTAGGATAATGACTATATATAAGGGAGCCAGAATGAAAAAAATAGATATTGAACATATCAAAAAGATATTTAAGAATAAGGGTTATGAGATTATAGAATAAGGGAGGAAATATAATGAGCGAGCTTATTAATAACAGGGAGCATCGAAAAAAGGCACTAAAAGAAATGATAATGGAACTGCATGAAGGTAAGGGTTTAGAAGAAGTAAAGCCGAAATTTGAAAAGTTATTTGGGGGAGTATCTGCAAGAGAGATATCTGATATTGAGCAGGAGATAATTATGGAGGGAATGCCAGTACAAGAGGTACAACGCTTATGTAATGTACATGCTGCTGCATTTAAAGGATCTATAGAGGATATACATAGGGATGCTAAGGAAATTCCAGGACATCCAATACATACCTTTATGTTAGAGAATAGAGCACTAGAAAAATTAATACAAGAAAACATAGAACCTCATTTAAAGGAATTCGAGGAAAATCCCAATAGAGAAGAAGCTAATAAATTATTAGAAGATTTAAACTTGCTTTATGACATAGATAAGCACTATAGTCGTAAGGAAAATCTAATCTTTCCCTATCTAGAAAAGTATGGAGTTACAGCTCCACCTAAAGTAATGTGGGGTGTTGATGATGAGATTAGGGATAGGATTAAGGAAGTAAAGGTTCTATTAAAGAAAGAAGATTTAGATAAAGAAGTTATTTCAAATAAGATTCAAGATTTAAACTATGAAATAAATGAAATGATATTTAAAGAGGAAAGCATTCTATTCCCAATGACTATTGATAATCTTACTCAAGATGAGTGGATTATTGTTATGGAAGAGAGTGAAGAAATAGGGTATTGCCTTACTGGTCCTGCAGAAAAGTGGGAGCCAGAAAGATTTACACCTGATGATCAGGAAGTCGAAGAAAGCGCAAAGCAGGATAGTGGATATATAAAATTTGAAACTGGATTTTTGTCTCCAAAGGAGATAAGTGCGATATTTAATAATCTTCCTGTAGATATTACCTTTGTAGATAAGAATGATATTGTAAAATATTTCTCCCAATCAAAGGAAAGAATCTTTGCACGAACAAAATCTGTAATAGGTAGAGAGGTTTCTAATTGTCATCCACCGGCTAGTGTCCATGTGGTAGAAGAAATAGTAAGCGACTTTAAATCAGGGAAAAAAGATAGTGAAGAATTTTGGATACAAATGGGAGAACTTTTCGTATATATACGGTATTTTGCTGTACGAGATGAATATGGAGAATATATGGGAACCTTAGAAGTAACTCAAAATATCCAACCAATACATCAAATAAAAGGTGAAAAAAGATTAATGAAAGATTAATGAATATTAAAATAAAAGGATTTAGCAAATCAGCTAAATCCTTTATCAAATTACAAAACGAATAGTTTTTCTCGTATGTTTTTACCTATATATTCCCAGGTTAAATGAATTACTAAGATTTGAATCGGTAATACAATTATTTCTTTTATAATTCTAGGTACCAATAATACAATATATGCTTTACCTGTCATCATTGCAATCCATAGGGTATTTAAACCTAAATTAATAAATAGTGTTATGATAAATACAGCTAAAAAGATATTTAACCAGGACTTTGGTCTATTGTATAGAAAAATACCATAGGTTAAGCCACCTAAAAATGCACTTAGTGTAAAGCCAGGGAAAAATGCTCCCTTTGGAAAGATCATCATACCTAATACATCAGCAAGAGCAGCAGTGATACCTCCTACTAAAGGTCCAAATAACATTGAGGATAATGATATTGCTATAAAGCCAAATCCGATTCGTACTATAGGGGTTTCAATTGCGAAAAATCGAGTTAAAATTACCTCTATAGCAATTAATATAGCTATAAAAACCAAGGATCGTGTTTTATTCATCCATAAACCTCCTCTCTAAAATTGTTAAAACGACATGCGTCACTTAAAGAGAGTTCCTTTAGTGACAGCGGAATGCGGTAAAGATATCGCAAACTTAATTAAGTTTTTCGTCTAGTGGCAACTTCCCGTCCAACTAGCACTTAACGCATCTAAACCTACTCTGTCATTTATGAAATTATGGATATAATTATATTACCCATTATAAAGACATTTAAAATTTTAATCAATATAATTTAAATATTGACAAAGTTTCTAAAGTATAAGAACATTTAAGAGCTATAATAAATGTAATAATTAAGATTATAATATTTTAAGTATAGGAGAGATATTATGTCAAAGGAAAAAATATTAATTATTGAAGATGAAGAACATATACAGGAACTATTAACCTTTAATCTAAATAAGGAGCAATATATAGTTATAAATTTATTAGATGGAACTAACGCATTAGAAATAATAGCTAAGGAAAAGCCTGATTTAATTATTTTAGATTTAATGTTACCAGGAAAAGACGGTATTGAGATATGTAAAGAAATAAGACAAAATCAAGAGTTAAATTATTTACCAATAATAATGCTTACAGCTAAAAGTGAAGAAATCGATAAGGTACTGGGACTAGAAATAGGAGCTGATGATTATATCACTAAACCTTTTAGTATAAAGGAATTAATCGCAAGGATAAGAGCAAATTTAAGACGTACTACTATAAATAATAATACTGAAAATGATATAGTTATAAAAGTAGGAGATATATTAATTGACAAGAGAGGTTACGAAGTATTTAAAAATGATAAAAAGATTAATTTAACCCTAAAGGAATTTGAATTATTATACCTTTTAGCTACCAATAGAGGTAAGGTGTTAACTAGAGATTATTTATTAGATAAAATCTGGGGATATGAATATTTTGAAGGTACAAGAACTGTAGATGTTCATATTAGGCACTTAAGAAAAAAGCTAGAAGAAGAAACTACATGTTTAATAGATACTATTAGAGGAGTGGGATATAGAATAATTGAATAGAGGATGAATATCATGTATAAAAAAATATTTATTGTTTTTTTAATAGTATTAATAATTGGCATTTCTTTAACAGGTATTCTTTCTATGGAGGTTTCAAAGAGTGTTTATCTTTCTAATATAGAAACAAGATTAAAGGATGATGCCCATTTAGTAGCAGAATATGTATATGGTGAAAATCTGGTCTCGGAAAATATAAGTGTTGATAATATAGAGCTAATCGCAAAAAATACCAATAATAGGATTACAATAATTAATTTAGATGGTAATGTTTTATACGATTCCCATAAAAACATAGATGCAATGGATAACCATAGGACGCGAATTGAAGTAAAAAAGGCATTAATGGGAGAAGAAGATAGTATTATTAGGTACAGTGATACATTAGAAGAAGATATGATGTATTATGCAATTCCAATTATAAAAAACGAAAAGATTATAGGTGCAACTAGATTATCAATTCCATTACATGAATTAAATTTGATTTACAGTAAACTAATTAAAAATATAATAATTGCTTCTATTATTGGGATAATAATATCTTCAATAATAGCTTACATTTACATATACTATGTCACTAAACCCATAAAAGAATTAACTTTACAAGCTAAAGAGCTTGCAAAGGGAAATTTTGAAAATACAATTAAAAATAATAGTAAAGATGAGTTGGGGGAATTAGCCCAATCCTTTAATGAAATGGCAATCAAATTAAAGGTCTCTATTGAAGAATTAAAAATACAAAATACTAAATTTGAAACTGTTTTAGATAGTATGAAAGATGGAATTATTGCTGTTGATTTAAATAAAAACATTATGCTTATGAATCCTTCTGCAAAAGAATTATTCCATATCAAAGAAGAAGAGATTGTAGTAGGAAAAAACATTTTAACATTTATTCGAAATGTAAAATTATATAATGAATTAGAAAACATATCAAATAATAATATGGAAAATTCTATTGAAATCCAAATTGATTATCCAAAGAAAAGAATACTCAAGATTTATTCAAATCCAATAAGATATTTAGCAAAAGATGAAAGGATAAGTGGGGTAGTAATTGTAATAAGAGATTTAACAGAATTGAGAAAATTAGAAAATATTAGAAAGGATTTTGTGGCTAATGTTTCCCATGAACTAAAATCACCAGTTACATCTATCAAAGGTTTTGTTGAAACCCTAAGAAGCGGTGGAGTTGAAGATGAGAATACAAGGGATAAGTTTTTAGAAATAATATATTATGAATCCGAAAGGCTAATACGCCTTGTAGAAGATATATTAATGTTATCTAATTTAGAAAACAGCAAAAGTCCACATAATGTAAAAAAGATTATAATTAAGGAAACTCTGCAAGAGATAGTTCAAATGGTCCAACAATTAGCTGATAAAAAGAATATCAATATAAGTACAAAAATCAGCACAGACCTGCCGCCTATATCTTTTAATATAGATCAATTTAAACAAATGTTGATTAATATTATAGATAATGCTATAAAATACACACCTGAAGATGGAGCGATAGATATTATAGCTAAAAGACAAGAAAATAATATTGTAATAGAGATTAGAGATAATGGGATTGGAATCCCTAAAGAAGATATTCCGCGATTATTTGAAAGATTTTATCGTGTAGATAAAGGGCGTTCAAGAACAGATGGAGGAACAGGCTTAGGCTTAGCGATAGTAAAGCATATCTTACAATCTATGAATGGAAAAATTAGACTAGAAAGTGAATTAGGGAAAGGAACAAGCTTTATACTTTATATTCCAATTAAATAATAGAAAAGAAATTTTCATAATTGCAATTAATAAAGCTAGCACTAGATGTTTATTAAAATATTTAGGTGCTAGCTTTTCTCATTTCTAAATTTATTTAACATAAACTTAACATGTTTATAACCTAGAATCAACCAAAGGAATTACTATTCTTGCTAAACTTATAATTGTAAAATACAAAAAGAAAATAGAAAGGAGTAAAATATGAAAACATTTAGTAAGAAATCTGTAATTATGTTATTAATATTGATTGCTTTAACTGCATTATCATCAGCTTGTTCTACAAATCAAGAGACCACAGAAGAAGGAGGTTTATCTGGTACTATTACATTAGTAGGTTCTACATCGGTAACTCCAGTGGCACAAGAATTAGCTGATGCTTTTACTGAAAAAGAAACTGGAGTAAAAGTAGAAGTTCAAGGGGTTGGTTCATCAGCAGGTATAAAAGCTTCTGTTGACGGTTCAGCAGATATAGGAATGTCTTCAAGGAATTTGAAAGATGAAGAAAAGGAATTAGGTATAGAAGAGCATATAATTGCCTATGATGGAATTGCAATAGTAGTTCATCCCAGTAATGAGGTATCTGATTTAACAGCAAAGCAAATCTCTAAGATTTATAAAGGTGATATTACAAATTGGAGTGAAGTCGGTGGAAAAGATGCTGTTATAGAAGTGATTAGTCGTGAAGAAGGTTCAGGAACAAGGGGAGCCTTTGAAGAATTAATGGGATTAGAAAGTGATGAAGGAACCTTAGTAAAGCAAGATGCAACCATATCAGATGGTAATGGAGCAGTTTATGCTAGTGTAGCCCAAAAGGAAACATCCATCGGATATCTTTCCCTATCTTATCTAGATGAACAAGTAAAAACATTAAAGGCTGATGGAGTAGAGCCCACTGTTGAAAATATTAAAGCAGGAACTTATAAAGTTTCAAGACCATTCTTAATGTTAACAAAGGGTGAAGTAAGCGATGCTACTCAAGCATATTTAGACTTTGTGTTTAGCCCAGAAGGTCAAGAGATTGTTGTAGAAGAAGGAGTAATATCTGTAAACTAATGAAAAAAGTAATTAACAGGTCCTTTTATCAACATAACTAAGAATAGTTTATGTTGATAATACTGTATTTTGGAGGTGATAAAAATTCAACAAATGGAAGAAAAGAAAAAGAACAGTAGAAAATTTGATAATAAATTAAATGCAAAGCCCAATAAATTTTGGACTGGAAACAAATTGGGAAGTATTGGAGCAAAAGCAATAGAAAAACTATTTTTTATAAGTGCAGCTATAGCAGTTTTATGCATTATAATAATTACAATTTTCATTTTTTATAGAGGCACACCAGCGATATTTGAGATTGGACTTAAGGATTTTGTATTTGGTGGGGAATGGAAGCCCTCAGGAAAACTATATGGGATATTACCTATGATTATGGGCTCCATATATTCTACCTTAGGAGCTATTATTATAGGAGTTCCCATAGGGGTTTTTACTGCGATTTTCATAGCAGAAATAGTTCCTAAAAAATTTGTAAGGATTATTCAACCTGCAGTTGCACTTTTAGCAGGAATACCATCAGTAGTTTATGGGTTTTTTGGTTTGGTTGTATTTGTTCCAATAATATATAAACATATTGGAGGAAGTGGAAATAGTTTACTAGCTACAAGTTTAATCTTAGGAATTATGATTTTACCAACCATCATAAGCATATCTGTTTCCTCTATTAATTCAGTTCCAAGGGAATATAAGGAGGGAGCATTAGCATTAGGTGCCTCCCATATAAACACCATTTTTAAAGTGATTTTACCAGCAGCAAAATCTGGTATACTCGCTGGAGTAATTTTAGGAATTGGAAGGGCAGTAGGAGAGACTATGGCTGTTATATTGGTTTCGGGAAATGCTGCAATTATACCTAGTAGTCTAACGGATAAATTAAGAACTATGACAGGTCATATTGCCTTAGAAATGAAATATGCTATGGGATTACAAGAAGATGCTTTGTTTGCTACTGGTGTGATTTTATTTATATTTATTATGATAATCAACCTGATCCTAAACATTATGACCCATAAGGTAGGTGAATAGATTTGAAAGGTAATATTAAAGTAAATGAATATGTATTAAAGGCACTTATTTGGCTATCAGCAATATTTACAATTGGGATATTGCTTTGGATTTTATTATATATAGTGGTAAATGGAATTGGAGTTATTAACTGGGAATTTTTGACTAGTACTCCAAGAGAAGTAGAAAATGCACTATGGCCTATGATTGTAACTACTTTATATTTAGTTGCTTTATCATTAATTATTTCTACACCTATCGGTATTTTCGCAGCAATTTATTTAGTAGAATATGCTAAACCAGGCAAAATTGTACGAATTATAAGGTTTGCAACAGAAAGTTTATCTGGTATTCCATCTATTATTTATGGTTTATTTGGAATGACATTTTTTTATATGGTATTTGGATTATCATTTTCCCTATTATCTGGTGCAATAACCTTAAGTATTATGGTGTTACCTAATATAATTCGTACTACAGAAGAGGCCTTAAGGGCTATACCAAATAGTTACAGAGAAGGAAGTCTAGGCTTAGGAGCTTCAAAACTTAGAACGATATTATATGTTGTTTTACCGAGTGCTCTTCCAGGTATTGTAACAGCTATAATTTTAAATATAGGGAGGATTGTAGGAGAAAGTGCTGCTGTTTATCTAACAGCGGGTATGGTACCAGAAGTTCCAACAAGTATCATGGACTCTGGAAGAACCTTATCTGTTCATATGTATTTATTGGCAAGTGAAATGATTGATTTTGATACCGCATATGCAACAGCTACAGTCTTAGTAATAATGATTTTAGTCATAAATTTAACTGCAAATAAAATTGGATTGTTCTTAAATAGAAAAAGAAATATTTAATCGGAAGGATGTGTATAATGGTTGAAGCAAAAATATCAGTAAAGGATCTCAATCTTTTTTATAGTGATTTTGAAGCATTAAAGAATATAAATATTAATTTTGAGGATAAAAAAATATCTGCATTAATTGGGCCTTCGGGTTGTGGTAAGTCTACTTTTATAAAATCTATAAATAGAATGAATGATTTAATCGATAATGTCAAAATAAATGGGGACGTTTTTATTGATAATGTAAATATATATGAAAATACAGATGTTATTCAATTACGAAAACGCGTTGGAATGGTTTTCCAAAAACCAAATCCATTTCCAATGAGTATATACGATAACATCGCCTATGGACCAAAAGCCCATGGAATTAAGAAGAAATCTAAATTAGATGAAATTGTTGAAAAAAGTCTGCGTGGAGCTGCTATTTGGGATGAAGTAAAGGATCGATTACGAAAAAATGCATTAAGTCTTTCAGGTGGGCAGCAACAAAGGATTTGTATAGCAAGAGTATTAGCAGTTGAGCCCGAGGTATTGTTAATGGACGAACCAACCTCAGCATTAGACCCTGCATCTACCTTAAGAATAGAGGAACTAATGAGGGATTTAAAAAAACACTATACTGTCATAATCGTTACCCATAATATGCAACAAGCTGGAAGAATTTCTGATTATACTTCATTTTTTCTAAATGGAGAAGTTATTGAAACAGGATCTACTGAAGATGTTTTTTATCGCCCTATGGATAAAAGAACCGAAGATTATATAACTGGAAGATTTGGTTAAAAGGAGGAGGATTATATGACAATTCGTATGCATTTTGATGAAGAATTAAAAAAATTACATGGTGATATCTTATTAATGAGTGCAATGGTAGAAGAAATGTTGACAAAATCTATAGTATCTTTAATAGAAAAAGACCCTGAGTTAGCTGAGAAGGTTATAATGTCAGATGAAGAAGTTGATAAAAAAGAAATTGAAATACAAGATTTTTGTATCAAATTAATAGCAAGACAACAGCCTTTGGCTAAGGATTTAAGATTAGTAGCAACAGCTTTAAAAATTATTACAGACTTAGAAAGAATTGCGGACCATGCTGTAGATATAGCTAAAATAACAAAAAGAATCTATAAGGAAACATATATTAAGCCTTTAATTGATATACCTCGAATGGCAGATTTAACTATTATAATGCTAAAGGATTCTATAGATTCTTATGTGAAGGAGGATATTGACCTTGCTCAGGAAATATCATTAAGAGATGATGAAATAGATGCATTATTTAAACAAGTATATATGGAATTATTGTGCTATATGATGGAGGATCCAAAAAAGATTACACAAGCTACACATTTTTTATTTATAGGTAGATATTTAGAGCGTGTAGCAGATCATATAACAAATATATGTGAGGCAATTATCTATTTAGTTACTGGAGAATATAAGGATTTAAATGAATAATTAAAATGCTACAACAATAGCTAGATGCAAATATCTAACTATTGTTGGTGTAGCTTAAGTTTGATATTTACCTTTAAAAGTATATTGATTTATCCCATAATCCATAGTATAATTAATTTTGTCATAACATCATAAATTATGGGGGTATGGCGCAGCTGGGAGCGCGCTTGACTGGCAGTCAAGAGGTCAGGGGTTCGAATCCCCTTATCTCCACCAAACTCTTATGTACCAAGGGTTTCAACACTTTAGCAAAACATAATAAATAAATTCAGACCACTTGACTTTTTGAAGTTTTTTAATGAGTCAAATGGTCTATTTTATTTTCTGAAAATGGCTTGTATCTATCTTAAAAATACAATTTTAGGAGTGATGCAAATGAAAAGAATTATTATGCAAAAGAATATTGTTGATAAAACTATTGAAGAAGGATTTAAGGAATTTTATAGGTTTTGTCAAGTTAAGAATTTATCCCACAGACTTTATTAGGGGACGGTTCTTTTTGTTCAATATATGGTATAATATGGTATAGAGGTTATAATTATATTTGGGGTGGAGGGTTTTTATGCCAAGAAAACCAAGAGTAACTAGTTCTACTGGATATTATCATGTAATGGTTAGAGGGATAAATAAGGAGATCATTTTTAAGACTTCAGCGAATAAAGAGATGATATATACTCTAATTAAGGATGCAGCAGAGAAGGAAAACTTTGAAATTGGAGCATGGTGCATCATGGACAACCATATTCATTTACTAATTAAATCTGATTTAGAATCTATGGCAAAGATAATCAAAGTAATGAATTTAAAATATGGAGCTTATTATAATAATGAAAATAATAGATCAGGACCAGTTTTTGGTGATAGATATCGTAGTGAAAATATTGAAGATGAAAAATATCTACTTGAAGTATTGAGATACATTCATAACAATCCTGTGAAGGCTAAAAAGGTAAATGATCCTTCAGGATACAAATGGAGCAGTTATAATCAATATACTATAGAAAAAAAGGGCGATATAAATATAAATCAAAGAAACTTCATTAAAACTCTTTTTGGAAATAATATGGAAGCATTTATTGAATTTCACAAAATAAAGGAAGAAAAAATTTTCCTTGATTTAAAAGAGGATATGGAAAGCCAGAAGATTGAATTAAGTCATACTATTATAAAGGAATATTTTATCAAAAATGAAATTACAGGAATAAATGAACTTAAAAGTAGACCTAATTTAGCAAAGGAACTTATAATAAGATTATCATTAATACCAGGGATGACAATAAGACAAATGTCTGATTTAACAGGGGTTTCCATTGGAACAATACATAATATTATTAAAGAGTATCGGCACAATTGAACAAAAAAAAAGAACCGTCCCCAAAACCGTCCCCAAACTGTCGAATAATTACTGGTATAAGTAGTATAAGAGAATAAATATCATTAATTTGTTGAAGCAACAATCTTAACTGTAGAGGATACAGACTTTTGGGAGTAGATAACGAAAGATAAAAATGATTAATCAATGCTAAAAGTGACTGGCATTCAAAATTTTTTTATTGTTTGAATAATATAGGAGGATTATGTTAATTTTTGTCGTATTAATAAAATTATGACAATCAGGTTTATTTAGCGCAGATTCACCTAAAGTTTACAAAATGTTCTTTTTAAGTTATTACTAACTTGTAACATGGTCCTATTTATAGGGAAATTATAAGTACAAATGAAAGAAGGTGAACATGTTGAAGATATGTAGAAAAGAAAGAAAAAGTAGTATTATTATTAAATTGGTAATATTAGTCATATTATGTTTACTTATCAATGTTTTCCTGTGTGATTCAATATATGCATCAAATGTGGAAGGCAAACTTCGTGAAAAAGTAACTATAGAGAATCCTATTGATGTCTTTACTATCTATTCTTATATGAACTATACGGGATATGACAGAGATAATAATCAAGAGGATAATGGAAAGATGGTATACCATCCGGTTCGAGAAGGTGTAAGAGCAGATTTGGTGGGGATGAATCTTAATTTATCCAATTCAACATACTTTGCAGATATAGATGCAGTACATACCATGGTAGAAGGTGATTTTGCATGTATCACTGGATATGTGGGGAGCCCACCTAATTTCCAATTTGAACCTTCAATTGTTAGTATTTTTGATTATTATATGTGGGACTTTTCTGGCTTAGATGAATTGCTAACTGAATTCTATAGGGAAGCTGATATTGATGCCCTATATAATAAATATAAGCCATATTATGATGAAGAGATTAGTAAATATCAGGATAAGGTTTTCCCTGTTTTGACAAAAATTGCTGAACACTTTAATTTAAATTTGGATGATATTCATGGATTTAGAATAGCTATTAATTTATTAGAAAGTAATTGGAAGGGCTATATGATAGATCCTAATGGTAGATGGGCAGAAAATAGTTCTGTAATTCTTATGGTAGGACCAGAGCCTTCTGGGGAGCCAAATTTAATTAATATAGCCCATGAATTTTCACATGTATTTATATCACCTATTATAGATAATTCAAAAGAAGCAGAAGAATTGATCTACGCACTTTTTAGAGCATATGGGGAGCCTAAAGCAGATGGATATGGTAGTTGGAATCAAGTTATAGATGAATCATTTGTTAGGGCTATATCTGGCTGGGCAACAGGTCAGAGCGATTTTTATTATTATAACGAAACCCAAGAGGGCTTTATATTGACTGAATATATCTATAATAGCATTACTGATTTTAATAAATCAGAGTTAGACTTTGAAGATTATATAAAAAAGCTGATGGTGGACTATACAAATAAATTAAATGAAGAGCACAATTTGAAGGACAGCGGTATAATAGGTTCAATACGAGTTGAGGATATCTCACTTGAACAATCCAGTTTAGAGCTTAATATCAATCAATCTTACCAATTAGACCATAGGATAATCCCAGATAATGCATCAGTGAAAAGTATAACATGGAAATCGACCGATCCTACTATTGCTACTGTTGATGATAAAGGTAATGTCACAGCCCTAGATAAAGGTCATGCAACCATTATAGTTAGTACCATAGATAGTGGTAAACTTGCTTTTTGTAATATAGAAGTGTTGGGAGTACAATCTAGCAGTACTATTTTGTCTTATCTACTAAATAATATAAGTTGGATTCTAATAGTCATTTTGTTATTAATACTGCTATTACAATACAAGAAAATGCGAAAATATGACCAAATCATGGAAGAAAATGGGGTGGTTTTAAAATCCATTCGAATAAAAGAAACTTTCAATAATATAATGAAAAGTTTTAAGAAAAACCTTAGACCAATAACTATATCCTGTTTAGGTATTATCGTAACTATAATTTTAATTTCATTATTTAGTAGTACATCAAAGGATATAAACATTAATGATATAAAAAATGAGCAACAAAATAATGATATAAAAAATGAGCAACAAAATAATGATATGTCCAATGAACAACAAAATCTGGAAAGTAAAATAGTGGCTGCTCCAATCTTAGTTGAAGGGGTAATTGAAAATACTGGTTTAACAGGAACCTATAATGTAATGCTTTTGATAACGAATGAGACTCTTATGACAGGGAATCAGACAGGCGCGGAGAATATTCTAATTAATGAAGGAATAACTAGATATCAATTTAGTAGTGGAATGAATATGTTAGTCGGCGGAAACTATGAGTACATAATGTATATTGATACAAATAAGAACTACGAATTAGATCCTGGAGAGTTAAAATCAGTAGTTACCTCAGCACCACCCTTCGATGGTAAAGCACCTATTACTATAGATTTTACAGAATGGGAAGAATAATAAGCGAAAGTCATTAATATAAACATGAGCTTTCTATATAATAATAGCTGCCCTACATTGGCAGCTCCATTATTTTATAGGTCAAAAAAAGTTTAAAACGATTGTTACCATCATTTAAGTTCAAACCAGTTATCTCGGATATTTTATTTATTCTATGGACCATTGTATTTCTGTGGATAAATAGTTTTTTAGTAGTTAAGGTCATGTTCCCACCATTCAAAAGGTACTGGTATAAAGTGTTATAATAATCAGTATTATTTTTCTTATCATATTCTAATATCTTATAGATGCTTGGATGGCAGAATTCCTGTATTTTTGAATTATTATCCCTAAGTATAAGCAGATCATAGATATAAAGACCATCATACTCAAATATAAAATCCTCTCTTTTTAGTAACTTACCTAATTTTAATGCAGTTTTAGATTGGATATAATATTTTTTTATATCCATTAGATTGTGAAAAACAAGACTGAGACCTATCACTAGGTTGTTGTCCTTTAGAATATTAACAAGCTTTTCTTTTATATTTTCCAATTGATTATCGTTCTTAATATTTAATATGATGACTATGTGTTCATCATAATAAACAGATTTACATGAGAGGAGAAGACTCTCAAAGGTCCATCTTAAATGTTCAACAAAATGGGAGTTTGCACTACTTTCAGGCATACTTACTGCTGCTACTATAAAATTATTGTAAGTCGCATTAAAGAGGGATTCAGACCTCTCCTCCGCTATCTTATAATTTCCAATCCTTTCATCAAGAAGATCTGCGATTAAGTATTCATGGATTACTCCTGTACGATTCTCGTACATTTTATTTTTTTGCATTTCTGAGGATATAACATCACAAAGCAAACCGGTAATATTAATATCCTCCTCATCCTTAAATTTTCTGTTATTTTCCAAAACACCAATATACCCAATAATTTTATTATTTATTACTATTTTCCCCACTATCCTTCTAAGGTTTTTCGAAAAAATTGAATCTATAATAACAGGTAGACTATTTTCGGCTATTCTTTCCATAACTCCTTCTCGAATATATGGTGAAAAATATTCCTGTGACCCATATCCAAGATTGTTAAGTTCATCCCAAATAGTATCATCTACATTTGTATTAGTCGAAGAGGCAATAAATTTAGAGGATGCATCAATTAAAAATACTGGGTTACCTAATATTTCTGAGCCAACCTGTACAATATACTTTAATCCTTTCCCTTCTATTAAGGAGTTTAAGAGTTCTGCGGAGCTATCGGTAAGTTTTCTATTTAAGCTAAATATGTTTTGAATATCATTGAACAGTTTAAATATATCGGTTTCAATAGGGAATATAGCTGCATCTACATGGAGCAGTGAAGTGTCTAAATCACGATCATTTATAATTAATAATCCGATGTTTTTGTATTCGGGTATTTTATCCTGTATCATGGACGCCTTTGCAATATAAAGAATATTCTCGTCTATATTCATTTCTTTATGATATATAAATCTCACTTCTTTATAAGATATATCGATATCATGGTTTAAAAGAATATCGATTTTATACCCTGACAACTTTGATAATATTACATCAAACTTAAGATCCATTATTCTCACCTCCAATATAGTATAGTACAAAATGCACAAGAATGTCCAGAAATAATTGTTGTTTTATACAATGATAACGGTATCTAGCCATGTTACAATATTGTTAAATTATTAATTAACATAGTGTTAATATCTATGTTTAAGAACCAACATACCTCAAGGAATCAAAAATAATAATTAAGGAGTGGTATTCTTGAAGATTTTACAACCTGGAAAAATCTCGAATTTGGAACTAAGAAACAGGGTAATGTTTGCCCCTATGGGTTATAATCAGGATTTTACCCCAGAAGGACATGATTATTTTGTTGAGCGTGCAAAGGGTGGGACTGGACTAATTATCATACCCATTTTTGCTACCGAGGCAGTAGAATTACGTGGGCAAAGTGCAATTTTGAATGAAGAAACCTTTGATGACTTCTTAAAAATTGTGGATGACATACATGCCAATGGGGCGAAGGTATGTACTCAAATAGTGCCTGGCTATGGAGCAATATCCATGGATTCTAAGAACTATGATGTTCCTGTATCGGCTTCAGCCGTACCTTCTATTTACAATCCAAGTATCATATGTCATGAACTTACAAAGGAAGAAATCAAGGCGATACAAGATGGTTTCCGTGGAACAGTAAAGAGGGTTAAAAAATCTGGTGTTGATGCCATTCAAATACATGCCTATGGTGGATATCTTACCGATCAGTTTTTAAGTGCTGTTTGGAATAAACGTACAGATGAGTACGGTGGAGATGTAAAGGGCAGAGCACGTTTCTTACTAGAGCTAATAAAAATTGTTAAAGAGGAATGTGGAGAGGAATATCCACTAATTGTTAAATATTGTCCTGCTCATTATATGGATGTGGAAGGCTATCGTACCATAGAAGAGGGTGTAGAGCTATCTAAAATCCTTGAGGAAGCAGGTGTACATCTTTTACATGTGGATGCGGGAAGCCATGGCATGCGTTGGTATATAGCGATGCCTCCCATATATCAACAGGAACAGGTATATCAACTTAGAGCTTCTGAAGCAATTAAAAGGGCTGTTTCCATACCTGTTGCAGCTAATGGGAAATTAGGAGATGTTCAAAAAGCTGAAACTGCCCTTGAACAAGGTAAATTGGACTTTCTAGTAATTGGTCGTGGATTACTCGCTGACCCATATCTACCTGCTAAGCTAAAGGAAGGTCGTCCTGATGATTTAACTCCCTGTATCGGATGTAACGAGAATTGTATAGGTCGCGTGTCTGCAGGCGAACACATTTCCTGCACTGTAAACCCTGCCGTAGGACGAGAATCAGAGTTAGAGCTGAAACCTGCAAAGACAGCAAAGAAAATACTGGTGATTGGAGGAGGTCCAGGTGGTATGTCGGCAGCTATTGATGCAGCAAAGGTTGGCCATAATGTGGAATTATGGGAAAAATCAACCCGTCTTGGAGGCATGTTAATATCAGCAGGTCGTCCAAGCTTTAAGCTGGAGATAAACCATCTTATTGACTATTACCGTACACAGCTACTGAAGTTAGGTGTTAAAGTGAAATATAGTACCGCTGCAACACCAGAAACTGTTATGGAATCAGGTGCAGATGCAGTAATTGTTGCAACAGGAAGCAATCCCCTGGTACCTAAGAGTATTCCGGGTATTGATGGAGACAATGTGGTAACGGGTATAGATGCTATGTTGGACAGATCTACCTTAGGAACTAATCTTGCAGTAATAGGTGGTGGACTTGTAGGTTGCGAGACATCCTTACATCTGACCTCAAGGGGCAAGCAAATTAATCTTATTGAAATGCAGCCAAAGCTACTACCAGAGCCTATTTTTGCAATGAATGAAATGATGCTGGCTGGCATGATATATAGTGATAAGAATATTTCTGTTCATACTGGAACAAGGCTATTAGCCATTAATGAGAATAGCATAGATGTGGAAAAGGATGGACAGAAAATTACCATAGCCTGTGATACTGTGGTATTGGCTATGGGACTTAAATCTGAAAATAACCTTGTAAAAGAGCTACAGAACAAATTACCTGTCTATGCCATAGGAGATTGCCAAGCGCCAAGAAAAATAGCCGATGCAGTTGTGGAAGCGCGACAGACAATACTCTCCCTTTAAGAATAAAACTACTATTACAATATAAAAAGGAGGATTTTATTTTGAAATATAAAAATCTACTTGGTCCAATTAAAATTAGAGGTTTAGAATTAAGAAATAGGGTTGTTTTCCCAGCAATGGGGTCTGGATTTCTTAAAAACGGACATGTTACCGACAGTTTCATTGATTATCATGTTGCAAGAACATTAGGGGGAAATGGTTTAAATATAACAGAAGCTGCGGCGGTTCATGCTCCTTCAGCTCCTAGAGACTTTCTTATGAGAATATGTGATGATGAGTGCTTACCAGGTCTAAAGAAATTTACAGATGTCATCCATGAAGCAGGAGGAAAAGCTTGTGTTCAATTATGGCAGGGAGGAATTGCTGCTGTTTCAGGAGATCCAGAGGTAATGTGTATTGTACCTGTTGAAACAAAGGTTGGAAATACAGTATATCCTGCTGCAAGTGTGGAAACAATTCATGATGTAGTAGAGGCTTATGGAGAAGCTGCTAAGCGGGCTGTAAAAGCAGGTTTTGACTGTGTAGAATTCCATGCTGCCCATGGATATTCCCCTCACTCCTTTTTAAGTGCTGGAATTAACAAAAGAAACGATGAGTATGGTGGTACTTTAGAAAATCGCGCTAGATATTCCCTTGAGTGTATTGAGGCCATACGTAAAAATATACCCGATGATATGCCAATATTAATGCGTATTGTTGCACAAGATGATTATTTGGAGAATGGTTTAACCATAGAAGATACTATTGAATTCTGTAAAATGGCACAAAAAGCAGGAGTAGATGTTTTAGATGTATCCAGAGGAAATGCTCATAGTGCTGGAATAAAATTTGAAGTACCATCCATTGATCTTCCAAGGGGCTTTAATATAGATAATGCTGCAAGAATTAAGAAAGAAACGGGAATGATTACCATAGGAGTAGGAAGAATTAATTCTCCTGAGCAGGCAGAGGATATTATTGCTAAAAACAAGGTAGATATGGTTGTAATAGGAAGAGGACAAATAGCTGACCCAGAATTTTGTAAGAAAGTCTACGCTGGTGATGAAGATAGTATTATTCGCTGTATAGCATGTAATCAAGGCTGTGTTGATCGATTTATGGGTAACTTAAGTTTAAGCTGTCTGAGAAATCCTTCTGTAGGAAGAGAAAAAGAGTATGCCCTTGCAAAGACAGATGATCCCAAGAAGGTTCTAGTTGCTGGTGGAGGTATGGCTGGTTTAGAAGCAGCTATTACATTAAAACAAAGAGGACACGATCCAATCATTTTTGAAGAATCCGATCAATTAGGTGGACAATTCCTATTAGCGGGACTTGCACCTAGAAAAGAAGAAATGAGAAAAGCAGCTATTTCAAGAGGTAGACAAGCACAGAAAATGGGAATTGATATTCGATTAAATACCAAAATAACATTAGAGATTTTACAAGATGTTTCACCTGATGAGATTATTGTGGCGACAGGAGCAGAACCTATCAGACTAGATATTCCTGGAGTAAATCTTAATCATGTCACCAATTCCTTTGATGTTCTTGAAGGGAATGTAATACCCAAAGGAAAAGTAATAGTTATCGGTGGAGGATTAGTTGGTTTAGAGGTAGCAGAATATATTGCTGAGAAAGATAAGGGGAACCAAATAACGGTTATAGAAATGTTAGATGAGGTAGGGAAAGATCTTGGAATATTTAGAAAGATTTGTGTAATGGAAAATTTGTATATTACAGGAATTCAAACAATGGTAAACACAAAATGTCTTGAAATAAAGGAAGATTCCATTATTGTTGAAAAAGACGGAGAAAACCATAAGTTAGATTGTGACTATGTTGTAGTAGCTGTTGGTTCTAAATCTATGGATTATGATGAAATAATAAATTACAGCGAAGAAAATAACACTCCTTATTATGTTATTGGAGATGCTTTAAAGGCAAGAAGAGCTATTAACGCCATTGAAGAAGCAGCAGAAGTAGCAAGAGAGATTTAATAAGCATCAAAAACACACCACGCTAGCTATGTATAAAAGCTGGTGTGGTGTTTTCTATACTACTTAATAATTTATAAAAAATGTAGATTATTGGAAATAATTGCTGTATAATTAGTAAAACTAGCTATAAAAATAATGATCCTTTGAATGGGTTAAAAGAAAGGAAAAATTATTATGGTTCATTTGGTTTATTGTGATGATAAAGAAAAAGTTTTAGAAAAGATACTAGAAGGTACAAAAACAATGATTATTAGAGCAGCGGCAGGGCGCAAGATACCCCATAGCAGGGTATTTGAAGGTGAAACTCTTTATTTCATGATAAAGGGAACTGCAAAAATATCTGCAATGGCTACAGTAAAGTCGGTTGAAAATCATGTTAAGTTATCTGAAGATGAGATTGTAAAAACGCTGGCAGATAATCAAGAAAAGTTGAATTTATCAAAAAAGCAACAAAAGCGATGGCATAAAAAATGTATGTGTTTGATTGAATTTGAAAATGTAAAAGAAATAAAGCCAAAGGATTTTGACCATCAAGGCAATATGGATGATTGGCTTATCATCGAGAAGATCGAAGATGTGGTTGTAGGTACAAGCATTCCATATAATTACGAAAAATCAAGGTTTTAAGGATGTATAATTGTATATATAGGCTCTCTAAGGGGAGTCTTTTTTTGCACCTTGAAAAAATTAATCCAGAAGAACATATAGAAAACCACAAGGTTTATTCAGTGGTATCGGACAGGGACTTGCCTGGTAACATTCTATCATTCACTCAGGATTAATTATGGTGCTGATTCAGTGAGTATTAATTAATAAATTTACTTATCTTATCATCTAATACTATTAATTATATTTAAAATAATAGAGGCAACTTCATTTCTATCGATTATACTATTATCAGTCGTAAAACTAGAATGCATGAAATCTGTGAAGCTTTCAACTATTCCTTTGTTTCTAATTATGATGTTGTCCGTTATTTTAAAATCGGTATATGATTGAACAATATATAGCAGCTGACTTCCAATAGTGTAGATTGCAAAATCCGAATTATAAAAAGGGCTTTTATCTTTCATAAGATAAAGTGTATAGTTTTCATTCTCATTTACGAACATTAAAAGGTTTTCTAATATCTTAATTCGTTCGCTTTTACTGAAATTAATATTTCTAAATATTTGTAGTTGCCCCGTAGTAGCAAAATTTCTAAGTCCTTCCATAGAAATGATTTCAAGAGCTTTACTCTTTTTTAATCTCTCACGAAAAATCTTCATTCTTCTAATAAGTAATTCGGTATATTCCTTTGGTATGTTCTGTTCCTTTGCTTTTTTCTTAACAATATCAATAGGAAATGTATAAAATCCATTTTCTGGATGGAGTAGAGAGGTTTCTGCTTGAACCATTTGTTCATATTCAAACATGTAAAGAGACTGATTTTCATTGGTTTTTAGGTTGAAAAACAATGGTAAGGAGTCAGCGCATATTTTAGTGAATTCTTCGTTTAATAGTAAAATGGTCTCTTGGCATTGTGAATTATAAAGGATGCCATTTTCAAAGTCCTCTGAAAAAATAAAAGCAGTCTTAGAATCAATACTAATAAAGTTCGGAAAAAATGTTTCGTAGGCTTCAGTAGTAGAATTTATCGTTGCATAATATACTCCATATATCTTTTCAAAAACAGATAGAGGAAAAAGGGATTCGACGATTTTTAGATTATATAACTTGTCCTTTTTAAGTAAAGTATCCCTAAAACGAATTATATGTTTTATTGATAGATTTCGTTTACTATCATTTATTTCATGTAATGTTTTAGTAAGTATGTTAATAAAGTCTTGCTTCGGCTGTAGAATTAAGTTGACATTAGAAACATCAGGATTCTTTCTAACTGAATCCAATAGATATAATATGGTACTCATAACATTGGATTTATTTTTTATAGGAAGGATGTTGGCATTCTCATTTACCAGTGTACTAGCCTTTAATTTATATTCATAGGTTAAATCCTTTTCATATGTATTATTTAGTTTTAAAAGCATATCTGTTATAAGCTTTCTACCCTCCACAATTTCCCAGCCATACAAAGTACATTCGTAGCTTTCCAATAGCTTTTTCTTTTCTGATCCCCTCAAATTTAGTTTTTCTGATATTTCATTCAACTGGTCAAGGTCAGGTAATTGTTCACTATTTAGATAGCGGTAAAGTAGTGAACGGTTTATTTTCATGGTAACGGCGAAATTCTTTTTATCTATACCCTTTAGGGCTAATAAATCTCTTAGGTAGGAACCGAAACTTAATATTTCATTCATTTATATACCTCCAACATTTTAATAATCTTCGTCTATTATATAGCAAAAGTTAGTAAAAGTACAATGTGTTCATAAATATTATGAAATAAAATTGAAAAAAATTATATTAAAATATCGAAAAATGTTGTAAAAAGAATAAATAACTTCTATAATGAAGTTAAATGGATATTAGCAATATTTTACAGATTCTTTTCCACTTAAAAAAATTTGGCCAATATTAAATGCAGTCAGTATATTTTAATAATTTAGGTAATTTTGTATATTAACTTGTTTAAACTTACAAGTTGGATATAAAAAAAATTTATGAAAGGGGGAAATGCGTTGAATTACAAAAGAATTAGAATATCATTATTATTCATGATGATTATTCTTATGTCGATGGTTTTGATCTTTGGTTGCTCCAAAAAAGCAGATAACGATCAAGAACAAAATACTGTATTAACCATCGATGAAGCTCAGTCCATTACCCTTGGTGATGACTACGAAAAGGTCATTATACAAGTATCTGGTGTTGTCTTAGAGGATGGTACTGTAGATGAGGTAGTCATTGAGCCATCTGTGGGCGATGGAGAAGTTACGCTAAAAAACATCCAAAGTCTAAAGTTATGTGTGCAAGGGGGTGGGACCGACAGTATATACTTGACAGGAAATTCTTCCATTAAAGAAATAGAAGCACAAAGGGAAGATGGTCCGGTAAGAATACATACGGACGAGTTCGTAAAAGTAGACACCCTTACCATAGCAGAAGGCAGCCAAGATGTCATCGTAACAGGAACTGTTGACGATTTAGTAGTAGAAGCATCAGATGTCCTAGTCACAGCAACAAAAGCTATTTTAAAGAATGTCTCTATCAATGGGGAAAATAGTATAGTAATTATTGAAGAGGACTCTGAAGTTGAAGGAGTAATTCTATCCAAAGACTCCAATGGATCAAAGGTTGTCGTAAACGGTACAGCAAAAGAGGTTATAGTTGAAAGCAGTGATTCAGAGGTAGAGATAACAGGCTCAGTTGATGTATTAGTAGTAACGGGTAAATGTAATATAGTTATTACTTCTGAAGTAAAAGAAATAATCTTTATGGCAGGAGCAGAAGAATCAACCATTACCATTGAGGGGGATGGTGTCGTTAACCTTATAAGAACCGAGACCAGCATTGCCACCCTAGGAGATGGAGTCATTGAAGAGGTAATCTCCAATAATACCAATAATGTGACAGGTGATATCACTCCAGGAGAAACCACTATACAAGATGATCTCTTTGTTGATGAGGAAGAAGAGGACCAAGGAGATGTAGTAGGGACAAGACCAAGTACGAATAAACCAATTACCACGACACCTAGCGCTCCAACACCAGTTACCCCAAACCAAGTGGATAAAGATCAAAAGGATCAAAAAGATAAAGAAGTTCAGAAGCCAAAATATACCGTTACCTTTAATACCAATGAAGGAAGTGCCATCAGCAGCATTAAGGTCGACTTTGGTAAGGCTATCACCAAACCCGAAGATCCCACCAGGGCAAACTACAAGTTTGCAGGATGGTATAGTGATAAGGAGCTTACAAAAGCATGGAACTTTACTCAAACTATGCCTGCAAAGGATATGACATTATATGTGAAGTGGGATGAGATCAAGGTAAGTGCTATTAATGTGAAAGGTACCGGGGATGCTACAGCAATAGATATAAAGAATGGCATATTACAGATGATTGCTGAAGTTAGCCCATCAAACGCAGGCAACAAATCAGTAAAATGGACAGTAACAGAAACATATGGATTAGCAACAGATAAAGCAACAATCAGCAATACTGGTTTATTGACAGCTGTTAAAAATGGAATGGTTAAAGTAACAGCAACGGCACAAGATGGATCTGGTAAGGCTGGTAGCGTTGAGATAACAATTAGCAACCAAGTAGATACAACTGCTTATGATGGAGCTGTAGCATTGCTTCCAACGAACAATGAAGATGATATCTACACCACACCAAGCTGGGCATTATTTGTAGCAGCCATAGAGAAATGTGACCTTGAGCTGACAGAAGTCGCTGGTCAAGCAGCTCTGGATGCAGAAGTACTTAAAATCCAAGCAGCACTAGAAATGTTAGAGCTAACTGCAGAAGTAGATACAACAGCATATGATACGATTTTAGCTGAAGTACATGCATTAGTTGAGGAAGATTATACTGCAGACAGCTGGGCATTGTATGAAGCAGCAATAGCCGGTTGTGACCTAACTTTATCAGCAAAAGACGGTCAAGGCGCTTTAGATGCAGAAGTACTTGCAATCCAAGTAGCACTTGATTTATTGGAAGTAGATACAACTGCTTATGATGAAGCTGTAGCATTGGTACCAGCGAACAATGATGATGATATCTACACCACATCAAGCTGGGCATTATTTGCAGCAGCAATAGACGAGTGTGATCTAACCTTGACAGAAGCCGCTGGTCAAGCAGCTCTGGATGCTGAAGTACTTAAAATCCAAGCAGCACTAGAACTGTTAGAGCTAACTGCAGAAGTAAATACAACTGCATATGATACGATTGTAGCTGAAGTAGGAGCATTAGTTGAGGGAGATTACACTGCAGACAGCTGGGCATTGTACGAAGCAGCAATAGCCGGTTGTGACCTAACTTTATCAGCAAAAGACGGTCAAGGCGCTTTAGATGCAGAAGTACTTGCAATCCAAGTAGCACTTGATTTATTGGAAGTAGACACAATTGCTTATGATGCGCTAGTAGGTTCATTACGGGAAAACAATGATGATGATACCTATACCACACCAAGCTGGGCATTATTTGTAGCAGCCATAGAGAAATGTGACCTTGAGCTGACAGAAGTCGCTGGTCAAGCAGCTCTGGATGCAGAAGTACTTAAAATCCAAGCAGCACTAGAACTGTTAGAGCTAACTGCAGAAGTAGATACAACAGCATATGATACGATTTTAGCTGAAGTAGGAGCATTAGTTGAGGGAGACTACACTGCAGACAGCTGGGCATTGTACCAAGTAGCAATAGCTGACTGTGATTTAACCTTAACAGCCAAAGACGGTCAAGGCGCTTTAGATGCAGAAGTAATTGCAATCCAAGAAGCACTTGATTTATTGGAAGAGTTAACCTACTCTATAAAATTTCAAAACTTGCAGGATGATTATAACTTTGGTACTCATTCATCTGACTATGATGGACCAGGTATGCTTATTAGGAATGTAATTCTTAAAACAGGAACTGGGGATATAATTAATCTGAATGGTGAATTAAGTGGAGAAAATCCAGATGCTTTCATATTAGATTTGAATGACGATGGTTCTACTTGGGCTACAACATTAAATGAAGAACGAGATTGGAATAAATTTAGTGTATATCCTAAAGGAGGATTAGCATCAGGAACATACAAAGCCATCGTTACATTTACTGCCGATCATGGTTTAATCTTATCATTCAATGTAACCTTTGGTGTTTCATGATTAAAGAAGCCACTTTATTTCCACTAATTAATGAAAGTAATGTAACACAAAAGTCCCGTGGGAAAGCAAACAATTAAGCTCTCTCACGGGGCTTTTTCTTTACCCCAGCAAACCTTGGGAGAAATCAAGCTCTTAAGGGGCTGGGGTTTTTTTGGGACAAGAGGACATCATCGGCATTCTATGGGGAGTCTTTTTTGTGCCAATTTTTTATGGTTATTTTTGGAAATAAAGGGTTTTAGATAAATGCTGTTGAAATAGTATATATAATTAATTATGAATACTGGGATTGGAGTTGGTTTTTTGAATATGAATGTGGATACCTTAAGGGATTTTATAAAGGGATTAGGTGTTAGTGATATAGGTTTTAGTAAAGTTACAGGTTTTGTCCCTGAGAATTGGTCTAAGTATAACTATGCTATCAGCTTTGTTATTCAATTATCTAATGGAATTATCAATGATATAAAAGAAAATAACGAACCGACTCAGACTTATTTCGCTCATTATCGAAGTGTAAATTATCATATTAATGAAGTTACACTAAGGACTACAATAGCTCTTCAAAATAGTGGATATAATGCCATAGCAATTCCATCTTCTCAATCCTTACATGACAAACCTTACAATAGCGTATTCTCACATAAAAAAGCTGCTACACTCTCAGGTTTGGGTTGGATTGGTAAAAGTGGACTTTTTATTCATCACAAGTTTGGTCCTAGAGTACGATTAGGAACAATCCTAACTGATATGGAGCTACCGCTAACAACTCCGATTACTACTTCTAAATGTGGAGATTGCAATTTATGTGTTATTAAATGTCCAGCTATGGCTATAGAAGGAACTAAATGGGTACAAGGAATGGAAAGAAATAAAATCTATGATGCCCACGCTTGCAGCAGCTACATGAAAAAGAATTTTCAGCACATTGGAAGAGGATCAGTATGTGGAGTATGTATTTCCACATGTCCAATTGGCAATGTATAATATAAAATATATTCCGCATAAAATAATATAAAGGGAGGGGCAATAAATTTTTGAACAAAAAGAACCGTCCCCAGAATAGATAGAACCGTCCCCAGAATAAAGTTTTTAGAAAATTTTTTTAGGTATTGCACTAAACTGTTAGAAAAGATACTATATAGTTAATAGTTTATCAAAGTTTTAGGAACTTATAAAATTTTTAAGGGGGGAGAAAATTGAAGACAAGGGAAATATGCAAATTATTGAATGCACAGGTACTGGCTGGAGAAGATTTATTAGATAATGAAATTGAGTCTGCATTTGGTTCGGATTTAATGAGTGATGTACTTACTTTCGCTAATGGCAGGATGGCCTTATTAACCGGTTTAAATAATCCGCAGGTTATTCGTACGGCAGAAATGAGTGATGTACCATTGATTATATTTGTCAGGGGAAGAACCCCTTCACAGGAAGTTATTAATATGGCATCTGAACGAAATATCTGTATCTTAGCAACGGAATTTATAATGTACGAAGCATGTGGAACTTTATTTAAGGCAGGTCTTCTTCCATGTACAAGACTTCTCTAATGGATGATAAAGTTTTAGTAGAATACATTTTTACAATTATACATGGTAATTATGAAATTGCAGGAGATGCATCAAGTAGTATAAAAAAAATTCTTAAACATATGGATATGGATAGGGCTTTTATAAGAAGAGTAAGTATAGCATGCTATGAGGTCGAAATGAATATGGTTATTCACTCTATGGGAGGTAAGATTAGGTTAGAGATTTTATCTGATGGAGTCATTATTATTGCTCAGGATAATGGACCAGGTATACCTGATATTGAAAATGCCTTAAAGGATGGCTACTCGACAGCTTCAGAGGAGGTTTTGTCCAGAGGCTTTGGAGCGGGGAGAGGATTTTCAAATATACAACTTAACTCAGATAAGTTTTATATTTATTCTGAAGTTGGAAAGGGTACAAAATTAGAACTACACTTTAAACATAAGAATTTATAGTAATTTTATTAATTATTATTTAAGTGGGTATCATATCAATAATAATTCTTAAATTATTATTGGAGGTGCCTAAAATTGAAAGATAAAAATCTAAGAGAAATATATCTTGCTGGTGGGTGTTTTTGGGGAGTTGAAAAATATTTAAAGGGCATATATGGTGTAATAGATACCGATGTTGGTTATGCAAATGGAAATACAAAAAATCCTACTTATGAAGAAGTATGCTTTCAGGATACAGGTCATGCTGAAACAGTTAGAGTAAATTATGAACCCAGACTTGTTTCCTTATCCCATATTCTTAATCTATATTTTGATATAATAAATCCTACATCTTTAAATAGACAAGGATTTGATATAGGAAGTCAATATAGAACAGGAATCTATTATATTTATCCAGAGGATGAAGGTGTTATAAAATCAGCCATTGAAAAACTTCAAAAGAGATATGACAAACCTATAGTAATAGAGGTACAACCTTTGACCAAATATTATTTAGCAGAGGAATATCATCAGGACTATTTGGAGAAAAATCCTAGTGGTTATTGCCATATTGGAAAAGACAGTTTTGAAAAGGCAAAAAAATCTATTGTTGATCCAATGGAGTACTCTTCACCCAGTGATGAAGAAATAAGAGCAACTTTAACAGATTTACAATATAAGGTAGCTAAGGAAAATGCCACAGAGCCCCCATTTAAAAATGAGTATTGGGATAAATTTTCTACTGGAATTTATGTGGACATAGTTACAGGAGAACCTCTTTTTTCTTCTAAGGATAAGTTTGATTCTTCTTGCGGCTGGCCTAGCTTTGCTAAAACAATAGATCCTTCTGTTGCTTATACTAAAGAGGACCTTTCCCATGGGATGATTAGGAAAGAGACACGAAGTAGAGTGGGAGATATACACTTAGGACATGTTTTTAATGATGGACCAAAGGAATTAGGTGGTCTTCGTTATTGTATAAATTCCGCTTCTATTCGATTTATTCCAAAGGATAAAATGGAAGAAGAAGGTTATGGAAAATATATTTCTTTATTAGAATAAATGATTAAATCTATTTAAACTTCTCGTAAGTTTGAGAAAGGAAGAGATAAAATAATGGCAGATTTAAAATATGAAATAGTAGATAATTTTGGAGTAATTTCAGAATCAAGTAAAGGTTGGACAAAGGAATTAAATCTAATTAGCTGGAATGGTAGGGAACCTAAATTTGACCTAAGGGATTGGGCGCCGGAACATGATAAAATGGGGAAAGGAATTACATTAACAAAGGAAGAGCTGAAGGAATTAAGTAAGCTATTAGAAAATATGGATATATAGTAAATGGGACTGTTTTATATACAGTCCCATTTTTAAGATTATAGATTTAACAATCGATCGATATTGTGTTGATCAAAGCCTATAATGATGTTCCCTTGAATATCAATAACAGGAACACCTCGTTGCCCGGATTTATTAATCATTTCCATTGCCATTTCTCTGTCAGATGACACATCATAATCAACAAAATCAACATTATTTGCACTTAAATATTCCTTTACTCTTGTACACCAAGGACAAGTTGGTGTGCTATATACCTTTACTGTCATTTAAATTTCCTCCTTTAAATTTTTTATATATTCAATAGCACTTTTCCCAGCATGGGCTCCTTGACCAACTGCTGTGGAAATTTGCTTAAAACCTCCAGTGCAATCTCCAGCTGCAAATAAACCATCTATATTGGTTTTTTGCTGACTATCTACTTGAATTGTATTTTTTTGTATCATAACTCCTAATTTACGGGCAAAATCTACAGAGGATGCTGTACCGTAAGCTATAAATACACCATCAATGATTTCTTCTGATTTATCTTCAAAAAGAATTTTTTCTATAGCATGTGACCCCTCAAAGGACTGGATTTTCTTTGAATTAATAGATATATCCTTTTCCTTAAGATATTTTTTACTAATAGTATTCATTTTCATATCCTGCGCATTTGTATAAAGAGTTATATTTTTTGTATATTCTTGCATTTCCTTTAATTCTTGAATTGCATAATCAGTAAAGCCTAAGATGCCAATCTTCATATCTTCATAGAAAAATCCATCACAGGTTGAACAATAGTGAATACCTTTACCTTCTAATTGATCTACATTTTCTATAGGTACTTTCTTAGTAGGCTGCCCTGTTGCAATAATAACTGACTTACTCTTATAGATATTATTATCTGTTATAACTTCAAATACATTATTCTTGGTTATACCTACAACCATTTCTTCTTTAAATTCGGCACCTACGGATTTTGCCTGTCGGACACCTATTGCTAATAATTCTTCTCCTGATTGGCTTTCAGCACAGCAATAATTATCTATCCTATCAGATTTTTCTAAAACACTTTCCCTACCAAGAACTAGGGATTTTAATTTTGCTCGAGCTGTATATAAAGCAGCCTGAAGTCCAGCAGGACCTTTTCCTATAATAATAACATCATACATAAATAAACCACCTCTACTATTCCGATTAAATAATTAGTCTGCTTACTTTTAAAATATTAAATATCTAAGTCAATATTCATTATACCCTATAGGGGTATTCTAAAACAATAATTTTCATTTGTCAAATTTTTTATATATATTAATGAAAAATAACTTCTTGTAAAAAAGTGGAATATAGTATATAATTCTTTGGGGCTTTATATGGGCAATTATTTAAATAATGGAGTTGTTTTTAAGTTTATAAATTGCAAAAATAGGTGTAATACTTATTATCATAGGAAATAATAAGAAAAAGATTAAAGAGGAGTTTTTATAATAATGGAAAAAATTAAATTTGAAGAATTAAATATTTCAGATGAAATAAAAAGGTCAATAGCTGATATGGGATTTGAGGAGCCAACTCCAATACAATCAAATTCTATTCCTTATATTTTAGAGGGAAGGGATGTAACTGGTCAGGCACAAACTGGTACAGGTAAGACTGCAGCGTTTGGAATACCTATTCTAGAGAAGGTTAATCCAGAGGATAAGTTTCTACAGGTTCTAGTACTATGTCCTACTAGGGAATTAGCTATTCAGGTTTCTCAGGAGCTAACAAAACTATCTAAATATATGCATGGTGTTAAATCGCTACCTATATATGGAGGTCAGCCTATAGAGAGACAAATAAGTGCTTTAAAAAAAGGAGTACAGATTGTTATTGGGACACCAGGTCGTGTGATGGATCATATGAGAAGAAGGACATTAAAGTTAGCTAATCTAAAGATGGTGGTATTGGATGAGGCTGATGAAATGCTAAATATGGGCTTTAGAGAAGATATTGAAACTATATTAAAGGATACTCCCCAGGAACGACAGACAGTATTATTCTCTGCTACATTACCTAAAGCTATCTTAGATATTGCAAAAACATATCAAAAGAACACCCAGATGGTAAAGGTAGTACAGAAAATACTAACAGTTCCAAATACAGAACAATACTATTTTGAAGTTAAGCAAGTTAACAAATTTGAAATATTAACCCGTTTAATAGATATAAATAATCCAAAGCTAACATTGATCTTTTGTAATACTAAAAGAAAGGTAGATGAGGTAGTGGATCTACTTCAGGGTAGAGGATACTTTGCCGACGGACTTCATGGAGATTTAAAGCAAAGACAAAGGGATCAAGTAATGGAAAAGTTCAGAAATGGCAGTGTAGATATCTTAGTAGCTACTGATGTTGCTGCAAGAGGAATTGATGTAGATGATGTAGATGCTGTCTTTAACTATGATGTACCCCAGGATGATGAATATTATGTCCATAGAATTGGTCGTACTGGTAGAGCAGGTCGTTCAGGAAAAGCATTTACCTTTGTTGTAGGAAGAGAGATATATAAGCTAAAGGATATTCAAAGATATACAAAAACTAAAATAAAGCTGGAGAAAAATCCTACCCTTAGGGATGTTGAAGAAATTAAGACAGGAATGCTTATAGATCAAGTAAAGAACATCATTGAAAAAGAAAGTTTAGGTAAGGAAAGACAGATTATTGATAAGTTATTAGAGGAAGACTATACCTCGATAGATATAGCTGTAGCCTTACTTAAAATGGTAGCAGGCAAGCAAAACGAGGCAGAAGAGATTAAGGAAGAATTTGAAACAAAGGGAACAGGCGCAGAACCTGGAATGGTACGGTTCTTTATAAATGTGGGGAAAAATCAAAAAATTAGACCAAAGGATATTGTGGGAGCTATTGCAGGAGAAACAGGTATTCCTGGCAATTTAATTGGTTCTATTGATATTTATGAAAAATTCACCTTTGTAGAAGTACCTAAGCAATATGCAAAAAAAGTATTACAAAGTATGAAAAAAAGTAGTATTAAGGGAAAATCCATTAATATTGAAAAGGCAAATAGAAGATAGGTTAGAGCCGAAATATTTTACTAGAGGAGCAGTTTGAAACTGCTCTTTTTTTGTTGACATTCTTGTAAAGTAACCGAAATTAATAAGTTCCATATTATTATTATATAGAAAGTTTTTTAATAATTTTGGGGGTGTAATTATGAAAATATGGCTTGATGCAGGACATGGAGGTAATGATTCAGGAGCTTCTGCCTTTGGAAAAATAGAAAAAGATTGGACATTAGATATAGATACTAGAATAGCAGAGATCCTTTCCTATAACAATATTAAGCATGAAAGAACAAGAACAACGGATATTACTGTAACGCCAGATATTCGAGCAAGCAGGGTAAGAAATAGTGGTGCAGATTATTGTATTTCCTCCCATATTAATGCTGGGGGAGGAGAAGGTGCTGAAACCATTCATTCAATTTATAATGAAACAGGAAAAAATCTAGCACAGCTAATTCTAGATGAATTAGGAGAGATAGGTTTAAATAAAAGAAGGGTTTTCTCTCGTGAAGGTTCGAATGGGGACTATTATTTTATGCATAGAGAAACAGGAAGTGTTACAACAATTATTGTTGAGTATGGTTTTATTGACAATGAAAATGATAATAATTTCTTATCTCAGGCTGGGAATAGACAAAAATGTGCAGAGGCTGTTGTTAAGGGAATATTTAAATTAGAGGGTATAAACTATATGCCTATAGAAAATGACAATGAAGAAGACAATGACGAAGATGAAGATAATAACAACAATGATAACAATGATAATGAAGATGCACTACAGGAAGGAGATCGTGGAGAAAGAGTTGAAGAATTACAAAGAAATCTTTTAAGTTTGGGTTATTCATTGGATAACTATGGAGTAGATGGCATTTTCGGAGAAGAAACAAAGAGAGCAGTAATTCAGTTTCAAAGGGATAATAATATTTTAACAAATGGTGTTGTAGGACCTGCTACTCAATTAAAGATCCAAGAGCTTTTAGCTAAAATATCAGAAGAAACAATTTATCGCGTAATAGTAGATGGAGAGCAAGTAGGTGCCTTTGAGGTACACGAAAATATTTTAAGGCAGGTAGAGAATTATTTAGGTGAAGCAAATAGTATTATAGTTGAAAAGGTTAGATAATATTAAATGTTGAAAAAATCCAGTACAATAAAAATGATTACTGGATTTTTTTCTAGCATAAATCTGATATTGGAATTATAATACTGTATAAGGAATAAAAAGATAAAATGATTAATTTATTATAAAAGTAAAGTTATCATAAGATATTGAAGGGATGATTAAGATGCTTGAGATTACTATACCTGGTAGAGAAAAAATGATTATAGAAAATATTGTTTTTGATTTCAATGGAACTCTTGCTGTGGATGGAAGGTTAAGAGAAACCATAAGGGAAATGATAATCGATATTAATAAATTTCTAAATGTATTTATTCTAACAGCAGATATCTATGGTACAGTTAATAAACAATGTGAAAATTTAGGAGTAAGCATTAAAACCTTTCCCCATGAAAATACTGGTATTGAAAAAAAGAAAATAGTTCAAAAACTAGGAAAACAAAAAACCATTACAGTTGGAAATGGACTTAATGATATTCCTATGATGGAGGATAGTATTTTATCCATTGGAGTTATTGGAAAAGAAGGTGCTAGTGGTAAATTATTAACTAATAGTGATATAATAGTAAATGATATTATTGATGTTTTCGATATGATTAACAACAGGGATAGAATTCGCGCAACCTTAAGAAGTTAATAGTTTCTAAGAGGGTATATGTAAAAATATTTGTAAGTATATAATTAATATTAATTGTAAAAAACCTGTAAATGTTTGTCAAAAGATAGTAATTCTCATTACTACTTAAATATTTTATGGTATATTATGTATAGAAATTTGAAATATTGCAAGAATAAAAAGAGCAGGACAGAAATGGAAATTTTTGATTTAAAAAAAGGAGTGTAATATATGGATTGCCCTGTATGTTCAAATAAGGATATAGGAAAAATCGGCAGAAGCAAATATTTTTGTAGTAATTGTTTTTCTGAGGTCTCTATTAATAAAAACAAACTCAACATATTTGAAATTGATGAGAATGGAAGCCTGGTAAAAACCTGTGAGAAATTCCTAAAGGATATTTTAGTTCCATCAAAGCAATTAAAAGAAAAATATAATATTTAACTAGATCATAAGCATAAATAAGCATATATAACCATATAAAGTGTGATATACAAAAATCCTCTCTTATTTTAGAGGATTTTTTGTTTTTTTGATGAATATAGATAATTAGTAAGATAGTAAATTTTCTGCAAAGGAGGAAAAAATGAATACTGAAAAGATATCATTTCAAATGATTTCTAATGCAGGTCAAGCAAGAGATCTTATTTTTGATGCATTAGAATTGATTAGAGATAAAGAATATAAGCATGCTGAGGATAAAATAAAAGAAGCTGAGAAATTAATCTTAAGGGCACATGAAAGCCATGTATATTTAGTAACAGAAGAGGCAAAGGGGAATAAAGTAGAAATAGATCTATTATTAAGTCATGCCATGAATATTCTATTGGTTACGGAATCCGAAAGGGATATGACAAAAAAAATAATGGAAATTGATATAGCCAGATTTGGGGAAAAACAAGAGTAGTATATGCCCATTATGTAGATATTTTTCGTTTATTATGGTATACTAATGTAAATCCTAGGATGTGCGTATAATCTGTATTTTCAACCGACAAAGTTAATTAGGGAGTCTGGGTTTTCTCATCTATGTTAAGCCTTATTAAAGGAAAACAAAAGTGAGGGATAAGGCACCCACCTGCTTGAGAGGCGGGGATGAAAATAACGGAGAAACGGCATCTTTGGGAATGCCATCTCCGTAATAGGGGATGGCTTTTAATTGTAAACCAGCTTTTCTTAATGGTTTTTGGATTATTAAAGGGGGAGGATGTAATGGTTTCCAAAGATTTAGTGATAATGAATAAAACTGGGTTACATGCTAGACCAGCTTCTAAATTTGTACAAATTGCAAATGATTATAAGTGTGAGATTTATATAGAAAAAGAAAACACTAAGATTAATGCAAAAAGCATAATGGGAGTTATGACTCTTGGAGCTAGTAAGGGTACAAAAATTACTATTATCGCAGAGGGTATAGATGAAACAGAAGCCATAAAGGTTTTATCGGATCTAATTGAATCAAAATTTGGAGAAGAATAAAAAAATTCCTAATTCCTAACTTAGGAATTTTTTTATTGTAAAAATTTATATATAATTTTACACATATTTATGACCACATTAAAAATAATAACAATGCCTTATTTGCAATAAATAAGAAGAAATAGGAAATACTAAAATTAATCGATTAGGCTAGGAGGTGTTAAGATGGAGTTAAAAGAAAGAGAAATTTTAATGAAGGCGATTTTAGATGAACAGGAAAAGGTAAGGGATTTTGAATCTCATTCTAAAAGCGTAAAGGATAGTGAGGTTAGCAAAGTATTTAAACAATTAGCAGAGGAACACGGACATCACGCTAGACAATTACATGAATTATTAGAAAGATTTGAATAAAAAAATGGGCAAGGATTATTTAGCTACATCCTTGTCCAATATATTATTCTTATTTAGAAAAGGTTACAAAATTTTCATGGGTTACTCCGCAAATCGGACAAAGATCAGGAATAGGTCCATCAATAGTATGACCACACACAGTACATATTTGAATATCTCCCAATTCCATATCCTTACCCATATCAACAGATTGTTTTGCTATAGTAAACATTGCTGAATGTATTTTTTCTGCTTCTAATGCATAATGGAAGGATAAAAGACCACCCTTTTCTTTTTGTTCCTTGGCAACTGCTATGTAGGCAGGGTACATTTGCTCTATTTCAAAATTTTCTCCATCGATTGCACCTTGAAGGTTCTCAGAGGTTGTGGTTAAACCAAAACCAGCCATAGATGCTACTAAAAAATCACCCTTTATATTTTTTAATTCTTTAAAATGATTACCGGCATGAACTTCCTCTGCGAAGGAAATTGCTTCAAATAATCTTGCAACATTTTTATAACCTTCATCTAGAGCCTTTGCTCCCCAAAATTTGTATCTCATATTTGCCATGCTTTCTCCGCCAAAGGCAGAGCGTAAATTTGCGGCAGTCATATCATTCATGGTAATCTCCCCCCTATAAAATTATTAGTTATTTTTCACCTTATACCCATTAATAAAGATTAATAACACTATAAAAATTGTATAGAATTAAGACGATTCATAATAATTATCTTTCATGTTAAAATTAAAAGAAATAAAGGAAATTATAAAAATTAATAGAATCTATATATAAGAATGGGGGTGTAACATAATGATAAATATGAAAATGAATATTACAGAGGTGATTTCTGATTATCCATCTACTATTGAAATATTCCTAAAGCATGGTATGGGTTGTCTGGGTTGTGCAGCAGCACGCTTTGAAAATATAGAAGATGGTGCCTTGGCACATGGAATAGATGTCACAGCCTTAATAAATGACCTAAATAATTCAATCGCAGAGGAAAGTAATAGGGGATACTAATTTTTTACATATTAAAACCCCAGTTTGATTAATTATCTGCCAGGGGTTTGTTTCTGTGCCTATTTATTTTATATTATTCTTTTCTTGAAATTCGTTGCGCCCATCTATTTAATGCTGGCAGTAGATAATGGTCTAAACCAAAGACTCGACCAGCTCCACCTAACATTGGGATGGAGGAAGCTAAGAACCAATAATCGTTTAAACCTGTTGATAATATAAAGTTAATGTTCATGCCGATGGATACAATGGCAGCTATAAAGGTAAAGGTTCCACTTAAGAACGCTAGTCCTAACCCTATCTCGGTCGCCACTATTAATTTTTGAAAGATAAAAGCATTAGGTATAATTATAGTATCTACTATCCATGCATACCATCCAGGAGTATGATTACTTACTAATGACATAATAGTAGCAGTTGCTTCAGCATCAGCACCTGTTCCAGTACCACCGATAAGGGCATAATCATTACCAAGCCATCCTAAATTTATTTTATCAAGTCCTGATCTTAACCACTCGAATCCAAGGTATAATCTAAGGGGTAAAATCCAAAAAGTCTGACTACGCCTTTTTAAGTGATCCCAGAAGATATTTATGCCATTATCAGCTTTAACAAATTGATCTATTATATAATCCCATATCAGAACAGCACCGCCGATTTCCCATAAATAATGCATATTTACTAAATGTTTTAGTATTGTGGAAATCACCCCAGAGAATTTCCTGCCCATTACTTCTGCTACAGAATAAATAGCGCCTATAGAGACCATGTTTCCATGGAGATTTATTTCAAGTGGTTTCTTTTCTCCACCCATTATAGCTACCTTAACATTATGGGCAGCTGTTTCTCCTGATTGCATTGCTGATTCTACTAGAGCGGGCATCATATTTCCATCTTTATCCTCATGGTAAGCAATATCCCCTATTGCATAGACTTTATCTTTATCTTCAATTTCTAAATAATCATTTACAAGAGCCCTACCCTTCTTACCAGGCTTTATTCCTTGCTTTATAACAAACTGATTACCCTGAACACCACCAGTCCAGATTAAGGTACGAGTTTGAATACTAGAGTCCTTATTATCAGATTTAAGTGTAATAACGTTTGGGCTAACTGAAGTTATAAATGCACTGTTAATTAATTCCACTCCATTTTTTTTCATGAAATTTTCTGCTTTTTTTATAGAAACATTTGATAGTACTGGCAGTATAGTAGGTAAGCCCTCTACTAAATAAAGTTTTACTTCATTTCGATCTATGTCATATTGCTTGCAAAGACGATTTACCCACTCCATTAACTCGCCCATCATCTCAACACCAGTAAATCCTCCACCACCTACAACAAATGTTAACATTTCTTGGCGTATATTTGGATCTTTTTCATACCTGGCTCCTTGAAACATGTCCAATATTTGTTGTTTAATCCTTAAGGCATCCTCAAAGGACCAAAGAGTAAAGGAGTTATCTTCCATACCTTTAATCCCAAAAAATGCTGGCTCGCTACCTGTAGCTAAGATAAGATAATCATACTCATAGATTTTTTTACCCTCTAGTTTTTTATTATCAAAGTCAATATTTTCAATTCTGTCACGAATTATCTTTACTCCTGTGTAACGAAAGCATTTTTCAAGACTAACTTTGATACCATCTGGATCTATTCTATTCCCGGCAACTTCATGTAATTCTGTTAATAATACATGAGAATCATTTTTATCGATTAGGGATATTTCTACATCTGGATTTTTTTTAAATAATTTACTTAGTTTTCTACCTGCTACTACTCCTGCATAACCTGCTCCAAGTATTACTATTTTTGTTTTATTATTCAAGTTGCTTCCTCCCCAGACTTCTATAATATATAATAAAAATAAGAGATGATTAAAGTATTATATTTAGTTATTTAAATTAGTAAAATGCTTAAAATGTTATAACAATAAATTTGTGTTATACTAATAAAGAATTTTTCAATTAATTTCAAAATTAAGTAAATGCTAATAAGTAGAAAGGAATAATTTATAAATGAAAAACACAAAAAAATTAATTTTTCTAGCTATTTTACTTGCTCAAGCATTAGTATTACATTTTATTGAGAGTTTTATTCCTATACCTATTCCTGCACCAGGAGTTAAATTAGGATTAGCTAATATCATAACAATGATTACCATTGTGGTATTTGGGCTTAAGGAAGCTACTATTCTAGTAGTTATGAGAAGTTTTATGGGAGCAATGTTTGGCGGGGTTATTTCAAGTTTCTTCTTTAGTGTAGGAGGGGGCTTGATGAGTTTAATGGTGATGTATCTTTTATATCATTATTACAAAGATTACTTTAGTTATATGGGAATTAGCATTGTTGGAGCTATTTTTCACAATATTGGACAGCTTTTTGTGGCATCTATATTTATATCTAACTTTGGAATTTTCACTTATTTACCAATATTAATGTTAACTGCTATTTTAACAGGATATTTTACGGGATTAGCAGCAAAATATATTATAAATATATTATCTACAAATTTAAAGGTTATTAATAAGACATACTAATTTTATATTATATTATAAATATGTCATGGCTTTCTATAATATAATAATAGGGGTTGCAAAGGGAGTAACACCAGAGAAAGATGCTATTATAATAATCCCGGAAGGTGAAAATATGAATTTATGGGGTAATTATCCCGAATTTAATAAGTCGATGACGATAGTAGAAAAAGAAATCTTATTTACTATAAAATCTAGACAGCCTCTTATAAAAAAGGCTACTACGGCACTATCAGAAGCAGGGGGAAAAAGATTAAGACCTGCATTAGTACTTATTGCCCATTATTTTGGAAATGAGGAAAATCCTAATATTCATAAATTAGCAGCTGCCGTTGAGGTGTTTCATATGGCGACTCTTGTCCATGATGATATTATCGATGAGTCTGATATTAGGAGAGGTGTAATAACTACCCAAGCTAAATGGGGCAAAGGGGTGGCGGTTTTTACAGGAGATTTTTTGTTAAGCAAGGCATTTTTAAATCTCTCAAAATACTCTAATAATAAAGATATAGTTAATGCTTCATTTATTGCTAAAAATATCTGTGAAGGAGAGATTGAGCAATTTGATTCTAGATATAAGATAGATATTTCCCTAAAAAAATATCTTTGGAGAATTAAATGTAAAACCGCTTATCTTTTCTCCTACAGTTGTTGGTTTGGAGCCATAGAGGCAAAGGCTAATAAAAAGACTACAAATATACTAAGGAGGTATGGTAATTATATAGGTATGGCTTTTCAGATTAGTGATGATATTTTAGATTTTATTGGAAAGGAAAATAAATTAGGGAAACCATTGGGTAACGATATAAAAAACGGAATATATACTCTTCCTGTTATTTATACACTAAAATATGGGGGAAGTTCTAAAAGGCTTGAGGAAATATTGATGAAGGATCATTTTAGTCAAGAAGAACTTTCTTATATATTGAATTCGGTAATTGAAGAGGGTGGATTGAGCTATGCTAATAAGCTTTTAAAAAAATATATTATTAAAGCAAAAAGTGAATTAGAGAAACTACCTAAGAATGATTATCTTCCTTTGCTGTATAAATTGACAGAGATGATTGAAAACAGAGAGTATTAGTTTTCACTTTGTAATCAATTATAAAAATTAATGGAATATTTTGCCCTATGCTTGTCTATAATTTAATAGGGAGGGTGATTATATAGATGGATACATATATTGATCAAGCCTATGAATTGTATGAAAACAAGCAATGGGAATTAGCCCAACAAACTATTACAAAGGAACAATGTTATAATACCAATCCCATAGCTCTTAATCTTATTGGTAGCATACATTGGAAATTAGGAGATTTTAAGGAAGCTAAGAAATATTATCTATTAGCTGCAAAATGTCAAAGTGATTTTTGGCCTGCTTATTTAAATTTGGGAAATTTATTTTATGAAAATAATGAATTTAATAAAGCCATTAAATATTATGTAGGTGCCTTAAGCCATAAGGGAGAGCATTTTATGATTTATTATAATTTGGGCACCTGTTATTTAAAAATGAAAAAAACAGCAAAAGCAATTCATTATTTAATAAAAGCACTAGAATTAAAACCAACCCATTTACAATCTAATATTAACTTAGCAAAGGCGTATTATAACAGTAAAAATTATAAAAAATCCTTTATATATTTTAACACTGCTTTAGCACTTGATGTAGATAACAATACTGCTACTATTGGATATCAGAATTGTTGGGAAAAATTAATTTCTTAGTATAGTAGTTGTATAAATGTCCCAGGGAAGTTAACGGTTTTATAGGGGCAATTTAGGAAAAGCAAACTGAATACGAAAAACAAGCAGCGGGAGCTAATGATGGCATCGCTACTTGTTTCCTGCTCATTATTTATTTTTACTTGCTTCCCTATGGGGTTTTAAATACTATTATTTCCTTATCGTTATTCTCAAAGGGTTTCATGCCTAACTCTGTGGAACCAGAAAATTCAAGATTCTCATTTACAAAAATCCATTGAATAGCTTCCGCCGACATAAGATCCGCTCTATCCTGGTCTGTTACAATTTCCCCTTCTTTTTCTCTGGAATAGTAAGTTTGCACGATCACATTGCCATTTGTTGTTATGCTATAATTATCACTAATGTTTGTTGATCCTGATTCTTCTTTCATACTTCCATAAGTTGAAGCAGTGTAACTATAGGTGCCTTCTCCTTCTAGAAAGGGAACCTGCCTCTTTCCGTCTGAAGAAGGTATAATTTTATTCTCTGTAAGTTGGATATTGATGGTAAGCTCTTCAATTTCATAGCCTGAGTCAGAAGTTCCTGCAACTATTCCTTCCCAGTCTACGCTATGAGACCAACTACTTCCTTTAATAGAAATGGAAACACTGCCATCTTCAGATATTTCTATCGGAGATAATTTACTTAGTTCATGCTCTACAGGGAAAGAAAATGGGAAGTAATGGTGAAGGAACTCATATTGTTCAGCAATGCTGTTTTTTACTACCTCTTCCGGCGTCTTAAATGTTTCAAAGTAGAACATCCTATCACCCTTTTCACCATTCTGACCAAAACCTTCTGGCCTAAAAGAGTCCAATAAATTTGAACAACCTGTTATTATGGCGATAAATAATATAAAACATAGAATTAGAGAGAACTTTTTATATTTTATTAATTTCATATATCTTATCACTCCCGCCATTCATATACATAACGATAGCCATAACCGTTACCAAGAGATAATAAAACAGCACGCTGATCCCCTTCTTTTCCTTCTGGAATAACTTTTTCACTTTCCACTAATCCTTGATAATCGCTAAAGTTCTTTTCTCCCTGAGAAGTGATAAATGGGAAGCTACTGGAAGTTCCGTACCCTGGTTCTAAATGACCCATGTCAAAAGTGATTGCCATATTAGAAATTCCCCAGCCTTCAGTTTTTCGGTTAACCGTAAATGAAGCCTTTTCACCTGGAACTAGATATATCGGTGGATCCGTCCAAGTTACATGGAAAAGACCATCGTGCAGTGTTTTTCCTGCTTCGTTGGTTCTTTTAATATTATGAGTAAAATCATTTTTACCCCCAGTGTATTCTAAATAATCATAAAGTTTACTGCTGGTTCCAGTCATATTTCCTCCTGAAGGTTCTCCTGCCACTGAGAGATCTATATGATTAATGAATTCATCCCATCCTACAAAATGCCATCCAGTACTACCTGGCAAAGTAATTTTACCGTCCTCAAAGGGAAGAGCTTCCGCCACAGTGGGACCATCTATTATTTCAAATAATAGGGTTTCTTCAACCCCTCTTCCACGGATAGATACCTTATAATTACCTATTGGCCAGCCATCATCAGGCTGCTCCAAAATAAATGTCCCTCTTCCAAAATCTTCACCTGTCTGAGACTGGAAAGTGTGAATGGAATGATCTGTATCTAAATATACCCATTCGATATCTAAAATATCTTCATTGAAGTTATCATATACAAACCAAAGATATAGTTCTTCAGCATTTTGACTATACTTACTTACAACATCTACTGGGATAAAATTATCAACATGACTAGTCATCATCGCTTCCAAAAATCTCGGTTCTCCAGTTTCAGTTAGATTCCCATGTTTTTCTGTTAGTGCATCTACCATTGCTTGCTCTTCTGGAGTTTCCCCAAAGCTTCCCGGCTTAAAAGAATCTTGGATATCTTTACACCCTGTAAATATTATAGTAATTGCAATAATCAAACATAATAATAACAAATGTTTTTTAATCATTTAAATATAATCCTCCTTTTTATTTAAGACTTTAAACTCTCCTTCTAATCAGTTTTATACAAATCCAGCCCTGTTTGGATAAAAAACAATCCAAAGATTAAAGTGGACACACGGCAAGGGCAAAATACCAAGGTATTCCTGATACCGTGTTTTTAGCGCCTAAGCAGGATCCCACATATCAGTTAAAATAGAAAAATACGGTGAGTTCTACTTCTTGGTCATATTTTTCCAATAGCTCAAATTTCGTCGTAATGTCTGTTACATCTCCGCCCTCTCTGGTTTGTTCATTCCATACTTTAATATGTTCCGCTAACGGATCCGCACCTTCTCTCACATAGAATTTAAAGTTACTATCCGAGTATGGATTATCATCCGTATAAGGAATATTTTCAAGTTCAAATTCCAGCATTTCATAAATCTCACCGGTTCTTTCGTTTCTAAACATCAAAGACTCAATACTTTTTTCATCTGCGGATAATCTGCCACTTATTACGACATCTTCCTGAACATCATATCTGCCGCTGTGATGCTGAACTTCTCTGGTGAAGACAGAAGCTGCTTCAAAATCCAGTCCATCCCAGGTTACATCCACAAGGAAATGTTTTTGATCAATGGTAGCATCTACACCGTTTAAATCCTGCCTTATGGTAAAATCAAATATCATTTCATAGGAATCGGTGACATTAAACTCGGAGCTACTGTTATTTTGAGACTCATTGATTTCCTGATTGCCTGAAGTGTCATTCCCACCATTATTGCCACAAGCTGTAAGCGACCCCATCATTAAAACCAGAAAAATGACTAATATTTTCTTCATCTTCTTTCCTCCCTATAATAATTTTATTAACTATTTCATCAGCGGGCTTTTGCAACGATGGCAGACATCGTTGTGAATTTCGTTTTTGGTAGAACAGACGATACAATAGATAACGCTGTCCCTGGATTTGTCGTATTTTTCCAATACATGTTCCACCGTACCCGCGTGATGCCTGACATGATCACCAACCTGATAATAGTGAAAGAGATCCTCGGTGCATGAAAGTTTTTTAACGCCGCCTTCTTCCCGGCGTATATGAATGGAATATCGGGTCTGATAATTTCCTCTCTGCCGATCGGCATAGCTTGCCTCCTTGTAAGTCTTATCAACTACAACGCCGTCCCATGTGCCGTCTTTTTTCCCTTTTGCCCGTTGAAAGAGCGCAAGCACGATCAGCAGACCGCCTAGGATGAGTCCAAAGAAAAAGGCGGAGGGAAGCTCCAAGCCACCGGCTTCTAAGGCTCCGGCGACGGAAAAGCCGATTACAACGACCACGGCAAGCACCAGAATGAAAAACATGCTCGATTTGTTGATTTTTTTCAGAGTCGTAGCGATACGCGGATCGTGAATTTTATCCGAATAGCCTACCAACGAAGGGTTACCATCGGTCTGCCTGCTTTGCGTCCCCCCACTCTGGTCCGCGCCGCAGGAAGCGCAGAATATTGCGTTTACTGATAAGGTCGCGCCACAATTTTTACAATTCATATCTTAACTCCTCCTCGTCATCATTTTTTATAGTAAGCCTGAGAAAGAACCACCTCATAGCGATTATATTGAATCATACGACCATCGGCATCCGGCACCGCCATGAATTCAAGCTCAAAGCTATCGTCGGGGTCAATATTCTGTTTAATTCGCTCACCGGCGCCGGTGAGCTCATCTTCGTGATAAAACAGTATCAAGGCATTCACATAATCAATGGTTTTCGAGCCAATGTTGCGAAAGGTTGCATAGTAGGTATAGTCGCTTCCCTCTCTGATTTCGTCCTCTGCTTCGACATCCTCTATAGCGCTGGAATAGTCATAGAGACCATCAGGGGAGTCATGCTTAGCCTCGTATGAAGTCTGGTATGTATCCCATGCTTCATAGTCTTTTAAATGGGTTGAGAAGGTATATAACACCTGACCTGCTGCAACGCCTTTAAAATAGGTCTCATAATCCGTTATGATATTTTCCTTTTCATCGTAGAATTCCACATGCATAGTCAGCTCCTGTATGTCCATTTCGCTGTTATTGGTGAGCTTAAATAAAACCTCGTTGTTTGAAAGGGGATGGAGCTCACACACAAATTCCTCTGCCAATGAGTCCTTTTGCGAAGTTTGCTCCTGGGACGGGTCAGCCTCATCCCTGTCATTGAGTTCGGTTTGCACCTCGCCCTGGGGCTTGTATTTCTGTTGATCTCCGCTGGTCAAAAGGCCACATCCAGAAAAGGAAAGCATTAATATAAGTAAACAGACTAAAAATATTCTTATTTTCATCATAATCTCCTCCTATCATCGCTCAGTACCGAGCGTTCCTTACTTCGTCGCCGCCACCGTCTGATATCCGCCTTGCCCTGGATGCCCATAACCAGTAGAAACGATCCAAATCCGGTTAGAAAAAGTCCGCCCAACATGTTAGATTTATCTGCTGGTGCATTGATGGAGGGATAATAGGGCAGATAGCGCACCTGGATGGTTTGTGTGGTGCTTACACCTTGTTTAAAAATCAGGCTTGCACTGCCCCCATAGGATTCTCCTCCCACCGAAAATGCGTATTGAATCCGATGACGATTTGGGTTGGGGCTGGTTTCGCCGTAGCTTTCCCGATCCTGTCTGACGCTTGTTACAGAGGCGGTGGTCGTTTTACCCACGATGCTCAGCAACATGAACTGTAAGCCTGCAAGAATCACCAGTATGGCCACCAAAATAGCAATAATGGATCTCTTTTTTCGCGAAGGCAGGGCAGCAGCGGAAACCGCCGTAGTATTCTGTTGCTTTGCACCGCAGGAGGTACAGAACCTCGCGTGTTCTTCAAACCTTGTGCCACAATGTTTGCAATACATGGTTACTCTCCTTTCCTGTCGGTTTTCCCCGGCTGAACCTAATGAAATCCAATTTCCTTGTTACCATCCTACCGGGAAAGGGGTAAAAAAGAATATCCCCCGATTGGGTGAAATATTAAGTTTTGAAGTCAAGGCTTTCCCTGATTCAGCATTAAAATGTACACCAGCTCGGATCGTGTAGATACGCCGGTCTTTTTAAATATTTTCTGTAGATGGGTTTTGATGGTATTCCTGGAAAGATTGAGGGAGGAAGCAATCTTCGGATTACTCTTTCCCTGAATCACGCCGTCGATGATGTCGGCTTCTCGTTTGGTAAATTTAAACTTGTATTCCGTTGCCAACTGCTTTTCATCAGCAAATTCCAAGGAGACAAAAAAACGGTTGCTCTCTTTGCTTATGTGTTTTTTTCTGAGCAAAATATCCGCCCAAAGCTCACCACCGGGTGTTTTTAAGTTCTCAAAATGGTAGGTAGCCTCTTTTGCTTGCAATTGCTCTGTTTGGAGATCCTCCATGATTTCCTTGAGATGATACAGGGCGCTGGAACCAAAGACCGTACTGCTACCCAGCATTTCCAGACCTGCCATATTTCCAGCGATGAGGTTCGCCTCCTCGTCAAATAGGCAGAGCCCTTTTCTGTCCAACCCCTTTTTGTCCGTTTCCAGAAGGCTTGCTGCCGTGAGGCTATGGATGATATTAAAGACACTCGAAATGTGAGGCTGTAAAAGCTCCAGTATGAATAGCTCATGTTCTGTAAAATCCGGCTTGTGTTTGTTTCTGTGCAGATAGATTTCTCCCAGAAACTGTCCCCGATAAAGAATGCGCATACAAGCAACATGGTATTGCTCCTGGGAGGAAAGAAATTCGTTGCGAGGCTCACCGGGGACGGTGATAAGCCCCTGACGATAATCGGTAGCCTTGTAGACCAGAGCTTCTTTGCCAGCGGTATCCTTTCGCTCCAGGTATTCTTCCCGCTCTGCAAAAGCCGTCTTTTTATAATAATCATTTAGGTTGCCGGTGATATAGGGCTGAAAAAAACTACTATCCTTGCTAATGGCACAGAAGAACAAACCACTGTCGTACATCACCTGAGTATGCAACTTGGCTATGGCAAGGAGCAGAAAATCTTCAAAGTTCCGGCATTCGTATGCTTGCCTAATAAGCTCATTAAAACTAATTATTTGTTTATCGTCCATCGTATAACTCATCTCCTTTATCGCAGATCATAGCAGACCTGCGTGCTACGGTCTATCACCCAAGGGGGTGAATTTTATCCATGGTAAAGGGCTGCCCATGACCAGGATGCAAAAGTCTCGCTCCACTTCGGATGATGGTTTCTACGCTTTTTTCCATTTGCTCCCGATCTTCATAAAGCAAGGACGCCGTCGGTCGAAGGATATTGAACAATGCGTCGCCTACTACAAAATCTCCATCACTAGTCAGCACGCCGATGGAGCCCTTGGTATGTCCCGGTAGGGCAACGATTTGTGCTTGGATCCCGTATTCTAAAAGTGTCTGGTCACTCTCCAGCCAAATATCGGGAGAGAGGGAGTTTGGGGCTTTGGTGGAAAGTGTAAATTTTGACGAAAACGCCAATATCTTCCCCAAAACGGTATGTGCCCTAAGCTTTCTATCACCAGTGCTTTGAAGCAGATCGGCGTCCCGGGTGTTCATGGCTACTGGAACACGCAGCAGCCGGGCAAGGGTGGAAGCTCCGTCGATATGGTCGGGGTGACCGTGGGTTAGCAGAATCATCCGGACATTTTTATCCTTCACCCTCCGGTAGATCCTTGTTGCATCTGAGAGTTTTGCGACATCCACCAAAACGCTGCCGTCGCTACCGGTCAAAAGATAGCAGTTAACCACTCCGCATTTGATCCTCTCTAACATATCTGAACCCTCCTTTTTATTCCCTAATAGTCGGCATAATTCCGGTTTCGTAATGGAATTTTTCTACAATATCCCCAAGGGCAGCACTGTCAGGTCTGGCATATAGTAGTCGGACATTCCATATGTTCATATTGGTACCATAGTCAATGGAGACATAGTCCCCTCCGATTTCTACAGCCTTTAGCCTAATGCCGTCTTGGTTGAACTTAATAATTTTGGAACCCAGCAGGATGCCGAAGCAGGAAACGAACATTTCTACGGTTTCACAGACCTTGGTTTCTGTTTCCCTGCTGTCTCCCTTACGAAGGACAGCGGGCTGAATATGAAGAATCTGATTTTCCACAATCAGCTGCGTTGCTTTCATATTTTTGCTCACTACTCTAAAGAGGATAGCGTTAATAAACCCTGTCGCCAAAGCAATGCTTCCAAACGCCTTCCAATTGGGAGGCTGCAAAATAAGCGCTATTACAAAAACGGCAGTACAAAGAATAGAGACTACAAAAAATAACCGTGTGTACAAAGTAATATTTTTCAAATGAATCCCCCTCTCAGGTGTTCAGCGTTTTCATCATTTTACAGAAAGTAGAGCTGTCTTTGCATCACCAAACCGGGTGAATTGGCGAAAAAATGCCCCTCACCTTTTCGGGTGAGGGGCATTGAAATCCGCTGTTTATCAGGGGGTCTCAGATTCTGCGAAGGGGATGTATATATCCAGAAGGAGATGCATCAGCTCCGTCCTGCTTTGGACTCCGACTTTGGAATAAATATTTTTTACATGGGTTTTCACTGTATTTTCGCTTACATGCAGTTCGCCGGCAATCATCCGATAGGTCTTGCCCTTGATGAGTAAAGCGGCGATTTCACCTTCGCGCTGGGTGAGCTTCTCCATTATATTAAACTCTACGAGTAGTCGATCTTGTTCCTGAATCGGTATTTCGGTAATCGCAGTCAAATAGATATGGTCTTTGAGCAGTGTGGTCAGCCGTTTATGTAAGGAGGGAAGCAGAACAAGGGTAACGCACACCACGCCCAAGGCCAGTAGAGTGGGATTCTGACTTTGTTCACCTGCGACGGTAATCGCGTTACCGATAAGTCCGCCCAGCAGTACTCCCAGGATATTAGCGGAGAGGCCGATTCCCATGATCCTTGCGGGATTTTTATGAAGTTCCAGCATTTCTCCTAGAATACTCCACCAAAACAGGTCGTATACACCACAAGCTCCCAGCATCAATGTGTTGACTACAAGATAATCTACCCAGGATCTGCCCAGTACAAGAAAGGCGATAAAGGAAAAGCCGATCATGGCGATTGCCACATAGAGAATATAAGCCCGATTTGTTTTGCGGGAAAGATTCCGCATAATAAGCAGGGCAGCGATATACGGTACGGCCCAATACCAGCTTGTCAGCCATTCCAGATGGGCGAATGCGGGACCCTGTACTTGATACATCAGACCGGAATTGATGGTGATGATCACAATAAACAGGTATAGAAAAGCGAGAGGGCTGATTTTGCTGACATAAATCTCCCCTTGCTCGGAAGACGAAGGTTCCACTACTTCCTCTTTGGGAAGCCAGAGGGCGAATAGGAACGCCGCAGCCAGCATCAGCATGGAAAAACCAAGCCCAATGTACGGGGAAATGTGAATGGCTGTCATATTAAGAATTATCATTAGGAGGTTGGAAAAGATTAGTCCGTCTGCCATTGTCTTAATGCGTTCATTCTTGGGAGTGCAACCTTTGAAATAAAAGCCCCATGCCGCTACGCAACAACCGACCAGAAATGCAGCTAAGAACAAGGCCGCTGTCCATAGGAAGGAAGGTGGACTAAAAAACACGCCGGAGGCCGCTAGGCAAAACCCAATGGAAAAAAGCATTAGCTTTTTTGCTGTTCGCATATTCTTGACAAAGAAGCCACAGGCAAGCAACCCCGCAAAATGAGCCGCCATTGTGCCAAAAACAAAGGATTTCGCCGAGATATTATAGTAGTCCGTAAGGGCGTAGAGTATCCTGCCTTCAAAGGGTAAGGCAAGAAGCCAGGAGAAGAACAGAGAAAAGACGATGATGGATAACCGACGAGGATTGATTATAGTTAATATATCTTGATTCCTTGTGTTTTCCGTCATACATTTACTCCTTTCATTTTGCAGAGTAGGGTCTGCACCCATTTCCTTTCCATCACAGTTTATATGGATTTTAATCTTTTTATCATTATATTTCTTAAGCAAGAAATAATCAAGAAAAAGCACTCGGGCAAGGTATACCTCATACCAAGTTTTACGAACAAGAATCGTGATTTAAATCATGAAAGGGTGTTGAAAGTGTCCCTATATCACCGTGGGAAAAATCCCCTGCTTATTTTTATTATTGGAAAAATTTTGCTAATATGATAGTATATATATAATTAAATATAAAAAAAGGGCAAACTTATCGAAAGATAAGGACGCAAAGCCACGGATCTAAGGCAAAGCTAAGATCGCCGGGTTGCATTAACATATGTTTGGCTCTTTTTTGTTAACTAAAAAGAGCTTTTTGTGTTTTTGTTTTGAATTCTATAATGGGGGTGAAAGAGCATGAATGGTACTATTCAGATATTAAGAGGAAAACCAGTTATAAAGAATCCTAAAGAGGGTGGTAAAGGGGCAATAATATATGCTCATCCTAATGTAATCCTAAAAGTGAATGAAAAAGAAATAAAAGAATCTATTATAGTATCACAAGATGATAAAGTAGAATTAATTCCTAGAAATGACAAACCCAAAAGGACTTTCGAAATTCGTACTGAAGCTAATACGATGGCAGCCTATGGAATAATTCGATATCAAGAGGGTAAAGAAATCATAATCTTAGATAGTGAAGATGTGCATGAGTTAAGATTAATGGTTAAGGTCAAAGAAATTCATCCTGAATACTATACATATATAGATATAATAGAGGCAATTAAAAAGTCTAAAATAATTTTTGGGATTAAAAAAGAAGGTATAAACGAGGTTTTAGCTAATCCCGATAATGAGGTTTTAATTGCTCAGGGCAAAGAGCCTCAAAAAGGGAAGGATGGCTATATTGAATATCTTTTTTTTCAAAAACAAGAAGAAAAAGTGAAAACCGATATTAATGAAAGAGTAGATTATAAAAATTTAAATGAGATTCTATCAGTGAAGAAGGATGAATTGATTGCAAAGAGAACCCCTGCGATTCAAGGAATAAATGGAAAAAATATTTTTGGTAAAGTAGTAAAGGCACCAACTCCTAAAAATCCAAGCTTAGTTGCAGGAAATAATGTGAGGATTGATCAAAAAGGATTGAATGCATATAGTATGGTTGATGGAAAACCTGCAGTAAAGGGAAAGGTTATCCATGTATATTCTGTACATGAGGTATTTAAGGATGTAGATATTAAAAGTGGAAATATTGAATTCTATGGTGATGTTGTTATAAGAGGAAATGTAAAGGAAGGAATGTCTATAAAAGCAGGACATGATATTACTATATATGGATCTGTTTCGAGAGCTCTAATCCAAGCCGGAGGAGAAGTGATTATAAAGAATTGGGCTATTCAAAGTACTATTATTGCAGGGGCTCAGCAAACTGAATTGAAAAGACTTTATAATTATCTTGCCAAGCTGCAGGGTTTATTACTACAACTATATAAGGGTAGCATAGAGGTATTAGATAAGTTAAAAAACTCTGGTACTGAAAAAATTCAGGCGGGGAAACTAATAAGAATTGTTTTGGAAAAGCATTTTAATGAAATTATTTTATTGTTAAAGGAGTTAGAATTAATAGATAGGACTAAATTAACGGCTATAATTGACGATAAGTTTTATAAGGAGATTAGTTATTTTATCGAAAGATATTCTATATATGGAGTAATAAATATAAAGGATGTTGAAGAGATAAAAAATGATATTCTGCTTATGTCAAGTATGAAGGAGAAATTAGAAAGTCATTTTAAGCAACCTATGAATATTACTATTTCCTATGCTCAAAACGCTACGATTAAAACAAGCGGAGACATTATTATTACTGGGCAGGGCTGTTTAAATAGTAATTTGTATGCAGGCGGAAATATAACAATGGAAAACATTGAGAGCTCCTCTAAATCATCTGTGTTTCGAGGAGGGAAAATTGAATGTGATGGTGATGTTCGTATAAGTGAAATAGGATCAACAGGTGGTGCATTTACACAAATTGAAACAGGTAGACAAGGGAAAATACTATTTAATATGCTGTATTTTAATACTCATGTACAAATAGGAGAAAGCAAAAAAAAGATTGAAGAAAATCAACATAGAGGAATCTGCTATAGAAACAATAAAGGGGATATCATCATACACAGTACTTCTTAGGATTATTATGCAAGGGGAGTACCCCCCTGCTGAATTCCGGAGGGGGTTCAGGCTGAAAAGCCGTCGAGGGGAACCTAGGGTTACTTAGCGAAAGCGTCGAAGACGCTATTTTAGGAGGTCTAATAATGGAACAAACTCAAGCGGTATTTTTTAGTGCGGACCAGGGGAATTATGCAATAAACATAGAAAATGTAGAGAGGATTATTGGTTTTAGTGAAATTACACCCTTACCTGAAACCTCAGATTATGTATTAGGACTTTTAACCTATCAAGAAAGAATTTTACCGATTATAGATATTAATAAAAGATTTTTTAATAAATCGATAGAATATAATGCAACAAACAAGATTTTAGTGATTCAATTAGAGGAATACAAAGTAGGTTTATTAGTGGAGGAAGTAAAGGAAATAAAAACTATTAATGATGATATAATTGAGAAACCATCTGAAATAATAAAGGGTATTTCACCTGAATATATAAAGGGTATGATTAAAAATGATGATGAAATTATCATTTTATTGGAGGCAGAAGAAATATTTAAGGGTGATAAAAAAGCAGAATTAATAGAATTGATACAAGAGGATTAATCTTATGGGAGGATATCTAAATTAGGATGAAAGAGGATATAAAGGTTAGTATAGCAGATTATAAAATATCTATAGGACCTAATAGAATTATTACCTTAGGATTAGGATCTTGTGTGGGCATCTCGATTTATGATAGGCTTTCAGATTTTGGTGGATTAGCTCATATTATGCTGCCAGATAGTAGCCAATTCAAAAATATTATAAAAATAGGTAAATATGCCGATTTAGCTATTCCGAATATGCTAGAGGAATTATTAGCAAAGGGTATAAATAAAAGAGGGTTAGTAGCTAAGATTGCAGGTGGAGCAAGTATGTTTCGATTTTCAGATGAAAAACTAACCATGGATATAGGTGCTCGAAATATAATAGCTGTTAGAAATTCACTGAAACAACTAGGGATACCTTTAATAGCTGAAGATGTCGGAGGTAATTCTGGCAGGACTATGATTTTAGATCTAGAGAATAAATCTGTACATATAAAAACAGTTGGTAAGGGGATTATTTTACTTTAATTTGAGGTGGCATAATGACTAAGATAAATATATCAGAAGGATTTAACCAAGGAAAGGATGATATTTTATTACCAATTTTAGATAAGAGGTGGGATGCTTTAGTAATAGGGTCTTCAACAGGAGGACCTAAAGCTCTTACAAGTATTATCAGTAATTTACCGGATAATAAGAATTCTATTCCTATTTTTATAGTACAACATATGCCTAAGGGTTTTACTTCTTCCTTTGCACAACGATTGGATAGTATCTGTGCTTTAAGGGTAAAGGAGGGCCAGCAAGGGGAACTCATTCGCAGAGGACATATTTACATTGCTCCAGGAGATTATCATATGATACTTGAGGGAGACCATATTGTTTTAGATCAAAGAGATAAATACTTAGGAGTAAGACCTGCAGTTGATTATCTTTTCCAAACGGCTGCACCAAAATATAAAAATAATCTTTTATCTATAATTTTTACTGGCATGGGAAAGGACGGAACAGAAGGGATTAGACATATAAGGAATTATGGGGGCACTAATATTGCTCAAGATAGGGATAGTTCAGTGGTTTTTGGAATGCCAGGATCAGCTATAGAAAGTAATAATGTAGATGCAGTACTTTCATTAGATGAAATATCAAAACAATTAAATATTCTAATAAAAAGGTGAGATAATGGAACAGGATTTTGTTTCTTTTGAAAAGTGGATTTATAAAAGTTTAGCTATTGATCTATCAGCATACAAAGCAAAGCAACTTCATAGGCGTATTTTAAGTATAATGAATAGATCAGGATATAAAGATTTAAAAAAATATTCAGAGGCTATTAGTAAGGATGATAGTCTTCGTAATCAATTTTTAGATTATATAACAATTAATGTATCAGAATTTTTTCGGAACAAGCCTATGTTTGATGATCTTGAAGTTAGAATAAATAATAATTTACTCAATAATCATTCTAAATTAAAGATATGGAGTGCAGCGTGCTCCATTGGTGCAGAGCCATATTCCTTAGCTATTATATTAGATAGAATATCAAATGGAAATTACCATAGTATATTAGCTACAGATATTGATAATAGCATACTAGAAAGAGCTAAACTTGGTATTTATAAAGCTAATGAAATTAGGAATGTATCTAATAAGGATCTGAAAGCTTATTTTGATGAAAGAAATGGTGAGTTCCGCATAAATCAAAATATAAAAAAAAGAATTACCTTTAAAAAACACGACTTAATATTAGATGAATATGAAGAAGACTTTCATTTAATTACCTGTAGAAATGTTGTTATATATTTTAATAATGATATTAAGAAAAAATTATATGAAAGATTTTATAATTCACTATTACCAGGTGGACTCTTATTTGTAGGAGCAACTGAAACTATTTTTAATTATAGAGAATTAGGCTTTGAAAAGATTTCAACATTTCTTTATCAAAAAAAAGAATAAAGAAATAAATTTATTTTACGATAAAAGGAATAGGGGGTGAGGTCGTGGATGTGTCTCAATACATTACTATGTTTTTAGAGGAATCAAGAGAAAATTTGCAGAGTTTAAATGAAAATTTATTAGAACTGGAAAAACAACCTTCAAATATAAATACTATAAATGAAATTTTTAGAGTTGCTCACACTCTAAAGGGTATGGCTGCAACTATGGGTTTTACCGGAATGTCAAATTTAACCCATAAGATGGAGAATATATTAGAATTGTTTAAAAGTAAACAGCTTAATATTAATTCAGAAATTATAACACTGCTTTTTCAATGTCTAGACATGCTTTCAATGATGGTAGAGGATATAGAAGAGGGGAATGTAGAAGAGCACGATACTAGTGAATTGGTGGAAAGGTTACATATGTTTTCTATTGTGAAGGATGAGTTGGCAATTACTTCTACAGAGTCTACTAAATTGGAAACAATGAAGTTCGATGACTATGAATGGACTGTAATAAAAAATGCAAAGGAAAGAAAATATTCTATCTATCAAATATTTGTTAACCTTGCAAAGGATTGTCTTATTAAATCTGCAAGGGCATTTTTAGTTATAAAAAACTTAGAGGAAAAAGGAGAGATTATAAAAACTCTACCTATAATAGAAAAAATAGAGGAGGAGGAATTTGATTCTTCTTTTCAATTGGTTTTTATTACAAAGGAATCACCAGAAGCCATAAAAAAAATAATTACAGGAGTAGCTGAAATAGAAGATGCCATAGTGCAGCCTTTATCTATAGATAATAATTATAAAGCTAGTATAGAAGAACAGTCCCAACAAATTTTTACTAATAAATCTAAAATAAATCAATCGGTTAGGGTAGACATACATAGACTTGATAATTTTATGAACTTAGTATCAGAGTTGGTAATAAATAGAACTCGTCTAGAGCAAATAAGTAATGACCATATGTTAATGGATTTACACGAGACACTAGAACAGGTAGCTAGAATTACAACAGATCTTCAAGACTTGGTTTTAAAAATAAGAATGCTACCTATTGAAAGGGTTTTTAATCGTTTTCCAAGAATGGTAAGAGATTTATCTAAGGAATTGGGTAAGGATATAGAATTAGTGATTCAAGGACAGGATACAGAGTTGGATAGGACTGTTGTAGATGAATTAGGGGATCCCTTTGTTCATTTAATTAGAAATGCAGTAGATCATGGTATTGAATCAAAGGATGAGAGAATTAAGAAAGGAAAAGATCCCCAGGGAATAATTAAAATGATTGCCTCTCAAGAGGGAAATAAAGCAATTATCCGAATTGAAGATGATGGGAAGGGGATAGATCCAGAAGTAATAAGACAAAAGGCGGTAGAAAAGGAAATAAAGGTAGATGGATTAAATGAAGAAGAGATTATTAATTTAATCTTCAATCAGGGGTTTTCTACAAATGATGAAGTTACAGATATATCAGGAAGAGGAGTGGGAATGGATGTAGTAAAAAGGAAGATTTCCGCCCTAGGTGGTAATATAAGTGTAAAGAGTGAAGTGGGTTTAGGTTCAACCTTTATTATTCATTTACCTCTTACTCTATCTATAATACAAGCATTATTGATAAAGGTTGCTACTGAAACCTTTGCTATATCATTAGGATTTATAGAAAAGGTAATAAGTATATTACCCCAAGATATTAAAAGCTCTCATAGTGGTCAGGTTTTTATTTATAGAGAACAAGCAATTCCAGTAATAAGGGTTAATGAAAAATTAAATCTACCTGCAGTAAAGAATCTGGAACAATACTTAATTATAATTAAGGTAGGAGAAAAGCTTTATGGTCTTATTGTAGATAGTTTAATTGGCCAGCAGGAGATAGTTATAAAGCCCTTAGGTAAGTCATTAATAAATGTGAACGAATATGTAGGTGCCACTATTTTAGGTAATGGATTGGTGACATTGATATTAGATCCAGGTGCAATAATATAAGGGGGAGGGAGAAAGATCATTGAGTATACAGAATTTAACCCCTATGCAAATAGATTTTCTTAAGGAATTAAGTAATATAGGCGGTGGCAATGCTGCTACCTCTCTTTCACAAATGGTTTATCGTCCTATTAAAATGGAGGTACCAAGGGTAAAACTCTTACCCTATGATAAGGTATTTACAGAAATAATGGGAGAGGAAGAACAGGTAAATGCTGTTTCTATTCGGGTATTGGGGGATACCCCTGGTAATTTTCTTTTTATATTGAAAGATAGGGACACAATGGATTTATTAAAGATGATTATGGGAGAAGATGCTCGTAAGGATTTAGATGAGGTTTCATTATCGGCATTACAGGAGATATGTAATATTTTATGCTCTTCCTATGTAAATGCATTATCTAGGTTACTGAATTTAAGTATTGTTTCTTCGGTTCCAGCCTATGTTCAAGATATGTTTGGAGCTATTTTGCCTACAGCATACATTGAAGCAGGACAATATGATGATTATTTATTAGTCATTGAAAATAATTTTTTAGCTAGAAATAATAATATTAAAGCTCATTTGTTTTTTATACCCCATCCGGGGTCTCTACATAAGATTTTTTCTATTATGGATATATAAAAGGAAGGGATGGTCTAAATGTCTAAGCGTGTACTAATTGTTGATGATGCAGTATTTATGCGAATGATGATTAAGGATATACTGGGGAAGAATGGTTTTGAAGTAGTAGGAGAAGCCGCTAATGGAGCCTTGGCAATAGAGGAATATAAAAAGGTAGATCCAGATATTGTCACCATGGATATTACTATGCCAGAGATGGATGGAATAATAGCTGTAAAGGAAATTAGAAAAATTGATCCTAATGCTAATATTATTATGTGTAGTGCAATGGGACAACAAGCCATGGTGATGGAAGCAATTCAAGCAGGAGCCAAGGATTTTATTGTTAAGCCATTCCAAAGTGAGAGAGTTATAGAGGCTTTGAATAAAGCATTAGGTTAAAGGAGGCTCACTTTTTATGCAAGTCATTATATTTGAATTACAGGGAAAACAATATGCAATTAAAACTGATCAGATAGAGGAGATAAGTAGATTATTAGATATTACCTTTGTTCCTAATGCACCACATTATATAAAGGGTTTGGTAAATCTACGGGGGAATGTTATAACTCTAATGGATATTTCAAAGCTATTAAATTTAGAATTGCAGGATGAAGATTATACTAATATAATTATAGCAAAGGTACATAAGGAATTGGTTGGAATTCTTGTTGGGAATGTATGGGAAGTAATGAATATAAAAAAAGATATGGTTGAGAGAATAGACATAGGAGAAGAAGAAAATCAAGGATTAAAGGGAGTTATACAAATACAGGATCAAATAATTAATTTTTTAGATATAGAAGAATTTATCGCTTGAAATAGGAGGTGTTATGGTGGGGGAAGTATTGTCCCAGAATGAGATAGATGCTCTATTAACAGCTCTCTCCTCTGGAGAAATTGTAGCTGAGGATATTGAAAAAGAAAAAGAACAACATAAAGTTAAACAGTATGATTTTAGACGCCCAAATAAATTTTCCAAGGAACAGATTAATACATTAAAAATAATTCACGATAATTATTCAAGAATTATTTCTAACTTTCTTTCTGCTAAGGTTCGCTATAATATACAAATGAAAGTGGCAGCAATAGAGCAGGTTACCTATGAAGAGTTTATTCATTCTATACCAAATCCTACACTGCTTTCTATTTTTAAAATGCCACCCTTTAATGGTACCTTGCTTTTAGAGATAAATCCTCAATTTGGCTTTCAAATAATTGATTTATTATGTGGAGGGAAGGTAGAAATATCTCCTAAGATTAGAGAATTAACAGATATTGAAAAGAGTATTATTATAGATATTCTTGAAGGTTTTATAAATAATATGAAGCTTGCATGGGAGGATATAATCGAAGTTACACCTTCCTTTGAAGCACTTGAAAGTAATCCTCAATTAAATCAAACCATGTCACCCAATGAACCTGTTGCTCTGATCACCTTTACTATTGATGTTGGAGAAACACAGAGTTTTGTAAATCTATGTATACCATACCTGTCTATAGATAAGATTGCGGATATGCTTTATATGCAGTATTGGTTTCAAAATGACAGCTTGGTACAAGATGTAGAATATAGAAGAATAATAGAGGAAAAGATTTCATCATCAAAGGTTAATCTTTCAGTTCTACTAGGCAAAACAAATATAACTATAGGAGACTTTATGGGATTATCGAAGGGTGATGTTTTACAATTAGATAAATTGGTTAAGGATTCACTAAAAATGTATGTAGAGGATCAAATGCACTTTTATGTTCAACCTGGAATTTATAAAAACAAACTTTCAGTGCAGGTTGTAGATATTGTTGAGAAGGATGTGGAACTAGATGAATAATGAGTTTTTATCCCAAGAAGAGATTAATTCACTATTACAAAAGAATCAAGAATTAAATAGTGACAATGTATTAACTGAGAAAGAGATTGATATTATGGGGGAAGTGGGAAATATTTCTATGGCTACTTCAGCCACAACCCTATCCACTATTTTGGGGAAAAAGGTTACTATAACGACTCCCCAGGTTGAAGTTACAAACTTGATAAAATTGCAAGAAAATCTTCCTATCCCAAATGTAGTATTACAGGTAAAATTTGATAATGAATTACGAGGTACTAATATTCTATTAGTAAATGTACAAGACGCTTCAATAATTGCAAATTTGATGATGGGAGGAGATGGGACAGACATTAGTCCAGAACTTTCGGATATAGAATTAAGTGCTGTATCAGAAGCAATGAATCAGATGATTGGTTCCGCATCCACTTCCATGGCAACTATGCTAAAAAGAGAAATAAATATTAACCCTCCTCAAACTAAAATATGGGATAGTAATGATAACTTTGAAGTAGAAGACATTGATTCGGAACAATCAATTGTAAAAATTGCCTTCCATCTAACGGTAAATGATTTAATTGATAGTGAGATTATGCAGATTTTTACCTTAGATACGATTAAGGATATTGTAAATATTATGACCGAAGAGGAAGAAAAGAACACGGTTAAAACTGAGAAGCAAATAGAGCAAGATGAGATTATAGCTGAGGAAGCTGATTTGGAACCTGAAATTTATTTTGAAAAGGAAGCACCTCTAAGTAAGGAGCCTGTATCCATTAAAAATCCTCAATTTGGAGAATTAGAAGATAAGCCTAGACAAGGACAAAGCCAGAATATAGATTTAATCATGGATGTACCCTTAGAATTTAGTGTTGTTTTAGGAAAAACGCAAAAGGCTGTGAGGGATGTATTATCACTAAGCCCAGGCTCAGTTGTGGAGTTAAATAAATTTTCAGAGGAACCCCTAGATGTATATGTAAATGGAAAGCTGATTGCTCAAGGGGAAGTAGTTGTTATAAATGAGAACTTCGGGATTCGAATAACTAATATAATCAGTCCAACGGAGAGAGTAAAAAAGCTAAAATAAAATTAAATAATTAAGTCTATAAAACCAGAAGGGGGCAATCGCTAAATAGCTGATTTTGCCTTCACAAATTCAAAATGAAGAGAACCCGCAAGATCTAGGACTTTGAAAAAGGCCCATGATCTTCTCGGGTTCTCTTTTATTCTTTCCGCTTTTATTTTTGGGCAC
>Ga0334898_1000187_pt1 | contig 116126 bp, 107 predicted proteins | sample GraSluR3_MG_10_FD_207228 | JGI IMG/M metagenome (GOLD analysis project Ga0334898, IMG submission 207228) | Sludge microbial communities from methane-producing bioreactor in Wageningen University, Netherlands - Granular Sludge_3_08-R3 | ecosystem: Engineered > Bioreactor > Anaerobic >... | reverse complement strand
TCTGAGTATTTCCACCAATGCTTCAAGGCTGATGGATTCTTGGTTGTTACTTAACATACATTTAGTATACAGCAAGCTTTTCTTTACTTCAAGGTGTTCATCCCTACACTCCAAAAACAGAGCCTATTCTTTAGGGAAGAACGCACAGAACTGAAGCAATGGTGAAACATTGCGCACTTATAGGGCATGATAGTCTTATTGCTCAGTATTTTTATCCTCTTGTTCTCTGGTTGTGATGCAACCATCTCCCCTGACGAAAAGACGTTTGCTGTGCTCTCATACAACGTACAAAATCTCTTTGACGCAACACTCGAAGGCTCTGAATACGAGGAGTACCAAGACCCCGATAGCTGGGATGAAGGCTCCTATCGCCTTCGGCTCAAGACACTCTCAAACGTCCTCCTGGACCCTTCTCTTGCGTTACCGGACATTATTGTGCTGCAAGAAGTAGAAGGTTCTCCTGTTGTGCATGATCTTTTGTCCTACCATCTCTCCCGGAGGGGATACCGATGGTATGCCGTCAGCAAAGGAGAGGAGAGTCCCATCGCCGTGGCCATAATCAGTAGACATCCTGTCTCCAATGCTGTTGTACATGCTGCCCCTGGGTGCCGGCCGTTCCTGGAAGCGACCGTCGAAACCAGCAGGGGAGATGTGGTGGTTTTTGCTCTGCATGCAAAGAGCAGAATTGGAGGGGATGAGGAGACCGAAGCAAGACGGATTGCGCTTTCTGGGGCTCTCACCCAGGCGGCAAAGAATCATGAAGGAACGCTGACCCTGCTCTGTGGAGACTTCAATGAGAATCCTGATGCTGTATGGGGCTCTGAGGGAAGGCAGACCGCCTTGGTGGATATTTCCCACCCTGAGAGCAGCCAATTCATACAGAGCGGCTCCCTTGCAGTTACTGGTGATCAAGAAAAGGTGGGACCGTCCCGTTGGTATACGCCCTATTTGGATGCACAGTACGAGTTTCTCTCTCCTTCCGGCAGTTGCTGTTGGACAGGGCAGTGGCTTCGCTATGACCTGATACTCTCCAATGGCTATCTATTTGATGGATTGGGTTGGGAGTATGATGCATTCTCCATCTGTGCACTTCCATCCCTACTGAATAGTGATGGGACTCCAAATGCATGGGACTTGGGGATAAAAAATGGGGTCAGCGACCACCTTCCAGTATTGCTGACCCTCACTCGGCGTTAGAAGCCTCAACTATTTTTGGGGAACTTCAATTCGTAGAAAATCTGTTCCAGCTCCAGGGCAATGTTGATGTTGTGGACCACTGGAGCACGTCCATCTTCCTGCTTCTGGGACTTGAGGGTGATGGGGCTGAAGTTGAGGATTCCCATGACGCCTGCTGCGAGCAGACGCTCATAGCTGTCCTGTGCAGCCTGCTCAGGTACCGTGATGATACCTGCGGTTACCTCGAGAGCCTCAACAACCTCATCGATCCTACTGATGGGGTAGACGGGGACTGGGTGAGACGCATCGCTGTAGACCAATGGATCGCTGTCAAAGCCTGCCACTATCCTGATGCCATCGGGTTCAAACCCATTGTAGTGCATCAGGGCTTTCCCGATTCTTCCACATCCAACGATGATGCAGTTCTGGCTGTCCCCTTTTCCAAGAATCTCTCCAAGCCCTTTGAGCAGATCATGGATTTCATACCCACCGCGTTTTTGGCCATGAATGCCCAACTGGGAAAAGTCTTTGCGTACAATGGCGGCTGAAACGCCTGCTGCATCGGCAAGGTTGTGGGCAAACACTTTCTCAAGTCCGATGGTCTTGAGACGATTAAGGGAGCGATAGTATCTTGTGATCCGTACCAGCTGGTCATTGTTCATGGTAAAATCTCCTATTTATGTGAAATAATGTACATTAACTCGATAAAATGGTCAATATACTTAAATTAAAATCCTTTAACACCTTGAAAAAAAGAATTTACAAGGAAATAGATATGTACAAAATCTCCAGAAAAGTGTTAGGATACCACAAAACGTAAATTGGGTACTGGAGGTTACATGTCGGACATTAACAAAGTCACGTTCTCACCCGAATTGGTAGCATTCATCAAAGAATGGAAAACCAAACAGGGTAATCTCATTATGGTGCTCCACAAGGTACAGCAAGAACAAGGCTACATCTCCCGCGAAGCGGCAGATACAGTAGCTGAATTGCTTGATGTGCCTTTGGCAACCATCTGGGGTGTCATAACATTCTACCACTTCTTCAAGCTGACCAAGCCTGGCAAACACAATATTCAAGTGTGCATGGGAACGGCCTGCTATCTCAAGGGTGGGCAGGCGCTCATTGAGGAGTTGGATAATCAACTGAAATTGTCAGTAGGTGAAGTAACAGATGATGGGAACTTCTCCTTGGAAGCGGTACGTTGTGTCGGTTGCTGCGGGCTTGCCCCGGTCATGACCGTTGGTGGAGAGGTTTTCGGTAAGGTCACCAAAGACCAGGTTGCCGGAATCATCGCGAAGTTCAGCTAAGGGAGAGAGGTATCTCTCTATGCATATCTGCATCGATGACTATCTGTTGGATATCGTACAGAACTCGTTTGAGGCAGGCAGTTCCTTGGTGGAACTCACCTTCGCCGAGAAGGGGAATACGCTTTTCTGTGAGGTACGAGACAACGGAAAGGGAATGAATGCAGAAATCCAGAGTCGTGTATTGGACCCGTTCTATTCGGATGGGGAAAAGCACAAGAAGCGAAAGGTCGGATTGGGGTTAGCGTTTCTCTTTCAGGCATGTGATGCCTGTGGTGGAACCTTTGCCCTGCAGTCGGAAGTAGGGGTTGGAACCACGGTTTCCTTCTCATTCCGCCTAGACCACATTGATGCCCCCCCGATGGGGAATGTGGTTTCCACCTTCCTTGCACTGCTCACCCATCCTCTCTGTAAGGAGTTGGTGATTGTGCGGAGTTTGGAGACAGGGAAAGGTGGAGATACGTACACGCTTCGAAAAAGTGAACTTGAAGCGGTCCTTGGACCATTCGAGACCAGCGGAATCATGAGTCTGCTTAGGCAGTACCTTGCCTCCCAGGAGGATGAGCTGGAACCGTACCGCGAAGAGATTCCTTTGGATGTGCACAGAAGAAATACGTCACCTTCCAGACAACAGGAGATGTGAACATGGCTAAAATGACACTTGAAGAGCTGAGAAAGCTCCGTGAAAAGAAGCAGAATGAAATCCAGAAACGCGATATTGAAGGCAAGGATGCCCGAATCATCGTCGGCATGGGAACTTGTGGTATTGCCGCAGGTGCCAAACCGGTACTCGATACATTTCTGGAAGTTCTTGAAGAGAAGAAGATTGACAATGTCTCGGTCACGCAGACCGGATGCATGGGTTTGTGCTATGTAGAGCCGACCATCGAGGTCATCGTACCCGGTATGCCCGATGTCATCTATGGAAAGGTGGACGTGGAAACGGCACGCAAGATAGTTGAGCAGCATATCATTGCTAAGCGTCTGGTGACAGACCATATGTTCGATCGTCCTGCAGCTGACATCATCAAGAAGGATGGAGGTAAATAATGGCGTTCAGAAACTACATTTTGGTCTGTGGAGGAACTGCTTGTGAATCGAGCCGTGCGGACCAGATTTACCAGAACCTCTTAGAGGAGTGTAAGGCTCAGGGAGTTGCCGACGAGGTACAGATTGTAAAGACCGGATGTTTCGGTTTTTGTGAGCAAGGCCCGATCGTTAAGATTCTTCCCGAAGACTCCTTCTATGTGAAGGTCAAACCTGAAGATGCCAAAGAGCTTATCAGTGAGCACATCATCAAGGGTCGTGAAGTCACCCGTCTGTTGTATGACAAAGAAGCAAGCAGAAAGAATGCAAAGGTAGAGGATATCAAATTTTACCAGAAGCAGTTCAGGATTGTGCTTCGCAACTGTGGATTCATTGATCCAGAAAATATTGACGAATATATTGCCCGTGAAGGGTATCAGGGCTTGGAGAAGGCTCTCTTCGAGATGACAAGCGAGGATATCATCGAAGAATTGAAAACAGCAGGGCTCCGCGGTCGTGGAGGGGCTGGTTTCCCCACTTGGATGAAGTGGAACTTCTCCCGCCAGGCAGAAGATGACGTCAAGTACGTTGTCTGTAATGCGGACGAAGGTGATCCAGGTGCCTACATGGATCGCTCAACGCTCGAAGGTGACCCGCACAGCGTGCTTGAAGCAATGACCATCTGCGGGAAGGCGATTGGAGCAACGAGAGGTTTCATCTACATTCGCGCAGAGTATCCCTTGGCAATCCATCGTCTGGAGATTGCCATGCAGCAAGCTCGTGAATACGGTCTTCTTGGAGATAATATTTTGGGCAGTGGTTTTGATTTTGATATTGAGATCCGCCTTGGAGCCGGTGCATTTGTTTGTGGTGAAGAGACTGCACTCTTGCAGTCCATCGAAGGCAAGCGTGGTATGCCGCAACCCCGTCCTCCTTTCCCTGCTGTGAAGGGACTCTGGGGCAAGCCGACTGTCATCAACAACGTTGAGACATGGGCGAATATCCCTGTCATCCTTACCAAGGGGGGCAACTGGTTCAGCAAGATTGGAACTCCTGATAGCAGGGGGACCAAGGTCTTTGCCCTCACCGGCAAGATTCGCAACTCTGGTCTTGTGGAAGTCCCGATGGGCACCACCCTTCGTGAGATTGTCTACGACATTGGCGGTGGAATAGCCAACGACAAGAAGTTCAAGGCAGTACAGACAGGTGGTCCTTCCGGCGGTGTCATTACCGATGCTGATCTGGATACCCCGATTGATTTCGGTTCCTTGGTAAGGATTGGTTCCATGATGGGAAGCGGTGGTATGATCGTCATGGATGAGGATGACTGTATTGTAGACGTTGCAAAGTTCTATTTGAACTTCACTGTTGATGAATCCTGTGGAAAATGCGCACCGTGTAGAATCGGTGGCCGGTCCTTGACCAATATCCTGGAGAAGATTACCTCCGGAAATGGTACGTTGCAGGACTTGGATACACTGGAGACCATCGGCGAAGCAATGAGGAAGGGTTCCTTGTGTGCTTTGGGGCAGACTGCTCCCAATCCGGTCCTATCAACGGTCAAGCATTTCAAGGATGAGTACATAGCCCACATTGTGGACAAGAACTGTCCCAGTGGTACCTGCAAGAAGTTGGTCAGGTACTCGATCAATCCCGAGAAATGTAACGGTTGTACGGCTTGTGCACGAAAGTGTCCTGTCGCAGCAATCTCTGGCGGAAAAAAACAAGTTCACATCATTGACCAGTCCATCTGCAGCAAGTGTGGTGTATGTATGGAGACTTGTAAGTTTGGCGCCGTTGAAATCCACTAGGATCAGGTTAGGAGGAATCAATTGAGTATCGTACATGTAAAGATAAATGGCATTCCCGTAGAGGTTGAAGCGGGGACAACTATATTGCTTGCAGCCCGGAAGGCTGGGGTAACCATCCCAACCCTCTGCTACCATGATGACCTCAAGCCGTTTGGCTCATGTGGTCTGTGTATCGTAAAACAGGAGGGTAATGCCAAAATCCTTAGGGCTTGTGCTACCCCTGCTGCCGAGCATATGAGCATCATTACCCATGACCCGGAGTTGTACCAGGTACGTAAGACCATCTTGGAAATGATCTTGAGTACCCATCCTTCCAGCTGTCTTACCTGTATCCGTAATGGAGAGTGTGAACTACAGACATTGGCTGCAGAGTTCGGGATTCGTGAGCAACCCTTTGATGTCCGTTTGAGCGATAGGCCTAAGGACACATCCTCTGCCTCCATCGTCCTTGATCCAGAGAAGTGCATCAAGTGTGGACGCTGTGTCCAGGTTTGTCAGGATCTGCAGGGTGTCTTCGCCCTTGAGTTCATTGGGCGTGGAGATGGAACTTGCATGGCTCCTGCTGCAATGTTGCAACTTGAGGATAGTCCCTGTGTTCGCTGTGGTCAGTGTGCTGCGCACTGCCCTGTTGGAGCCATTTATGAGAAGGATGAGGTTGCTGCCTTCCAGGAAGCAGTTGCTGATCCCGAAAAGCAGGTGGTTGTCCAGATTGCTCCCTCAATCCGAGTAGGGCTTTCTGAGTCCTTCGGCCTTCCTGCTGGAACCGTCACGACTGGCAAGATTTATGCTGCGCTTCGCAGACTTGGCGTTGATGCAGTGCATGACACCAACTTTGGCGCTGACCTTACCATTATGGAAGAGGGAAGCGAACTGGTGCACCGCTTGACCAAGGGAGGGGCACTTCCCCAGTTCACCTCTTGCTGTCCGGCTTGGGTTGACTACGTTGAGAAATACTATCCGGATCTCTTGGACATGGTTTCCAGTGCGAAGAGCCCGATGCAGATGGTGGGAGCTGTAGAGAAGACCTATACTGCCGAGAAGCAGAATATGGATCCAGCGAAGATGTATACCGTTGCAATCATGCCCTGTACTGCGAAGAAGTATGAGGCATACCGCGACGAGAGTATGCGCTCAAGCGGGTATCAGGATGTGGATCTTGTCCTTACCACCCGTGAGTTTGCCCGCTTGATCAAGGCAACCGGCATTGATTTTCTCCATCTTGAAGAAGAGGCGGCTGATAATCCGGTTGGTGAATACTCTGGTGCGGGTACCATCTTTGGTGCCACCGGTGGCGTCATGGAAGCTGCGGTTCGTACCGCTTACCATGTTGTTACCGGAAAAGAGCTGGAGAATGTTGAAATTGAATCAGTACGTGGTCTTGATGAGATCAAGAAGGGCACGGTTGACTTCGATGGAACGCCGGTTCGTGTAGCCGTAGTACATGGGCTTTCCCATGTGGCAGAAGTACTGGATGAGGTAAGGGCTGCCCGTGCAGAGGGCAAGCAGGCGCCGTATGAATTCATCGAGGTTATGGCTTGCCGAGGTGGTTGTATTGCCGGAGGTGGACAGCCTTACGGAGCCACCGACGTCCTACGTACAAAGCGTGCTGCCGGTCTCTACTCCGATGACAAGCAGAGCAAGGTCAGATGTTCACACCAGAACGAATCGATCAAGCAACTGTACGAGGAGTTCCTGGACAAGCCGCTCAGCAAAAAATCTCATCATCTCTTACATACCACCTATCAGGAGATTCCTGTTTACAAGGCCTGATAGTTGGCCAGTATCCAATTTGCCCGGCCCCCGACAGGCCGGGCATTTCCACGTAAAAGAGACCCGAACAAATTCCGGGTCTCGATCTCGTGCGCTCGGTATAGGCGTCAAACTTGAGGGATGGCACACAGTACCAGGGAGTCACTCGTGTCTGAGACAATGGCAAGATGCTCCTCACTGGGTGAGATCGCCATCCTTGCCGGAGCAAAATCCCCAAGGGTACTGTTTCTCAGGAACAGAGGCCTCCCGAAACCATCTAACGAGAATGAGATGATGTTCTTGCTGTTTTTTGCGAGCACATAGAGCATGGTATCATTCTGGTTGGTGATCAGTTGCGTGATTCCCTCCATTACCCCGATATCATTCTGGGAGGAGGTAAATACTTCCTTCTGTGCCCACGTGGTACTCGTATAGGCAAACCTTCCAATGTCGTTATCCGTTGCATAGATGAGTTGATCATCATTGATGAACTCCAAGGAAGCGATATTGTTCAGATAGGGTGTATCAACACTCTGAAAGTGCTCATCCTGAGCAAAGAGGGCACCCATGTCATTCTTACGGCACAGTTTTAGGAATCCAGTAGCCGTATCTGCCAGAGCTGCACTCTGGGCTCCTTCAGAGATAGCCAGGGTGTCAAAGACTGGTGGGTCTGAGAACCACCATATATACTCATTGGGATCAGCACTTTCTGCGGTCTGAGCATACAGGTTTGTCTCCACTACATGGGATGCGTCAGGAATCAAGGCGTAGAGTATTCCGGTAGTTGCATCCTTGCTCAAATGATGCAAGCTTGTAAAGGTCTTGCTTGGACTGCTGTTCGTGTAGTAGGTGTTGTTTCGTTCAAACTGTTTGCTGAGCGTTGCATTCTTTGAATCATACTGGTAGACGCTGAGGCTTGGTATGCTTGCATCAGCAATGGCAACAAGTTTTGTAAACGGGTCGACATAGATATCGGTCACTTGTACTGCATTGAAGCCATCAGCAGCGGTATAGGTGTTAACCACTTCCAGGGTGTCTCGGACAATTCTACATATTTGAATGGTCTGGTGTTGATTGCTGGCCAGCACCAACTTTCCATCGGGCAGGAACGCAACATGTGCATTCTTTCCGATATACAAGCCACCGGTAGTGTCCTCTACCAATCCGACGATTTTGGGAACTCCTGCGGTTCCCTCGACGGCTGCTTTGAAAGTGATGCTGGCCGACCCAGTACTAGCCAGAAGTGCTCCTTTTGCAATGACATCCAATCGATGTTGTCCGCTCGCAGGGGTGAATGAACAGGAGAGGGCATTGCTTACTTCCTCTCCATCAAGGTACCAACTCACCTCCAGGTCTGTTGACTCCCCAGAGGAGAGTGTTGCGGTTGCGGGTACTTGTGCCTGCATGACTTCACTGACTCCTTGGATGCTGCACTCGACAGGCACTCCCAGGTTATCTACCAAGGTAATGGTTGCAGGGATATCCGCATACTTATCCAGCGTCAATGCAACTGTTCCTTCGGTGGTCTTGTTGCCCACAATTCTAATCACCTCCGCACATCCAGCGACTGCTGTCGCCCCGCTGTACAGCTTTACCCTCAGCAAATAGGAGCCTGCAGGATAAGAACCGTTGAAAACAACAGAACCGTTTTCCATGTTGTTTGTAGTGGGAGTGAGTGAGGTTGTGGTTCCCTCTGGGTCGGTAAGCCATACCTCCAGGTTGGGGTTGTTTATCTTGCTTGCATCCCACTGGAGATGAATATCCATCATGCCGTTCCCACTGAGCGCATCCAGTGTGATGACCGTTTCCAAGGGATCCTTTGTCAGGTTTACCGAAACGGAACCAGTGACTAAATCAACGCCCTGGCTGTTCCGTCCAACAGCTGTAATATCCCAGTTGCCGATCAAGAGACCATCCACATCCACAGCACTGGTGTTGGACATGACACTGAAGGTGGTATCCTGGGGTCCTACACCTTCCACTACGTAACGAGACACTTCCAGGGGAGTGTCGTTTGGCAACAAGGTCTTCTCCGTACCAGACCGTCTCTCCATGCTTACATGCAAGGAGGATCGGCCTGCGCTCTCTTCTTTGCATCCCCCAAAGGTAAAACACATGCAGCAACAAAGAAGGGGGATCCAAAGCCAGCGTGAACATTGTGATATTCTGTTCATAGTAGCCTCCACAAAAGAAGAGGCGGATGGGAAGTCTTTGCTTCATGGCTTTTCTTTTTTTCTTTGAGCAAGTACATTGAGGCCATGCAAGCTCTCATCAAACTCATTCTGTTGGCATTGACCTTCTTCTTGGTTTTTATCAACCCCTCATATATCGGGAAGGGGCTCTATTATTCGATGTTTCCCCTCTTGTTTCTATTGGTGTGGCTGTTCTACAGAATTACCTACTATGTATCTGAAAAAGAAGTTCGTAAGGCTGTAGACGAGCCCTTCCACTACTCACTGTTCTGTGCAATGGTTCCTCCACTAGGGGAGGGAGATCTGCAGAGAGGTAGATTGATTATTGCCGAGGACGAAATCCTTCTCTACCGCAGGGATGGAAGTAATTCGGTGAAAGAGGCATATCGTCTTGCTATTGCTGATATCGAAGGGTTCTCTATTGGGAAGGTACTTTCTGTACGCAGTGGGGTTACATTCAAGGCGAAGGGTCGGGGCGAAGCCAAGTTTGTCGTCTCTCGTGCCCATGCAAAAAAAGAGGCTCTCACTGCAGCTCTCGGCTGGAGTCGGCCTCCTGAGGGTGTTGGGGTAGGAGAAGAAGCCAGTCAGGCTCCATCCTTCAAAGATCTCTAAAAACTAAATCCAAATCCAATTCGCATTGGTTCAAGCTGGGTGGTGAAGTCACTGGTAGTGATGTTCCACTGTGCCTGTACCCCTGCCTCATAGAAGACGCGCATCCATTCAGTCAACGCATAGGAGATGCCTCCTTGGATCTTCCCGGTCACGCCAAACTCATTGTTGCCACTGGATGGTATGATAACCGTAGGACCAAGTGAGATCGAAAGTGGGAAGGAGAGCGGCTTGTCATTTCGCAAGTTCCACTGCACCTTTCCCAATACGCTTATCTCATGATCATCTTCGACTTTCGCATATTCAAGGGTTCCTCCAAACCTGAAGGCTCCTTCCCCATGCTTGAGGAGATCCACCTGGATGTCGAAGCCTTTGTCTCCACCTGGGTACTGATAGTCAAGGAACGAGACCGAGGAGTTGACTGACCACTGGAAAGCCTCTTGGTCAAAGGATACATTGCTGGAAGCTATTGGTGGGGTACTCGGTTTGAGCACTACCGTCTGTATTTCTTCTTCAGGCAATGGGATAGTTTCCTGTTCTTCCTTCTTTCTTGGCTCTTCTTCCATATCAAGGACTGGCGTTGTTTCTTGTACCAAGCCTTCTCCTGCCTGATCTGTTTCTGCAACAATTGGAGGTGCGAAAGGAATCTGTACCACAGGGCCCTTCGGCCTTGGGAGTTTGAGGATTCCGTTTGTGATCAAGGGGTCTACCGGAAGTGGCATCGGCTTTGTCACCTGTAGCACAGATTGTTGGGCCTCAACCTTCATCACAGGTACACTAGGGACCTCTTGTACTGGAGGCTCTTCAGAGGATTGTTGCAGAGACTCAGAAGGGATTTCTGCTGTTTGTGGTGGTTCATCTTTCTGTACAGAGGAAACCGGTGGGACCTGGATGGACTCACTTTTCTGTGTTTGCTCACTGGTTGTTGTTTGTTCTGTCTCACTTTGTCCAGCCAAAGGCCTGAATTCAACGTACCAGTAGGTACCTGCAGCCACAGATAGGACAGCAATGACAATCAATACTACAGACCAAATCTTGTTCACAACAGACTCCTTATCAGTAACTATAACAATAAAGGTCATAGTTTGTGTACAAGTTTACCATGACTTACGCCCATTAATGAGAAGAATTCCTGTTTTTCTCATGAAGAGATATGAATCCCACACGCCTTTGGTACCCAATCTGGTGAATATCCCATCCTTTCTCTCCGTGATAGCTTCAGCATACGGAGGAATTTCGTGCGTACCTTGATGATTCTCATTCCCGTCCTCATCATTTGCGGCCCCATCTTCGGAGCAGGACATAGCTTGTTCTGCGCTGTGGATAGCACACTTATTGATGCGCTGTGGGAGGAGACAGTGCTCGCTCGTGTGGAGGTAGGACTTTCCCTCGATGAGCAGTTTGCCCTTCGTCTCCCGATCAGCCTTGCTGCTGAGCGTGAGATAGGAGGTCCGAGATTGTTGGAAAGTGGACTTTTCCTGGATTATTATCCTTTGGACTGTGGGCTGCATCTCACTGTTTCCCTGATTCAGGTTGGGTTTCTTTTCAATGACTGGTATGACGATAAGGAGGACCCTCTCACGTTTCTCAATGAAATGGCTTTCGGCTGGACCATCACTCCCTACAAGGGATTGCGTGTTGAACCGAGAGTAATCCTGCGTGACCCCAATGGTGTGTTCAGTTCTGCATACAACACGCTTTCGCTGCGCTTTTCCCGCTTTCCCATGATTCGGTTCTCATTACTTGTGGGGTGGACATTTCCCCTGAGGAAAACGGACCAGACAGATATCCAAGAGGAGGAAGGAACATGATACAAAAACGCATTGGTACCCAGGTTCTGGTATTGTTGCTCATTGTACAACTTTCTGGTTGTTCGATGGGCTTGCAATCAATCGAGAAGCAAAAGGTTTCAGATGATCAGCTCTTGCCAGCTGTCTCTGAGATGATCGAGCAACAGAAGGATGTTGTATGGCCGTATCTGGAAGAGGAGGTAAGTCGTGCATTGGGAACGAGCCAGCCTTCTGGAAAGCAGATTGTCAGTAACACCCTCTCTGAAAACCAGGGAAGGGAATATCTGGAGTTCTGTTATGCAGTAGGTGACCCACAGGGTGAGGAGGACGTTGAGACGGTGGTCTCCTTCGCACACACCCTCCTCAGTGAAGAGGAGCAGATTGAACTAGACCAACAGCTGAACCAAAGGAGGAGTTTGCTTCAGGCAAAGGGGGAGTCGCTTGCCCGTGGTTTGGCTCCCAGTCAACGTGCTGCTTTCTGGAAGGATATGCAGAAGCTGGTGACCAGGACACTGGTACTCTTTACCGCCGGGGTGGTCTATGCCTGCATCCCAAACACCGTCTTCTGGGGAAAGATTTCAGCAGCAACTGCCATCGCAATTGCAAGCGGAGTGGTCGCCACCACGGTCATGTCCATCTGGAGATACTATCAATTTGGAGGTACTCCCGATGAAGCCTTCGGTGATTGGTTGAAGACGGTGACCACTGAGCCGGAACTCTCCAGTGCCATGACTGCCAGTGTCATCTCGGTGGGGAAGACCCTCAAGCGAGGACCTGTGGTCACGGGAATCATCATCTGTGTGTTTGCACTCTACAATGTGGTTGATATGGTCAAGCCGATGTTGAAGAGCTATGACTTCACTATCTAAATAGCGTGGATTTGGTTGCCTGCAAGACCACTTTGTGAAATACTGGGCATTGGAATACTCAAATAAGAGGAGAGGCCAATGCCCAATACATTTGCAAATACTATCCTGACACGGTTTCTGCGCTATGCAGTCATAGATACCATGAGTGATGACAAGAAAGTAGGGGAGAAACACCCCTCCACCGATGGCCAATGGGATCTTCTCAGGTTGCTGGAACAAGAATTACGGGAGCTGGGGATCACAGACATCCAGGTTGATGAGCATGGGGTGGTCATCGGTAGAATCCCTTCCAACATTGACCATGCTGTCCCCACCGTGGCCTTCATGGCCCATGTAGATACTGCAGATGATGTTCCTGGCAATGGGGTAAAACCCAGGGTCATTGAAGCCTATGATGGAAAAGACATCCCGCTCAATGAAGAGTACACCCTCAAGGTTGAGGATAATCCAGAGTTGTTGCGTTACAAGGGAGAGACAATCGTTGTTACCGATGGAACTACGCTCCTAGGCAGTGACGACAAGGCTGGTGTGGCTGAAATAATGAGTGCCGCAGAGTATTTACTCACTCATCCTGAACTCAAGCATGGAGTGGTGGAGTGTATCTTCACCAGCGATGAGGAGACCGGAGCGGGGATGGATACCTTTCCATATGAGAAGATCAGCTGTGACTACTGCTATACCATCGATGGGGGAAGGCGTTTTGAGATTGAAAGCGAATGCTTCAATGCTGCAACCCTTCACGTTCACTTCAGTGGAGTGAGTTACCACTTTGGTGCTGCCCGTGGTCGGCTTGTCAATGCACTGACCATGGCCGCCTTCTTCGTCAATGCCCTGCCTCAAGCTGAAAGTCCGGAGGCCACTGATGAACGGTATGGATATTATTGTGCACAGAGCATGAGCGGAACGAACACCGAGGTTGACCTGACCCTATACCTCAGGGATTTTGATCTGGAGATTCTCGATAGAAGAATTGAGGCGATCAAGCAGTTGGCAGCAGCTACAGAGGCGCTGTATCCAAAGGGAACCGTTTCTGTTGATGCTAAACACATCTACTACAATATGGCCTTGGTTGCAAAGAACAAACCCTTTGCCATGGAGAATCTCCTGAAAGCTGGTGATGAGCTGGGATTCAAGCTTGAGCAAACCTTGATCAGGGGAGGAACCGATGGGGCTCGCATGGCCAATGAAAGGAATATTCCCTGCCCGAACATCTTTACCGGTGGGCATAATCTTCACTCCCAGTTTGAGTGGGCTGCCTTGCCTGCAATGGAGGATGCAACTCGCTTGATCCTCAAGATCATCGAAGTTGGAGCCGCTACATGAGGCTGGTACTCTCCCTGTTGGTCTTTGCCTTTGCCATGCTTCCGCTCTCCTCTGCGCAACTTGCATTTACGCATGATGCAGATGTGCCCCAGGAGGTGGTAGAAGGAGTACAGCGTGCACTAGAGGATGCTCTGGTGGAGCGATTGCCTGAAGAAGGCGTGCTGAGCGCTGTACTGGAAGGCGGAGGACAGGGGGAGTTCTCCCTTGTACTTTCCTATGGAGAGAGGCAACTTACCTATACCCTCCTTGGAGAGGCAAAGGAGTATGAAAAACGCCTTGCTACTGCGCTCAATTATGATGGTCTTTCCCTGTTTGATACCTTGCCCTCGCTCAGTCTGACCTCCTTTTCTGGTCGTGAATTTGGGGCCAAGGTTGACGAACACTCCTACAAAGAAGGTAATCGATTCACCGTTTTGGATGCAAAAGGAAGAGCCCAGGGAGTAGTGGTGGTGACCCGCGTTGCTGAAGAGGAGGGGGTGTTGTTGCTCTCCCAGCTTTCGGGAAAACCGCTCTTCTTGGGTATGGAGCTCAAGGAGCAGGGAAACAAGAGTGTGGCACTCTCTTTTTCTCTCAACAAGAATCTTGCTTCTGCTGTTGATCTTATGCTTACCTGGCCGCTTGCCATGCATCCTTTTTCTGCTCAATTTGGCCTTGGGGCAACTTTGACGAGCCGCATCCATGGCAGTATAGGGCTCTCGGCGAAGCTCCCACTCAGTCAATTCTCTTCCGCTCAGAATGCTCTGGTAAGAAATCTTTCACTTGATGCTACAGCCTTGTTTTCAGCAGGCTACGATACATCATTGCAGGATAGTTTTTATCAAGCTTCCGGTGAAGTCGGCGTTGCATGTGCCCTCTCCAACTGGACACTCTCCCTAGCGCTTGGAAATCGCGTTGCTGCAAGTGAAGCCCTGCTTCTTGAACAAGGGCTTTTCCTCAAGCTCACAACAGCGTACACTTATACACTATGAAACGACCATTCCTTGGAGTATGTCTTGTGCTCCTATTGAGTTTGATGCTTATCTCCTGTTCCTCACTTTCCCCATTGGTACGAGCACAGCTAGAGGGGCTTCCTTCCTGGGCATACTCACCCCAACAACGGAGTGGGGAAGTTGCTTTTGTAGGCAAGGGAACCGCCCCAGTCAGCTATAATGCACGATTGTTGGCGTATGAGGATATCTTGGACCAGATTTCAGCATATGTAGGTGAAGATGTCTATGATATGTACTATCGAGAACTCACCACAACAAATGCCATTGCAGATTTCAATCTGACCATTGCAAGTGAATATACCGTCAGCGAAGGAAGGACTGGTTTCGATGTCTATCTGCTTGCTCGCATGGATGAAGCATTGCTCAGTGGGAAACGCACCAGTGTCTACAATCAGATGATAGAACGGGAAAGGACCATTGAAGCAATGTTGAATACAGCTGGCCAAGCCTATCGTTCCAATGATGATACTGGCGCTATCAAACAGTATCTGGAAGCTGCCATGCTGTCAGCAGAAGGCCCTGTCAGTGAGAGGAAATATGAGACTGAAACACTCTTGGATAAAGCCATATCCTTTATTGAAGCTCTTCGGTTCAGTCTCCGTAACCCAGTGAGCACAGAAGCGAAGGTAACTGTGTACCTACGGAGAAAGAGCCGGTTGCTCTCCCCAAAGGTGCTCAACGCTCCCATCAATGCGACATTCCAAGCAAGGAACAGCATCTCTGAGACGTATACCGATTTCCTGCAGTTCAATACTGCCAGCGATGGGTATTTCTTATTCGTCCCTTATAACCAAGGTTTGATAAAGGATGGTCAGATCATATTTTCACTGGATCTCTCATCGACCATCGCAAAACTTGAGAAGACGCTTTCTCAAGAGCAGGTTGAAAGAGTCCAGGAAGCAGTCTCACAGGTCTCCATAACCTTTCCCTATACCCTCACTGCTTCACTATCCGGCAAAAGCATACTGTGTGAAATCCAGGAGTTCTCTCTCGAGGGATCTCTTATCAGCGGGGATCAGGCACTGAAAGTGTTCAACCAGGAACTTGCGCTTGATGATATCCTGGTGCAAGAGATCAATCTCAAACCAACCGATACAGAAGATCAGCTCTCCCAGTTGAAGGGAGAGGCTGACCTCGCCTTTCTTGGAAGTGTCGGGGTGGCAAGCCAGCAACAGGTCAGAGACCATTGGGTGGTGGTAGCTAGTGGAAATGTCGGCCTCTATGATCTGAATAGCGGAGCCTTGCTCTTTGACACACTCTCCTTGGAGGCAGTTGGTTCAGGACAAACCCGTGAGCAGGCACAGCGTGTTGCCTTTTCCCGTTTTGGTTCCATTGCTGCATATCTCCAGAGTGCTTGGCTGTTCAAACGCTAAACAAGTCCTGTAGTGCTTTTGGGTTGTTACTGATGATTCCCATCACCCCCTGTGCGAGGAGCGATGCGGCATCTCCTCTCTCATCGACGGTCCAAGCGCATAGCTGGTAACCGAAGGATTGAGCCTCCTTAATCCGATTCTTGGATGGCTTCAAATAGGAAGGGCGGGTGAGATATTTTCCAAAACCATGGCGAAGTATTCTCGGTACCCCAGGATTATCACCATAGATCAAGGCAGTCGGGATGGACCCTTTGCTCTTGCGTTTGAATCTGAGCAAACTGATTGGGTTGAATGAGCTTGCAAAGCAACGGGACTCCATGCCAGATTGATAGATTTTCTCCAGCAGTAGTTGCTCCAGTCCCAAGTCCTTCGCTCCAGGAGCCTTGATCTCAATATCATAGTAAAGAGCCTTGCCTCCCAAGGCAAAAACATCGGCAAGCAAGGGAATATGCTCTCCCCCTCCGATGTCGATCTTCTTGAGTTCTTGATAAGAGAGTTCAGCTACCTTGCCTGGGTGGCCTGCCACACGCATTAGATCATAGTCGTGGATTACAACCAATTCACCACTTCTGCAACGTTGTACATCCAGTTCTATCCCATCAATGTGATGCTCCAGGCAGTCAGCAAAGCTGGGAAGTGTATTTTCTGGGTGGTCAGCTGACGAGCCTTTGTGTCCGAACAGCAGAGGTTTGCTGAATACACGATTCATCGCCTGCCTCCGAATCTGAGATGGGCAACCTCATCCTTCCAGAGCGTATCATCCACCGTTTCAAGAATCAGAGGCATGTTCTCAAATCGTGCGTCACATGCAATGTACTCGAAGGTGGCCCATCCAATACTTCCCATGCCCAGGCTTGCATGTCGGTCAAGATGACTGCCCGCATTACTTTTTGCGTCATTGAGGTGCATCCCCTTGAGATGGGAGAGGCCAAGGAGGGTGTCGAATTGTTCTATGGCTGTATTGAACTCCTCGGGGCTGCTCATGGAGTATCCTGCAGCATGAGCATGACAGGTATCGATACAAAAACCGATGCGTTCTCTCTGCGTGCACTGCTCGAAGAGATATGCAAGTTCCTCAAAGGAAGAACCCAGGTTTGTGCCCTGTCCTGCTGTGTTCTCAATGACTGCAACCACATGATCTGTTTCACTGAGGGCAATGTCGAGGCTCTGGGCAACCAGAGAGAGGCTCTCCTTGGGATCGATGAGTCCCAAATGGGAGCCTGGATGGAAGTTGAGCAGGCTCAAGCCCAATTGATCGACCCGTCGCAGTTCATCGATGAAGGCTTCCAAGCTCTTCTTTCTCTTTTCAGGGTCTGGATTACCTAGGTTAATAAGATAGCTATCGTGTACCAGCACCTGTTGTGCTGTGAAACCCTTCTCCACCATCGTGGACTTGAACAGTGTTATAGCTTCCTTGTCCAAGTCCTTGGATTTCCATTGCCGTTGGTTCTTGGTGAACATCCCGAATGCATTGGCTCTCAAATTGGCTGCCTGTATAGCTGCGTTGTGTACTCCTCCGGCAATACTGGTATGTGGTCCTATGGTATGCATAGGAGAACGGTAGAGCTTGAGGCAAGGGTTGTCAATCATGAGAACTCGTGATAGTGTCCACCTTACAAAGGAGCGAAAGAGCATGATACAACGGCAATGGGCCTTAGGGGATGAGCTCGCGGGCTTCCAACTGGTGGAAATCACCCAGCTTGATGAGTATAAGGGAACTGGATATTTGTTCCGACATATCGAGACCAATATGGAGGTCTTTCAGCTCATCAATTCTGATAGAGAACGATTCTTCAGCTATGTCTTTCGGACACTTCCCAATAATGATTGTGGTATTGCACATATCCTGGAACACAGTGTACTGGCAGGTAGCCAACGCTATCCTGTGAGGGATCCCTTCATGACCCTGCTCAAGGGAAGTACCAATACCTTCATGAATGCAATGACATATCCGGATAAAACCCTCTATCCCGGTGCGAGTCCCTTACAGAAGGATTTTGAGAATCTTTTCCATGTATATACAGATGCTGTATTTGCTCCTCTGCTTCGTGAGGAGACGTTCTGGCAGGAAGGCGTACGCCTGGTTTGCGAAGAGGAGCGTTGCCACTTCGAAGGAGTGGTCTACAATGAGATGCTGGGTGATAGTGCTGACCATGATTCAATCGTCGGCAAGGGCAGCATCCGCTCTCTGTTTCCCGACACCCCGTACTCCTTTGAATCGGGTGGCGATCCAGAGCAGATTGTTCGGTTGGATTACCAACAGTTTCGCTCCTTCTATAGCCAGTTTTACCACCCTTCCAATTGCAAGCTTTTCTTGTATGGGGATCTTGAGGTAGGGGAGTATCTCTCATACCTTGATGAGGAATACCTGAAAACACGTGGTTCTCTCAAGGTGAACAGCCTCTGTCCTGTAGCCGAACCATGGAAGAAGGAGAGAAGTGTCACTCTCACCAGTCCCATGGAAGAAGGGCAGACAAAGGAAAGTGCCTCGGTAGTGCTTTCCTGGGCAACCACTGACGTGAGTGACCCTCTGCAGGTCATCACGCTTTCCACCCTTGTTGATCTGCTGCTTGGTAATCAGGCAGCCCCCTTGTACAAAGCATTGCTCGATAGTGGGCTGGGTATCGACATTTCTCCTGAGAGTGGCATGAGTGCAGATTTCAGGCAGATGCCGTTCCTGGTAGGATTCAAGGGGATCAAACCGGAATTGGCAGAAGATGCAAAAGCATGTATCTTGCAAGCTTTGGAGACAATCGTCAAAGAGGGATTGGATCCGGAAATGGTTGCCTCTTCCTTGAAACGGATTCGTTTCAAGCAGCTGGAAATACCGGGAGGTGTTCCCAACGGGCTAAGGGCCTTGAACAGAAGTCTACGTGGGTGGCTCTATGATCTATCCCCTTGTGCAACCATTGAGTCGGGGAAGCCTCTCGAAGCTTTGGAGGATGCACTCCACAAGGATTCTCGTTACTTTGAGAATTGGATCAAACGCCATCTTCTGGACAATCCGCACCGTTGTTTGGTTACGGTAAAACCAGATGGCGAACATCAGAAAAGACAGACAGATGCCATCGCTCGATATGCAACACAGGTCACTGCGTCTCTGGACAAGAAAGGGGTCAAGCTCTTGCAAGACCAGAACCAGCGTTTCCTTCAGTTTGAAATGGAAGGAGATACTCCTGAGGCATTGGCTACAATCCCACGTCTCCATCTGGAGGACCTTCCCTCTACAATTCGTCCCAATACGCACCAAACGATGCAGTGTGCAGGGCAGCCACTCTACATCCGACCACAGTTCTGTAACCAGATTGTATACGCCGATTTCGCGTTCAATGTGGAGGATCTTAGTGAACGAGAGCTGATCCTGTTGCCTTTGTATACCCGATTGCTCCAGACCACAGGGTTGGGGGACCTTACCTATGCACAGGTGGCGACCAGACTGAAGCACTTGACCGGTGATTTCAACGTCTATACAGAAATGGGTAGTTCATGCAACGAACGTGATGTTTTGATGCTGATGTGCAGGGTAAAGACGCTCAGAGAGGACTTTGAGCCTGCTATGCAGTTCGTCCAGGAACTGCTCACCGGTGCGAATGTGGGCGACCTGAAGCAATTGAAGTTGGTATTGAACAACTATAAAACTGATTTTGCTGACAGTGTTACCTACAGTGCCCATAGCTTTGCAAGCCTCTGTGCTGCAAGTGTGTTTTCCCCCATCCAGTGGGAAGGGGAGCAACTTTCAGGCCTACATCAGTGGTTTTTCTTGGAATCGATAGAAGAGAAAGATCTTCCCTCTATTGCACAGGAACTGGAACGGTTGCAACGAAAGCTTTCCAACCGCAGAAGATTGCTCCTGCATCTCAGCTGTGATGAAGCGTTGGTTCAAGAGTTTGTTCCAGTGTATGAAGCATTCACGAAGGCATTCAGTGACCAGGGAGTAGTGCAACCGGTACCACGCTCATACAAAGAGGTAAGCAAAGGAACCATTCATGAAGTACAACTCTACCGACTTCCTGCAACGGTCAGCTATGCAGCATGGGCCATGCGAACTGAGAAACGGGGTACTGTGTTGCAGGCCGCCCAGATTCTCCTTGCAAATATCCTGACGGGAAATGATCTTTGGGAAGTCATTAGAGGGCAGGGTGGTGCCTACGGTGTTGCCGCAAATGCTGATGTCATGGAAGAAATCTGTGTATTTTCTACCTACAGGGACCCCCGCATTGCCGGTACCTATCGCGATTTCATCAAGATTCTCAATAAATATGCCCAAATTGATATTGATCCAGGACATATTGAGAATGCCTTGATTGCAACCATTGGGAGTGAACTCAAGCCACTGTCACCCAGCCAGGATTCCATTCTCGCGTTCAGGCGGTTGTTCTATCATATCAGTGATGAGTTCAGGGCAATGAGACGCCAACATTTGTTGCAGTTGGACAGCAAACAACTCAACGAAGGAGCGAAAGCCTTGCTTCGATCTGCAAAGGAAGAAGACTCCTATGTTGTGCTCAGTGGGGCCCAGCTACTGGAAGCAGAAAAAGAGAAGCACCCTATCCTCGATCGTCCTTCGATACGTCTTCCGCTTTAGCTTTGTCTCCCCAGATTCTGGAAAGTGAGGGAGCGGTCTGTGCGTTTCTCAGTTTGAGCACCACACACTGTTTGAGGCTTGCTTGGTTACGCGCAATATCCTCTGCAAGACTCTTACAGGTGGGACTTCCGCAAAGTCCGCAGTCGATACCAGGTAGGACTTTCAAGATATCGGTCACTTTCTGGAGTTTATACAAAGCTCTGGAACGATCTGCATCGAGACCCATCGCCGTTGTTGCTTTAAAAGGAGGCAACATGGGGTTTTCACGGAAGGCTTCTGCCTGGCTACGGATACGATTGACAAATGGTTCATCAAGCACCTCAGGAAGTTGCTGGGAGTAGTGCTTGAGCCGTTCTGAGGCAAGGAATCGGTTTCTCACTGTGAGAATTCCTCCCACGCACCCTTCAGCACATGCTTCCAATTCGAGAAATTGCAGGTTCGTCTGTTCTTCTTCTTCGAGAATTTCCAAGAACTCAATGACATTATGCATCTCATCAACTGCAAGGGTACGCCCGTCATGGGAGGGAATCTGGCCTTTCACCAAGCTCCAGAGCAGTGCCTGCTTGGTGCACATGGCAAAGGTAAAACTGCCTTCCTGGACCTGGTCATGCTTTGCAAGATAGGTGCTTACCAGATTATACGCAGTATCGATATTGATGATGCCATCAAATAATCGGTTCTCTTCTGAACCCTCAGTCTTGAATTGGGCAATCTTTGCTGCACACGGGGTGAAATAGAATATTCCTGGGTTTGCTGATAGTTCAGCAAGTTCGCTTCTTGCAAAGATGGCAGCTACTTGGGCGGGGGGACGCAGCCTGCTCAGGTTGTCTACCAAGAGGGGGAAACGAATCTGGGTCAAGCGTTGCACAGCAGGGCAGAAGTTGCTTATCAAAGGCAATTCAGGTGTTCCTTCCTCTGCCTCAAGGACGTCCAGGATATCTACACCGGTCTCAGCAAGGTAGATATGGGTAAATCCGATTGCGTACAACGCCCCTAACACTTCGCCAAACGTGATAGTGTCAGGGAATTGGGCTAAGAATACGGCAGGGATGATGGCAACACGGACCAGGTAGTCCTCCAATTGGTCGAAGGGGTCCTGTTCTACCTTGATGGCGTCATTGGGACAGACTGCCATGCATTGGCCACAGTCAATACAGAGTTCCCCGCTGATCTCCGCTTTCCCGTGGTGGATGCGAATAGCCTGGGTTGGACACCGCTTCATGCAATGGGTACATCCCTTGCAGGAGGAGGTGATGACCCTGATAGCGTGATGAAATATCTGGTCACTCATGACTCCTCCTTCAGGTCGAACCCCATGGTTATATGGGTATGCCCTCCTGCTTGGGTCTTGATTGAGAGCCGGTCACAGCTCTTCTTGATGTTCGGCAGTCCCATACCAGCTCCATACCCTAGCTCCAAGATCTCTTCGGTGGCCGTAGACCACCCTTCCTTCATAGCAAGGTCAAGATTAGGGATACCTGGACCGGTATCGATGACTTCTACCGTAATGGTATTTTCACTCAGCTCACAGACAATCTTGCCCCCATAGGAGTGGGCAATGACGTTGACCTCGGCTTCGAAGACGGCAACGGTAATTCGTTTGATTACCTTCGGGGGGAGATTCAACTGTTTAAGCAACCGCTTGAAGTTACTTGAGGCAACTCCGGCTACTGAGAAATCTTGGGCTGGTACAGTATACTCTTGATGCATCTCAATATACCGGTTTCAATCCTTCGTTGAAGAGCAGTGCACTGGCTTTGAACAGAGAGTAGGAAGTGTAAGAGAGGGAAATGTTCAGCTCCTGTGCCATATCGATCATGTTCTGGCTTGGCTTCTTGTTCCTTACCAATAGGATGTTTTTAATGTCGCTCATCTCTGCTGTCCTGATCGCCTGGTTGTTCGAGAGTCCTGTGATGAGAAGAATGTCGTCCTCAAGAATGGTCAACACATCACTCATCAGGTCGCTGGCAAATCCCCGTGTAATCTCATCTTCGAGATGTGACTCTCCACAGATCAAGTGTCCATCTACACATGCAATAATATCTTTAAGTTTCATAAGAATGAGTATACCATGGACAGTATGTATCACGATAGGGTACATGGGAATTCTTGCTCATAATTCCCTTTGAACACAAATGCATGCAACAAATTCATATCCAACTAATTCTTACGCAGTAATACCATCACCTGATATGGATCAAGCTGTATATATTCTGATACGGCGTTTGTCCTATTGGTGATCAGATCCATATATTCTTTTTCTTTTGAGGTTTCATACCAATGAAGTGGGATGCTTTGTGGAACAGCACTGATATTGACTGCAATTAAAATCTCTTCCAAGGGTTTGTTGTTTTCTCTCTTTTTTCTTGCGGTACGAAGGAATGCAAAACATCCTGGATTGTTTGTATCTATAATTTTTTGGTCGGCAAGTGGAGATAACGCTGCTTCATGTTTCCTGATTTCCAAGAGTGCAAGCATACTTTTTAAAATGACAGAGCGTCTGCTATGAGGGTCCGAAAGTTCATTTCTCAAAGATTGTATTTCAATTTTTTCACGATTAATCTTTCTTGGATTCAACGAGAGCGATGGTGCATCTGCCCAATTCTTTGAGCCAATCAAGCTATGGATATAGATACCTGGAACTCCCTTGAAGAAGATCATTATTGCAGAAGCAGCAATGAATCGTTTTATGGCAAGAGACTCAGGTTCATCCTCAATAATGTTTGAGAGGGCAGAAAAGTAGTTGATATTCAGTTCATACGGGCTAGTCGAACCATCGTTTTCATTTCTTCTTGAGATGAAACCTCCTTCCTTTTGCGTATGCTGAGCCATCGCCTCAATTTCAGCTTTTGAAAGAAGATCCTGTACCGGCATCAATCCGATGCCATCATGGGAGGCAAGGAAGTTGAAAAATGTTACTTCGCTTGAAGGGAGCAGAAGTGTTTTCGCCCATGAGGATAGAGCAGTAGCATCCTGCGAGAGGAATGTATGGAACACAAGAGGGGGTAGTGAAAAATTATAAACCATTGCGGCTTCATTGTGTCCATTTCCAAAGTAGGAGATGTTTTCTTTATGGGGTACATTGGTCTCAGTAATCAAAAGACTATCGGGTGAAAGAGAAGAAAGAATCTGCGAAAAAAACTGTATGATTGCATGAGTCTTCGGATGGTGGATGCACCGTGTACCCAACTCCTTCCAAAGAAAAGCAACGGCATCAAGGCGGACTACCGATGCACCGTGTACCAGGTATATGAGCAGGATTTCTGTCATCATGAGGAGGACTTTGGGATTGTGATAGTTGACATCTACCTGGTCACTGCTGAATGTGGTCCAAACCAGTTTTTCTCCAATCTTGGTCAGCAATGGCAACGCACGTGGCCTGAATACAGAACTGATATCCTCCTCGCCCTGCAATTCGATGATGAAGTCTTTATACGGAGCAGTATCCTTCAAGGATGCTTGGATCCAAGTATTCTCACGTGAGAGGTGATTTGCCACAAAATCAAACATAAGTTGATAGTCTTTCTGAAGAGCGTGGATATCCTCCCAGCTTCCAAAGACGGGATCTACTTCGACAGGGTCAATAACGGAAAACCCATCATCTGAACTGGAAGGGTAGAATGGAAGCAGATGTACCGTTGAAATGGTTGAGCCGATATACTCATGCAGAAATGCTCGCAGGAGAGGGAGCGTTGGGCAGTTTGGTTCGGCTACGAGGGAATCTGCATACGTTATAAGAATGGAGGTATGTTGTTCCAGTGGTATCCCTGGTTTTGGGAGTTTCTGCTGAAGTTCTCCTCGATATTTTTCCAATAATGATATGAATGCATCACGATAGTGTTCTGCTTCCCTCTTTCCATATATCTCAGTCAAATGGGTGATGACCAAATTCTGCAAATTCATGTTACTCATGATGACTCTCTGATAATAAGTGTCGGGCATAGGATAATTTGCATTTTTTCTATGCCATCAGCTTTTGCCCTATACGTTGGATGCTTCTCCTGTATAGCCTTGATAAGTAGTTTAGTAACCAGGGAACCGATATCTGCGATAGGTTGCCGGACAGTTGTGAGAGGGGGCCTGTACAGCTCTGCCATGGGTACATCGTCAAATCCGGTAATGGCAAGATCAGTCCCAATGGAAAGACCTCGCTCTTTTCCTGCATTAATTGCCCCGAATGCAATACTGTCATTGAAGCAAATGATAGCAGTCGGAGGATGAGGAAGATCAAGCAGTTTGTGTGCCTGTACATACCCATCTTTCTGGTCAAAACTACCGATGCATACCATCTCATCAGGAAGTGATAACCCGATGAGTTCCATATGTTTCCTTACAGCCCGTAAGCGAACAGCAGAGAACATGACCGAAAGAGGCGGTGCAATACAAGCAATCCTTGTATGTCCTTTCCCGGCAAGATGATCTACCACGCAAGCCATTGCGTAATCACTGTCTTCTTCAACAAACGGAAAGTCTTGTTTGTTTTCAACCATGCCAAAAGAAGCAAAGGGGAAGTCAATGGATGACAGGTAATCAATCCTTTCATCGTGGCATAATGTCCTGCTTATGACAAATCCATCTACCCTTCGCCCGTCTATCAGTTTCTTGTAGAATGAAAGTTCCTTCTCTCTTTTTGCGTAGGCAACAAGCAAATCTAATCCCTGCTCTGAGGCTTCTTTACCAATGCCCGCAAGCAATTCACTGAAAAATGGCTCTCCGTAGCCTTTGGCAGAATAGGGAACAACGACGCCGATGGTGTCAGTTACCTTCTTCTGTAGCCGTTGGGCGATACTGTTGGGTACGTACCCCATTTCGGTTGCAGTATTCCGTACCAAGCGAATAGTTTCAGGACTTACATCAGAATATCCCGCGAGTGCACGGGATACGGTGGTTATTGATATATGTAAGCGCTCAGCAATATCTTTCAATGTTACCATAGTGTGTTGCTCCAAGTTGTTACATAGGGTTTAAGAAGCGTACTGAGGGTTTCCAAGGAAAACGATTCCTGACCTATCTTGAAGTTTGATTCTACCATATCCAATCGTGCATGTCTGTCGAAAAGGACGGTACAGGCAGCAATAGCCGCTTGTTCTATCTGAACGGAAGGAAGCTGAGCAAGCCCTTGGGTATCCCAAGAAAGGCTCTCTCTATCCCCAAGCTCAATCATTGAGAATCCTGATTTTTTAATGTCGCTATTGTATATTTCATAGGGAAACAAGACTATGGGGAGTTTTGCCACCACTGCTTCCAGCAGCTGATTACCCCAGCCTTCCCAATAGGAAGGGTACGTCACCATATCCGCATGCGCATAAGCATCCCACAGACTGTATATTTTGGCTTCTTCCTTTTTTGTACGTGTATGTTCGATATGTTCCCCTATCCAAAGCAAATTGACATGTTGGCTACGAGCTCTTTCTTTTAGTTGTGCGAGGTACGCTCCCGCATCATTTTCAATGCTACCGGCAAGTACCAGGACAACCTTGCTTGCTTCTGAAAAAATCTTTCCATTATAAAGAGCTTTTCCATTATATGCTTCCAGTTTTTTTGTCAGTATCTGGGCAAACTCAATAGCAAGCTCAATCCCCTTGCGCTTTACCACTCTGGTAGCTTGCAACAGGAGCACATCATGCTCATTGATACCGAAAGCTTCTCGGAAATCACTGTTGTATGTATCTATTTCCCATGGGCCTTTGCTGAAATCAAAGACATTGGGGATGATGTTGGAGTTGATACCTTTGCGTTCTGCAAGAGCCTTTTGGGCCTTTGAGTTGATGACCACATGTGCATACTGTCCGCCATGGGGAGGAAGGTATTGGTCAGCTATCCGCATAGCAGAGTTACAGGTAAGTCTAATAGGGGTCACTCGCTCCCAATAGAAGTCATGATGATGAGCAAGCACATGAAGCCTGCGTTCGTGTATGACGTTCTCCAACGCAATGGCGGCTGCTGGGTGCAATCCCACTGACCAAATGTTCTCCACAATCAGGACATCCAATGTGATGGAATCAATCCAAGAAAGCAGCTCTTTGGTTAGTGTCAGTACCTCATTTTCCATGGTTTTTTCATAGGCCGATTCACTGCCGAAATCCTCGAGATTATCGAATGTTCCTCTATTCAATGCACGTGCCTCCTCCCGGAAATAGGAAAGAGAGGGAAGGACGGTGCACTGATTATCTTGCATCGGCGGTTGTCCGCAACAGTAATGTACAGTGTGTCCTTCTGAAAGAAACACATCACGCCACTTGTCCATTTCCAGGGAGACGCCATCTGTATCACCTGTCTTGAAGTGTATCATTCCAATCGAAAGAGATGCATGCCGATTTTTAATCATTCTTTTACACCACCTGCAGCAAGTCCTCCTGTAAGATTTTTCTGGATGGACATGAATAGAATCATTACCGGGATAGCTGTAAGCATTGATGCAGCCATTATTCTATCCCAAATAGCATTCTTTGATACAAAGAGGGTTTTTAATCCGATGGGTAGTGTGTAGAGGCCTTTGTAGCTTTTCAGGAAAATTGATGCAAACATATATTCGTTCCAGGCAATCATGAAGCAGTAGATGAATACAGTAACGATGGCAGAAATGGACAACGGAATTATGATACGTATAATAATACCGAATCTACCGAGGCCTTCAATCATTGCAGCCTCTTCTATAGAATAGGGAATGGTTCGGAAATAGTTGCCCAGCATATACAGGGAGACAGGGAGGGTTTGTACCACATAGATAATAATCAAACTTACAACGGTGCCTGCTGGAGTGTCGAGTAGTCCTGATGCTGCAAATATGCGGTAGAGAGGAATAAGCAAGAGGACTCCCCCAAACATATACACAAACAACACGCCCCGTTGTACAACGGACCGTCCTCGGAATACGAGTCGGCTAAACGAGTAGGCTCCCAGTATTGAGAGGCATACGGATATTAATGATGCCAGGAACGCAACCATGAGAGAGTTGGCAAAATATTTGAGGAAGGGGAAAACGTCCCCTGTGCTTTGATATTTGGAAAGGATTGCCTCTTTTTGCGTTTCAGTGAGGTCCGGTGATTCGCTAAGCAGTAGCCGAACCGACTCAGGTACATCCTTGAGCGACCCCCCGATGTTCAGCAATTCCTTGTAGGCTTCTAGATTCACCTTGGAAGGGATCCATGAAGGGTTCCCCCAATCCCAGGAGTATTTCAGCGATAAGGACAGCATCTGAGCGAATGGGAAGAGGCAGAAAAACAGGATTGCCATGATCAAGAGGAAGAACAGTGTGCTTTTTACAATATTTCGTTTTTTTACCATTTGAGTACCTTCTTGACATAGAAAAGGATAAAGCCGATTAGGATAAAGAATTGCAAAACTGCGAGTGTTGCTCCTTGTCCAAAGTCCATACTTCCGGTAAATGCCTTGAGATAGGTATATACAGAGAGTACTCTCACATTACTGGACAAGAGATACACCTCATCGAATTTGTTGAAATTCCAGATTACCCTAAGAAGAATCAGCGCACTTACCACATAATAGATTTCGGGCATGGTTATCGCCTTGAATTGTTGCCAGGAAGAAGCACCATCAACATCAGCTGCTTCATAGAGTGTTTTGTCAACTGCTTGCAAGCGAGAAAGAACCATAAGATAGATAAATGGAAAGTTTTTCCATATGCTGAAGACAATCGCTGCCCATACTGCGGTATTGGGGTCTCCTACAATATTGACCCTCTCAGCGAAGATGCCTAGTTTTGAGTGAAAGATGTCCATGAATATACCATTTACGGGATCAAAAACAAACTGCCAGGCAAATACCACTGATATGACTGGAGCCACATAGGGAAGGAGTACGATGCTACGTACAAGTCCCCGTAGTGGAAATTCTTTGTTCAAGGCTAATGCCACCACTACTCCCAGTACCGTTGTTCCAAGAGTTGTCAGGACTACATACAATATGGTTGTACCCAGTGCTGTTCTGAATTCTGGGTCTGCAAGGACTTTTGCGTAATTCCCAAATCCTACAAAAGAACGCTGCCCTGAATAGTCGAAGGTAAACAAGCTGAGAAACATATTGTAGATGATAGGATACAGAATGAGGCTAAGGATGATTACTACCGATGGAAGAACTAATAACCATCCCAGGCGTTGTTCTTGTTGTGCTCGGGTTTTTAGGGCCTTCACTTTTGTAGATGCTCTTGGACTTGTTTGCATTGTATACCTCTAAAATGTTTTGGGTTTTTCAAGAGGGGGGGGTAATCTCCTCCCCCCCCTCGGATAGGGCCATTATTGAAGGACCTTCCTCATTTCCTCTTCAGCCCAATTCATCGCCGAATCGATGGGCATTTTTTCTTGGGTGATTTTGTAAAGCATTTGAGGAATAATCATTTTTGCAGTTATCTCACTGGCAGCTTCAATGCGTTTGCCTTCTACGATGCTAAAGGTTTGCACATTTTCCAAACCGTCAATGATATCAGCCATTTTCTGCGTACCATACCGCTTGAATAATCCTTGAGGATCATTCTGGAAGCGTTCATCGGTTGCAATTCCCTTCAGCATGGGGTTCATACCACCGGGAGCCATATGTAAGAAAGTAATATAAGCATTCGGAGTATAGAGATAACGAAGGAATTCCTTTGCTGCAGCTGTTTGTTCTGGTGTGCTTTGATTGAATAGCCCAAAGGAAACAACGGTGCCATATCCTGCAGGAACCTTCTTTTTTACCATGGAAGCTACTTCTGTCTTATTCACAAGGTCAGGGTCAAAGCTTGATCCTTTCAGTTCGGTGAAATACTCGCTGGTTAGAGAACCTGCAGCAGCCTCTTGGACAGCTAAGTCGTCCATGATGTAGGTAGAGTAGAAAAACATTGCCATCTTTCCTTGCAGGTAATAGTCACGAGCACGCCATGTTTGCGGTCCTGGTGGATTATATTTTGCCAACTCTGCATAGAATTCCACTGCTTCACGCATTTCAGGGGAGTTGAAAATCAGTTCACCATCAGCGTTGAATAGAGCTGCACCGTTGGACATGGCAATAGGAGTGAAACATTGTTCTGTGTAGGACTCAGGTAGCGTTCCTACCAAGATTCCATATTGGTTTATCTCGGGTTTGTAGAACCGTTTTGCTGCAACAAGTACATCATCCCATGTTGTTGGTGCCTTTAGTCCTTCTCTCTTGAACCAGTCACTGCGATACCAGATACCCTGGATCCAACCATGATAGGGAAGCGCATAGTACTGATTCTTTGCGCTGGTCTCAAGTACTTTTAGAGGACCGCTATAAAAACGATCAACGCCAATCTCCTGTATGATTTCAGTTGCACTCGAAATATCTAGCATGTTTTGTGCACCGAACGAGACCGCAGTTTCTGCTGGTCCTTCAAAGAGAGCAGGAAGCGAGCCTGTTGCTTTTGCAGTCTGTGCTTGCGTTACAAGGTCGTCCTCATTAACAGGAATCAGATTGATGCTGATGTTTGGATTCAAAGCTGTGAATGTATCAATCAACACTTGAATGGTTGCCATCCGGTCAGACTGTGTCTCGGTAGTCCAAAATTCAATCTCCACAGGTTTTTCTTTCCTGACCTCACTCTTTGATTGAGCAAACAGTGTCTCTGTGCTCAGGAGGGCCAGAACAAGAAGTATCAAGAATGCTTTTTTCATACAAATCTCCTTTATTGTATAGATCCACTTACTCCCAAAAATATCAATCCAAAACGTTTTGGGTATGGATATACACTATTCCAAAACGTTTTGGATGTCAAGAATTTTTTGCAACTAAAAATTTTGGGGTCTTTTTTAAAGAAGATTGCACGCTTTTTCTTTTTCACGTAATGTACCTCCAGTATCCTAGGAAAGCAAAGCTTATGTCCGAGCTTTGCTTGGGGCGCCATCCTTGTGGTCATCCCCTTGAGAATATTGCGGGGAAAGGAGTTGAGCCAATCCTATATGGTGCATACTGTCTGATGATGCCATTGTGGTTTTCCTTTATCCCGCGTGCAAAGCTCCTGAACCAATGGCGAAATAGAGCACCGGTTCAAGTTGCCTTGCAAGCATATCGGGCTCCTTCTGTGCTGCATCAAGCCTTTTCCCTTTGGGTGTTGTACTAAAGTAAAACCAATCTTCCTGAAGGCTTTGGTACTCCTGTCCTGTGGTAATCTTGAAACGGGTCTTGTGTTCTGTAAGGGGAAACAAGCAATTCTGGGTTCCATACGACTCTGGGCCTGGAGGAGATACGCTTGCCGCTGTAAGCAGGGTCTTCTCACTGATGCACGTCCAACTGGGTCACCAATTCAACCAAGACACAGTCTTACCCCCTGTTTCGGTCTCTTCTCCTCGGCATCATGCTTGTTATATTCCACACGGTGCCCATGTTGTTCTTCAGATGCTCGACTTCTTTTATCCGTTGGTCCCTTTGTAATTATGCTCCACCCGAATCCTCTGTTTCCAGGTGAAATGGGTATGCCGTGCTTGGCCCCTATAGTGTACTCGTTACGGTTGCGTTGTAGTAACCCATCGCAGCAGACACCTGTGAGACTTTCTTGTCTCCCTTCATTCTTAACTGACAAACAATGCTTTTAAAAAGCAGGCGGAACGGCTATACTGCTTTGGTAAGGAGGTGCGGTGTGCGTTACATTGGAGCATTGGACCAAGGGACTACGAGTACCCGTTTTATCATTTTTGATCAGAGGGGAAGCATTGTCTCCTCGTATCAGTTGGAGCATGAACAGAACTTCGTCAAACCCGGTTGGGTAGAGCATGATCCCTGGGAAATCTGGGACAACAGTTGTGAATGCATCAGCAAGGCGCTCAAAGAGATTAATCTAAAAGGAAGCGATATAGAAGGCATAGGGATCACCAACCAAAGGGAGACAGTCGTTGCATGGAATCCCAAGACAGGAAAAGTCTGGCACAATGCCATAGTCTGGCAGGACCTCAGAGGATCAGAGCTGATTGATCGCCTCAAGGAGGAGGTCGAAGCGAGCTATCTCCAGGATCGGAGCGGATTGATCTTCAGTCCCTACTTTGCTGCTTCAAAGATAGCTTGGTTGTTGGAAAACGTTGAAGGGTTGCGTGATGCCGCAGAGAAAGGGGATGCTGTTTTTGGGACAATGGATACGTGGTTGACCTGGAATCTAACCGGTGGTAAAGCAATTGTGACCGATGTATCGAATGCCAGCCGCTACCTCTTGATGAATATCGAATCCTGCACATGGGATGACGAACTACTCGAACTGTTCGATATACCCAAGCATGCACTTCCCACTATCGTTCCTTCCAGTGGAATGATCTATGGTACAACCACTCCCAGTGGACCGCTAAGAGCGGAGGTTCCTGTTTGCGGAATTCTAGGAGACCAGCAGGCTGCCCTCTTTGGGCAGGCGTGTTTCACGGAGGGGATGGGAAAAAGCACCTATGGTACCGGTGGCTTTCTGCTGGTGAATACTGGAGAGAAACTGATCAAGAGTACCCATGGACTGCTTACGACGGTTGCCTATCAAATAGGAGGCCAACGGCCTGTATATGCCCTGGAAGGCTCCATTGCTGTAGCGGGGTCGTTGGTTCAATGGGCTCGCGACAACCTTAAGTTGGTGAAAAGTCCCCAGGAACTGGACAAGCTGGCCTGCAGTGTGCCAGACTGCGGCGGAGTATACATCGTTCCAGCATTCAGTGGTTTGTTTGCTCCCTACTGGCGGTCGGATGCCCGTGGCGTTATTGCCGGTTTGACCGGGTACGTCAATAGGGCACATCTGTGCAGGGCTATTCTGGAAGCAACTGCATTCCAGGTCCATGATATCTATAAGGCCATGGAAGGGGACAGTCATATTGTGATGCCTAGTTTGAAAGTCGATGGAGGAATGACCAACAGCACACCGCTGATGGAATTCCAGGCCGATTTGTTGGGTGTCCCTGTTATTAGACCCTTGATTGTGGAGACCACGGCTCTCGGAGCTGCATATGCAGCAGGGTTGTCTGTTGGGGTTTGGAAGGATTTTGATGAACTATCTGCATACTGGAAAGAAGGCAAGCGTTGGGAAGCGAACATGAGCGAGGAAGAACGTGAGCAGAAGATTCAATTCTGGAAAAAAGCGGTGAACCGTACCCTGGATTGGGAGTGCGAGGATAAGGAGTAGCAGTTGTTGTTGGTTGGCGATGCATTGCAATCCATACTTTCATTGTTCCGTCCTGCGTTGCAGGTCGGTTTCCTTGCATGGTTGTTCTATCGATTTTATATTACCATAGCCCAGACCAAGGCCCAGCAGTTGGTGAAGGTCTTGGTTGTGATGTTCTCTTTCTATGCAGTGAGTTATATTCTCAAGTTGGATGTATTGCTCTGGTTCTTCAGCTATATATCCATTCCAGCGACTATTTTTATCTGCATCGTCTACCAACCCGAGCTCAGACGTTCTTTCACCCAGCTTTGGAGTGGTCGAAGTCGATTGTTCCGCATAGGAACCCAAACCACCAGCAGTGACCAGATTGACTCAATTCTCAACGCATGCAATGTGTTGGTGAACAAGCGAAGGGGAGCTTTGGTCGTGTTCCCCCGTCGCTTGGGAATCAAGAACATTATTGACAGTGGGACGAGGCTGAATGCCGACCTGTCCACCAGTTTGATCCTTACCGTGTTCGACCATGACACCCCGTTGCATGATGGGGCGATGGTTGTACAGGGTGGAAGAATCTTGGCCGCAGGGTGCTATCTTCCCCTCAGCGAGCAAACTGATATCAAAAAGAGTTTCGGTACGCGTCACCGAGCCGCTCTTGGTCTGGCAGAAGAATCTGATGCGGTTGTCCTGATAGTCAGTGAGGAGACCGGGGCAATCAGTATGACGTATAATGCCAACCTCTACTATGACCTGGATCCTGGTACGATCAAACGTATGTTGTTGGCCCTCTTCAGTTATCATGATATAACCCCAGAGGATTTGTTACAGGAGCCTGGTAGCGATGAAGCTGAATAATTATCTGCAATCGGTGACCTACAACTGGCCTGCCAAGGTATTGTCCTTGGTGCTTGCTATATTGGTGTATGCCTTCATCCAGTTTTCCACCATGGGGGACAGGGTGGTTTCTATCCCCATAGAGGTGCACCTACCCACCTCCTTGGAAGCAGAGAGCTTGGTTCCATCCTCAATTGAGGTAAGCATTCAAGGCAATGAGGATATTATCTACCTCATTAATCCCGAATCCATCAAAGCCAGTCTGGATTTTTCTTCAGTTGAGAAGGCTGGAATTGCCACAGCACCCGTGGTTCTCAGGTACGAGGAGGACGTTTTTGAGAGCGCAGGAATTGCTCTGCAGGCAAATCCCCAATATTATCGAATTCTCTTCAAAGAAGGGAGTGCGCGCTGATGGTCAGTGGTATTGGCGTTGATGTGGTGAATATTCAACGAATGGAACGTCTCTCAGATCATGTGAAATCCAGGATTTTCCATCCCAGGGAGCTTGATGAGGCGAAGACAATGGCAAAGGAAGTCCAAGCTGAGTTCCTTGCTGGAAGATTTGCGGCAAAGGAAGCTCTGGGGAAAGCCCTTGGGATTGGCCTTGCCCACCTCTCATTGCAGGATATCTGGGTTGAACGGGCTGCCTCCGGGAAGCCGGAACTTCACTGTAAAGGAAGAGCCCAGGAATTGGTAGGGAAGAGAACTGCAATGCTCTCCATCAGCCATGACGACCCCGTTGCCATTGCAATGGTAGTACTTGTAGGAGCTGGTGATGCCACGATCTGATTGGAGACGACCTCCCTTGCAACAGCTCGATCCTTCCATCCGGCGTATTCGCATGACCGTTTCGTATCATGGAGCCCATTACAGTGGCTGGCAGCGGCAGTACAATGCCCTTACCGTTGTCCAGGTACTGGAAGAGACGGTAAAGGCCATGATTGGGGAAGAAGTGGAAATTGTGGGAAGTGGAAGAACAGACAGCGGGGTGCATGCCCTTGGGCAAGTCTGTCACATGGATATACGGAACCAGAAAGTCAAAGCAGAAAAGTTTGCCCTTGCTTTGAATCGTTTGCTGCCACCAGATATCAGAATATTAGAAAGTAGTGAAACTGGTAACACCTTTCATGCCCGTTATACCGCAATGGCACGAATGTATCGTTACTACTTCAAAAGGGAACAGGATATGACAGCCTTCGACCAGAGTCTGGTGGCGAAGGTGAAACGATTTCCCTCCCTTGAGTTGCTCAATGGGTACGCTTCCTGTATTCAGGGAACCCATGACTTCACAACCTTTACCGCCAGCGGCGATGTCTCTTCCAGTAGATGGCGTGATATCTATGAATCCTACTGGCGGATGGAAACAGACAGGTGGGGTAAGCAGCTGTTGACCTATACCATCTGTGGAAATGCCTTTTTGTACAAGATGGTACGTTCCTTGGTCGGCTCGATGATGGATTTTGCCGAGATAGGTATGCCGGTGCAGGAATTTTCATCCATCCTTGCCAGTAAGGACCGGCACAAGGTGGGGCGAACCGCACAGGCATGTGGGCTGTACCTGTACAAGATCAGCTATGATGAAAACGAGTACGCTTGGTTTGAGGAGAAGCATGATGAGTGAACGTGAAGAGAGACGAGAACAGTTGGCTTCCGCTCTGATGGATTTCCTCGCTCTATGTGACGAAGCTGAAGCGGTAATCACCGGCAAGGATGTAACCTATAGTGAGCATGTGGATTTTTCCTCTGTGGTTGATACCGTACTTCCGCTTCCTGTTGACAAGGATTCCATACAAGGTACAAATCTCAAACAACTTGAGGCCTTGGTCAGTCGGTGCAACAAGTGCAGACTCTCTGAAGGACGTACTCATACTGTCTTCGGGGAGGGCGTGGTACCTGCTCGCCTGATGGTTATCGGAGAAGGCCCGGGTGCTGAGGAAGATGCTTGTGGCCGCGCCTTTGTAGGGCGGGCCGGGAAGTATCTGGATAGCTGGCTCTCTTCCATCTCCATGGACCGTACCACCAATGTCTACATCGCCAACATAGTCAAATGCCGTCCCCCGGAGAATCGCAATCCTCATCCAGATGAAGTACAAGCCTGCATAGGCTATCTCAAGCGCCAGGTCCAGCTTATCAAGCCAGAGATAATCCTGCTTGCCGGCTCTGTCGCGGCTCGCTCCCTGTTGGATGTTCCAGAAGGAGTGGGCAAATTACGTGGCCGGTTCCATCGCTATGAAGGAATCCCCGTGCTGGTTACCTATCATCCTGCAGGAGTGTTACGCAATCCTGAGTATCGGAGACCCGTTTGGGAAGACCTCAAGAAAGTGGCAGCATATCTGAATATCCAGCTTCCCAGGAGGTCGTGATGCCCAAATTTGTTGAGGTGTTGCTTGATCTCCCTATCGACCGGTCTTTCACCTACCAGATTCCCGACGGTATGGAAGAGAAGGCTCGTATAGGGCACCGGGTCGTCGTCCCGTTTGCACGAAGGGAGATGACCGGCTATGTAGTTGAGACCCTGGATGAGGTGGAAGCAACCTATACGATCAAGGAAATCAAGCGGGTCATCGATGATACCCCTCTCTACAATACACAAACCATTGCATTAGCCGAGTGGATGAGCCGTTTTTACCTATGCAGCAGGGGAGAAGCGTTAAGCATGATGATTCCAGGCGGCAGGAGAGACAGCAGTATTCCTGCATTGGAGAGTGAGGAGGATCTTCTCTTTGGGCGGGTTGAGAGACTCAGTGATGAACAACAACATGCCATCGATACCATCCTGAAGCGGGAAAAACCGATGTACTACCTCTATGGTATTACCGGGAGTGGAAAGAGTGAGGTATTCCTTCGTGCCGCTGAAGCAATCATCAGGGAGGGCAAGACGGTCATCTATCTGGTGCCTGAGATTACCCTTACGCACCAGCTGGCACGGCAAGTCACCAACCGTTTTTCCCAGAGGGTGGCAATCCTGCACTCTGCACTGACACCCAGTCAACGACTCAAGGAGTGGAAGCGTATCATCGCTGGCGAGGTAGACCTTGCCATAGGGGCACGAAGTGCCGTGTTTGCCCCATTCCCCAATCTTGGTCTGATTATTTTGGACGAAGAACATGAAAACAGCTACAAGAGCGGCAACACTCCACGGTATCACGCCCGGCAAGTAGCCCAGAGACGCTGCCAGAGCGAAGGGGCTACCCTTGTCATGGGGAGTGCAACACCTTCGTTGGAAGCTTGGGCATTGATGCAAGAGAACAAGGAGGTAGGTTCACTCCATTTACGAAACCGGGTCAGTGGCGGTACCATGCCTGTCATTGAAGTGGTGAATCTTTCCTATGAGAAAAATCTGATCAGCAAGACCTTGCAAGAGAGGATCAAGGAGACACTGAACAAGAAGAAGCAGGCCATCCTGTTCCTGAATAGACGTGGGTTCTCCTATTTCTTCCACTGCAATAGTTGCGGATATGAGTTGCGATGTCCTCATTGTGCAGTTGCCCTCACCTATCATAAAGGGACGGAACAGATGGTCTGCCACTACTGTGGGTATCGTACAAAGCCGATGAGGGTCTGTCCTGAGTGCAATTCCCTCGATGTCAATTACAGTGGATTTGGTACGGAGATGGTGGAGGAAGAAGTTCGTCGTCTTTTCCCCTCTGCCCGTATTGCACGCTTGGATACTGACAGTGCCAAAAAAAAAGGACAGGTGGGGAAGGTGATCAAGGCATTCAGAGATGGAGAAATTGACATTCTCCTTGGGACCCAGATGGTAGCAAAAGGGCTCAATTTCCCCCTCGTAGAGTTGGTGGGCATTGTACTTGCTGATAGTGGGTTGAACATACCTGACTTCCGTGCACAGGAGAGGACCTTCAGCCTCTTGGTTCAGGTTTCCGGCAGAGCCGGAAGATATAATGATCAAGGACGGGTCATTATCCAAACCTATCATCCGGAGAATCCTGCAATTCAATATGCACTACGCTCTGATGTCCAGGGGTTTTATTCCCAGGAGCTTGAGATTCGAAAACAAACAGGATTCCCTCCCTATAGTCGCTTGATCAACCTGGTGTTTAGAGGCCGTAATCAGCAAAAGGTGGAGCAAGAGGTACAGAAATTTTCCGCCCATATTGAACAGCTCACCGTCAATGGGGGAGCAGAGGTGTTATGTTCCAGCGAGTGCCCTCTGGAGAAAATAGCTTCTAACTGGCGTTACCACCTATTGGTTTCTGGGGTACAGGCATCCCTTGCCCATCACTTGGTTGCCAAGGCACTTTCTGATTACACTCCTGCTCGGGGAGTCTATCTGGAGGTAGACCTCGATCCTTTGCAACTCATCTAGAGATGTATCTACTCATAGACAGTATACAATAACTATTGGAATCTCTTGAACTCGGACATATTCGTGATAACGTTGACCATTGCAAAGGGTGTTGGTATAGTTTGATATTATGTTAGATATATATACACTTGGAGAAGAGGTACTACAAGAGAAGTGCCAGAAAGTAACCAAATTTGATAATGCGTTGAAGATTTTGGTGGATGCAATGTTTGAAACAATGGATGAAGCCGATGGAGTGGGACTTGCTGCTCCCCAGGTTGGGGTGACCCAGCGTCTATTCGTCATTCATATCCGAGGTGGTGAAAAACGTGCCTATATCAACCCGCAGATTATTGAGACCTCTATTGAGACTTCGACTGACGAAGAAGGTTGTCTTTCCGTCCCCGGAGTCTGGCATGATGTACAGCGTCCTTCCCGGGTGACTGTACAGGCACAGGATGTGGAAGGGAAGGTATTCCAGGTCAAGGCTGATGGGTTGCTTGCCCGAGCCATCCAACACGAGAATGACCATCTCAACGGGGTCTTGTTCATTGATCGGCTGAATGATGAGGAACGTGAGAAAATGATACAAGCCTACGAAAAACGAAACAAATCCCAGAGGAGAAAAATGCGGTGAGGATTCTCTTTGCCGGTACTGCCGAAATTGCAGTTCCCTCATTACAGGCATTGTCACAGCACTATGAAATCGCTGCAGTACTTACCAGTACCGACAAGCGGGGTGCAAGAGGCAATGCCCTTGTTTCCCCACCGATAAAGGTAGCAGCCGAGGAATTGGGGCTTCCTGTGTTGCAGTTTGACCATCTTGGGCGTGAGGCACGGGAGACCGTCAGCAAGTATACTTGCGACACCCTTGTCTGTTTTGCCTATGGTAGGTTGTTTGGTCCAAAATTCCTCAGCCTTTTTCCATTTGAACAACTGAATATTCATCCCTCTTTGCTTCCCTTGCTCCGTGGACCAAGTCCCATACAGGGGGCAATACTCTCCCAAGCCAGTGAGAGCGGCATCAGCATCCAGAGGATTGCTTCAGCGATGGATAGCGGAGACTTGTTGCTTGCCGAGCAATTTCCACTTAATGGTGATGAGACCACGGGGAGTCTCTCGTTGTTTGTAGCAGAGCGAGCTGCTGACCTTGCTGTGAGGGCACTCAGGAGATTGGAGGATGGTACTGCTGTCTTCTCTCCCCAGAGCGGCGAAGCAACCTACACGAAATTGATAACCCCGGAAATGGCCGAGTTGGATTTCTCAAATCCAGCAAAGGCATTGCATGCTCAGATCAGGGCTATGATGCCTTGGCCCAAGGCAAGGACAACCTACCAGGGCCAGACGCTCTTGATAACCGGAGTCCATGGTACTCTAGATGAAGCAGGAGAAGATCCCTCCGATGTTCATGTCCCTGTAGGGACCGTGGTGGCCAAGCAGAAGAAAAAAGGAATTGCCATTACCACTTCTGAAGGATTGCTTTGGGTAACACGTCTGCAACTTGAAAAACGCAAGGAGATGGATTGGCAGTCCTTTCTCAATGGTAATCAGAATTTCTTAGGATCCAAACTGAGGTGAATTATGAAACGTTTTGTGGTGTTGTCACTCCTTGTGCTCTTGGCTCTACCGCTGTCGGCTACCACAGGGAAGGTTGCCCTTGTCCTCTCGGGTGGAGGAGCCCGAGGCTTGGCCCATATTGCAGTACTTGAAGCCGTAGAAGCACAAGGGATACCCATCGATATGGTTGTTGGTACCAGTATGGGAGCTTTGGTCGGGGGACTCTACAGTGCAGGATACACACCAATGGAAATCCGTAATCTATTGGAAACGTATGATATGGCTGGCTTGTTCTCCTCTCCTCCTCTTGAGGAGATTGAGCGGGAGAGTGAAGTATTCTCCTACCAAAACAACCAAGTTTTCTCTTTGGGTTTCGGTGAACAAGGTTTGGGAAATGCCCCTGCCTTGATTGGAGACCAACGGATCCTGGAGCTTCTCGGCTTTTTGTTTGCAAAATATCCCAATTCCATAGATTTCTCAGAACTTCCCATCCCGTTCTACTGTGTGTCTGCAAATGCAGTTACAGGAGAGCGTATTGTCCATAGTCAGGGGTCCCTGGTTACCGCAATCCGGAGCAGTATCTCCATCCCAATCGTGTTTACTCCCTATCCGCAAGGAGATGGCACCCTTGCTGTGGATGGAGGTGTTGTGGACAATCTTCCCATCAATCTTGCCCGCAGCCTTGGTGCAGAGTACGTCATAGCAAGTGATGTAAATGCCAAGGGAGTACAGGATGTTGGTGACTTGGAGAGCCTCTCTGCAATGGCAATGCAGACAATAGTACTGCTCACCCAGGAAAAGGCTACTGCCCAGCATCCCTCGGCTGATGTACTGGTGCTGCCTGAGCTGAAAGGTACGTTTACCTTGGATTTCTCAGCACATCAGGAGATTATCGAGGCTGGGTGGGATGCCGTGCATGAGCAGGAGGAATCATTCAATGAACTTGTGGATACCCTCTCTTTGGTTCGTCCCCTCACGGTGATGGACGAAAAACGGGTTGGCCCCTATTCCCTTCTTTCTTCCCCAAAAATTCTACAAATAGAGGTGCGAGACATCTCGTTGAAACCCGGTTCAATCATTCCTGAATCTTCTCTATTCTCTGATTTCCTTGGTAGGGTACTTGATGCGCAAACTGCAAGGGAGTTAAATCTCAAACTTCGTGAAATCAAGAACGCATATGATCTGACTACGCTCAGCTATGAAATGGCAAACGAAGGGAAACTGATCATCTACGCTCGGAGCTTCGGGAGAAGGGATAGAAGCATCAACATGGGGTTTACTGCTGATACAGGCTTTTCGACTGCCTTGCCCTCAGGATTTGTCTGGTATCGTGCTGATGCATATCTTGATGCGTCCATTGGTGGATTGGGCAAGAAGCAGGCTTCCACGTTCTCCGTTAATGCTACGCTCGGCCAGCGTTCAGGGATGACTCTTGGCTTTTCCTATCCTCTGCTCAGTGGGGGCAAAGGGACTATCGAAGCAGTGGTGCAAGCCAGCTATGCAACGGGAGCGTTGACACCACTTTCAGCGATAATCAATGTGGGACGAAGTGCTCCTTTGGATCATATGTTTGATGGGGATGCCAGCTTACGCTTCAAGTTCGGCAAGTACGGAAGAGCTACCCTGCAGGGGAGCTATCTGCTTGTTTCCGTGAATGATACTACCTACTCCAAGCAGTTCTACGCATACCCGGTGGGAGAAGGTACTTTTTCCTATGGAAATCTAGAGTCCCGTTTTGCAACTTCGGGGTTTCGTCTCGAAGCATTGGGGCGTCTTGGCTATCAACAAGGCTTGGTCCACACTCTTCGCTTGGGATGGAAACAATCCTTTGAGCTCTCATACCGCGACAGCATAAGCTATGCAGCCCATCTATCCTTGATGAGGGAACCATTTCCTTTCATCAATAGCTACGCAAACCTGGGAGGTATAGATCATATGGTCAGCTATGGACCGCTCTTCCTCCGTCGCGATATCACCTACCTGGGGGTGGATTGGCAACACCGACTTGCAGAACTGCTTGGGTATCCAACGTTTGGGAAACTCTCATTGCATGGAGCAGTGTATGATACATATGATCCCTATAGTGGATTACCTCCTGTGGATGATGCCTATTTCAGTTCCAGTCTCTGGGATATGGGACTGGCTCTCATGGTTGGTCTCGATACCCCGATAGGGGAAGTGGTTGTATCGTTAGGTGCCAGCCTCCAAGGAGAGGTTTCTTTCTCCTTGGGAGTGTATTGATGAGTGAGGTCTACAGATCGTATGCCACGTATCTCCATGAGGAGTATCAAGGACGATTGTACCGTATTGGGGTGGATGGTCAGTTCTCCTGTCCAAATCGTAACAGTGACGGTAGTGGGGGGTGCGCTTTCTGTGATGGTACCGGCACCATTGCGGCGTACCAGAACCCCCAGGACAGGCTTGTTGGAATCTCTCATGCCAGTATTGAAGAGCGAATCAGTCAGATCAAGATGCAGATAGAGCATGGAAAACGCTTTTTAAAGCGAAGATACCGAGCCGAACAGTACTCGCTTTATTTCCAGGCTTATACCAATACCTATGATACCTTGGAACATCTTACCATGCTCTACAACCAAGTTTTGGAGGAAGGTCCCTTTGTCGAGTTGATTGTCTCAACCCGCCCTGACTGCATTACTGATGAGATAATCACCTTGTTGCAGAGCTACCAGAATAAGGTTCAAAAGGTTTGGGTTGAACTGGGCTTGCAAAGTGGCAATGACGAGACTTTGGCTTTTATTGGGAGGAACCATGATGTGTCTTCCTATATTTCTGCAGCAAATTCGTTACATTTGGCCGATATTGGTGTTTGTACCCATGTGATACTCGGTTTACCCGGAGAAAACCGCAGGGATATTGTCCAAACTGCTGCCATTGTAAATGGGGTGGGTAGTGAAGCGGTGAAAATCCATAATCTGCATATTTGTCAGAGCACCCGGCTGCAGGATTGGTATGAAATGGGTGAGGTAAGCACTGCTTCCTTCAGGAGGCATGTTGAGCAGAGCATATGGTTCTTGAGGCATTTGAATCCTTCTATTGTCATAGAGCGCATGGTATGTGAAACTCCCGAATATCGACTTGTCGCTCCTCGTGCTTTCCCCGACAAGCATCAATTTCTCCAGCAGTTGAAAAGCACGATGGAAGAGAGAGGCTGGGTACAAGGAGATTTGGTATGAGAGAGAGAATTCCCTTACAGATGATCGTTCGAGTGACAGGAATCGTCCTTTCCACAATTGTGGTGGTTTTTATCCTTGTCTTATCCTTTATGCCAAAGGAATCATACCTTGAAATTTCTTGGATTCCCTTTGCAGATAAGGGAGACCACATGGCAGCTTACGCTGCGCTTGGGTTCTCCTTGTTTTTTGCATTCCTGCAGATTCCTGGATCGGGGAAGTCCCGTAGGCAGGGAACTGTCCCCCATTCAACACTCCACCTCAGCTCCTGGTCCGGTAGTGCCGTCATCGCCTCCCTGGTAATTGGTACACTGCTTGGTCTCGTGATTGAGCTGATTCAGCCGATATTTGAGAGAAGCCGGGAATGGCTGGATTTGGCTGCAGATTTCATGGGATTGGTGGTGGGGCTTGCTATCGCTCTGTTGGTGCTGAAAGCTGTAGGTAGTTACTTTGTCACCAGGCCTTGGCTGTATGACCCTAATTGGGAGGATGAAGTGAATGAAACTCTCAAAGCGAATCAGTGAGGAACTGCAGAAGGCAGTAGTTGAACTTGATGAGGGAGTTCTGGAGAAAATTCGGGAAGCCCATGCAATCGAATCAGCGGCAGCTGAGGCCTCACGTGGCAGCCAGGCCAGTCTGGCTGTACTCAACGCTATACTGGACAATCTTGCGCAGGCAAAGGCACAATCACTTCCCATGTGCCAGGATACAGGTATGTTCCTGGTTTTTGTGGATGTAGGTAAAGCATGTCCACTCGCTCTTGCTGAAATAGAGACTGAGATTCTTGAGGGATGTGCAGATGCTGTCAAGAAAGCCCATTTTCGACGTTCTGTCGTGATTGAGCCTGTATACGAACGGATCAACACACAGGATAATCTCCCTCCAGTAATCTGGTGGAATCTCGTGGAGGGGAGCGGTTTGACCATACAGATACTGCTCAAGGGTTTTGGTAGTGAGAACTGCAGTTCGGTTAGGATGCTCAATCCCACTGGGGGAGAAGAGGCAATCATCAATGCAGTGGAAGAGATCGTATCCGCATCAGGTGGCAAGCCTTGCCCTCCCATCTTTGTGGGGGTTGGCCTCGGTGGTTCAATGGACCGGGCAGCCTACTTGAGCAAACGTGCATTGCTCCGCGATGTTCGGGTTACCCACCCTGAAAAGCGCTATGCCGAATTGGAGGAAAAAATTCTCGCACGCTTGCAAAGGCTTGGCATTGGCAGCGGAGGACTTGGCGGTATGATTACAGCCCTCCATGTAGCCATCGCCTATGAGAGTACCCATATTGCAGGACTCCCATTGGCAGTGTCAATCAACTGCTGGGCCGACCGAAAGGCAACCATTGTCTGGGAGGGTGATGATGCGTGAATTGGCTTTGCCCATGAGTAAAGAGGATATTGCGAGGCTGAAGGCATATGACCAAGTCTTTTTGACGGGCCCCCTTTATGTAGGTCGAGACCAGGTCCATAAACGGCTTTTTGACCTGTTGCAGCAGGGCAAACCCCTTCCCATCTCCCTGGAAGGTGAGACTATCTATTATATGGGGCCGAGCCCAGCCCCAGAAGGCAAGCTGATTGGTTCTTGTGGTCCCACAACCAGTGCAAGAATGGACCCCTTCAGCCCTCTGTTGCTTGATCAAGGACTCAAGGTCATGATCGGTAAGGGACCTCGTTCTGATGAGGTGGCTTTGGCAATCGAAAGAAACAAAGCAGTGTATTTACAAGCCTTTGGAGGGTGTGGGGCACTCTATGCTTCCACCGTAAGAGCTGTCACAACAGTGGCTTTTTCAGATCTAGGACCAGAGGCTTTGCTCCGTCTTGAGGTGGAGCGATTCCCGGTAATCGTGGCAATTGATTCACAGTTGGGCAGTGTTTTTACTCGATAGGCTACTTTTCAGGTTTCTTGTAAAGTAGAATGTCCGCTTAATTGATTCTTTGTCTTCTTCATTAACATGCCTCCAATAGCTTGATGCTAAGATCTTCCAGTTCGAATTCTTCTTTGAATACTCTTAAAGGAGTAGAGCCATTGAGAATCTTCCTTGGGTAGGTATTCATCCAGTCCTGTATTTTCCTTATGCTCTTAGCCTTGATATCAGCAAAATCAGTACCCTTGGGAAGGAATCTTCTTATGATTCCATTATGGTTCTCGTTAGTTCCACGTTCCGAGGAACAGTAGGGATGAGCGAAATATAACACAGTCCTCCTGCTCCTGGTCAGCACGGAGTTCTCAAGGCCCAGGACATCGGAGAACTCGACCCCATTGTCGAACGTAATCGACAGGAAAATCTTACGGAAGAGGCGGCTGCCGAACTGCTTCTCTATCCAGTCGAGACCCTTCTTCACCGACTTTGCCGTCCTGTCAGGTATCTTGACTATCAGCTCCATCCTTGACTTTCGTTCCACAAGCGTCAGCAGGCATTCCCTTTGCCCATTCTTCGAGCTGTACACCGTGTCCCCTTCCCAGTGACCAGCCTTCAGACGCTTGAGAACCTCCTTGGGGCGGTCCTCTATGGACCTAGCGGCAAATTCCACGTTGGCATGTTTTTTCTTGCCCCCATGGCCTTTCCTGCGCTTCATCTTGCCTTTTCTCGGCAAGTCCTCGATCGTTACCCCAGGGATATCCCCAGCTTCTATCCAGTTGTACAAGGTCTTCTCACAGATCCTCAAGCCTTCTGGCCAGAGGCCTTTTTCGTCCAGCTTCATCAGCACAGCATAGGGGCTGTATTGTTTCTCCAGGATCAGTTCAGATATCTTCTGCACAAGCGTATAATGTTTGCCTGACTTGGGCAGCGGTCCCTTGTATTTCATCTTCTCCTCTGCATCGATCCGGGCATGCTCTGCATTGTACTCAATCCGAGAAAATGGGATTTCAGAGAGCACATGCTCCACCATCCCCCTCCTCAGCTCCCTGCTGATAGTTTTTCTGCTCTTCTGGAATATCTTGCCCAGCACTGTAGGCCTGCGTTCCTTCCTGTATCCGTTGCTGCCGGCATAGTAATATTGGAGCTTCAGCCTTTCACCCCAAGTGAAATGACTTCCCCTACAGTGCTTTTCCAGTGTAAGCTGTCTACGTCCCATGGTATCTCCCTGTTTATCTTGATTTAGTGGTAAACCAATGATAACACGATTCCCATGGGATATTTTTTTGTCTCCTTTCTCTCTCTTTTTAGTGGGACACTTCATATTACTACTCGCGGATAGGCCACTTTTCAGCACTTTTCACTGGACGTTTACAGTCAGCTGGGTTACAGTTTCTTTTATACAGGTCTTTTCCCTTTGTATGTCATAATGGGGTGTATGGCATGTTTCGTATGTATTGATGCAAAAATCAATAGTTTGGAGACCTAAAACCGCTGTTACGGAAGGATATGCCGTGAAGAATACCTTGTCTGTGCGCCTCGTCCCCTTGTTTATGCTCTTCTTGATGGTTGGATGTTCGAAAACTCCCGTGGAATCTCCGCAGGCACAAGTGGAGGAGAAACCATCAACAGTTGTGGTTCAACCAGAAACGGTTGTTGAAGAGACGGATATCATTGGAGATTTGAAGAAGCCATCTAAGCTGGAGGATCGTTTTAGCTATACCTACGGATATCTCCTGTACTCGACGATGGCCCAGCAGAAAGGATTTAGTGACCTGCAGGCATCCTATTTTGCCAAGGGAATCCTCGACGCTGACAAGGGACAGGGTTTTTATACCCAGGAAGAGATGTCCCAAACCCTATATGAGGTGCAAACCAAGCTCCTGCAGATTGCCCAAGAGGAGATGGAAGCCCTTTCTACTGCCAATTTGAAAGTAGCAGAGGATTTCTTGGAAACCAACAAGAAGCGGGAGTCCATAAAGACTACCGAATCAGGACTGCAGTATGAAGTGCTTGTTGAAGGCGAGGGAGAACACCCCACAGAGAAGAGCATTGTTGAAGTCGATTACCAGATCATGTTGCTGAACGGGAAAATAATCGACAGTTCCTACGAACGAAAACAGAGTTCCACCTTCCTTCTGGAGGCCATCATGGTACCTGGTTTTATCGAGGGAGTGAAACTCATGCAGGCTGGAGCAAAGTACCGGTTCTGGATACATCCCGACCTTGCCTACGGGAAGGAAGGAACAGAAACTATTGAACCAAATACGCTTCTTATCATTGAGGTTGAACTCAAGTCTATCAGAGAGGGCCGGTAAGGAATTCCAACAAAGAAAAGAGACTATTGCGTACATATGTTGGTTGTATCTTGGGGTCTAGGGGTTTGCCCTCCCTGTTCAACCACAACGTGTCCATGCCACTGGCTATACCACCGGCAATATCACTGGAAAGACTGTCGCCGATCATAAGGGAGCGCTGTTTCTGGTTGCTAAGCCCAGTTACCTCAAACATATGGGTGAAGAATCGAGGATCTGGCTTCTGATACCCCACTTCTTCGCTGATGAAGATATCATCGAAGTAACGCTCAGTATGTGACACAGCAATCCTGCCTCGCTGTACTTGTGCAATTCCATTGGTAGCAAGAAAGAGTATATATCCTCGCTCTTTCAATGTCTCGAGGACGGTACTACTTTCATCAAACAGGATACCCTGCTTGGATAGTTGGTGCTGATAGCTCCCGCTTGCCTTTTCGGCGTCGAGTGAAATTCCAGTTTCCGATGCAAAATCTGCAAATCGTTTCACTTTCAATTCCTCGATGGTGACTTCCCCTTTCTCGAACTGCCTCCATACTGCAGTATTGCAGCGTATGTAGCACTGTTCATGCTCACGTTCCAATGGTAGGTCCAAGGATTTTGCCATCTTCCAGAAAGCGTTATGTTCAGCTTGTTCAAAATCGAAAAGGGTCCCATCTGCGTCGAAGAAAAGATACCGGTACATGTGTTGCCATCCTTTACTTAGGGAGTTCTAACCAGTACGATAAAGAAAAACGGTCCAGTTGTACAGGACCGAAAGGCAAGGAGCCAAATATGCAGGAGACCTTTCTTAAACGTCATCTTATCCTATCCACAGTGCTTGGAGCGTTCTTGATCATTATAGGGATTTTCTTGATGTTCCAACAGGAATCGTTCGTGAAGATTTTTATTTCCCTTTTAGGAGTGTTCCTTACTGGTTCAGGTATTTCCAGCCTGATTCACCTCAAGGGATTCAACCTCGGCAGTCGTTCTCGTATAGCTACCTTGGTTAAGGCATTCTTGAGTATTGGTATTGGCTTGGTAGCCATCATTGTTCCCCTTTCTGCAGCGACCATCAGCTGGACGGTTTTGCTCTACATTGTAGGGGCTCAGTTCTTGTTCTCAGCATTGATTTCCTTCATGGACGCTCTGTTGATGCGAAAAGCCGAACAATCGCTCTCTCCGCTTTATACGGAAGGGGTGTTCTCCCTGGTTATGGCAATTCTCTTGTTTGTGTTTCCCCAACAGATCGGAAGTTCGTTGCTCAAGCTCTTTGGCTTGCTTTTTATCGTCAGTGGAATCGGTATGATCCTCTGGTCATTGCGTATTCAAAAAATCAACCGGGAATTCAAGGAACAGGTGGTTGAGGCTGATCCGGAGAACTAAGGAATCAAGAAGGTGGCAGAGATTCCATAGCGTGCTATACCCTGTGCATCAGGAAGAGATTCTCCTCCTATGGTCAGCATGGAACTCTGCAAGGGAAGGACCTTCCTGCTGTATATGTAATCGATACGTTCTTTCAGATTCTCTGTAAGAAAGGTGTTTCCCGCATCGGTATCTGCTGAGAAATGGGTAACCCTGTATACATCATAGAAGGATGACTCCTCCAAGAAATTCGACAGTGGCCAGATATAGTCAATCTGTCTGTAGGGCACAGGACTGAATGTATTCCAATCCTGGTAGGAAGGTTCAAAGAGGCTGGCGCCCATAATGGTGGGCTCAGTGACGGTTCCTTCGCCGAGTATTCCTTTCAAAACCTTTGTTCGTTCGCTGGTACCCTGCCGTTGTATGGTTTTCCAATCGTTCCCGCTTGTAAACGCGTTGAGGACCTCATATTCGGGAAGATTTGTAATAGAGAGCCTAAGTGTTTTTGTGTTGCTGAATTGGACACTCGCCCCATGTTTCGTGGTTGAGATGATTGGGAAGGATGTAATGATTGCCCCACCTTCAACCAGTACGGCATTCCTTCTCAATTGTCTCACCAAGTCAATGACATTCTGCATATGACCGGTGACCAGGATGACAGGGGCTTGGATGTCGCTGATGCTTGTTTTAACCAAACCAGGCATGGTGGTATCCTTCCAGGGTATGTCATCAAGGGGGAGCATCAACACGTTCAGCTGATCCTTCTCAGCTGCCAGTATTGTTGCTTCGTCAGTAGTGTACATTCTGGGTAGTGTCAGCTGTGGGAGTGGGGGAATCTGTTGGTACTCAGCTTCCAATGCGGCAAGGCGCGCCTTCTCAGCTTCTTCCGCTGTTCTCAGTTCCTCTGCCTTCTCCCGCTGCTTTTCCAGCCGTTCTTCCTCAATGCGTTTTGCTTCCTCGATACGTTGTTGTTCAAGGCTGAGTCTCTCTTCCAGGGATTGGGTTTTCTCCTCAAGTTGTGCTGTAAGGATTGCTTTGTCTGTTTGCAGAGATTCAATGGTATCCTGTAGTTCCAGCAACCTCTGTTCTTGTGCTGCCTTCAGCGATTCAACTTCGGAGGTATGCTTTACCTCTGCCTCATGTATGATGGTTTGGAGTTCTCTGTTTATGATCTGCTGTTCTGAAAGAAGATTCTCAAGTTCATTAGCCTGGTAGGTGAGCATTTCATAGGCTTGTTCATTTTCAGTGATCTTTTGGTGTAATGCTTCAATTTCAGCTTGCAGTGTAGTAATAGTTGTCTGCAGTTCCCCGGTTTTCTGCATATACTCGAGGCCTTTGCTTTCAACGGAGAGGTTGCGTTCCTCCAGTAATTCCCTCAAGTTCTTAGTGTTGTTCTGCTCATCAGTGAGTGCCTTTTGATTCTCTTGTAGATCTTTCTCCAATAATCTTTTTTCTGCTTGGAGCGAGGCAATAACTGCCTGGGCATCTTCATAGCGTTGTTTTTGTTCTGCCTCTGCTTCTGCTTCCTCTTTCGCTTTTTGTTCAGCTACCAACAAGGAATATTTGGTGACGAGTTCACCCTCACCAATGGGAGTGGGTGTCTGGATGCTCTCTTTTGCAGAGCGGGCGGTATAGGTCTCACATCCAAAGAGGAGGGTGAGCAGTATCAGGATTGTTGGCAGTGCAATGCGTTTGTTCATAGGGGTTTCTGGTTCCTTAGAAGTTGAAGAATGCCTCAGCTCTTGCCTTGGCACGTGCTTTTTTCTCTGATTCCTCTTTGGAATCCTCGCCGAGCATGAAGGAGTCGCAAAAATTCGCATGCTCCTTATCCTCTATATATTCCTCGACTCCTTCAAGGCAGTCGTGGTAGATTCCCGGACTGTAGAATCTGCAATTTACACAGCTATGCAGACTCTTCGAACAGGTTGGACATACCGTGTGATAGCCAATACTGAGCAATGGGTCGATGGGAGTATGGCAGTGATGACATGCACGCATGGTTAAAACTCCAATTTCTTTCCATAGTCGGCAATCTCGCCATCTGAGTAGGTCTCTTTGACAAGATGGAGGGTCTTCCCATCCCCTTTGTACCTGGGGATGATGTGAAGATGCAGGTGTGGTACTTCCTGCCCACTTTCCTTTCCATTGTTGATGATTACGTTGGTGGCATCACAACCAAGTTTTTCCCTGAGTACCTTGTCAGCTTTTTTCGCAAGAACCATCATATGGCTGAGTACAGCTTCTGGGCAACTTTCGAGGGTAGGGTAGGCTTCTGTGGTGATGATCAACAGGTGTCCTTTGTTCACCGGATTGATATCTAATATGGAGAAACAAAGCTCGTCCTTGTGTAAAAATATAGAGGGAATCTCCCCTTTCAAAATCTTGGTGAAAATCGTTTCCATGGCATACCTCAGCGCTATTGTAACACACAAGTGTCGAGTCGGAAAAGGATTGTATTAGGAAAAGGGATTGCACAAAAAACCGAGATATACTATTATCCACGAGGTACGTTGGGATAATCATGTCCCTAGAACGTTCGTTCTCTTCCCTTCAGTTGGTAACCTGATGTGTACTAGGGAGTAAGAGTTTTACATCAGGGATATTGGAATGCTGCAGGGGAATCTGTGGACTCGTTTTTATTCTATACTATAGAGGTTATAAAGAATGGCTGACTTGCAAAATTTGAGGAATATCGGAATCAGTGCCCACATTGACTCGGGTAAGACAACACTTTCCGAACGTATCCTCTACTACTGCAATAAGATCCACGAAATACATGAAGTTCGTGGTAAGGATGGCGTTGGAGCTACCATGGATAGCATGGAACTTGAACGCGAAAGAGGTATTACCATTGCCTCCGCTGCAACAAACGTTACCTGGAAAGGAAATGAAATCAACATTATCGACACACCGGGACATGTTGACTTCACCATAGAGGTTGAACGTTCCTTGCGCGTGTTGGACGGTGCTATCTTGGTACTTTGTTCCGTCGCTGGCGTACAGAGCCAGTCCATCACCGTAGACCGGCAGATGAAGCGTTACCACGTTCCCCGTATTGCATTTGTCAACAAGTGTGACCGTACTGGTGCAAATCCGTATCGCGTCAAGAATCAATTGATTGAAAAGCTTGGTTTGAACGCTGTATTGATGCAGATTCCCATTGGTCTTGAGGATAAGCTTGAGGGTGTTGTTGATTTGGTCAGCATGAAAGCTCTCTACTTCGATGATGGCCCTAATGGGGATGCCGTTCGCGAGGCTGAGATTCCTTCCCACTTGAAAGAGGAAGCTGATGCTCGCCGTGAGGAGTTGCTCGATGGTGTTTCTATGTGCTCGGATGAGCTTATGGAAGCAATGCTCGAAGACAATGTAACCGAGGAAATCATCCGCAGTGCAATAAGAAAGGCTACCATCAATTTGGAGCTCTGCCCGGTATTCATGGGGAGTGCCTACAAGAACAAGGGCATCCAGCCCCTGCTCGATGGTGTGGTGAGCTACCTGCCCAATCCTACTGATGTCACCAATAAGGCCCTCGACCTTGATAACAATGAGGAAGAGGTAATACTGAAGGCTGATGAAGATCTTCCTCCTGTAGTCCTGGCATTCAAGCTTGAGGATGGACAGTATGGTCAGTTGACCTATATCCGTGTCTATCAGGGGAAGGTGAAGAAGGGTGATGAGCTCTACAATACCCGTAGCCGTAAGAAGTTCCGTGTTGGACGATTGATTCGTATGCATGCAGCTACCATGGAAGATTTGACGGAAGCAGGCTGTGGTGAAATTGCAGCACTCTTCGGTATTGAATGTGCCAGTGGTGACACCTTCTGTGATCCAAAGCTGAACTATTCTCTCTCCAGTATGTATGTTCCAAATCCGGTAATCTCCCTGGCAATCAAGCCGGTGGACAAGAAGGCTGCGGACAACATGGGCAAGGCACTCAACCGCTTTACCAAGGAGGACCCGACATTCCGCAGTTATGTGGATCCTGAGTCCAACCAGACAATCATCCAGGGTATGGGTGAGTTGCACCTTGAGGTCTATGTCGAACGCATGAAGCGTGAGTACAAGGCAGAGGTGGAGATTGGTCAGCCAGAGGTAGCCTATCGTGAAGCTATCACGCAGAGAGCAGATTTCAACTATACCCACAAGAAGCAGACTGGTGGTTCCGGTCAGTATGCACGTGTTGCTGGATATATCGAACCGCTTCCAGATGCTGAAGAGGGTGAGGATGCAAAAGAGTACGAGTTTGTCGACGAGATCAAGGGTGGTTCCATTCCTACCGAATACATTCCATCCTGTGACAAGGGATTCCAGATGGCAATCAAGAAAGGTTCCCAGCTCGGTTTCCCTGTGCTCGGTGTGAAGGCTGTAATCAACGATGGGGCATGGCACCCTGTTGACTCATCCGACCAGGCATTCCAGACTGCAGCCCTTAATGCATTCCGTGAGGCGTTTGAGAAGGCCAAGCCGGTCATCCTCGAGCCAATCATGAAGGTTGAGGTAGTTGCTCCCAATGAGTTCCAAGGTTCGGTGTTCGCTTCGATCAACCAGAGACGTGGTCTGATCATCAGCTCAACCGAGGACAACGCAATGAGTACTGTTATTGCCGAAGTTCCTCTCTCTGAAATGTTCGGCTATTCCACGGTTCTTCGCTCCCTCACCCAAGGTAAAGGCGAATTCACCATGGAAATCGGTAAGTACGGCAAGGTGCCGGTAAGCGTTTCCGAACAGTTAAAGAAGGAGTATCAGGAGAAGCGGAAGAAAGAACAGAAATAGTATTTCTTCCTGTATTCCCAAGCCCCCCATGAGGATAAACCCTTCTGGGGGGTCTCTTCTTGCCCTTCTCTGTAAAAAAGTACCATTTTGCGATTTTCCATAGTATACCCTGGATTCAACACCTATATAGCCTTAAAAAAGCATCTAACTGTTTTATACACAGTTAGATGCTTGCTTTATATTTATACAGAAACCTGTGTTACATTATCAAGCTTGATATTTTTTAGTTTCTGCCAGAAGCCCCCGTATATCGCCTGTGGTGAGGTACTTCCTACTGAAATCGATGCCGGTGGCCTTGCCTATGTCCTCCAGGACGCTGGTGTAATGGTCAAAGACAAAGAGATTCTGCTCAAGCCTTGAGCCGCAAGCCATGGCAAGATTCTCCTGGATCTCCGTGGCGGAATACTTCCAGTCAAGCTTGTATTCCAACAGCCTGAACAGGACCAACGATACGAAGCATATGAGGAAATGGGCCCGGATGTGGTCCTGGTTCGAGACGTACACGGGTCTTGCGCTCATGTTGGTCTTTGTCACCCTGAATGTCTCCTCAATTTTCCACAACCCCCGGTACATTTCGATGATGTCCTTGTCCGTGACCGTCCTGTTCAGCTGCAGGTAGCCGTCCATCGTGTACCTGGCCTTCTTCCTGAACGGACGTTCGCCCTTATCCAGGCCTATGACGTTGGTGCAGATGATGTAGTACCCGTCCATGCTCTCGTCGGCGGAAAGCTTGTCCTCGTCAAAAGTCACCAGATAGGACGAGTCCTTGAGCAACTCACCGCTCTCCTTGTCGAAGGGAGTCTTTTTCAGGTATTTCGCCGACCCGTAGTGGCTGTCGCTTCCGAAGGTGGAGGTCGTACCATCCTTGCCTTTGGCCTTCTCGATGGCAATTGCCCTGTCCTTCTTTGCCCTTCGTGCATATTTCTCGCTGTAGAAGACGATCTGCCGCTCATTGATGGTCTCCTTGACCTTCTTGCCCTTGAGATTGGTGACATTGATCACCTTGGGGTGGAGCCTGCTCTTGTATTTGAAGGTGAGCGACCCATCCTTGTCATATTCACAGGTGTAGCCTTCCTGGTCCAGCACATAGTTGCGGAATGGCTCGGCCACCCGGCGTACGGACTCGCTGATGACGTACCCGTCATGCCTGAGGCGGATGTCAGCGACATTGTCCCCCGTCATCATCGCCTTGTCGGTGATGTGGATCTTGTGCCTGTTCCCCAGCTGCAGGGTGTCCTCTGTGCTCTCAAGGCACTCGGGGAAGGTTGAGCTGTCATTCATGTTCCCCCTGTAGAGGTCATAGGAAAGGGGCAGGCCGTTCTCATCCATGAACAGCCCCATCTGTACGATGGGCTTGGGCTTGTGTTCCTTGGACACCCCATTCTTTCTCAGCCCGTAGCGGGCGGGGTCGTTCTCGCCCTTGGCCGGGTCGTCGGGGTCGTTCTCGTCGATCTCGAAGTAATAGTTGGTGACATCATAGTAGAGAAGGAAGGTGTCCCTGCCGTATTCGCGGCATATCCTGGAGTGTATCTGCCTCAGCAGCGCAGACCGGTGCTTGAGGAAGAAGTCGAGCGAGCGGTAGACGTTCTCAATGCTGAAGTCGCAGTCCTCAAAGAAGAATCCCCTCCTTTCCCATGCCCCGAGCTTGGAGTCGGGAAAGAGCGCCCTGTTGTACACCAGGACCTTGAATATGGAGTTCTGGTTGTATCCCGCCTTCGTATAGCGCCTCCTGTTGTCCATGAACTCATGGATCTCCAGCTGGTGATAGAGCTTGGAAAGGGCCGCATACCCTATGTTTTTCCTGTTGCGGTCGAAATCCCTTGCAGGGTCCAGCTTGGCGAGCACCTCACCCCTGCTGATGTCAATGCGGATCGGGGCATCCTTGTTTTTCTTCTCCTCGGTCATCTTGCGTGCAAGCTCTCTTGCATAGGCCTCCGGGTCATCGTGGACCTTCTCCAGCTCGTCAAGAAAACCCAGGTTCAAGACCTGCCTTTGCCTGGGTTTCTTGTTCTGGTCCCGATAGGACTCTGCAATGGTGTAGGCAATCCTGCCTGTGGCCTTGTTGATGATGGGTTTGAAAAACATACCATGCCTCCACCAAAACCCTACCACAGAATGGCATGGATGTCAATGATATACAATGTAATACAGATTTATGTTGTCAACAAATCGTAAAAAAACTATGACCCCAAACAACGGTTGGATATAGGTCAAGCAGACTTGCGAAAGAGCTTGAGGAGACGTTTTGGCAGACCAGGGTCCTTCACCAGTTTTTTGATCTTTGGATGTACGGTCTGGACCGATTCAGATTCAATCGCTAGAACCTTCCTGATCTCTGACACATCAATCTGTGCGAATCGCTCTTCCAGACTTGAGGCTCCACCAAGTATCAGCTTCAGGTAATCCTGACTACCAAGATTCTGAACCAGTGGAGTTGCTGAGAGCATTGCGGCCAGTGTTTTTGTCATACCAGCATGTCCGCTGGTTCGGCAATGACCATGCTTGATGGCTCTGAAAAATTGTTCCAACACGTTATTTGTCCGCTGGGGATACATTGTATAGGTCTTTCCCTGTCTTGTGATGGGTATCGGTGCAGTGAAGAGCTTTTCCCAATACTTCTCTATCTGCTCTCTCATCTTTTTCAACCCGGGTTTCTGCAGACTGTCATCCTTGCAGATTTGAGCCAGGAACTGTTCCACCTGCTCCTTGATGGTCTCCATCTCACCACTTCCGGGGTCATTCAACCCCAGCTTGCCGCCGGGTTCCGCAATCCTCATGGCACGTCGAAGTTGTTCAAAGACCGCTACCTTCTTCTGTAGGGTCTCATACGCAGTAGTGATCTCCCGGTCATACCATATCGGTTTCAATGCCGCCAGCACTTCTGCAGCCAATGGGGATCGTTCATCCAGCTTCATCAGGTGCAGGGTCTTTCCAAGCTCATGCAACCGATCCAGGAATGACAGGTAGGCCTGGTCAAAGGGGAACCCATACCCATCCCCTTCCTTCTTCCCGGCAAGTGCCCATTCGATGAGGGTGTACAGGTACGTTTCCTCAGGGTAGGAACTGCCTCCTTTCGGTAGGGATCTCACATCTGTGCTGAACGTTTCCATATTCGCCAAGGTTCCTGCCTGCGTGGTACGGATCTTTCCCAGGATCGTTCGCAGCTTGGCCTGGATTCCATGGCAGCGTAATCTACTCCGCAGCCGGTCATGCTCTCTTGACATCAGGTCTTTCCCGATGTCCCTGAGGAAGTGAAAATGACAGATATAATCAGGGGCATCGGGAAAGACCTGCGCAACCGCACTGAGTATGCCTGCTCCCATGTCATGCACCAGGGCTGCCGGTTCCCCATAGCGTTGCTTCAACTCCTCCAGGAATGGGATGATGGCCTCTCGCTTTTCAGAGGGGATCTTTACCGAGTTCAGAACGATCGATGTGATCTCATCAAGCCCTACGAACAGATGGGGACTCCCGCCATCACACGTCCCGTCAAGATGAAGGATGTATCCTCCCTGATCTTCCAGATGCAGTCGCAGCGCTTCATCGCTCTCCCGGTGCGCTATCGCAAGATACCCGATATATTTCTTCGTCAACAGGGCGATCTCACTGGTACTGATACGAATCCCTTGTTCTCCCAGATGCTCCTGTATCCCTGTCTCACTTAGGCATCTTCGGAAGACGGCTTCTCCGATATAGGTGATCACATCATACCCAAAGCGGTGTCGTGGCGGAACGAGGGTTTCCAGTTCCTCTGATCCAATCGTATGACCGCAGTGAGGACAGACCAGGATCGTCTCACAGGCAGAGATCGGTCCCATTGCATACAGGAAAACTGTTCGCTTTCTTGTCTTTTGCACCTTCATCGAATGATAACAGCAGGGACAGGCAGAATCCTCCTGCCGGAAGACCACCACCGGGGGTTCCTTGAACACCTGATGATTCTCAAGCGCATGAAGACAACGCTCCCGGTGATAGATAAACGCCTTTATGAATCCGGCTGAGCCGTTTTTTTTTCCAACAGCCCATGGACCTTCAGCAATGCGGTAATCTTTCCTGTATCAACAGAAACACCCTGCCGCTGCAGACGGTTGACCCGAATCTCCAATGCAGTCTTCGGATACTTGATGAAGTCTGCAAACACCAGTACCGCATCATGATCAGGGATCTTCTGCAATGATGCCTGCGCCATGGATGCTTCCCGATTCTCCAGCTGCCTTGTGCCGGTCTGCTCATCATCACTCAGATACACATACCGGCCGTCAAGCTTCTTCCTTCTCAATCCTGGAAGTGCTTTGTAATGACTCATGAACGACCGTGGTTCCAGGCCAAGCAGCCTGCCAAGCTCTGCAGAGCTCAAGCCTTGCGGAGCGTCATTGACCAGGTGGACGATTGTCTCTCTCAATGTGCCAAACCGGGAAAACCGTATCCCCTTATGCTCCCAGAGCCCGTGTTCATCGAACTTCGGGACGTCCGGCAGGACATAATAGCGACCGTTGTTGTTGTAGCTTGTCATTGTCCCCCACTGCTTCAGGTACTTCCGAACTGCTGGAACCGAACACTGCAGCAGGGATCCCAACTGTTTGACGGTCAGGGTCTTCCGTCTGCGGAATGTCTGTATGGCCTCATTCTTCAAATCCTGGGAAATCATGGCTGCCTCCTGTATTAAGTATATGTTTACTTGTTATATTATAGCATATACTTAATACTTTGGTCAACCGTATTTGCTCAGTAATTTCCTGCTATCCTGCATGTATAGTGCTGTGAAGGAGGTTTTCTTCTATGTCATGATTTCATCAACTTGATATTTCTGTCTTTGTAAGTCGGTATGTTCTTTTTGCTTCGTTAGTTACTCAGTTCCAACTGTTGTTTGGGGTTATAGTAAAAAAAGGGTCCTAAGACATTCCAGGCAAAGAATTATTAATCTTGGAAAAATGAGGGAAGTGTTGAAGTGTGGAAATAGTATTTCTTCCTGTATTCCCAAGCCCCCCATGAGGATAAACCCTTCTGGGGGGTCTCTTCTTGCCCTTCTCTGTAAAAAAGTACCATTTTGCGATTTTCCATAGTATACTGGGGATGAACCAAATTATTACTTGGAGGTGAGTGTTATGGTAATACAAGAGTTAAACGAACTGAGTCCTCTTCGCGCATTTGAACAGTCCTTGGATGGTGGACTTGGTCGAGGGAACCTCGGTGTCCTTGTTTCCCGTCATGGTGTGGGCAAGACAGCCTGCTTGGTCCATCTTGCTACAGATAAACTGCTTAGAGGGGAACATGTTATCCATGTTTCATTCTCAGGGAATGTGGAACACGTCATCAATTGGTACAAGGAAGTCTTCAGGGAAGTCTCTGAAGGCCGTACTCTCGATGATGCAGCGTCCGTGTACAACAATATACTCAGCAACCGTGTGGTCATGAATTTCAGCCAGGAAAATGTCACCATTGAAAAGGTCCTCTCAAGTTTGGAAACCTTGATCAAGTATGGAAGTTTTAAGGCTGACGCCATTCTCTTTGACGGATACAAACTTACTGTTGCAACCGAGGATGATGTTCGCAAGATCAAACAGTTCGCACAGAACATGAATCTTGAGGTATGGTTCAGTGTATCTCCTGTCCGTTCTGATGTCGTGTACGATAAATATGGTGTTCCAAACACCATGCACAAATATATTGATTTAATTGATGTCCTCATTGGCCTTATCTACAATGAGGAGCGTGATAAAGTGGTAATGACGGCCGTCAAGGCCCACGAGGGGGTATTTGAGAAGCCTATGGGTGTAAGTCTCGATCCAAAGACCATGCTCATTTCCAAGTAGTGTTCAGAAGAAGGCCGCGTTTGCGGCCTTCTTTGTTACTGTCTGCGTGAACGAAGTTATGTTCAAAGGGAGTGCCCTGGGGTATTGATACCTTTCATTCCTCTTTCCACAGAAAAGTGAGTAATATTCTTGAATTGTCTTGACATCTGGAGAAGCAGTTCCTTATACTCACCATTATGTATCTAAAAACATAACGGTAGGGTGTATGCATTTTTCTTTCTTTTTACAGATCAAGCTGGGCAATCCAAAACCATTCTTCGGTACAGGCGTGAATGAATTATTATTCCGGATTCACGAGACAAAATCTCTTTCTGCTGCAGCAAGAGAGATGCATATGTCGTATACCAAGGCATGGAAAATTCTCCATACTGCTGAGTTGAACCTCGGCTATTCCCTTACTGAAAAAATTGTCGGAGGGCCTGATGGTGGTGGTTCTTCCTTGACAGAAGAAGGGTTGCGATTCATGCAACGGTATACTGATTTCTATCGTGAATCGATAGAACTGGTCGATGTTCTCTTCCATAATTACTTTCCAGAGGCAACAAATGAAACTCATCAAAACAGTTGACGCAGTCGGTCACATGATTTGTCATGATATGACGCAAATCATCGTTGGGGTAACAAAAGACGCAAGATTCAGGAAGGGGCATATCGTTCAAGAAGAAGATATCCCGATTCTCCTTTCTATGGGAAAAGAACATCTGTATGTTTGGGAGATGCAGGAGGGGATGCTCCATGAAGATGAAGGGGCCGTCATCCTTTGCCAGGCTTGCGAGAATGAACACATGGAACACGGTGATATCAAGGAAGGGAAAATTGAACTGAGAGCAACCACAGATGGGATACTTGAAATTGATACCGAGCGACTGAAAAAGATCAACAGCCTGGGAGAGGTCATGATTGCAACCATTGCAAACCATTCAGTGGTACATGCTGGAGATACGATTGCCGGAATGCGTGTCATTCCGCTGTCCATTGCAGCAGAGCATATGGATGAGGTTGCTTCTATTGCAAGTTCATTACATCCAATTCTTACAATCAAACCCTTTATTATAACAGATTGTACAATACTTGTGACGGGAAGCGAGGTCAAGAAAGGACTCATTTCTGATACGTTTTCCCCCGTTGTTGAAAGGAAACTCAAGGAATATGGGATTGCTGTTACGAATATAGTCCAGACAGGGGACGACCAAGCCTTTATCACCGAATCCATCAAGGATGCTGTTGCCAGTGGCGCATCAATGGTTATTTGTACAGGTGGCATGAGTGTAGATCCTGATGACCGTACCCCAGGTGCAATCAAAGCCACTGGTGCAAGAATCGTGAGCTATGGGGCTCCTGTACTCCCTGGTGCCATGTTTCTGGTTTCATACCTAGGAGATGTTCCCGTCTTGGGCCTCCCTGGATGTGTCATGTATTCGGCAAGAACAGCCTTCGACCTCTTCTTGCCCCGTATCATAGCCCATATTCCCTTGACAGCACATGATATCGCCGGTGTCGGAGAAGGCGGTCTCTGCCTGAAGTGTTCTCCCTGTCACTTCCCAAATTGTAGTTTTGGGAAAGGAGGCCACTAATGGCAACATTGACTCATCTTGATACTCACGGGAATGCAATCATGGTTGATGTGGCTGAAAAGGCGGTTACCAAACGCATTGCAATCGCAAGTGGACGGATTGTGATGAACAATGAAGCATTTTTGGCAATCCAGGGGGGGACCGTTCCCAAAGGGGATGTCCTTGCATGTTCCCGGATAGCAGGAATCCTTGCGGTAAAGCAGACGCCTACCCTGATTCCGCTTTGCCATACTTTGCTGATAACTTCCGCCAAGCTAGATTTCGAGTTTTTCCCTGAGGTTCCCGCAGTACAGGCACGCTGCATCGTTGAGACAACTGCCAAGACCGGTGTGGAGATGGAAGCATTGACCGGGGTCTCGGTAGCACTCCTCACAATCTATGACTGCTGTAAAGCGATAGATCGAGGCATGGTGATTGAAGATGTTCATCTTGAACTCAAGGATGGAGGCACGCATGGTCGCTATGAAGCATAGCATGGTAGATCGAACAGGGAGAATTATTGACTACCTAAGGGTATCAGTAACCGATGCCTGCAATTACCGATGTACGTATTGTGGGCCAGGGAAAACCCATGGGTCGCGTTCCCTCGAGCAAATGCTCCATCTCTGCAGTATTCTGCAGCCTCTTGGTGTTGATACCGTTCGTATTACCGGTGGGGAACCGCTTATGTTCCCTTCGATTGCAGCATTTGTGACCGGTCTCTCCGAGATGGGGATTCAAAAACTTACAATGACCACCAATGCTTCTCATCTTGCATCTCACGCAGGGGCGTTGAAGAAAGCAGGGTTGCATGGGATAAATGCCAGTCTGGATGCAACAGATTCCTCCTTGTTTTCGACACTTTCAGGAGGTTTTTCTCCCGGTCCGACATTGGATGGCATACAAAAAGCATTGGACATCGGACTTGCTGTGAAGCTCAATTGTGTCCTATTGAGGGAGCACTACCACCAGCAAGTGGAGCAAGTGATGGAATTTGCTGCATTTCATGCCATTCCTGTGAGATTCATTGAACTCATGCCGATTGGAGCCCAAACTTCTTTGCAGGGAGTGCCTACCGCTGAATTGCTAGCCTTTCTGACAGAGGAATACGGAATAGCACAAACAAGTTATCTTTCCCACGGGAAAGGTCCTGCTGAGTACATGAATTTTGCAGGGGTGGAGGTAGGGGTCATTGGAGCTCTTTCCCGTTGTTTCTGTTCTGGATGCAACCGCCTTCGACTGACCAGCAATGGAGTCTTGCGGAGTTGTCTGTACCATAGCGACAATCTTGATGTGTATGCATTGCTGGAACAAGGAAAGACTGAAGAGGAAATACAGCAGATGATACGACAGTTTGTCTACGAGAAACCATTACGACATGATTTTACGCGCCAAAGGATACAGGACTATACCTTGGCATCTTTGGGAGGATGAAGAAATGCAGGAAGGGACCATCATTGCTGTGTGCGCAAGTAAGGGCAAGGGAACAGCCAAAGAACCGATGCAGAAATCTGTGATTAAGGCGGATTGGGGTATTGAAAATGATGCACATGCAGGGAATTGGCATCGTCAAATCAGTTTGTTGTCCTATGAAAAGGTGGAAGCATTTCGCTCGAAAGGTGCTCCTGTGAAAGACGGGGATTTTGGGGAGAACCTGCTCGTACAGGGTATTGATTTCAGAAATCTTCCCATTGGCGCCATTTGCAAAGTCGGGGATGTTGTATTGGAGATTACCCAAATTGGCAAGGAGTGTCATTCTGGGTGTGATATCTTCCAAAAAATGGGAACTTGTATCATGCCAAAAGAAGGGGTCTTCGCCCGTGTTTTGCATGGAGGTACAGTTCAGCCTGCTATGACGATGCAAGTATTTACCAAATACAGGGTTTTTATTCTATGTGCCAGTGACCAGGGGTATGCAAAGAAACGTGTTGATGAAAGTACGGGGGCTTTGGTACGGCTTATGGAAGCACACGATTATGAAGTAGTGGGCAGTAGCTTGCTTCCTGATGACAGGGCGATGCTTTCTGCTAAAATGGCGGAAGTCTGCGATACCTACCAGGCTGATCTGTTGCTCACAACCGGGGGTACTGGCTTGGCTTCACGCGATGTGACGCCTGAAGCGACTTTGGATATCAGTGAACGATTGGTTCCTGGCCTCTCCGAATTAATGCGTATGCGTTGTCTCACCATAACTGATAGGGCATCCTTGAGTCGTGGGATATGTGCAACAAGACGACGTACGTTGATTGTAAATCTGCCGGGGAGCCCCCGTGCAGCTGTAGAAAATCTAGAGGCAGTCCTTTCTCCCTTGGAACATGGGATGAGCATGTTGACAGGAAGAATGAAGGAGTGTGCTTCCGTGTTTGGAGCAGAAAATACCTTGGAGAATATCACATGAAACGAACAATCTTGTTGTTTTTGTTTGGAGTGCTGTGTACAGCAACAGCCCTTTTTGCACAAGGAACAAAGGAATCGGATCGTGAACTCTTGGTAAGTGCAGCGGCCAGTACAACCGATTGTATGCTTGAATTGGTGGACATCTATAGTGCTGCACATCCGGACATTGCAATATATTGTAATTTTGCATCTTCCGGCTCCCTACAACAACAGATAGAGCAGGGAGCCCCCGCTGATATGTTCTTTTCCGCAAGTCCAAAACAGATGAGGATTCTTCAAGAAAAAGGATTGATGGAAACATCAACGGTAAAAGATTTACTGGAGAACCGTATCGTGCTTATTACACCGAAGGATGGAGTAATGCTCTCAAGCTTCGATAATCTCCTTGATCCATCTCTATTCAAGATCGGCGTGGGAGAGCCAAAATCAGTACCGGCCGGGCAGTATGCAGCCCAGGTTTTCGAGTATTTCGATGTGGCGGAAAAGCTTTCTTCCAAACTGGTTTTTGCAAAGGATGTCCGAGAAGTCCTCTCATGGGTTGAAACGGGAAATGTACAAGCTGGGGTTGTGTATGAGACCGATGCAAAGATGAGTGATGGTGTTGTGGTGAGAGCCATCGCCCCTTCAGAAAGCCACACTCCTGTCGTCTATCCGATAGGGGTGGTGAAAGCGAGCAAGCAGAAAGAAGCGGCCGAGGAGTTCGAGACATTTCTTTTCTCCAAAGAGGCTGCCTCTGTTTTCGCCAAGTATGGATTTACGGTGATTGATAAGGATGTTTGATCTGTCCCCACTTTCCATTTCACTTCGTGCAGCCTGTATCGCAACCTTCATTGTGTTTGTCCTGGGGACCTTGGCTGCCCGGCTTGTCCTTGGTCTGAAAGGAAAGCTTGCTTCTTTCGTGGATACCGTGTGTACCCTTCCTCTTGTGCTTCCTCCTACAGTCCTCGGATTTTTCCTGTTGGTCTTGTTTGGGAAGCATGGGCCTTTGGGGGCTCTCCTGTCTCAATTCGGTCAGAGCATCATTTTTACGTGGTATGCAACGGTTCTTGCCGCAGTGGTGGTTTCGTTTCCCCTCATGTATCGAAGTGCTCGAGGTGCTTTGGAACAAGTAAATTCAGAGCATGTCTGGGCGGCCCGGACACTGGGGATGCGTGAAGGGAGCGTGTTCCTGCGCATCATGCTCCCTGAAGCATGGCCAGGCATCATGGCAGGAATTACCCTGAGTTTTACTCGAAGCCTGGGGGAGTTTGGTGCTACGTTGATGATTGCCGGTAATATCCCCGGTAAGACACAGACAATTCCGATGGCCATTTATTTTGCAACCTCATCAGGAGATATGCGAACTGCATGGATCTGGGTTGGCCTCATGATGCTGCTCTCTTTCCTCTCCTTGGGGTTTTCTTCCTATCTTGCTGCAAGGAGAGAGCAATGAGTCTTTCAATCGACGCACAGCTTTCCATTGCAAAAAAAACTCATAGCGAGCCGTTTACCCTTGATGTTTCCTTTACCGTTGGGAATGGTGAGATTCTGGGATTGCTTGGACCGTCGGGTTGTGGAAAAAGCATGACACTCAAATGTATTGCAGGGATTATCAATCCAGACAAGGGGAAGGTCCAGCTCGGTGGGGTTGCCTTGTTTGATGGGGAGAAAGGTATTTCTCTCCCGACAAGACAACGTCGTGTGGGCTACTTGTTTCAATCATATGCCTTGTTTCCGCATATGACAGTCGCTGCAAACATATGTTGTGGTATGACAAGAATGCCCAGGGAGAGCAAAGAACAGTATAGGCACCGTTGCCGAGAGGAGTTACGTGTCTATCTTGAACTCCTGCACATGGAACAATTTGCCCAGAGTTATCCCAGACATTTGTCAGGGGGGCAACAACAACGGGTGGCATTGGCGAGGTTGCTAGCATCAAGACCCGATGCAATATTGCTTGATGAACCTTTTTCAGCTCTGGATGACGAGTTGAAAGATTCCATTGACCAAGAGTTGAAAGCAACCTTGCTGAAAACACAATGCCCTGTTGTGTTTGTCTCCCATAATGCCCAGGAGATTCAGCGGTATTGTTCCCGCACATTGCACTTGGTGCATGGGCATCTGCGGCAGGCGGGGAAGTCTGGGTGTCAGCAGCGCTAAAAGGCTCAAAGGCCGCGTGATTGGCACTTAGACAGGGACAACACTTCGGTTATGTCCTCGCAGTCCTACGTGGACACCCTGGTTGATAAGCTGAGTTCTCTCCGGATGAGCAAGAATCCATTTGTTGTTTTTCAGCAACAACTTCGATTCGGGGTCTTTGCTTCGAGAAACTTTCTCAGCCAAACGCTCGGACAGTGGCTCATTTGTACCCTTGGGAAGCACAATGATGGACTTGAATCCTTCCTTCGATACCCCACAGGGGGCAAGATGCAGGACATTAGCCTCAACAATGACAGCTGAACCTTTTGGGAAAAAGAACAGTTCAGCGGAAAGCGTGTCAACGGTGTTGAACTCCTCCAATGCAGAGAACGGGGTTAAGAACTGCAGGCAATCGGTAACTGCGATGAATAGTTCTGGGCTCTTGTGGTACTCCATCCCATTGATGCTTTGATTCTTTCCATTACAGTACCCAATTTGGATGTCTTGGCCACCATAATAGAGTTTGAGTTCCTCTACCAGTGCCTTCTCTTCCAGCTCTGGAAGGAATGTCTCATAGATACTGTCATTTTCAGGAATATTGGTCACGCGATCGGCAAGAGCAACCAAGTATGCTGTATCAAGGTCATGGAGAATCCTTCCATACTGTCTAAAACGGGAAGACTCAATAGAGTGAATGTTCTCGTTTGGATTACTCTGCACAAGATCCAACGGAACGTGAAATTGGGATATTTTCATTGTATCACCTCGCAAATAATAGCATCACTATACCAGTAGCCAGCAACATGGAAAAGACGATCAAGGAAAAATGACGAGCTTCAACCTTGTCATGAATATATTCACCTGCAATAATCCCCGCTATCAAAAAAGGGACAAGAGACAAGGTGGTTTTAGCAACCGGTGGGGTTAGGGAACCCTCAATGAGATACCCTGCTATGATGATGGTGTTCAGTGTGGTCCAAAGAAGGCAGAGTGTTGCCCTGAACCTGCCCTTGTCTGGCAGTGTTCTCGTTGCATACAGCACCACAAGCGGACCACCTGAGGAGAAAACCCCGTGGATGATGCCTCCAAGAAAGAGCAGCAAATAATAGGGAAGTGCTTTGTGCCCTGTAGGTGGAGAGCTTTTTTCTGTCCTTCTTGCCTGACGATAGAGTTGTGTGAGTGAGACTACAATGATAAAGACAGCAAGTAGCAGGTTCAGCGTACCACTTTGTTGTGAGCGAAACAGGTACATGCCTATAGGGAGCCCAAGCAGCATCAAAGTGGTGATAATGGTATATTGCTTCCAGTCAATTTTGGAGAAATTTCGTATCACAATATACACTGCCAACAACCAAGCCAATATGGTAATGACTTTTACTGCTGTCTTTACTCCCAGCAACGCACTGACAAAGGGCATGGCAAGGACTGAGCATCCAAAGCCAGTAACCGCTTCAAGGGAATGGGTCACAAAGACTACCAGTCCACTGAGGACCAAGGTGGTCACAGTTTTGCCTCCAAGAGAGAATAGAGGTCCTCCATTGGTAGAGGGGGTGTCTGGTTGTGCAGTTTTGCATCTGTTTCAACTCGGGAGAATTCCTTCCGGATTGTGTTACGGTCAAGATTCAGTGAGAGATCCTTGAATGTTCTTGGAATTTCCAGATGGGAGAGCAAGGATGCTATGTCACTCTTGAGGGCGAAGACCAGGTCATCTGTTTTCTCTTGTTCCGGATGCATCAGCTTGCCGAGTTTTGCAAGTTCCTCACGGTTCTGAGTATCCCTTACAGCCCAATCGAAGACTTCGAGCATGGTAAATGCACAGGAGAGCCCGTGCGGTATATGCCAAGACTCAGAGAGAATGAAGGAAATGGCATGTCCTGCAGCTGTTCCCGTCAGATTGAAGGCGATTCCTGCTTCGTTGGACGCCTTGAGCATTTCCTCCTGCAGGGAGCTTCTCTCTTGGTTGTTTACCATAGCATCATAGAGCTTTGGGAGTGTCTGGAGAACCGTATGTGCGGCGTCCCTTGCGCATTCCCTGGTATTATCAGTGCTGTTCTTGTTCCATATGGATTCCAGGGCATGGTCCAGTGCATCCAACCCTGTTGCTGCGCAGAGCTTTGGAGGAACTGAGTCGAGCAGGGAAGCTATCAGGACTGCCGTATGTGCACTCATAAGTGGGGACCCCAAGGTGTGCTTTCTCCCCGTACTATCACTGTAGACCCCAACTTTTGTGACCTCTGAACCAGTGCCAGCAGTAGTAGGAATCAGAACCAATGGCAGGGAACGGGTGGTGATGGGTTTGCCCTGCAAATATGACTCCAGTGAGCCTCTATTGGTCATCAACATTGCCAATGCTTTTGCAGAGTCAAGTACACTACCGCCTCCAATACCGAGAATTATATCGGTATTCGAGAACCGGTCGTCATGAAACATTGACTCAATATCTATGGCCCTCGGGTTTGGTTGCACCTGGCTGAATACCTCAACTGGGGTGAGGGCTGCCAGTTCATCAATCAAAACCTGTTTCCCTTGTATGGGTGCGTCGTCAGTGACAACACTGACATGCAACAATCCTGGCTTCATTGCAGTATATCGCAGTATCCTTTCAAGAGCTGACCCCTGCATACTGGTAAAGCTCAAGATGTGAACCGGACTGAGCAGACTGCTGATCATAAAAAGTTCTCCTCTTCAATGGCCTGGACCTGTTTGAATGCATTACTGAGGAAATCCTTCTTGAATTCCATTTTCTGGGTGAATGCCATTGCCAGCCAGGCATCCACAATTTGAATGCCAAGGAAGGGAGCGGTAATCCATCCTCCCATGGTAATGACATTTGCATTGTTTACGATTTTCGCCCGTTCGGCACTGAAGATGCTATCCACCACACAGGCATAGATGCCTTTGTACTTGTTGGCAACAATGGCCATACCCTGTCCAGTCCCACATATCAAGATGCCTTTCTCTGCTTTCCCCTCCTGGATGGCTCCAGCAACCTTGGGAGCCTGTATGAAGTAGGGTTGGGGGTTTTCAGCAGATTCAATGCCGAAGTCAAGGACTTCATATCCCTGCTCTTGGAGGTGTTTGGTGATCTCTTCTTTGAGTGGGAATCCCGAAAGGTCTGATGCAATTGCTATGTTCATGATTTGCTCCTTATAGAAAGTACTTTCCTTACAATCTCTTCTGCAGTGAGCTTATAGTACGTTTGCAGCCACGCTTGTGTTCCTACCTGACCAAACTCGTCATGGATGCCTACCATCTCCATGGGGGTGGGGTAGTGCGTGCTGAGCAAGTTGGCCACTGCAGCTCCAAGCCCCCCTGCTATCTGGTGGTTCTCGGCAGTTACGACTGCCCCGGTTTTCTTTGCATATGAGAGAACCAGGTCTTCATCCAGAGGCTTGACTGTATGCATGTCGATGACAGCTGCCGAGATGCCTTGTTCTTCCAGTAATGCTGCCGCCTTGATGGCCTCAGGAACAAGAATGGCTCCCAGAGCAATGATGGTTGCATCAGTACCGTCCTTGAGGACCTTTCCTTTCCCCAGGGTGAATACTTCATCCTCTGCATACAATGGCTGTATTGCCTTTCGATGGAGCCGCATGTAGGTACAACCGTATAGTTTGGCGCATTCTTGAACCAAAGCCTTCAAACTCACAGGATCGGAGGGTTCCAGAATAGTAAGATTCGGAATCATGCGCATCAGGCCAATGTCCTCGAAGGGCATGTGTGTCCCTCCATTGAAGGCTGCGCTGATGCCAGGGTCTGTTCCCACCAGTTTTACATTCAGTTTTGCGTAGTTTGCCGAAATGAAGAACTGGTCAAAGACTCTCCGACTCGCAAAACAACCAAAGGTTGCAGCAAACGGGATTTTCCCCGCTGCACTGAGTCCGGCTGCCAAACCGACCATGTTTGCTTCTGCAACGCCGACATCAACTGCACGTTCAGGGAATTGTTGTTTGAACGGTATTGTGCCCGATGCTTTCATAAGATCGGCTTCCAAGACCATGATTCTTTCATCGCTGTGTGCCAGACCAAGGAGGGTATCACAATAGACGCCTCGCATCTCTTTCGTTTCCATGTTGTCTCTCTCCTATTCGAGTGCCGCGATGGCTTCGTTTGCAGTGTTCAGGTCGAAGGCCATATTATGGTTCGCTACATTGCCTTCACAGAATGCAGCCCCCTTCCCTTTTATGGTGTCAAGGATAATCATCGCTGGTTTCCCTCTCTGCAATTTTGCTGTTTCGATTGCATTGTCCATGGCCGAAAGGTCATGTCCATCAATGCGTTGGGTGAACCAACCGAAGCTGTTCCATTTTCCCTCGATATCCCCAAGGTTTAGGATTTCATCGGTGGTTCCATCTATCTGCATTTTATTGTAATCGGTGAAGGCGATGAGATGGTCCAGCTGATAATGTGAAGCAAACATGGCGGCTTCCCAGTTCTGCCCTTCCTGGCTTTCCCCATCCCCGATGATTGCATAGACGTATGTATCTTTCTTATCCATCTGCATCGCATAGGCAAGACCACAGGCAGCAGAGAGTCCTTGTCCAAGTGATCCTGTAGTCATATCGATGCCCTTTGTTTTGGTTCGGTCGCAATGACTGGGGAGATTGGTACCACCTTGGTTGAGTGTTTTTAATTCCTCCATCGGGAAAAATCCCTTCAGTGCAAGTGTAGCGTAGAGAGCCGGGCCTGCATGTCCTTTGGAAAGTACCAACAGGTCTCTTTCTTCCCATACTGGATTGGTGGGATCGATTCGCATTACCTTCCCGTAGAGAAGGGCGAGAAGATCGACAATCGATAGGGCTCCTCCAATATGTCCGACACCAAGATTGCCGATGGTGAACAGCGTATTTTTGCGAATTTCCTTGGCAAAGGATGCCAGTTGTTTGGATTGTTCTGAGGCGAGCATAAGGATACCTCTCTAATAGTTTCTTAGTGAAAGTAACTATAATCCATACGAACAACCTTGTAAAGCTACTTCCTGTGGATTTTTTTCCTAGATGGGATTAGACTGAGCGAAAAGGAAGGATATATGCAAGGCAATCCGCTCAGAACGGCTGATTTACGGGTACATAACCAGAACATTGTACTCTCCATGATTCATGCTACCGGTAGGCATGGGATCAGTCAGTCTGAGGTTGTACAGAAAACTGGGTTGAAAGCTCCTACGATTTTCCGAATTTTTTCCTCATTGGAGGAAGATGGCTTGATTGAATCAATCGAGGGAGGGAGTGAGGACTCCACCATCCGAAAGGGACGCCGTCCAGTTTTTTATGTAGTGTCCGAGAATGCCCGATTCACCATAGGACTTGAGTTCTGGACCGCTTTTCTCTCTCTTGGTGTGTTCAATTTCCAGGGAGAAAGAATCCACTCAGCAATGCATCCCCTCCCGGAGCATGTACAAGCACAGGAAGTGACAGATCTCATTGTCACTGAGATTGAACGTGTACTATTTGATTTACACATTGAGAAGGAACGTGTAATAGGAGTGGGAGTTGCTGCTCCAGGACAGGTCGACCTCGAACGGAAACGGGTACGCTACTATCCAAGAATAGAGGGGATGAAGGACATTGCCTTGGTTGCAGAGTTGGAGTCCCGTTTGGACATTCCTGTCATGATCCACAACAACTGTAGTGCCCTTGCATTGAGTGAATACCGTCACGGGGGGTATGACCACCAAGGGAGTATGTTCACATTCCTGCTTAGAACCGGGGTCAATGGTGCATTTGTACATGATGATGAAATCTATGTGAATAGCAGAAACCAGACAATCGAGACAGGTCATATTCCAATCAATGCTGATGGACCAAGGTGCAGCTGTGGTTCACGAGGTTGTTTGCAGGCCTATCTGCAGGACCTCGATCCAAACTCATTGGATTTACGACTCGCGCTTTTTGAGGGGCTCGATGCAAAATTGCAGGCAGGAGATCCGGTTGCTAGGCGTACGATTGAGCGAGCTGCAGGATATCTTGTGGTTGCCATCAGAGTGCTGATGAGGCTTTTTGCACCCAAGTCGTTCCTGTTCGTGGGGTGCTGCGATGTAGTTGCAGAGGCAATTCGAGACCAAGTTATTCGATTGCTTGATGAACCTGATGCGTTCAGTGTTGAACCCCCACGTATTTTTGCGACAGCCTACGACCCTCTTCTTGCACAGAAGGGTGCTTCTGATTTGGTGTTGCAGGAGTTCTTCCGGTAAAAAATTTCAGATTTTTATTGACGAGTCCTTGTTTGTGGTATTTACTTACTTATGGAAAGTAACTAAATTGAGCACCTTTGGTTTGCTCATTCGGAATGAGGAGTAGTGTGTGAAATATCCTGTAACCCTTGGTGTGGTGTGTCTTGCAAGAACGACCTATGACTATACAGCTGCAGAGGAGATCTATGCAAAGATTCGTAGTGAGCTACGGCACCTAGAAGGGGTAACCTGGTATTGCTTGGAGCCCCTCGTTATCTCCCAGGAAGACGGGCTCGCTGCTGCGAAAGAACTAGCAACCAAGCAAATTGATGGCCTGGTCTGCATTTCAGGGACGTTTCATCTCGGTCATCTGGTACTGCAACTCAAGCGAGAACTTCCTGTACCGATTCTGCTTTGGGGACTCCCCGAACTCCCCTACAATGGTGGGAAAATTCGTCTTAACTCGGTATGTGGTGTAAACCTGAACGCCAGTAATCTCTACAAGAGTGGGTATGATGACTACACTGTCATTGTACAGCATACAATCGATGAGGACTGGGTTGATGCAATTCGGGTTATCAAAGCAATGAAGATGGCAAAGATAGGAATCCTAGGGTATAGAGCCGATGGATTCTTCAATGTCGGAGTGCAGGACAACCTCCTATATGGCCAGACTGGTGCATTGGTCGACCACTATGAACTGAAGGATGTGCATGAGTATCCGGTTACCGAAGCACAAGTCTCCTCTCGTATGCAGCAGATACGAGAGACTTTTGATGTATCAACACTTTCAGCATATCAGCTGGACCGAGTAGCCCAACTGGCTGCTAAGCTTGACGCCTTTTACCACGAGATGAACCTTTCGGCATTGGCAATTCGATGCTGGCCGGAATTCGCCCGCGATTTTGGGGTCTCCCCTTGTGCAGCGATGAGTTTGTTGCAATCTGAGGGAATGATCCTTGCCTGTGAGGGAGACATCGACGGCGCTCTCTCCATGATCGCCCACCATGCGCTAGGGGCAGAGACACCTTTCCTCTTTGACTTCTCCCAGGTAGATTTCCAGCAGGACTTTGCTCTGTTCTGGCACTGTGGTGTTGCTCCCTGCAACCTATGGGATGGTACCTGCAACCGCAGCCTTGACACCTACTTCGCGGGAGGAAAGGGAGTCACTGCAGATTTTGTTCTCAAGAGTGGGGAGCTCTCGGTTCTTCGCATTGATTCAGCGAGAGGAGGCTACCGCATGTTCCTTCAAAAGGCTACCGCAGTTCCCATGGAAAAGTTGTTGAAGGGAACCTATATGAAGGCACGCTTTGAACGACCGGTAAAAGAGGTGCTTGATTTGGTCTTGGACAATGGCCTCGCTCATCACTCCTCGGTGGTCTATGGGACCTATATCAGACCATTGGAGTTGGTGGCCAAGTTGAAGGGATGGAAAGTCATCCAATAAGGTGCGATTTAGTTTGCATTCTGTGCAAAACTACGATACAAAAGGAGATTGCTATGATGAAAAATTCACGACTCATTGCAGTATTGCTACTGCTCTGTTTACTCTCCCCCTTGGCAGCCCAGGGGCAAGCGGAAAGTGGACAGCAAAAAGAAATCGAACTGAGATGGGCAAGCATCTGGGTTGGAAATGACAGCAAGGCCCCAGCCGTGGAAGCGTTGGTGAAAGAGTTCAACACCAAGAATGCCGGTAAGATCAAGGTCGTCATTGAGCCACAGCCGGACTACAATGCCTATGAACAGAAAGTTCGTACCAGTTTGGCTGCAGGGCAAGCCCCGGCAGACATTTTCACCATCAAGTTCAACCCGACTACTGCGACGTTCTACCAATCGGATCTTCTCATGGACTTCCAGGGAAAGCTTGATGATGCTTGGAAGAGTACCTTTGATGCTGGTTCCCTGGAGCAATCAACCGTTGACGGGATGCTCAAGAGCTTGCCGATGGAGACCGCCATTCTGCCGATCTGGTACAATATGGATGCATTGAAGAGTGTAGGTGTAAACACGATTCCTGCAACAGTACAACAGATGTATGATACGTTTGATAAACTCAAGGCAGCAGGAATTGCCCCAACGAGCCAAATGACTGGTGATACCAATGCCTGGACCAGCATGATTTGGTTCAGTCATTTTGCAGTGTCCCTTGGTGGACCGAATGTTTGGGACAAGCCTTTTACCGATCCAGCATTTGTAGAGGCTGCCAAGTTGATCAAGAAAATGATCCAAGAGTATTCTACTGCTGACGCTGTTGGACTCGGAGCTGGTGGAAGTGGTGGGCATTTTCTTGCCGGTCGTACCGCTGTCTTCTCCAATGGCCCTTGGTACGCAGGAAGAGCTGACCTTGCGGCTACGCCGTTCTTTGATTCGATCAAGATTGGTGGATTACCAGCGGTTGGCGAATATGAGGACATCATGATAAGCCGTTTGCAGGCAAACATCTGTGCCGCTTCCAGCAAAGATGCAGCCAAGGAACAGGCAATCGTCAGCTTCCTGAAGTTCCTGACCAGTCCTTCCTCCATTGCTAAGATTGCTGAGACCAGTGGTGCAATGTTCGCGATCAAGACTGATTATCGACCAGTGAACAACCTGCAGAAGCAGTTCTACGATGTCAATGCAGCTGCTTCAACCACTGCATTTGACCTGGAAGCTGCCCTCGGATCCGAGGTCACTCTCGAGTTTGCCCAGCAGCTTGGGGCTCTGGCCCTTGACCGGATCAGTGCAGAGGAATTCTGTGCCTTGGTTGATCGCAAGATCGAACACTAAGAGTAATAGCTGTTTATTCCTCATGCTGCCACCTTCGGGTGGCAGTATGGTATCTTTTTCCTGAGGAGTCCACGATGCAAGCAGTTGGTATACGAAATAGATGGATATGGAGCGCAAGAATTTTGTTCTTGCTTCCAGTAGCATTACTATTCTTTTTCTTCTTCATCTATCCCTTCTTCTTCACTGTATTCACCAGCTTCACCAGTTGGCGAGGTATCGGTGCGATGAAGTTTAATGGAATCAAGAACTATACCAAGTTGATTACAGACCCTACCTTTCAGAAAGCGCTGAGAAACAATATTGTCTGGGCTTTGTCCCAAGGGTTGATCCAGGTTCCCCTGGCATGTCTGGTTGCCATGATATTGGTTCGAAAGCCATTCGGCTGGAGAGGATTGAGAACCATCTATTATCTGCCTAATGTCATCTCTACGGTTGCCTTGGCCATGGTCTGGGTTGCCATTTACAACGTCGATGGACCATTGAATGCAATTCTTTCCGGTCTTTTCGGAATGGAGAAGCATAATTGGCTGGGAAACCCTGATACCGCCCTGTTTGCCGTGATTTTCCAGACAGTCATTTATATCGGATACTTCATGATTGTATTGTTGGCCTCTGCAATGAATATCCCCCGTTCACTCTATGAGGCCGCTGAGATTGATGGAGCCAGCACCTTGGTTCAGGAGATTAACATCACCCTTCCCATGCTCCGTGGTACCCTAATCACCACCATGACCCTTGCCATGGCGTATGGCATGCGCCATTTTGAAGCGACATTCCTAATGACTGGTGGCGGCCCAGCATATGCAACCACCACCATGGGCATCGATCTGTATCTGAAAATGGATGCCTTGCGTTATAGTGAGGCAAGCACCAGCGGGGTGTTCCTGATTATCATGGGAACCTTGGTCATTACCTTGTTGCGGAAACTCTTTGGTTCCTCAGACCCCATGAGTGAAATGGCACAATAGGAGCACATCCAAATGAAACATTCCCCAACATCAATCATCGGCAACACTCTCAAATGGATTCTCCTGATTAGCTTGTTGGCATTGGCATTGCTTCCCTTGCTCTGGTTGCTGGTAAGTTCGCTGAGAACCAACCTTGAACTGCAAACCGACCCCTTTGGGTGGCCGCAGAAGTTTCAATGGGTCAATTATGCCAATGCATTGGCCATGGCAAGCCTTCCCCGCCTGTTGCTCAATTCAGTTTTCGTGGCAGTAGTGACAGTGGTGCTCAACAGTTTGGTGACCTCCATGGGGTCCTTTATTCTTGCAAGAGAGCATTTCAAGGGAAGGGATGTCATTTACACCATCCTTACCGCGGGGGTTTTGGTTCCTGTGATATCCTTCATGGTTCCCTATTTCTCCATGATTACCCGAAGCGGTCTTTACAACACCTTGCTTGCCTTGATACTTGTATATACTGCTGTGAATATTCCTGTTTCCATATTCTTGGTAACTGCTTTCATGAAATCCATTCCGAAAGAGTTGGAAGAAGCTGCCATCATGGACGGCTGTGGATTCTTCAAGCGCTTTTCGATGATCATCCTTCCGCTCTCCCGATCTGGGATTGTGACAGCAGCAACGTTCTGCTTTATTTACTCTTGGAATGAGTTTGTCATGGCTATGCTGCTGACTAGTTCGGTTGAATCGAGGACCATACAGCTGGGAATCAAATTCTTCTCCAGTCAATTTATCACCGATTATAGCAGTATGTATGCTGCGGTCATCATCACCATCATACCCAGCATCCTTGGATATGTATTCCTTCATGATAAGATCATCGGTGGATTGACCACCGGTGGAGTGAAGGGGTAGGTATGTTTAGTCATACGTATCAGGATGGGAAGCTCTCTGTTTTTTTCAATCAGATGAAAATCCTTGAACATACATCTGAGCATCCTGTTCTGATGCTCCAAAGAAACCAAGCAACGATTGACATGTACCGTGGCAACTACTTCATTGAAGAGAACGTAGAGGAAACGCTGGGTCTTCGGTTGTGCACCATCAACGAAGCTTATGTTGAGGGCAGGGGAGTGTGTATCCTCCACTTTTCCAGTGAGATGTATCACATTACCTGTGAGCTCAGCGAACAGGATGGTCGCCTGATAATCCGTTTTTCCCCGCTTCCCCAACCGTATAATCGACTGGTACTGCATATATGGGCAGAGGAGAAGGAACACATCTGGGGTTGTGGGGAGCAGTTCTCTTATTTTGATCTCCGTGGGCGAAACTATCCATTATGGACCCAAGAGCAGGGGGTTGGGAGAAACAAGCATACATTGATCACCCAGCTTGCTGATAAAAATGATCGGGCAGGAGGAGATTACCATACCACGTTCTATCCCCAAGCAACCTTTGTTTCAAGCAGGGGCTATTTTCTCCACGCAAACACAGACGGGTATGCTGACTTTGATTTTTCCCATGAACACTATCACCGTTTGTTTTTCTGGGAGGTCCCTTCTTCCTTGGTACTTTCGGTGAAGCCATCCCTGCTGGAGGTTGTCCAAGATATTTCTTCCTTGTTGGGTCGGCAACCTCTGCTCCCAAATTGGGTCTATGACGGAATCATCTTGGGTGTTCAAGGTGGAACGAAGGTCCTTTTGGATAAGCTTGCATTGATGGAAGCAGTCGGTACCCCCGTGATTGGTATCTGGATTCAGGATTGGCAGGGAGAGAAATACACGAGTTTCGGCAAGCGACTTCGGTGGAACTGGCAGTGGGACAAGCAGCTTTATCCTGAACTTGATCATGTGATTGAAATGCTGAAGCAACGCGGAATAGGTATTTTGGGATACATCAATCCCTACGTGCTCAAGGACTACTCGCTATTTGAGGAAGCTGCAGGAAAAGGATACCTTGGAAAAGACAGCCAAGGAAAACCTTACCTGGTTGATTTCGGTGAGTTTGATGCAGGCGTGGTGGACTTTACAAATCCTGAAGCGGTTCGGTGGTATAAGAAGGTCATACAGCGTGAGTTGATCGATCTGGGATTGCGCGGTTGGATGGCTGACTTTGGGGAGTATCTTCCCCATGATATTACCCTCTATAATGGACGGTCGGCACTTCTGGAACATAACCCTTGGCCTGGCTACTGGGCACAGGTTAATAAGCAGGCAATTGTCGAATCCGGGAAAGGTGACGAACTTCTCTTCTTCATGCGCTCTGGTTCTGCACAAAGCTTGGCATCCTGTCCTATGATGTGGGCCGGTGACCAGAATGTTGACTGGAGTGAGGATGATGGACTTCCCTCTGCCCTGTGTGCAGCGCTTTCCCTCGCCATGAGTGGGGCGGGATTGCACCATAGTGACATTGGTGGCTATACGACGCTCTATGGGATGAAACGGAGCAAGGAATTACTGCTCAGATGGTGTGAGTTTGCTGTCTTTACCCCCATGATGCGCACGCATGAGGGTAATCGTCCCCAGGAGAACTGGCAGTTTGACTCTGATGAGGAAACCCGTCGTTTCTTTGCTGCAATGACCAATCTTCACGTACAGTTGAAACCCTACCTCCAGGAGGCAGTAAGGGAGAATGCTGAACAAGGCATCCCCGTGATGCGACCCTTGTTCCTGTACTACCCAAAGGATCCTTTTTTCACCATCAAGGATTCCTATCTTCTCGGCCGGGACTTGTTGGTAGCACCGGTAATGGAAGAGGGAGTGACTAGTAGGAATCTTACACTTCCTCCCGAGCGATGGGTACATCTCTTTACCAATGAGAGTTTCCAAGGAGGAAGTTGTCGTGTAAATGCCCCCCTGGGAATGCCTCCTGTCTTCTTCCGTGAAGACAGTGCCTTTGCTTCTCTATTCCGTTCGATCAATACAGGAACGGAACCGCTTCCTTGAGCGTGGATTTTGGAACGAAGATCTCTATCAGATTGAGCGTTTGGCTCTTTACCAGATACAGAACAGAATTCAGGGAACTTGTAGCAATTGCGTACCACCCGGTTGCCTTCTGTGGTTGATTCACTGCATTGGTGGGGTCTGCATTGAAGGCTTCTCGATCTGCTTTGCTGACTTGAAAGGTATTGAAATCCCATGAGTTGGTATCGTATTCCCGTTCAAGCTCTGCTTCCTGAGGGTCTGGCAAACGGTGGAAGAAATCTATACCGGTAATTGTTTCAATCTCATCGACACTGGTGGCAAAATCCTCAAGGTCCTTTTTCGATCCCTCATTGGGGAGCAGGAACCCGATGGACTTGAGCTCTGGTTCCCGGTAGTCCAGGATAACCTTGTAGTACTGGTTTGGTATCGAGACTTCATTATCGCCGATGGTGTCATACGGGCCATCGGTCAAGACCGGTCCAGTAACGACATAAATGCTCCCTTCTGTATCGGCGAAGTTTCGTACCGTTGCCTCCAGTTTGCTCCAGATGCCCCTGTTGAACTGTCCTTCTTGTGGACTCATATTGCTTAAGTAGAACGAGCCACTCATTGCTTCCTCCGACCAAGAGAGGTCGGCCGCAGGAATTAGGTGCCCTCTATCGTATCCACTTCGCCGGTAATCATCCAAAGTTGCAGATTCACTGGGAATTGAAGGATCACTCCTGAAATCATCTCCACGTTCATATAATCCGTATAGCTCGCTACGGGTAAGCTCGTAGGCTACCCAACGCGCTTGTTCATGCTTCTCATCATAGAGGAGGGTGTATCCTGGGTGGGTAACTACGATATCAGTTGCTGCATATTTGGGCAGTTCCAGGTCAGGTATTCCTGGAGTTGGGGTCTGTACATATTCTTGTTCACCCGGTGCCAGTATCAGGGTCAATACCCACAATACCACCAGTACCAAGAGGAGAATTAAGATTCTTTTTCCTCGTTTCTTTGCCTTGTTTGTACGCCTTCCCATCATAGCCTCCACCCAAACTGCATATCACAACAAGGAGAAGGGGTTAGTTCCTTCTCCTTGTCTCTAGCGTTGTAACCATTATAATGCTTGCAGGTTACGAACGAATGTAGGTAATGGTTCCTTGTTTTGGTATTCTTGGTGAAGGATAAGCGCCTTTGGGATATCCTACGGCCAGGGTCCCTGTGACCTTGTATCCTTCCGGAACGCCGAAGGATGAGAGCTGTACACCGAGCTTAGGATCATGGTTGATCCTGTTGCACCAGACTGAACCCAGACCCAATGCATGGGCTGCCTGCATCATGTTGGTCATTGCACATGCGGTGTCCTCTTTCTCATATGCATTCCCTATTTCAATGGAAACAAGGATCAGGGTAGGTGCATGGTAGAAGAACGAATCAGCTGTCCCATCCACCTTCTCTTCGAGCTTTCTCAAAGTCTCTGGATCTTGGATTGCCGTAAAGTGCCAAGGTTCTTGATTCATTCCATTGGGGGCAAGGGTGGCTGCCTGGAGAATGAGGTCCAAGTCTTCGTCTCTAATCTGTTCCTCCGTGAAACTTCTCACACTTCTGCGTGTGAGAATATGGGTAATGATTGTGTTCATAGAATACCTCCAATTAGCCATGATACCTCTTCCCAGAATACCTTCCAATAGGGTATGGTATGGCATCCATGAAATACCTGATACAGCTTGCACTAATTTTTGGACTCTGTTTGGTGGGAGATGTCATCTCCTTGGTGCTTCCCTTTACACTTCCCTCGAGTGTGATCAGCATGCTCCTGATTCTCGTTTTGCTCTTCAGCGGATTGCTCAAGGAGCATTCGATTGCAGAGAGTGCAGACTTCATGCTCAAGAACATGACCTTCTTTTTCATTCCCCCGGTCGTGGGAATTCTTCGGTATTCCTCATTGGTCCAGAGTATCTGGTGGCAGTTGCTTGTGGTGAACCTAATCTCATTGTTTGCTTGTTTTGCAGCGAGCAGCTGGACGGTGGTTCTGGTGCAGTTTGTGCAGAAAAAGATTGGAGAAAAGCAACATGCTTGAGATTGTCAACTCTCCACTCTTTGGGATATCCCTCTCGGTCTTTGCCTTCCAAGCTGGACTCTTCATCAATAAGAAGCTGAAAAATCCCTTGGCGAACCCCTTGGTGATTGCCATGTTGCTCATCATTGCTGTCTTGCTTCTTTTCGACATCCCCCTGGATGCCTATGAAGAAGGGTCCTCAGTCATCTATATGTTCATTACCCCGGTTACCGCTGTTCTCGCCCTGTCTATTTATCGGCAGAGGGATGTGCTGAGGCAGGCATTTTTCCCCGTGGTACTGGGGACCTTGGCAGGAGCTTTGGCCGCCCTTTCCTCCGTCGTGGTGACGTGCAACCTCCTTGGATTGGATAGGACGATTCTGGCCAGTTTGCTCTCCAAATCGGTGACCACCCCCATCGCCATCGCCTTGACCGAACAGTTTGGAGGGCTTCCAGCCCTGACCATCGCATCCACCCTCATCAGTGGAGTTGCAGGAAATTTGCTTGCCCCGGTGCTGGCAAAGCTTTTTGGAATCAAGGACGCAGTCGCACATGGGGTCGGCATCGGTGCCTGCTCCCACGCACTGGGTACCAGTAAGGCCTTGGAAATAGGCGGAGTGCAAGGGGCAATGAGCAGTATTTCTCTCTCCTTCTCAGCCCTTTGGACGGTGTTGCTTGCTCCGCTGTTTTTCTGATTTAATGATACGTGCCATAGGAACAAAACCCTCCCCAAGCGCTTGATAGGTCTCATGTACAAACATGAATGCTTTGGGATCTTCTTCATGTACGATCTGGGTCAGGTGGTTGATCTGTTGGTTGTGAACCACGGCCAACAGGAGTTTTCGCTCTTTCTGCGTAAAGACACCAACACCATCGATCAGCGTACCTCCATGCTTCAGTTCCGCAATGATACGCTTTCCGATGGCCTCATGTTGTTCACTGACAATGTAGGCAGTTTTCGCATACTTAGTGCCAAGGTTCATCACCATGAAATTCACCATTTGTCCAGAGATGTAAAGTGTAATAATGGCAAAGAGCGCACGCTCCAACCCAAAGGCCAGTGCACCCGCAATGATGATAAGCCCATCACAAAGAAAGAGTGATGTGCCCAGGGCAAGCGGTGTAAATCGACTGATGATCTGGGCGAGGATGTCAGTACCTCCGGTATTCGCCCCTGAGCGCATTACGATTCCAATGCCTCCCCCAAGCAGGACTCCTCCAAAGATAGCTGAAAGGAGCGTATCCATTCTGTCTACATAGGGGAGCACGCCGTCATACCTGGTGAGTTGTCCCAAGAGGCTGACCCAAAGACTGAGCAGTATTGTGCCTACCAGACTCTTGACTCCATAGAGACGGCCGAATATTCTCAGCCCGATGAAGAACAGAGGAAGGCTGATTATAAGCATGACAAGTCCGGTGTCAAATCCTGTTACATGGTAGAGAATGGTAGCAACGCCATTGACCCCTCCACTTACAATCTTTGCAGGAGTGATGAACAGGGCGATTGCGGAGCCAGCTACCGCTGTTCCCAAGACAAGATAGAGCGCCTCGATGACGAGGCGCCCAGTATGTGGGTGTTGCATGTCAGCATCCATCCTATTTGACGTACTTGAGTAAGGTTTTTCGAACTGCTCCCTTTCCTGCTATCAACTCAGCAAAGTAGGAGAGCACCAAGTCAGCCATACCAATCCCCAGCAGGTTGACACCCCAAATGGATTCATCCTTGAGCAGTCCTTTCAATTCAGGGAACGGACCCTTCATGCCTATAGTGATATCCTTGAGATATGCTTGTGCCTCCTCGAGGCGTGGGTCGGGGCTTGGGGTGAATAGGTTGAGTTCATCATCCAGGCCCATGAGATACCGGAGCCATCCAGCAAATACCAAGGGAATGAGTTTCAAGTCCGATACTTTCAGCTGATCACTGGCAAGGTACGACTTGATGGTCTCCCCGAACCTGATAGCAAGTTTCTGACTGGTATCAGTTGCAATTCTCTGGGGAGTGTCTGGCATGAATGGGTTGGGAAACCTGACGGTGAGGACTTCATCAATAAAGGCCTTCGGGTCAAGTATTTTGGGGTCGGTTACCACAGGCATTCCTTCTTCATATCCGATAATCTCCACCATCCGCTTCAACTGTGGGTCCTGCATCTCTTCACTGATAAGTGAATGTGAAAGCAGGCAGCCATAGATGGCAAGCGTTGTATGCAGTGGATTCAAACAGGTGGTGACCTTCATCCTCTCAACCTTGTTTACGGTATCCCTATCAGTAAAATACACTCCAGCTTTTTCAAGCTGTGGCCTGCCTGCAGGGAAATCATCCTCAATGACCAGGTACTGGGGTTCTTCCGCATTCACAAATGCAGCGGTGTAGGTGTTTTTGTCGGTAATGACCATTGATGTGTCCTCAAACCCATCGGCCTTGAGCATTGCTGCGACCTTGGCATCAGGACGCGGGGTGATCTTGTCGATCATGGACCAGGGGAACGAGACATCCTTCCGGAGGTAGGAGACAAATCCCTTCTTCACAAGTCCATTTTCTTCCCATGCCTCTGCAATGGTCATGACAGCATTCTGGAGTTTCTCCCCGTTGTGCGAGCAGTTGTCCATGCTGACCAAGGCAAGCTTTCCACCACCAGACAAATAGCGTTCATACATCAGTGCCGTGAGCCTCGGAAGGAACATGATATTCTGTGCAGGTCCAGCCTGCAGGTCCTTTTCGATGGCAGGGTGGAACGATCCATCACCGCGCTTGAGTGCATACCCTTTCTCTGTGATGGTAAAGCTTGCCATCTGCAGGGAAGGGGAGCGGAACGTCTTCTTGAAAAACTCCCACTCACTAGAGAACTGCTGGTCACATTTGTAGGCAGCAGCCACTGAGGCTATGACTTCCTTGCCTATGGTTCCGTCGCTCTTGAGGGTTACCATCAAGGTCAGGTTGTCGTGTTTTTCGTAGACTTCGTCGATGATCTGGTAGTCAAAGCCTTCTCCAACGATAATACCTGTTTCACCAAGGCCTTCACTAAGAAGCCTTTGCTGGAGTGCAGCTGGGAAAATACGAAAGATGTTTCCTGCACCAAAGTGTACCCAGGTAGGGTGTTCTTTGGTCTTTTGTATCATTGAAGTGCGGTCGAAGGACGGTAATACGTACCCCTTCTCTTCCCATTCGCTTCGATTCTGCAGTCCTGTATTGGTGAGTTTCATGATGACCTCCAGGTTTGTTTATGTTGAAACTGAAGTGGGGAATAGGTCATTTCCTGTTTGAAATAATCAGGGTAGCGACCAACCATCAATTCAGTTTCCTGTAGTAGTTTTGAAAGGTGCTTGTCCTCAAGATTTAGGATGGCGTCAAGCTGTTTGTGTTTGAGTGCATTCAGCATCAAACGATGTTGCTCAATGATATCTGTAAGCACATTTTTCTGATAAAAGGAGAGAAGACGGATTCGGTGATGGTTTCCGCCTTGGGCGAGAATGATGTCCCAGATGCGTTGCATTCCGATAGCTTGGAAGATTATTGCGTGGAAGGTGTTGTCAGCTTCAAGGAACTTGATAAAATCATCGGTTATTGCATTCGCTACCTGTTCCTCAATTGCAGCTTCCATTGCCTTGAAATGATCCTCACGTGCCTGATAGATGAATTTCTTGACTGCATGATCTTCCAGGCTTTTACGTAAAAATCGTTCCTCCTCAACCTGCTTTAGATTGATGAGGGATACTCGTGTCCCTTTTTGCGGAAAAATATCTACCAAGTTGTCAGCACTCAGCCTCATCAAGGCATCTCTGACAGGAGAGCGACTCACCTGCAACTGCAGTGAGAGCTGTTGCAGGTTCAACTCCTCTCCCGGCTTGAAGCGTAGGGAGAGGATCTCATTGCGTAGGGTTTGATAGATTTCTTCAGATGCTGTAACACGGACTATTTGTGTCATATTAGTTCCTTTGATCACTTTTCTGAATAGCTTCGTAGAGCCCAAGGATGTAGGATGCACCGAGTGCGCGGTCATACAAACCATAGCCGGGCATTGCCACCTCTTGCCAGATCATTCTTCCATGGTCTGGTCGAGCTGGCCCTTCAAAGCCGATATCATAGAGTGCCTTAACGATTTCGTACAGGTCAAAGGATCCATCGCTTGAGAGGTGCGCTGCTTCTTCAAACACTCCCTCTCCAAAGTGGTGTAGGTTTCGAATATGGGCAAAATGAATTCTTCCAGGTAGTGAGCGAATGATGCCGGGAAGGTCATTCTTTGGATTGGTTCCGAGCGATCCTGCGCAGAAGGTAAGTCCATTGAAAGGTGCATCAACAGCCTTCATGACCTTCAGAATTTTTTCCTTGCTGGTGATAATGCGTGGCAGTCCAAACACAGGCCAAGCTGGATCGTCCGGGTGGATTGCCATCTTGATTCCGTAGGTCTCGCAGGTTGGCTGGATGGCTTTGAGGAAGTAGACGAGGTTGTCAAAGAGTTTCTCTTCAGAGACATCTTTGTATGCATCAAGAAGTTCCTTGATCTTGGCAAGGCGTTCTGGTTCCCAACCAGGCATCTCAAAACCCTGGGCGTTGCTGTTGGTCTGGTCAAAGAATGTCTGTGGATCAATCCCATCCACTACCTTCTGGTCGTAGGCTAGTACGGTGGAGCCATCACTTCTCATCTTGGCAAGGTCGGTCCTGGTCCAGTCAAAGACCGGCATGAAGTTGTAGCAGACAGTGGTAATGCCCTCTTTGCCGAGGTTCTCAAGGGTCTTGATGTAGTTTGCGATGTATTGCTCGCGGTCTGGACCACCAATCTTTATGGCGTCATGGATGTTGACGCTCTCTATGCCGAGTACTTTCAAGTCAGAGGCTTCAACCTCTTGCTTGAGTTCCCGGATTCTCTCAATTGGCCATACTTCCCCAGCGGGAATATCATATAGGGTGGTGATGACCCCTTCTACGCCTGCAATCTGGCGGATTTGTTGTAAGGTAACGGTATCGTGCTTTGAGCCGAACCAGCGAAGTGACATATGCATCATGAGTAGTGCCTCCAAATGTGTTATACTAATAGTCTAACATACTAATATATTAGAAGCAATACCCTCTAGTTCCTTCCCTGCTTTTCCTCTACTGGAATTGCCTCCTGTCGCCCATCACCAGCATCGAAGCGGTTCGATCCAAGAACAAGGTACATTCTTTTTTTGTCCTGAGTGCAGCACAAGGGGAGTAGACCCCTATCTGGTCATAGAGGCACATGGCCACCGCACGTGCTTTTCTTTGGTCGGGAACAGAGCAGATGAGGTGTTTGGCCTTCAAGATCTGTCTTACTGACATGGTGATGGCTTTCAAGGGAACCTCATCAATATGAGAGAACCATCCCTCGCTTACCTGTTGCCTTCTACACCGGTCTTCCAGCTCTACCACAATGTATGGGTCGTCCGTCTCAAAATTTGCTGGAGGATCATTGAACCCGATGTGGCCATTCTCACCAATTCCTAGGAATGATACATCCACTTTCTTTCTTTTGATGAGAGCATTCAAGCGCTTGACCTCTTCTTCTAGGTTTTCTGCATCGCCGTTGATCTGATAAAATGCTCCAAGGTTAGTCACCTTTTGGACAAAGCGATTATGTAAATAATAGCGGAAACTGGAGGTGTGTGTGTCCGGGAGGTCCACATACTCAGCCAAGCCGAATGCTTCCACCTTGCTCCAGTCAATATCTGCTTTTGCAAGATGTTCGTAGAGGGAGAATTGACTCAACCCAGTAGCGACGGCAATAACAGCATGGCCTTTTTTCTCAATTGCGTCTTTGATAATACTGATACCAAGCTTTGCTGCTTGGTAGCCCATGTCATGTTTGTCTTCGCAAATGGTCACACGCATCTATCGTAGTACTCCTTCGGTTTTAGTCTAGCAAAAGTGTGATAAAGGGTATAGGGGCTTAGAGAAAGGCTTCTTCCGAGCTCGGATGGGTTGAATTCCAGCTCTTTGTATCCACGATAAGCTGTTTGGTGACTTCCTTTGCTCCATAGGGAGCGAAGAGTTTCTCCATCCCCAGGAATCCCGAGGCCAGGGTGACGACAACTTTTTGGTAGTGGAAACGAGCCATTTGACGGCTGAAAGAGTCAAACAGAAGCCTGAAGAGCCCAAGCCCACGGTATTCAGTTTTTACACCAAACAGTGGTACCTCTACGAGATAATCGGCAAGCATGGTATATGAGAGGAATGCTGCCAGACTTCCGTCCTGTGCCCTTGCCAGGTAGAAATGATCCAGTTCATCGAGTTCAAGATGGCGCATCAGAACTACGCTGGCTATGCGGTCTTCTTCGCTCCCCGATTCGAGTTCCGTTACCAATGACTGGACCATTTCCATGATCTCTTCGGTCACTGGACCTTCGAGGGTTTCAAAGGTGAAGTCTTCCAAGAGGATGTCTTCTGTGAGTTCTGTCTCTTCATCACTCAGCGCAAGTAATTGGGTAATGTTTTCTTGTTCCCGATACCAGGAAACAACAACACGTTTGAGTTGCTCATCGCGGAAACTGAACCATTTTCGCTCCAATATTGGGGTCTCTGATAGGGTATCCTTGAACTTTCTAAAGACACCTCTCCCACTCTGCAGTGCCGCAAGTAGGCGTGACCGGTATAGGGGATTCCTCACTCTATTTGCAAACATCTCCATGAGATGGAAACCATCCGATGGTTCCCAGTCAGGAATGGGGATGAAGCGACGATCACGCTCTTCCTCATCAGTTTCATCGAGATATTCTAACTCATCCTCCCTGACAAGAATCTCATCCTTGAGGTCAAGAAAATAAAAATTGGCTTGGTCTTCCATCGCAAAGATGATGGAATCGAGGAGATCTCTGCTCAAAACGGGTAAACGATATGGTACTTGTTCATTTTCCATAGGCCTATGATACCCCGCTCGGAGGGGGTCGACAAGTGCGTTTGCCTTGACATTAGCGGTAAAAGATACGAATATTAGTACTGTTATTCCAATACAGTATTTAGGAGAATATTCATGAGCATTATTGAATTTATCGAAGCCAGGGAAATCCTTGACTCACGTGGTAATCCCACCGTTGAAGTAGATGTCATTCTCGAGGATGGTTCCATGGGCCGTGCAGCAGTTCCTTCTGGTGCTTCCACTGGAGTCCACGAGGCTGTTGAGCTACGTGATGGGGACAAGAATCGCTATCTAGGCAAGGGTGTTTTGAAGGCTGTAGACAATGTCAACAGCATCATCGCTTCCGAGCTCGAAGGTATGGATTCTCTTGACCAGATTGCTATCGACCGCGCTATGATTGCTCTTGATGGTACTCCAAATAAGGCAAAGCTTGGTGCCAATGCAATACTTGGTGTTTCCATGGCTGTTGCCCGTGCCGCTGCTGACTATCTTGGTCTGCCGCTGTACAAGTATCTTGGTGCTTACCATGCTTGCACGCTTCCCGTTCCGATGGCAAATATCCTCAACGGCGGTGCACACAGTGATAACAAGGTAGATTTCCAGGAGTTCATGGTAATGCCGATCGGTGCTGCTTCCTTCCGTGAGGGGCTACGCATGACCGCAGAAGTATTCCACAACTTGAAGGCAGTCTTGAAGAAACGCAAATACAACACCTCTGTTGGTGATGAGGGCGGTTTCGCTCCTGACTTGCAGTCCAATGAAGAGGCTCTTGAGGTCATCATGGAAGCTATCAAGGCTGCTGGTTACACCACCGGTCGTGATGGAGACTTTATGCTTGCTCTTGACCCGGCCAGCAGTGAGCTGTACGACGAGAAGACCAAGACTTATACCCTCAGATGGTCCACCGGTGACAAGCTCACCAGTGCACAGATGGTTGACCTCTGGGAAGACTGGGCAAACCGCTACCCGATTATCTCAATCGAAGACGGCATGGCCGAGGACGACTGGGAAGGTTGGAAGCTACTTACCGATCGCATCGGCGACCGTGTACAGCTTGTTGGCGATGACTTGTTCGTAACCAATGTTGAGAGATTGAAGATGGGTCTTGAAAAGGGCGTTGCTAACTCCATCCTGATCAAGGTGAACCAGATTGGTACTCTCACTGAGACCTTCGAGGCTATTGACCTTGCAAAGCGCAACGGCTACACCTCCATCGTTTCCCACCGCTCTGGAGAGACTGAAGACAACTTCATTGCTGACCTCGTAGTTGCTCTTGAGACTGGACAGATCAAGACTGGTAGCATGAGCCGCTCTGACCGTCTTGCAAAGTACAACCAGCTCCTGCGCATCGAGGACTACCTCGGTGATACCGCTGCGTATGCTGGTCGGGATGCTTTCCGCGTTCTATAAGACACGTACTACTCGTTTTTACTATATTGGGCCATCGCAATGCGGTGGCCCGTTTTGATGTATGAGGTGCAGAAAGAAAACCTTTACGATTTTGAAGAGTTGTGTTGAGCCACGATATTGCTCCTTGTCACGAGGAAGACCACAAATAGCCCCAAGAGGAGCTGCAAGAGATCCATGTAGGTCCCAATTGGCTTGGTGGTGGTGAATATCGGTAGGCTGGGAAGAGAAGAACCTTGGTAGTTACAGATAAGGGCAACAAAGAGGTTGTTTGCTGCATGCACAGCAAGAGCCGGTTCAAATCCCCCTGTGGCTATGCTCAGCGCAGTGACCAGGGCACCAAAGAGAGCATAATACACCAGCACGACCAGTGGGTTCTCTGCACCTACAAGTTCCCGGTTTGCAAGATGGGGAGCTGTGAACAAGACAGCTGAAAGCACACAGGCAAGGACATTTCGAAGCATTCCTCGTCTCAGCCTTCCCCCTTGTACTATCCGTATGGGAAGTACTCTAAATACTACTTCCTCACTGCTGGTCTGGATAGGCGTGAGTACCAGGACCAAGGGAAGTAGCACAAGCTGTTTCACAAAGGACACATCACTGGTGGTGTATGCCTCTGGTTCAAGCAAGAGGCCGAGCAGTAAAAAGAGCGATGCCATCAGAAGATAGGCCCCCATGCTCTTGAAGAAGAGGGGAAGCCGGAAGGTACTGTGGTCGGTAATCAGTGAGCGTGGACTGCTAGTGAGCAGCAGTTTCCAAGAGACAACAATACCCAAAGCCATGGCAAGGAAGGGAGCATTTGCCTGTAGGTAGGGAATATTGAAACGAGCAAACAAAGTTACGGCATAGGGACCCAGTATCAACCAAAAGAGCAGGCTGAGGACCATTGCAAGAGCCATGCTGAAGGCGGTGCTGCCTGCCTCTGTATCCTTCTGCATCAAGTTTCTTCTCAGTTTTTCCATGACGTACGCTCATCGTACACACAAACATGATATACTGCAACGTATGAGTCTACCACAAACGAAACGTTCCTATGTGCATCAGGCTTTTAACCAGGGATTGATTTGTGTATTCCCCACCGAGGTTGCAGCTCGATCATACCTGGTAGATTATGCGCTCCATGGGAAACATCACGCTATCTTGGCAGAGAGGGCAATCTCCTATGATACCTTTCGAGGCTATTTCCTGCCTCATCGGGAAACCATGGCCCCTGCCAACAGCCTGACCCGTCAGCTCTTCATCCATCAGTTGCTTGAGGCCGGAAGTTTGCTACGTTTCTTTCTCAATCCAGCCTATCCAGAAATGAACAACCGGATGAAAGGATACTTGGCTAAACTGTTGCCATCCCTCCAGGAAGCATGCGAGGCAGAAGTGCTTGGCAATCTCGATGCTCCCATGCGACAGGACCTCCTGGTGCTCTACCAACACTATCTACAGTTCCTTGATGAACATCAGCTGTTCGAGCCAAGATACGAAAAACCAAGCATTCCTGATGACTGGGACAGGAGTCTATCTTATTGCGTCCTTTTCTCTGATACCAACCCAGAGGCTGCAAGCCTGTACGACCAACTGGGTAGGCCTTCCTTCATGGAACTGAGACCAACTCCTGGGGAGGACCCCTCGGTTTCCTTGGAGGTATTTCCCAACCATCTTGTGGAGATTAAGCAAACCCTTAAGCGGGTGAGAGAGCTGTTGGATGCAGGAGTGGAAACGCACCAGATTGTAATCGGGATTACCGCCGAGGAAACCTTGATGGATGTACTGCGCGAGGAAGCCCTGCTCTATGGGATTCCTTTGACGATCAGGGAGGGAAAGTCTGTACTCGCGTACAGTAGCGGACGGTTTCTCAATCTGATCCAAGAGGTCCATGATGAGCAGTTTAGCCTGGAAAGCTTGAAATCACTCTTGCTTGACCCTGGTATTCCCTGGGCTGAGGGAGAAAAGCACCGTCGGTTCATCAAGCGCGCCGTCAAGCAATCAGTCATGCATGGCTCCCTTTATGGTGAGGACCAATACAGCTCACTGCTGGGAGATAATGAGTTACAGAGATGGTATGAAGGCTTGAAACAGAGCATCATTGCAATTGTTCAGGCTGAGGATATTGAGGACTTGCGACGGAAACTCAATCACTTCCAGGACACCTACTTCATTCCAACGCAGTGGGTAGGCACCCCTGGGGAAGACGTGTATGCGTTCTGTCTTGATGCCATGGGACAGGTCAAGGAAGCAATGGAGAAGACAGGAATCACTGCATACCCAAAAATCTTCTCTTTTTTGCTCTCCTTCCTGGAAAACAAGCGATATGTATTTCAGCAGAAGAGTGAGGGCATTGCTGTCTACCGATGGCCGCAGGTCTCCGTGTTGAATGCGGACTATCTCTTCATCCTTGGCCTTGACCAGGAAGGCGCCCGTTGTGTTGAACGTCCCCTGGAGTTCCTCCCCCAACAGATTGAGAAAGCCTTGCGGAGGGAGGTAGACACGAGTGAAGCACAGTTTCGGGCTGCAACCCTAGGGGAAGGAAAGCGGTACCTCTCCTGCCACATGCGTCGCTATGAGGGGGAGCTGATGGTTCCTTCCTATTTCCTACAGCATGAACGTTTGACCATGTATGAAGGTGAGCAGGATGCCATTACAGATCCTATGGCTGCAGAACTGTTTCTCTACGAGCATGCAGCCCTTCCCCCCGTGAAAGCAACGGCAAGTCAGAGGGATTGGTTCCTTGCAGCCAAGAAAACCGTACTCTCTGAACGTGCTGATGACTATACACGCCATCCCATCAAGGTGGATCTCATAGCAAGGCTCAAGGATGAGCAGGGACGATTCCATTTTTCGCCAACCGGTATCGACCAATTCGATCACTGTCCCTATGCATGGCTTGCGCGGTATCTCTATGGATTGACCACTGAGGAGTATGAAGTACAACCGGTGGACCACCAGAGAATTGGCATGTTCCTCCATACCGTGTACCAACGGTTCTTCTCTGAGATTCGTGACTATGATCCCCAAGCAATGGAAATGTATAAAGAACGATTGTATGCATTGTTCGACGAGTGTTTAGTTTCCTATTTTGGAGAACATGGTCCCTCTCCATCGATGAGAAGCTGGATCATAGCGAGCTATAAGGAGAAGATTATCTCCATTCTCGCTGGAGAAGCAGCATTGTTTGCCCATGGAAGGTCCGTTGCATTTGAGGCCACATATGAAGTAGAGCAATTTCCCCTGCTTCTCAATGGCAGAATTGACCGTGTGGTCAGCCTCAACCCACCAGAGAATACCCAGGTTGCTGTCATTGACTATAAAAAAGGGAATCCGGATGTAAAACGGGTCACAGAGCATCTGGAGTCTTACCAGCTTCCCCTCTACCGATTCCTGTTGACCCATAGTAATGCTGTGTCTGTAGTCAATGCTTCCTATTACAGTATCAAGGACGAAAAATACTACACACTCTGGGATTATGAAGATGATCCCTCTGCAATACTCTGTGATGAGCAATTGCAACAGCGTCTGGATAGTCTACTTGAGGCTGTCCAAGGAGGGCATCTTATGGCTACCCCATCAAAGAAGCATTGCGGTACCTGTCCGTATCGATCCTTGTGCCGAAGGAGGTACGCAACCCCATGATTCGATTTGAAGACTTTCTGAAGCATACAAAAGCACAGCTGGATGATAACCAGAGAAAGGCTGTGAATGTCCTAAACAACTGTGTTGTCTCTGCTGGAGCCGGTTCAGGGAAGACCACTGTTCTCAGTTATCGGTTCCTTCATCTGGTTCTTGAAAGAAAAGCACGTTGCGATGAAATTCTTACCCTCACATTCACTCGAAAGGCAGCGAGGGAGATGCATCAGCGTATTCACCGGCACCTGCTTTCCTGTCTTGAGGACGAAGAGATAGCTCAGCAGCTAGAGACCTTCAGCGAAGTAGCCATCTCCACATTGGACAGCTTTTGTGCGACGGTTGTCAGGAGCGATTCCGTGGCCTATGGAGTACCACAGGATTTTGTAATCGATGATGATAAAAACCTAAGAACCATCGGTCGTGTAGCTACTGAACTCCTGGATCAGTATCCACAGAGTCCGGGTGCGAAGTTGCTCAGTGAGCTGTATACCCCTGACTCCCTCATTGATACGGTACTAGTCCCGCTGGCCAGTTCTTACTATTGCCTTCCCAAAACTGTAGAGGAAGATGGGGCAGAGAGGATTCTTGCAGCGGTAGAGGATGAGTATGAACGCCTTCTTGCACAGTACCGCGAGATGTTGACTCTCTATGCTTCCTTCACTGACAAAGGAAATACGGTGCAAGGGTATAAGAACGATGCACAGATGATGCTTTCCAAGATGGATGCCCTCGAAGGTAAAGCAGCATTGCATTCTCTGTTGTGTTCTAGTTTTGCCCATCGTAGGGCTCCGGGAAACGGAAAAACAGAGGATATCCAAACCATCAAGGAAACGGTAGCGGTATACAGAGAACTTAGGAGCAAACTCTGTATGGCGCTGAGTATTATGCTTGCTCAGGACCAACTGTATGCAGTGATGGATTTCATGCGGGATTTTGTAGACAGATACCAGAAAGAGAAACGCTCAAGTGGAATACTCACCTTTGCTGATGTTTCCAATCTCGCTGTCACGATGCTTACTGAAAACAAAGCATTGCGGGCTTTTTACAAGAAGAAGTTCCGTTACATCATGATTGATGAGTTCCAGGACAATAATGCACAGCAGAAAGCGATGCTTTACCTGCTTGCTGAACGAACGGATAGGGAAGGGGAAGGTATCCCGCTTCCAGAGGATTTGCAGAAGGACAAGCTATTCTTTGTGGGGGATGAGAAGCAATCTATCTACCGCTTCAGGGGAAGTGATGTACGAGTTTTCAAGCAACTGAGTGGAGAATTGGCTTCCATTGGAGGAGAGACCATAACCTTGGGAAGGAACTACCGCAGTGAACCGGACTTGATTGGTCTGTTCAATACGATGTTTGTGAACATCATGCAAAACGAAGGCGAGAGCTTTGAAGCAGACTTCTCCACACTGGATTACCGTAATGCCTCCCCAGGTGTACAAAGCAGTTGTACCGTGTTGATCAAGCCATATCGGGAGGGCGGTGAAGACGAAGAGGAAGAGGATGCCTCCTCCGTTGAGGCAGAGGCATATGCCATTGCCAAACTGGTCAGGCAGATGCTCGAAAGCGATGCGTACCTGATACCTTCAAAAGAGGGGCCAAGAAGGCCTGTGGCAAGTGATATTGCGCTTCTCCTTCGTAGCACCAGCAACCAGTTGAGTTTTGAAAAAGCCTTCAGAAGATTCAATATACCCTATACAGTGCAGGCAGCACGTTCCTTGATGCTGGAAGCTCCAGCGAACGACCTGTATGCCATGCTGCAGCTGACGCTCTATCCAGATGATCGCCAAGCCTATGCCACGGTGCTTCGCTCTCCGTTCTGTAATCTCAGTGATTGGGCAATTACCCATGTGGTTCAGGAACCACTCTTTTCCATACTCCCCTCACTCTCTGAGGACGATGCAGAGCGGTTGGCTGCTTGTGGGGCATTTTACCAACGGTTGCACCAGGCAGTAGGCAGTGAATCACTGAGTACCCTTGCCCTGATGTTGTGGTATGAGAGCGGATATTACCTCTCTTTGGTCTCCAATCCCCAATACCAGGTATATGTCGAGCATTTTGCCTTTTTCCACCGCTTGGCACAAATCCAGGAAGAACAGGGCAAGAGTGTCAGTCAATTTGTCGATTTCCTCCGCCGGAATTTGGTACAAAACGAGAAGATTGATCAACTTGAGGTGATAAAGGAGCAAGAGTCGGGGCTTCAGATTATGTCGATCCATAAGTCCAAAGGGCTGGAATTCCCCATCGTAATCGTGGGGAATACCGGATCGAAGGGCAGAGGAGGAGGGGACTATCTCAGCACCTTCCTCGATATTCCTCTTCCACACTACCTTTCTACCTCCTATCATATTTCAGCTACCAAGCAAGCTCAGATTCGTCATGCAGGGACGCTCTTTGCAGGCAGTGAAGAACAAGACATGGAGATTGCTGAGTTGAAACGGCTTCTCTATGTTGCCATGACCAGGGCGGAGACGCATCTCATACTCAGCGGAGCATTCACAAAGAACAACAGGGGTCTGGATCCTTCCAAGAAAGCTGACACGTTGCTTCAAATGCTGGTTGAGAGTCTGCCTCTGGATAGAGACAATCCTGTGTATGATGAAGGTATCCTGAAGGTACGGCCGATAGAAAACATTCCAGAGCACTATCTCTACAGTGGGGAGAGAGAGGACAGTTCCCAGGTGATCGCAAGGCTGCAGATTGCTGAACGCTGGTATGAACAAGCCACGCCCGCTTATGAAGGACACCCTATCCGGGTCGCCACCACCAAGCTTCATCCGCTTGTTCATGGGGGAGAAGGTGAGGATCTACCACGGTATCCCAGTGATATGATTCTTGATGGGTATGCCGAAGAGCAGGTAACCGGTTTTGGAACCTTCGTACATGGACTCTGTGAACAGATGGTGCTTGGGAAAGAGGTAGAAAAACTCTCTTCTCTTATGCCTGATTCTCTGACAAGAGTCTTGAAAGCGCAAGAGCTAGCTGCACTGCAAGAGGATGCATTAGCGCTCTGTAGAGGGTTTCTGGAGAGCGAATGGTATGAGAAAGAGGTCAAGCCGTACCCTGTGGAGTGTGAAGTAGGCTTCTTCAGTGCCGTTGAGCAGGGAGGGAAGACCCTCGTAGCAGAAGGGGCAATCGATTTGCTGGTTAAGCAGAATGACACCTACCTCGTGATAGATTTCAAGACTGATAGACGAAGGGATGAACTCCTCCACCGTTTTCAGGTAGAGACCTATATGCAAGCAATTGAAAGAATTCACCAATGTCCGGTACGGGGGTGCGTCATCTATTTGCGTGACCCCTCTCTGGTGTTGGTATGGGAAGGAGAAAGCGTATGATGCGGATTCCGTTTGAGACAATGTGTACACAGTTTGAACGGGTGCTTGAGAGCCGGAATATGGAGAAGGAGGAAGCAGCACTCTGTGCTCGCCTGATCGCAGAGACATCCCTTGAGGGGGTGTACACCCATGGGGCAAATCGCTTTGCCACACTGGTCAAAGGTATTGATGAGAAAAGGGTTGATGTCCATGCTCATGCCCAGAGAACTGGCTCGTTCGGGGTTCTTGAGCGCTGGGACGGGAAAAGTGGTGTGGGGAACCTGAATGCATACTCGTGTATGAATCGCGCCATTGAACTGGCAAAAGAACATACCATTGGTTGCGTTGCCTTGAAGCATACCAATCACTGGATGAGACCCGGAACCTATGGATTGATGGCAGCAGAGGAAGGGTGCATCGCGATGCTTTGGACCAATACGACGCCACTGATGAGCCCTTGGGGTGGAGCCGATACCAAGGTAGGAAATAATCCTTTGGTACTGGCCATTCCCAGTAAAAAGGGCCCAATCCTTGTGGATATGGCCATGTCCCTCTTCAGTTATGGCAAGCTGGAGACCTATGTGAGGGAGAAGAAGGAACTTCCAGTCCCCGGTGGGTGGGATGAGAGAGGAGAGCTCACTACCAATGCAGAATCAATCCTGCGGAGCAAGCGCTCCCTTCCCATTGGATTCTGGAAGGGGACCAGCTTGGCCATAGCCCTCGATCTGATTGCAGCAACCCTGTCGGGAGGAAGAACCACCCGCTCTATCGGCTCTCTCCCAGAGGAAGGAGAAGTCTCGCAAGTCTTCTTGGTCTTTGATATTTCCAAATTCCCCGACCGAGAACAACTCCTGGATGAGATTCAAGCCACACTTGAAGACCTGAAGGAATCAACTCCGCTGGATGCAGAGAAGCCGGTCCGTTATCCAGGACAATTCAGGGAGCAAACAAGAAGAGAGAACCTTGAAAAGGGAATCCCTGTTGATGAGGCCATCTGGAACACCATTCTTGCACTCTGATCAGATATACCCGAACAGGGGACCAAAGAGCAGAACAACAATGAGAAACCAGAGGGCGTAGACGACCATGAATATGCTCTGTATTCGAATGAAGGATCTTCTTCTCAGAAGTGTCACCACCAATGAGCCAAGGTTGGCGAGTAACAATAGGTTCTCTGCGAGGACAGCCAACCGGTTGGGGCTTAGCCCGTACTGAAGAAACCTCCCCCCTATGGCAACAAGGGCGAACAGGTCTATGCCTATGGCAGCCAATGCTCCTGTGATGAGCACCCCTCGGTAGAATGCAGAGGTTTGTTCGCTCTCCAGAAGCCCAGTTGCATAGAGGATCATCATAAGAACCAATGCAAGCAACACGTCAATTATCAACAGAAGATTCCGGTCTTCCGTAATGGGGAGTCTCCCTACAACCAAGGCAGTCAGGAACGTAATCATAACGACCGTGATAACCGGGAGAAAGATGGTAGCCAGGAGACGTGTGAGCACTGCCATCTGGTTTCCTTTGTATTGCAGGAGGTATCGGGCAGACAATGGAAGCAGGGCAAGGATACCGGTAACCACAAATGGGGCAAGGCGGTCTTCAACATGTACCCCCACTGCCTCAAAGAGGACGAACGTAAGCATCGTTACCACAAAGACTGCGCAGGCAAGCAGGAATGAGAGCAGAAGCACCTCTCCGGTAAGCCGTATGTGTCTACTCATTCGTTCCTGTAGCGTACCTTTCTGGGTGGGAATGGCAAGACTGACCACCAAAAGCAGTGGAAGATGGATGAGAGCAAGAATTTTAGTCTGTGTTTCTTCGATACCTGTCATGCTGAACTGCAGATTCATCAATAGTGCAAGGATACCAAGAAAGGAGAGATATCCTAGCAAAGCCTTGCGCTCTTTTGCCAAATACAACGTAAGGAACAGGATTACCAGAATAGGAAGATTCAATCCATAGAAAAACATTGTCGGGTCGTCGAATGGATACCCAAGAAACGTAGGTATTTGGGAGATGATGAGTTGGCTGACCAGCAACATGATGAATAGTTTGGGAACTGCCTGTCTATGAGGTTCTTCGACCAAGGAGAATCGAGCCCCCATGCGATACAGAGAGAGCAGGGTAGCTTCATCCCTAGGTAATGTCTCTTCTAGCTCCCGTTGCAATTGCGCTTGTTTTTTGAGCTTCTCAGTACTACTGGGCGCTTGTTCTTCCTGCGACAGTACTTGTTCTTTCCACAATGAGAGTATCGATTTCATACAGACCTCCGGAACAGTATACCATCCGGGGGTGGAAAAGGATACAAGAAGTCAAAAACGGGTTGGCTCCAAGGCCAACCCGTAGTCGATAGTGCGCTTCTCTAGGAGGTAAAAATCCTCGTGGGGATTGGCAGTGTCTACCATTAGCTGAAGGTAAGGGTGTCCATCACGAGGTGAAATCTGAAGGGAGCCGGAGGCACAAATGAACATGAACTGAATATGAGGCTATTTCAGGTGGAAGAGTTTGCAATTCAGAACAAAGTCCAACACTGCATGGAACCTAAGATAGTAGATTCAGTGGCTGCATGGGATGAAAGAGAAGCATCGGGAGGTTTCTACAGCATCCGAGGCTGCAATACAGCTTATGACGACATAAGATATCATAGTACCATTACTCGAAATAGTGGGGAAATGAGAAGGACGGAACCAGGGATGGAGGACCGGATAATGGAAGTAGCCAAACAGAGTGGAAAAGACAGCCAGGTTCAACTTGAAGGACTGTTTTCTGAGGATAGCTCGGAAGGCAAAGGTAGGGAAACAGCGTCTGTGCCTGTGAGAAAGAAACCAGAGGAAGGGATTCAACCGACGATCACTAGTGAAGAAGAAAGCCTCTTTACAAAGACAATGGATCACATTGTCAGTTTCCTGAATATGCTCTCAGCATTCAGGAAGATGTCCAGCAAGAAAGAAGCAGGCGGAGTGGACGGGATGAAGGCCGAAGAGTTGACCTAGTACCTTCATAACAACTACACGATGCTATTGTGCCAGAGTCTGCTGGAAGGTATGTACAGACCACAGCCGGTGAGAAGGGCGGATATACCCAAGAACAACGGCAAGACAAGGGACCTTGGAATTCCTACGGACATAGACAGGGGAATGCGGATGGCAATTGTACAGGTGCTCACGAAGATATATGATGAACCGAAGTTCAGTGAATTGAGCTACGAATTCAGACCAGGAATGAGTGTACACGGTGCATTAGGAAAGTGTATCGAACATGTTCGAGAAGAATATGTATGGGTATATGAACTTGGAAAAGTTCTTTGACACCGTGTCCAGAGCAAATTACTGCAACTGGTAAGCGAGACTATCAAAGAGGAGCGGGTTATATCACTGCTGTACAAATATTTGGATGCCTGGGTCATGGTCGACAGCATCAGACAGGAAACGACCATCGAGTACTTCAGGAGGACACCACTGTCACCATTATTGAGCAACATCATGGTAAACGAGAGTGACAGAGAGCTTGAGAAAATGAGGTCATCGCTTCGTCTAGTATGCAGATACTGTGTAAGAGTGAAAGGGTAGCCTTGAGGGTGATGAAAATTTCTTGAGAAGAAACTGCATCTGAGAGCGAACCGGGGGAAGCCGGTGGTTTGTAGAATTATGAACGGCACCAAATTGCTCGGATACGGATTCTACCTAGCAAACGCCAAGAAGAGACTGGAACGACTCGATGAATGAATTCGACATATGATTCTGGCAGTCATTCTGAAGGCAAATTGGATGGTTTGGTCGAGATACCGACTTTTCAGACAGCTGAGAGGGAATCATGAGGAAGCACTGTCTGTAGCCAATGCGAGACAAGGTACCTGGGCACTTTCTGGCTACTGGAAGGTGTCACGGTGGTTAAGTACAGATGTGCTGAGGAAGGACGGAAACTAGGGCTGTGCCCTAGCTCCTCCTATCCAATCTATCCTTTTATTTGTTGATTGAATCCTGGTAGAATTCCCAAGCCTGCTTGTCAGTGAACCCTTCATGGACAATCTTCCTGATGGAAAAAGCCATTTCAAGACTATGCTCGCTTTGAAAGATGTTCCTGCCCATATCAAGGCCAACAGCTCCTCCAGCAATCGAGTTATAAGCAAGGGTAAGTGCTTCTCTCTCAGGGAGTTTCTTTCCACCGGCAACAACGATTGGTACAGGACATGCAGCAACGACTTCCTCAAAGTTATCGCAGTAGTAGGTTTTTATGATGTTTGCGCCCATCTCAGCTACAATCCTCGTAGCAAGCTTAAAAAATCTGTCTGTTCTTTCCATATCTTTTCCGACGGCAACAACCCCCAGGACAGGGATGCTGTAGCGCATTCCTGCATTGACACACCGGGAAAGGTTATCAATGCTTGATAGTTGTCCGTCAGCCCCAATAAAGGTCTGTACTGCAATGCAGTCTGCATTCATCCTAATCGAGTCTTCAATATCCACAGCTAAAACTTCATGGCTCAGATCAGTGTTGAGCATGGAAGAACCTGAAGTGACTCTCAAGGCGATTCCTTTCATGCAGTCAGGGGGCGTACATGAACGTAAAGCCCCTCGGGTACCCATCAAGACGTCAACTGCAGGTAGCAGATTGGGTACTACCAGATCAAGACGTTCCAAACCAGCTGTTGGTCCCATAAAATAACCATGGTCAAAAGCGAACATAACTGTGTTTCCGCTTTTGGGATCGAAGATGTTGGATAAATGCTTCTTCATCCCCCAGTCGAGATTGTTTGCACCTTTTACATAAAACGGGGTATTGGTTGCAAACGGGACATCAATCTGATAGTCCTTGGCAACCTTCAGTCCATCTTTATCAGCCATTTTGTTTCTCCTTATCGAAGGGATGGCAATTGAAATGCAACAGCCATCCCTATCCTTGCGAAATACTCTAGAAATCGTAATTGTCCATGTTTTCAGTCGTGAAAACTACACGTTCGGGAAGTAGTACCACACCAGAATCCGGTGCTGTATAAGCATTGGCATCAAGAATAGTATTGGGGAATACTTCAATTTCACCAATCTCGGGAACATCAATCTTGTCTCCAACCTTGATCTCATTTCCACTGGCAAGATAGTAACCGAGATAACAACCCAGAGCTCCCTGAACCTGACAATCCCAAAGGCCCCAACGAGCAATCACTCCATTTCTGGCATAATCTTTCATAGAGTTTGGTGGTGCAAATCCGGTGATGGACACATCGTTCTTGTCCATTTTTAAATTCTGTGCCGCTTGCGCCTGTCCCGGAAGTGCGGTGGAGTCATTACAGATGATTCCATCGATATCGGGATGGGCCATCAGGATTGCTTCACCAATGGTGATTGCTTTTTCTGCATCCTGTTCGGAATAATAGTTGCTGGGATTTACATTGATCCAATTGGGGAATGATTCCTTGATGTAGGCTTCCCCTGCAGCTCTCCAAGAGTTCTGGTCAGTTACAGTTGCCTGTGAGTAGTGCCAAACATATTTGATGGCATCCACCGCAGGATTCTTTCCTCTCTCCTTGAGGGATTCAACAAGCATATCAACAAGCATCTTACCTAAAATCTCGGGGGTTCCCTGGGAGACCATGACTGTCCTGGCGTCACCGGAGACATCGGAGTCCCATGTTACTACCTTCACGCCAGCTTTCATGGCTTCTTTCAAAATTGAGTCAAGTCCAGTGGCATCGACAGAGGATACGCAGATAGCATCTGCACCACTGTTGATAGCATTGTCGATGATGGTTACTTGATTGGCAACAGACGCCTCAGGGCTCCCATCATACTTGACAGTAAAACCTATCTTGGCGGCATAGTTTTGCGCACCAACATTAGCAGCTTCAAAAAATGCGTTACCAGTAATTTTTGGAATAAATACTACGGTAATTTCATCTTTAGCCTCAGTTTCTTTCCCACCTGCGGCAAATATTGCCGAGGTAGCCAGTAGTAACACTATTAGGGTAATTAGTGTCTTTTTCATATCATTCCTCCTAATATATTTTCTCTGCCTATGTGATGGCAGGAAAATTACACAATCTGTTTTCTCTTTCGGGAAAACCGTCTCTTGAATTTCTGCAGATTCTTCTGGATATTTGGATTTGAACCAGCAAAACGAATTGCAACAGAAATCACTAACAACACTCCTACGGGAATATCCAAATATTGGGTATTCACTCCTGCCATAGAAAGGCCAAACCTAAGAATCCCAATCACCAAGGCTGCAAGTGCTGTTCCGATGACACCCCCGGTCCCCCCAAGGTTTGACGTACCACCCAATACCACTGCTGTTATGACAGGAAGGGTTATCTCTTTACCCAGATCAGTTTTGGCCGTGCCCAGATAGGCTGTAAGCAGGATTCCTGCCAGGGCAGCACCCAATCCTGAAAGGGCATAGGTGCTCATGATCACCATTTTTGTCTTGACCCCACTGTATTCAGCTGCATTTTTGTTTACACCACAGAGGAAGACCTCTCTTCCATAGATGGTTCGATGTAGTAGGAAATAGGTAAATATAACCAGAATAATGAAAATGACTAGTTGGTTGGGAATGACTCCAAAAATCTTTCCCTTCACAAATTGGGTGAACTCCTGAGGGAATCCACTGATGCCCTTATAAGCTTCCGTGGACGAGAAGTTTGTAATTATGAGGGCTAGCCCGGAATACAGGAAGGATCCCCCTAAGGTAACCACCATCGGCTGGACTCCAGTATATGCCACAAAGAAACCGCTTAGGGCTCCACACAAGACCCCTAACAACAATCCAAAAATACAGGCGATATAGAGGTTGACTCCTACATCATTCCAGAGTACTCCGATGAAAATGGAGGTCAACCCTACGATGGAACCTGCTTGGATATCTATTCCCCCTGTTATCAGAACAAAGGTAACAAAGATTGATACAATACAGATTGTCATGAAGTTGTTTATGCTTCCAAACAAGACCCTAGGAATCAGAAACTTGGGATTGATGAGGCCAAATACCAGAACCTCTACCAAGAGGAGTAGGACAAGAGAGCTCTCCCATTTGAGTACTTTTTCTTTGAAAAGTTCATGCTTATTCATGGTCTGGGGCCTCCTCCAATGCAACTGATTGGGTATGTACTATCTTTGCAGCTAACCTTTGCCTTCTCATTTTTTCTGCTAAATTAGCTTGGAATACAGCATCAAAAACAACGATTACAATCAGAAGGATGCCTGTGATTGTATTGTCATAGTCCGAGGGAAATCCGAGAAACACAAGAACCCTGCTGATGGATGCCATAATGGCAGCACCTATAGTTGCTCCCATCAACGAACCAACTCCTCCAGTCAGACTAATGCCTCCTAAAACACAGGCTGCAATCACTTTCATTTCATAGCCGATTCCTGCAATTGGGGTGATGAATCCAACTCTGCTTACATACATTATGCCTCCGATTGCGGCGAAGAGGCCGCTTAGCATGAAGGCTATTATTTTTGTCCCACTTACTGGAATGCCCAAAAGATTTGCTCCATTGGGGTTGTCTCCAACCGCTTTGAAGTATCTTCCGACTTGACTTTTCGTCATGAAAAGATGCATCAGGACAACTGCAAGCAGAGTCAAAAAATAAAACCAAGTGAAGGATCCGAATAGACGGACTTGCGAAAGGGCCTTGAATTTGAGGGGAATATTTTCAATCCACTTGCCATCGGTGTAGACATAGATGAGGCCACGGACAATGCCATTGGTTCCTAACGTCATAATGATAGAAGGAATCCTCAATATGGCGATACCGAATCCATTAATCAGCCCAATGAACAGTCCCAATAAGAGGGCCCAAAAGATTCCCATTCCCACATTTCCATCACGGACCATGGAGCCGCATACTGCAGCAGTCATTCCCAAGGTTGCCCCGACCGATACATCAATCTCCCCGGTAATGATGACAAAAGCAATGCCTATTGCAACTACGGTATAGATAACGCTGCTGTTAAGGCTGAGAATGATGTTGTCAACTGTGAGGAAGGATGCATTGATTAATCCAACCCCGACAAATAACAAGATAAGAAATATTACGGAAGTAGTTTCTCTTGGTATGGAGTGTTTCTTATGCATTTGCCACCTCTCCTTTAATAACACCAAAAGTAGCAGCAATAAGGTTGTCTTGGGAAATTTCTTCTTTGGAGAATATTTTATTGACCTTCCCACAGAACAGGGAGATCGCCCTGTCACTGAGTTCAACGATTTCCTCCATGTCAGAGGAGATGAGAAGGATTGCAAGCCCTTGGGCCTTCAATGCCTGGATAATCGTATAGACATCACCACGTGCCGCTGCATCAATGCCTCTTGTTGGTTCGTCCAATATCAGAAGCTTCGGTTTAGTTGCCAGAGCACGTGCTATGACAACCTTTTGTTGATTCCCTCCTGAAAGAGAACCCATCTCCTGTTTCCTGCTGGTCACTTTCATGCTAAATGCATCCACAAAATGATCGGTTATTTTTCTCTCTTCCTTGAAGTTTAAAAAAATACGGCCCATATTCTTTAAGTTTGAAGCTGTAATATTTGCAGACACGTCACTGGTCTTGAAGATGCCATAGAGAAAACGATCTTCAGTGACATATGAGAGCCCTTTGTCCATTACCTTTCGGGTACTCATGGAAGTAATATCCTCACCGTTGAGCATTACTTTCCCTGAACATATAACATCTCGACCAAAAATCGATGTTGCCAGTTCAGTGCGTCCTGCACCGACAACCCCAGCAAGGCCGAGAATTTCTCCTGGAAATACTTTTAAACTAACTTCACTAAATCCATGACCGCAGAGATTATCGACCACCAATACTGGGTCAGTTGTAGAGTAATCGATTGGTTTTGTTTTGCATCTAATATTTTGCTTGTCTTCTGCCTGATCTGGAAGCAATCCTTTCACTAGCATTTCACGGTTGAAATCTTCTACAGGGCCTTGGAGTGTTATAATCCCGTCTCGCATAATTGCTACCCGGGAAGCGATTTCGAATACCTCTGTGAGCCTGTGTGTTATATAGATGATGCTGATGTCTTTCTTCTTCAGCTCGCCAACTATCTTGAAGAGTGACTGCACCTCATTAAAGGTCAGAGAGCTTGTTGGTTCATCCAGAATAAGAATTCTCGAGTTTCTCATGAGGCCTCGTAGCAGTTCTACCAGTTGTTGTTCTGCAATAGAGAGGCTCTCTGCTTTTCTGTTGATATCAATATCCCATTCGAGTTGTTTTATCAGGGAAAGCAACCGCTTGCGAAGATCTTTTATATTCTCACGAAACCCCATGGTTATATTTTCTTCAACACTCATGTTTGGAAAGAGCATTGGCTCCTGAGGAACCAGATACACTCCCTGCGCCAATGCAACAGATGGTTTGTTGAGTCTCACCTGGTTTCCTTCAATGCAGATGATTCCGTCGTCTGGTTGGTAAATCCCCATAACAATCTTCATGAGAGTAGACTTACCTGCGCCATTGCCACCGATCAAACCCAAGACTTCACCTTTTTGGAGATCAAGATCGATTCCCTTAAGCACCTTATTGGTGTTGAAGGCTTTTGTTATTCCTCTGATGGATAACATTGCCTCTTGGTTGCAATCATTCATTTTAATGCGGCTCCCTAGTAACTTTTGTTCTAAATCGTAACATTTATTCCCTCACTTGGTATTATAAATCAACAAAGCGATTTGTCAACAAAAAAGTTAATTTTTGTAATGCTACAAGGTAAATCTATTATAAATTATTATATAGAAGTATCTTAAATATAAAAAATAAGGTATAAGTATTTTTATTGACAGATAATCTGGTTGGTGGTATATTTCAGTTATTGCTAATACAATTGTTAAAATAATCGACTTATGTTTAATGAGGACACTAGAAAAAAGGGAACGAAACAATGGAATATGAAGAAGTCTTGATGTTCAAGATTGCGTATTATTACTATTTTGAAGAAATGACACAGCAGGGGATAGCAGATAAACTTTCTATTAGTCGTATTCGGGTCCTCAAGCTATTGGAGAAAGCAAGACAAACAGGGATTATCCAGTTTCGCCTACGCAAGAATCCCGAATTCCATGTACAATATGAACAAGAGCTGATCAAAAAATATGATTTGAAGGACGTCTTCATTGTCCCAGCACCAAATACTCCTGAAAAGACAAACGCCAATGTAGCTAAGGCCGGTGCTCTCTATATTAATGACAGGATCAAGGAGAGTGACCTTATTAATATTGGATATGGTGACACATCCAAGCATCTGTTGAACAATCTAGCAACCTTGGCGGAGAAACCTCTTACTTGCATCTCGTTGACAGGAGGGGTGAGTTATTACCTACCTGATACCCGTTCAAATGTATTCAATGCTAACCTCCATCTAATTCCAGCTCCTCTTCTTGCAAGCAGTATCGAAATGGCTCAAGCCATTCGCAACGAAGCTTCAGTCAACGAGATATTCAATATGGCAACCATGTCCAATCTGACAGTTGTGGGCATAGGTGGCTTACATGAGAAATCAACAATTGTCAGTAGTGGGACCATCACAGCAAATGACATGATCTATCTAAAAATGAAAGGTGTGGTAGGTGATGTGCTCAGTCATTTTCTTGATAAGGAGGGGAATTTGGTTCCCAATACCTTTGAGGACTGTCTGATAGGTATCTCCCTTGATACGCTGAAGACACTGCCTAATGTGATAGGTGTTGCAGCAGGGGATTCGAAGGTACAGGCCATCAAGGCCGTTCTCAATGGGCAGTATCTTGATGTGCTGATAACCGATGCTTCGACTGCCGAGAAAATACTGGAGGATTCAGATGAATAATCAGTTTTTGCTTGCTATTGATGCAGGTACAGGTAGTGTACGAGCTGTTTTGTTCACGACCAAAGGGGTTCAGGTTGGATGTGTACAGAAGGAGTGGGAGCATAAGGAAGATCCAAGATATCCTGGCAGTATGGATTTTGATTGGAGACATAACTGGGATCTTGCCTGTCAATGCACCAAAGGAGTTCTGAAGGAAAATGGCGTAGATCCCTGTAGTATTGCTGCTGTGAGTACTACTTGCATGCGTGAGGGAATTGTCTTGTATGATAAGGCAGGGAGTGAAATCTGGGCCTGTGCCAATGTCGATGCCAGAAGTGATGATGAGGTTGCATACCTTGTTCAGAAGGATCCTGAACTTGAAAAGGAAATATATAAGAAAACAGGGCAGACCTATGCCCTAGGGGCATTGCCACGGATCCTTTGGGTCAAGGAAAAGCTTCCTGATGTGTATGACAAGGTAGCAAGAGTCAGCATGTTCAATGACTGGCTCGTGTATAAGCTGACTGGAATACTAGCAAGCGAGCCGAGCAATGGAAGCACCACAGGGATGTTTGACCTGAAGAAACGGACCTGGGATGTAACTATAGCTCAGAAGATTGGCTTGAAAGATGACATCTTTCCACCGGTGGTAGAGTCAGGAAGTGTTGTTGGCCCCATACATTCCAAGGGAGCTTTGGATTCTGGTCTGGCAGAGGGAACTGCTGTAGTTGCCGGTGGTGGCGATGCCCAGATGGGTAGTATCGGGGTTGGAGTTGTTGATACTAATCAGGGCGCAGTTTTTGGGGGGAGCTTCTGGCAGTATGAATACAATACTGATTCCGCAGAAACCGATCCAAATTGTAAAGTAAGGGTGAATTGTCATGGTGTCCCTTCTTTGTGGCAATATGAGGCGATTGCTTTCAAGCCCGGGCTTGCAATGCGTTGGTATCGGGATGCCTTTTGCCAAGAGGAGATTTCCAGTGCAAAGGCCTTAGGCAAGAGCACCTATCAGATCATGGATAAGGAAGCAGAGAAAATACCTGCCGGGTGTTATGGAATGATGTGTACATTCAGCGATGTGATGAACTACATCTGCTGGAAACATGCAGCACCAACGTTTACCAACTTTTACTTTGATGCAGCAAAATTCTCCAAATACACTTTCTATAGGGCGATAATGGAAAATACTGCATTGGTAACCAAAGGCCATATGGATTTAGTCTATGAGGCAACAGGGAAGAAACCACAAGAGATTGTTTTTGCCAATGGTGCGGCAAGGAGCCCTCTATGGTGTCAAATATTGTGTGATGTGCTTGGATTGCCTGTAAAGGTTCCTGTGGTCAAGGAATCAACTGCTTTAGGGACCGCCATCATGGCGGGATATGGGGTTGGAATCTTTGCAGATATCAGTGAAGCTGCAAAATCTTTGGTGGCTTGGGAAAAAGTGTATATGCCAAATATGGATAATCATCAGTTGTATACCGAGATGTATGGTCCTTGGCGTGAAGTTTATGCAGCCCAACTTGCATTGAGTGATCGTAAGATAACACGTTATATGTGGATTGCCCCTGGGCTTTGATAAGAGGTTTCGGGAAAGGAGCAAATATGTTTATCATAAGCGAAAATGATCGTGAATATCGGTTTGGGAACAGTGGCCCAAAATATTTGATGAAAGGACCTCGTATGAACTTTGCCATTGTCCAGTTTCAACCGGGTGAAGACTTCCAAGCCCATTATCACAACGAGATGGAGGAAAACTTTTACATTCTAGAAGGTGAGGTGGACATTATTGTCAACGGGACCGTCTATACACTGGTGCCAGGGCAACTAATTCATATTGAGCCGGAAGAGATCCATTATATAATTAATAAAGGAAAAGTGCCGGTGAAGATGATATCTACCTTAGCTCCATTCCGTGTTTCAGACAAAATTAATGTGGAGAATCATAGCCACTAACTAAGAGTGATAAAGATTACTTCCTGGGAGTCTTTTATACCTAAGTGGTTTCTCGGGTTTTTCACTTTGCACAAAAAGAGACAAGGTATACCTATCTATCAGTAAGAGGAGCTGACCATAGTGGTTCGCCCCTCTTCCTAGTGCGCTCGATATGAGCATTCTCTCAAGGGGGAAAGCCCCAAGTACATAGCCAAGAGCAAGGGTGTCCTCCTTGAGGAGAAATCTGAAGAAAGCCGGAGGCAAACTTCCGGCCCAACGAACCGAAGTCCAAAGGCTATACGGAGCCAGTAGTGTAAATGAGACAGGTAGATGGAAGGAAAGAGGATGGTCTTACCCGAGGAGGTCTTGTAGTGGAGCCCAAGCTATCAACCCCAATGATAGTGAAAGCCCTGAATAATCCAAGAATAGGGGCCAGTCACTGCAGGGATGTTTGAAAACAACACGGCTGACGCAGAGAGTGCGTAAACTGACGAGGAGCGGTATACTGAACAGTACGTACGGATCTGTGGGAGGACGGGTGAGCCACTAAGGCTCATCCTCCAACCCAATTGCTACCTATGTACCCTACAAGTACTGTTGTTTAATACTTCCCGTATAGTGGACCAAAGGTGGAACAGGCGCGATAGTCAGCTCCTTCCTTGTCCATGCCAAGCATTGACCAAGCACTGGGACGGAAAATCTTATCTTCTTCAACATTGTGCATGCATACAGGGATGCGGAGCATTGCACAGAGGGTGATGATATCAGCACCAAAGTGCCCATAGCTCAAAGCCCCGTGGTTTGCTCCCCAGTTTGCCATGACCGAGTACACGTCCTTGAAGGGACCTTCCTTGCCATTGGTTCTGGGTACGAACCAGGTGGTAGGCCAGGTCTGGTCGGTACGTTTGTTGATGATGTCAAAGACATTCTCTGGTACTTCGCAGGTCCATCCTTCAGCAAGCTGCAGTACAGGGCCTACACCCTTCACCATGTTAATTCTGACCATGGTCAGAGGCATTCCCCCTTCACTGAGAAAGGTTGAACTATAACCACCACCGCGGAAGTAACCACCGTTGGCGACGCTGAAGCGGGTATGCTCGAGAGTGTTCTGTACATCTTCTTTGGTAATCTCCCAATAGTGCTTCATCTCGCTCTCGCCTTTCTCGTTCTTCATCTGGCCCGCTGCGTCAAGCGTGGTTGCTCCACTGTTGATCAAGTGGATGAAACCTTCCTTGGCCAAGCCTTCTGGCTTCCATCCGGTTACCCGCTCGATTGATGCAGGGCTCCAGTAGGTGCGTACATCACTGAAGATTGCTGCACGGTTGGTGAGCAACTTGCAGAACAGCATGCTGATGCCATTCAGGTGGTCGTTCTCGGTTGCCATGATGTAGGGTTCACGGATACCGTTCCAGTCGAAACTGGTGTTCAGCATGGTCTCCATGAAGTCACCATTCGGCCAGTGATCGGTCCACTGCCTCTGTCCTTGGAATCCTGCACAAATTGCATTGTGGCCAAGGGCCTCTTCCTTGAAGCCCCGTTTCTCAAGGTTCTTGTTCCCTACCATGAGGTCGCGAGCAATCATGGTCATCTTGGTGCAGTACTCCCAATCCTTTGCGAGTTGCTCTTCACTTCTTTGATACTCAGGCGGGTTTGCAACATCCTCAGCCTGGATGCAGTTCTCCTTCACCCACGCAATTGCTTTCTTGTACTCTTCAGGATCATAGATTTCTTCTGCGATACGGCGTTCTATTTCGCACATATCAACTACTTCACTCCGCATTCCCAGGTAGGATTGCAAGAAATCCTGGTCAACGATTGATCCCGCAATTCCCATGGCCATACCACCAATGGAGAGGTAGCTCTTTCCCCTCATGGTTGCAACAGCAAGTCCTGCGCGTGCAAAGCGGAGAATCTTTTCAGCTACATCCTCAGGGATGGAAGTGTCATCGTTGTCTTGTACGTCACGACCATAGATACCAAAGGCGGGAAGTCCTTTCTGGGTGTGGGCTGCAAGGACTGCAGCAAGGTACACAGCACCCGGACGCTCTGTCCCGTTAAAACCCCAGACGCCCTTGACGGTCATGGGATCCATGTCAAATGTCTCGGTTCCATAACACCAGCAGGGAGTGACTGTCAGTGTAACTGCAACGCCTTCCTTGGTAAATTTTTCTGCACAGTCGGCACTCTCTCTGACACGTCCTATGGTGCCATCAGCAATAACACACTCAACCGGCTCCCCGGTTCCATGGAACACGTTCTCACTGATTAGCTTGGCAGCAGCCTTTGCCATGTTCATGGTCTGCTCTTCCAAGGACTCGCGAACGCCTCGCTGTCTGCCGTCAATTACCGGTCTGATTCCAATCTTGGGAAGGGAAGAAGCATAGCGCTTCTCAGGCCCTACTGATTGCATTCCATTTGTATTTGCCATAGTATCCCCCTTGGTATATAATTACAAAATGTAATCGTTTACATCATGCATAGTATTGCATAGAGAAGGTACAAATGCAATCCAAAATTTATAGGAGTCAACTATGTTGAAAACAATTCCCTCTATCCTCAGTCCTGATCTGTTGAAGATTCTCATGGAAATGGGCCATGGTGATGAGCTCGTAATCGGGGACGGAAATTTTCCTGCTGCATCCATGAATGACCGGGTAGTTCGCTTGGATGGCCATGGGGCCGATGAGGTATTGAAAGCAATCTTGCAGCTCTTTCCTCTTGATACCTATGCTGAGAATGCATTCCTGATGGATACAGCAGCAGGTGATACTGTGGAGACACCCATTTGGGATGTATATGAGAAAATCTGCAAGGAAGGCGATCCTGCATTCAAAGGGTTCAACCGTCTTGAGCGCTTTGCTTTCTATGAGCGGAGTAAGAATGCCTATGCAATCGTTGCTACCGGTGAGACAGCGCTGTATGCAAACATCATTCTGAAGAAAGGTGTAGTGGTCTAATCCTCTTTCGGTGTAGTCCACAGCTGTTTGTACTGCCGTGGACTCATCTGCATATGACTCCTGAACTGACGTGCGAAATAATTTGCATCTGAGAATCCGGTTTTCTCACTGATTCTCTCGATGCTCAGGTCGGTGGTCAAGAGCAGGTTTGAGGCATAGGCGATACGTCTATGGATGTGGAAATCGACCGGCGACCAGCCGGTTGATAGCTTGAACTGTCGGTTGAGCGTGCTTGCACTCATGTTCGAAATTTCAACCAATTCGTTCAAGGGAATGCTGCGGTCGAGATTTTGCTCCATATAACTGATTACCTTTTCCAGACGTTGGTCATTCTGGAACGCGGAGCCTCTGCGAGCACTGTGGAATCTGCTGACCAGTATGAGGAATTGCAACAATTTTGAGTAGGTCATTGAAGTAGAACCTCTGTTGTAGTCCTGCTGCTCCGACTCTTCCTTGATTGCACTAACCAAGGCGACAATCTCAGCATGTTGGTGTGAGTTGAGTCGTACCAAAGGTACTTCCCCTTCTGTTTGCATGAATGTCTCATGAAACCCTGCAACATCCTTGATCTCGGGGTAGAGGATTGAAAAAGCCTTCTTCCCGATAAGGAGGTTATAGAGGACCAGGTTCTCAATATCCGCATATCCATGGATTGTTCCTGGACGAATACAGAACACCATGCCTTCCTGTAGTTGCCGTTTGTTTTGTTCCGACAGATGGGTTCCCTTTCCTGATACGACCACAACAATTTCATAGAAATCATGATTATGCAAAGAAAAAGGAATCTCAGGGTCACGGAGTAATACTTTTACAGGAAGGTTGTTTTCCTTGAAGAACATGGTTTCATGCAGTGTGAAACTTGACATGATAAAATCGTGCTATAATTTGACTATTCTGTCAAGGTAAAAATTGTAAATGGTGGCAAACTAATAAGTAATAAATATGTAGCATGAGGAGGTCTGTCGTGTCTTACTATGAAGAAGCCAAGAAGATATATGAACAATATGGTGTCGATACCGACTCTGTCCTGAACCAGCTATCTGGTATTCCCCTCTCTGTCCATTGTTGGCAGGGAGATGATGTTGGCGGTTTCGAGCGCCCTGATGCCGAGCTAGCAGGTGGTGGAATCCAGGCCACAGGAAACTACCCCGGCAAGGCAAAGAACGTCGATCAGTTGCGCCAGGATTTGGAGGAGGTATTCTCCCTGGTTGGAGGCAGCCATAGGCTGAACCTGCATGCAAGCTATGGGGAGTTCGGTTCCACCTTTGTTGACCGTGACCAGATTGAAGAGAAGTATTATCAAGGTTGGGTTGACTGGGGAAAGAAGATGGGCATCCCCTTGGATTTCAACGGAACCTTTTTCAGTCATCCCATGGCTGATGACGGCTATACCTTGGCGAGCAAGGATGAGCGGATCCGCAGGTTCTGGATTGAGCACGCAAAACGGTGCAGGAAGATTGCTGCCTGGATAGGGGAGCAACAGGGGAGCCCCTGTATTCTTGATACTTGGATTCCTGATGGTGCAAAAAACCTAACTGTTGATAAGTTCGGGTATCGTGCCATTCTCAAGGAAAGTCTTGATGAGATCTTTGAGACTGAATATCCAAAAGAGTTCATGCGTGATGCGCTGGAGACCAAGCTTTTCGGTATCGGAAGCGAAGCCTTCGTGGTTGGGTCCCATGAGTTCTATATGAACTATGCTGCACGAAACAACAAGATGCTCTGTATCGATATGGGACACTTCCATACCGAGGAAGATATCTCTGATAAACTCTCGGCAATCCTTCTCTTCGACGATGAGATTCTCTTGCATGTCAGTCGCCCCATGCATTGGGACAGTGACCATGTGGTTCTGTTCAATGACAAGATTAAGATGGTTGCAGAGGAATTGGTGAGAAGCGGAAAACTAGAGACTTCCCATATTGGTTTGGACTTCTTTGATGCATCCATCAACCGTATCGGTGCTTGGGTTACCGGTATCAGGGCAATGCGCAAGGCCTTGCTTTTTGCACTGCTTGAGCCGATTGATCAACTCATTGAGTATGAAGAGTCAGGAAATGGGTACGCAACCATGGCACTGCTCGAGCAGCAGAGTGTATTGCCCTTCGGTGCTATCTGGGATGAGTACTGCAGAAGAACCAACACCCCTCTGGAAGGTGAGCTGATTGATTTGATTGGTTTATATGAAAGGGAAGTACTGGAGGAACGTTCATGAGTCTTACATCACTGATCACCCACTCCAGACGGTATGGGTCCGACCCCTCCTTCGTTCTGTTGGGAGGTGGAAATACCTCCTATAAAGAGGGAAATATCCTCTATGTGAAGGCTAGTGGCTATGCGTTGGGAACCATAGATGAGTCGGGGTTTGTCCGGATGGATCTAGGGAAGCTGGAGCATATCTGGGGAAAGCAGTACAGCAGCGATGATGAGGCGAGAGAGGATGAAGTCCTCAAGGACATGATGGACTGTCGTCTTGAGGGTGAAACAGCCCGTCCCTCTGTTGAGGCATTGCTTCATGCATTGCTTCCGTTCCCCTATGTCATCCACCTTCACCCTGCTATGGTGAATGGACTTACCTGTGCACAAAAAGGAAAAGAGGCAGTTGCAAGGCTTTTCCCCGAGGCACTCTGGATTGAGTTGGTTAAGCCTGGATTCATTCTTGCAAATACCGTTCGCACCCGGATGGCCGAACAGAAGAGGAAGACGGGGAGGGTGAGCTCCCTGATTTTTCTCCAAAATCATGGCATTTTTGTTGGAGGACAGAGCTTGGAGGAGATTGAAACCCTCTATGATTCATTGATGCAGAAGATTGCATCCCAATTAATCAGGAAACCTGATTTTACTCCCTTGAAAGCTGATGCCTCGAAAGTTGAAGTAATCAAGAGAGATCTTGGGCCCCTCACCTCTGAGCCAATTCTATTTTCCTGGAACAAGGAGTTTGCCCACTATCTGCAGGATGAGAACCATTTTCATGCTGTTGGCTCTTCCTTTACTCCTGACCATATCGTATACGCTGGGTTTAAACCGTTATGGGTTGGTGAAGGCCAAGACGTGATTTCGGCTTTCGAGCAGTTTACGTCAGAGCACGGGGTAAGTCCAAAGATTGTCTGCGTGCAGAACCTGGGGGTATTTTCCTTGGGAGAAAAGCCGATGCCGCTCTTTTTGGATACCGTCTCCATCGCTGTATATACCGAGAGTTTCGGAGGTCCACGTTTCATGGATGATGCCATGATTGACTTCATCAGGAACTGGGAAGTGGAGAAATATCGTTCTTCAGTAGCGGCAAAGTAGGAAAGATGGCATCACTGCAGGATATAAACAAGCGTTTTAATGCGGTGATGCCGTTCATTACCCCGATAGGAGTGGTGCTGGGCCTGTTGCTTGGGCACCGTTTGGACCCCTATCGCTTTCTTGGTACCTACTTATTTGCATTCATTACCTTTGTGGGGGCCTTGGGAGTAAGCTATCGCCAGTTTGCCCAAATTGTGCATAGAATGACCTCAGTATTGTTGGTCCTTTTTTGCGCGCATATTGTGCTACCGGTTTTGGTTGCACTGCTAGGCCGTGTGGTATTTCCTACACAACCAGATATTGTCACCGGTTTTATATTGCTTTCTTCAATCCCTATAGCGGTAACTGCATTCATATGGTCGACAATATACGATGGCGATGCTGCTCTTGCTCTCTCCCTCATCATTCTTGATACCTTGCTTTCTCCCCTTTTGACTCCACTTACCATACGAGTTCTTGCAGACACCTCGGTGGTTATCGACCAAGGGGGAATCATGTCCAGCTTGCTGGTGATGATAGTCCTCCCTTCACTTGTTGGGATGTTGGTTACCCAAACCATGCCCAAGGTTGCTAAGGGAGCAGTGCTCTATCTCAGTCCGATTACCAAGCCCTTGCTTATTGCAGTGGTGGTGATCAATGTGGGAGCCCTCGCAGGTTCTCTCTCTTTTTCTTGGGTCTATGTACCGTTGGTTCTGATGAATCTCTTCGTAATTGTCCTGGGATTTCTGCTTGTTTACGTACTTGCCAGATACGTCTTGAAAGTCGACCGACCCAGTCTGGTCAGCATGACCTTCACTGGTGGGATGCGGAACATCAGTGCAGCCTTGGTGCTTGCGACTACATATTTCTCACCACTTGCAGCATTACCCGTCATACTGGGAATTCTCTTTCAGCAAACCTTTGTAGGCTTGCTTGGAGGGGTGCTGTTTGCAAGGCGGGAGAAGCATCTTTCTTCATAGATATGGTTCCTTAGGTAGCTTCTTTTACCTTTCGATATTTAGGAAATATAGCTTCATATCTGTTTCGTGATAAAATCGTGCTAAAAAATGACTATTCAGTTATTGCAGATTTCTGAAATGGTGTCACACTAAGAGTGATGGTAGTTGTGACAGTAGTTTTGCTGTTGGCCCTGGTGTTCTACCAGGTACAGATAGAATCCGGGTTTTCCCGGAAAAGATTTCTTAAAGGAGTGTTTGTTATGAAGAAAACGTTGTTGTTTGTCCTCATTATGACTATGGTTCTTGGCGGAATATTCGCCCAAGGTACCAAGGAAGCAGCCCCCGCGGGTGAAAAAGAGATTGTCATTCTCGGAAAGAGCATGGGCAATGGATTCTTTGATGCAGTATTCAGAGGCAGTGAAGAAGCTGCTGCTGAAATCGGTGGGATTAAGACGACCTATATGGCACCTCCCCAGGCAACTGCAGAGGGGCAGATTGAGATCATCGAGACCTTGATTGCACAGAGAGTTGATGGTATTGCCATCAGCGCAAACGATGCGGATGCATTGATTCCAGTAGCCAAGAAAGCCATGGCAGCCGGTATCAAGGTTATCAGTTATGACTCCGGCATCAACGTCGGTGGACGTATTGTTGACCTGTTGCCCAGTAACCCTGAGCTGATCGGACGTCAGCAGGTGCAGCTTGCTGCTGAACTGACTGGCTACAAGGGTGATGTCGCAGTGCTTTCCGCTTCCGCGCAGGCTACCAACCAGAACCTCTGGATTGAGTGGATGAAGGAAGAAATCAAGAAAGCTGAGTATGCAAACATGAAGCTTGTTGAGGTCGTCTATGGTGATGATGCCCCTGATAAGAGCTATCGTGAAGCTGTCTCCTTGATGCAGAAGTATCCAAACCTGAAGGCTATCATCTGCCCGACCACTGTTGGTCTGCTTGCAACCGCACAGGCTGTCAAGGACGCTGGCAAGAGCGGCGTTGTCGAGGTAACCGGTCTTGGACTTCCTTCAGAGATGAAGGGCTACATCCTTGACGGCACCTGCCGCCAGATGGCTCTATGGAATCCGATCGACCTTGGATACAGCTCCACCTACATCCTCAATGGCCTTATTGAAGGTACCGTCGATGGTTCAACTGGTGAAGAGATTCCTGCCGGTCGCATGGGGGCCATCAAGATTGAAGAGAACGGTATTGCCTATATGAGTACACCCTATGTATTCAACAAGGACAACATCGAAGAGTTCGCAGAAATCTATTAATCGATTCAACCCCGG